>RRZT010265575.1_pt1 | contig 17393 bp, 16 predicted proteins | sample 2165551 | NCBI WGS metagenome assembly RRZT01 (sample SAMN10456910, study PRJNA506462) | wastewater metagenome | biome: wastewater; feature: sludge; material: wastewater sludge; isolation source: wastewater sludge with Escherichia coli K12::gfp cells carrying plasmid... | place: USA: Moscow, Idaho...
AGGCGGATTGAGAAAGCTCAAAGGCACTGCTCGGGTGTTAGGTTGATATAAATCCATTAACATAAAACTACTTTTGAATGACCGCTTCTGCCCGATTCCTATTGCGCCGCAATAAAATCCGCAACCTCTTCGACCACCGACATCGACAGATCCGGGTAAATCGGCAGGCACAGCACCTGCCGGGCGATGGCGGTGGCGACGGGGAGGTTGTCCTTGTGCGCGGAGGGCAGGCCGCGGTACATCGGGAACTCGGAAATCAGCGGGTAGAAGTAGCGCCGGGGGTGGATGCCGATGTCCTTCATCTTCTGGTACAGGCAGTCGCGAGCGACCGGGTAGTCGTCCTGGACCAGGATCGGGAAGTAGGCGTAGTTGGCGACCTTCTCGCGGTGATTGTCCAGGCAGCGGATGCCGCGCACGTCCTTTAGCCGTTCTCGATACGCGGCGTCGATGACGCGGCGCGTGGCCAGCGCTTCGTCGATGTGCTTGAGCTGCAGTAACCCCAGCGCGGCGTTGAATTCGTTCATCTTGCCGTTGATGCCCGGTGCGACGACGGTGACTTCGCCGACGTGGCCGAAGTTCTTGAGCTGGTCGATGCGTGTCTTGGTCTTGATGTCGGGGCAGACGATGGCGCCGCCTTCGAACGTATTGAACACCTTGGTCGCATGGAAGCTCAGCACCGAGAGGTCGCCGTGCCGGAGGATGCTGCCTTGCGCGTCCTGAACGCCGAAGGCGTGTGCGGCGTCGTAGATGACTTTCAGGTTGTAGTTGTCGGCGATGGTCTGGATTGCCTCGACGTCGGCCGCGTGGCCGTAGCAATGCACGGGCATGATGGCCGTCGTCTGGGGCGTGATGGCCGCCTCGATTTTCGCCGGGTCGAGATTGAGTGTTTGCGGATCGATGTCCACGAAAACCGGCTTGATACCGTTCCACAGCAGGGAGTGTGAGGTGGCGACGAACGAGTACGGCGTGGTGATCACTTCGCCGGTGACGCGTAGCGACTGTAGTGCCGTGACCAAGGCCAGGGTTCCGTTGGCGAAGACGGCAATGTGGTCGACGCCGAGGTACTCGCACAGGGCGTCCTCGAACTGGTGATGGAAGGGGCCGCAATTGGTCAGGATCTTGCTGCGCCAGATTTCCTCAAGGTACGGGAGGAATTCCTCCAGCGGCGGAAGGAAAGGTTGCGTGACGTAGATGTCCTTCTTCATGTTCTCTCCTGTCGCATGCGTCATCTGCTCGGGGCGCTTGGTCATGGTGCTTTTCCTTGATTTCCGGCCTCGCATGCCTGTTGGAGTCGGTGTGCGACACCGTCGGCGTGTGGCTCAAGATGCAAGGCATGCCGGAACAACTCTATCGCGGAGGAATTATCGCCCGTTTGCACGGCGTAGCGCCCGAGTTCGTCGTAGATCTCCCACAGTGGACTTCCCCGGTCAGCCAGTTCGACGAGAGCCGCAACACCCGTCTGGAGTTGTCCTGCGGCAATGTCGACCCGTGCTCGCCGCAGGATATCGGCGTCTGTTGGCGCGGCTGGGACGACGGCGGAATGCGGGTCGGCGAGGCGGAGCAGTGCCTCGGTCCAGTGAGGTTCTCGCTGTGTGATCAGACCGTTCTGTAGAACCGCTCGGTGCAGTGCCTTGGCCATGGGGACGCGATAGTCCGGTGCGATGTGGCGGCGGATCGCCGCGATCCATGCGGGTGCGCTGTTTTCGGGGACGGTCACGGGCAGTGCCGCCCAGATGGGGTCAAGGGGCGCGGAGATGACCGCGCATCCGCTGGCGCCGAGTTGCAGCAGGCAGGCGGCATCGGAAGCGTTCGCCCGATGCCCGTTGCCAGGAAGCAGCGCAACATCGAGGCGCGCTTCGGCGAGTCGATGCGGGGTGTCTTCAATCGGCCACGCTTCGCGCTGTTCGGACACGATGTTGCGAAGTTCGTCGGGACAGACTCCGATGCAGATCCATTCGATTTCACGTGCGAGCGCGGTGATGACTTGCGTTAGCCAGGGCGGTGGGGCGGGTTCCAGCAAATTGGCAATCCAGCCGACGCGGAGTTTTCTGCCATCCTCGCTATTGGCCGGGATAAGCTCCTGCCACTCCTCGGGCAGTGCATCGGGGATGATCGCAACATTGGCGTGGATGCCGCACAGTTCATTGGCTAGCCGTTCGCCGTCGACGATTACACGTGCGCACTGTCGGGCGGCATCACGCAGGGCCGGGTGCAGAGTGCCGTCGGCTGCCCGCTCTGCCTCGCCGTCGAGTGAGAGAATGCAACGCAGGTCAGTGTCCCGCCGAACTGCTGCAAGGGTATCGAGTGTCCTGCCTGGTCGGGGATTGTGCAGGTAGAAGACGTCGGCACCGAACGCGTTGAGCGCCGCGGGTGTTGGCAACCGATTGGCAATCCGGCATTCGGCCCGGCCGGCTCGGTGCAGCGCGCTCAAAGGCTGTGCCAGGCGCAGCGCCCGCCTGTCGTTCCAGTTGCCCGAAAAGCCGACAACGCGCGGAAGCGGTTTCCACGGCAGGCCAGGCGGTAGCCACTCTTTGGGCATGGCCGTATTCTGGCTTGGCAGTGGCTGGGTGGAACGGCGCAGCGCCACGAGGCGCGGGATGTTCGAGTAGCTTTTTGGCGGCACGGCGTTTTCGATGGAGCGGACAAGCGAGGCCGTGTCCGCCACCGCGGAAGGCGCATGGAGAAGGGAATGCAAGACCGCGACCAGTTGCGTTTCAGGCACCGTTCCGCGCGCGAGGGGACGGGCGTCCCAAGGCGTGTCGGAGTAGGGCATGGCGTCTGCGGAGAAGGCCTGAGCGTCTGGCACGGTAAACGCATATTCCGCGAAAAGGTGCAGGGCGCGGCGCGTCAGTAGATCGCCTGCATTCAGGGCGACGATCCAGGGCGCATCGTCGGTTTTCAGCGCGTCGAACAGCTTGGCGTGGGAATCCACGGCGACGATCGCGAAACGGTTTTCGCCCAACGCGGTTCCCGGCGCCGTCATGAGCAGAGCCTTGAAACCGCGGTAGCTCTGCGCAGCGAGGCTGTCCAGGGTGGACGCGATCTGCCCGGGCGTTGCGGAAGTCCCGTCAACGATGACGCAGAAGCGGATGTTTTCAGGATAACTGCGACTGCGTGCGTTCCAGGCGGCATCGTCGGCCGGATCGTCTCCCGACAGACCGGCGTGTTGTTCCAAGGGGGAGGCGTCGGTCCGGGTGGCAAGCAGCGTATCGCGGGTTGTTTCGAGCAGCGCGTAAGCACTGTCTTCGTCCGGTTCAAGATAGGCTCCTTCAGCCCATTCGTTCCAGGCGTTGATGAAGACGAAGCGCTCTTCCGGCGCGTGACGCTGAACCGATTCGGTGAGCGCGTTTTTGAGCCAGTGCCCATACCAGTCGGGGGTGGCGTTGGCAAAGATGTGTGCGCGCCGGCCTCGCCGCGGGGTGTTGTCCCATCTGGTCATGACGCCGGGAAAACGCTTGTAGGGGTGTGGCGACTCGTGCTCCTTGGTACGTACCGCTTCACGGTAATCGAAGATTTTTCCGGCGAATTCTTCGTGGAAGATCTGTGTGTCGTTGTAGGTCGTGCGCGGCATCTGGTGCGGCGGGAATTCGCAACTGGCGTCGAAGCCGATTTGGGCGGGATCAACCTCGATTGTCGTTTGCACGGCGACGAGGTAGATCTCTCCAACGCCTTGTCGGCGCATTTCCTCGCGCCATAGGGACGCGATGCGGGTGACGCTGGGGATCATGTCGACACGGTAGATGAGGATCATCGGCCGCATGCCGATACGAATGTAGCGCTTGTCGGCAACCAGCGGAACGAGGCTGCGGATGAAAGCGAGCGCATTGGCTTCAGATGGATCCTGGCGCATCAGCACGAGATCCTCGCCACCGTCCCAGCGCCGCGTCCAGCTTTCATTGGCCCAGCAGACGCAGAACGGGAAATCCGGTTCGCCCGATTGCAGCATGTCCTGGAGCGGCCGCTCAAGCAGGCGCCTTCCGTCGGCGAACCAGTAATAGTAGTAGCAGAAGCCGTGGATGCCGTAGCGCCTGGCCAGTGCAGCTTGTTCGCTGCGCGTTTCGGCTAAGCGCAAATCGTAGAAGCCCATGTCGGTTGGGAGGCGCGGTTGCTGGTGTCCGGAGTACAGCGGTTTGGCGCGGACGACGTTGGTCCATTCGGTGAAGCCCTTGCCCCACCAGAGATTGTTTTCGGGGATTGGATGGAACTGTGGCAGATAGTAGGCGATGAGGCGGGGGCGATTCGGCGTACCCGCATCCACCGGACGGTCGATGCGTTCGATCATGGCGCGCGCACGGGCATTGCCTGTGTCGTGCGTCAGGCAATGCTCGGTAAGGAGGCGGGCGTCCTCTGGCCTGCCTAGACGGAGCAAGAGTTCGGCTTTGCCGAGCGAGGCTTGGCCGGGGACCGGTTCGCGGGCGACAGCCATGTCGAAGAGTTCCATTGCAAGCTGGGTTTCGCCGTTGCTTGCGGCATGATTCGCCAGCGCGTCGAAAACTTCCCAGCAGGCGGTCTTGCTTTCGGCGAGTTGCAGCAGTATGGCGATACAGGCCGTTTCGTTTCCGGCGATCCGCAGCTCCATGGCCTTGCGGTAGGTGTTGCGGTCCTCGGTTTCTCCACTGTTCGGGCTGCTCATTCTGCTCTCCTTGTCCTGTAATTCGCTTTCCCTCTTGCCGGCGATAATCCTGGCCTTTTCATTGAGCCCATTCCCGGTGGCTCCTGTTCTGCGTTTCCTTAGGGGCCGGCCCGAGGTGTTATGTTAATCAGGCATTGATTCCGCATGGGGTGGCAATGGGGAGAGCGCGCGGCCATTTTGTACGGAGAACATCTTTGCTATGCGCAAAAGCAGGGGGGAGCGCGTCGCCCTGCTTGGAGTCGTGATGGCAGGGAGCATCTATGCACATGGCCATCATTCCTGATGCTTTTGCTGTCAGACAGGCATCTGTGCCATAAAGATGGAAGCCGAGTGTCCTGTCAAAGCGCAACATGCTGCGCTTGGGGACAATGAGCAACAGTTCATCGAGGCTGTCTACCGGAGTGGGTAGTGGAGCCGCCTCGTCGAGTAGGAAATCGCGATCGACGACGCGGCCGCAGTGTCGAATACCCTCCGGAGTGGCGCTCAGTCCGTAAACACCCATGATGCCGACTCTGTCGCCGGTGACGCGGCGCGCGATATCGTATTGTTGCCACAGACGATTGATCCACCAGCTCGGAAGATAGACGTCTTGATGGGCGAGCACAACGAGTTCATGGTTGGCGCGCTCGATTAGCGCGTTGAGACCGTCGCCTGCGCTCGGTGCGTTCTCGACTGTCAATGTTTCGTGGCGGCCCGAGTCCAGGCAGGGGGAAGCGAAAAGGTTCTCGCGCAGGACGTCTGGATCGTTGACGCACGCGCCGACAGTGATCGGGCGGGTGGGGATTTGCGGTGCACTCGCCAGTTCTATTGGACTGGCCTCGATGATGTACTGGCACGTCTCCAATCTGGAGGTGAAACTCGATAGATCGAGCCGCTGGCGTGCCAGCGTTGCCTGCGCCGAGATCATCCATTCCGGTGGAGCCGGAATGATCCTCCGGTCGGCGATGCGCGGAAGGAACCCCGCGTCGAGAAAGAGTTTGACAATGTCGGCAATGGCGAATGCCGCAACGCTAGCCCTGGCGCGCGGCCCCCAGGGCATACCGGAGCGTTGCAGGTTGCCGCGTAGCAGGCCGTCGATTACAGACCAGTGCTGGGCGTTGGGTAGCGAGGCCATCAGGCGGCCGCCGCGCCGCAACAGCGGCCTCAGTCTTTCGAGAACGATGCCGGGGGACGCATGATGCGCCAGCGCGTCGTCGGCGACGATGCAATCGAAGCTCTGCGCCTCCAACGGTAGCGAGTCTGCTTCGAGCTTATTTGAGAGAACGCGGTCGACACGCGTGGCAACCTGCTCGTCCGTTGAGCCAGAGAGCTTGAGTCCGGTGATATGGCGTTCGGGGCGCATGTGCTTGAGCACTTCGCCAAGCCGACCGGCGCGGCAATCGATGTCAAGGATGGCGAGCGCATCGGGCGGGACTGCCTGGACAACCCTCACGTCGACGTCATGGTAGTACTCGCTCGCGAACTGGTTTAATGGGGCGGGCATGGTGGTTTGTTAGTTTCCGGTGGTGATGTCCCACGGTCGATGCATGGCCGTTTCCGCCCGTATTGCTTCCGATTCCAGCATGTAACGCTTGCGCAGGACCACACTCATGCCGTCGACGGCGCGTGGGGTGCGCAGCAGATCTTCGAGCGGCCGGCCTTCGTCGCCGAGCCGTTTGCCGAATTCGCTCAGGCGGAACTCCAGGCTCAACTGCTCGAAGCGTGCTTCGGTCCAGCTCATGTACCAGTACCAGTCGGTGTAGTAGAGCCAGCTGTTTTCGTTGAAGGCGCGGATGTGCGTTGGGTCCTGCCAGGCGCCGAGTGAGAGGTCGTAGGGAACGTAGATGTGGAAAGTGCCGCCGGGCTTGAGCAGGCGTAAGCAGTTGCTCATTGCGGTGAGCAGGTCGGGAATATGCTCCAGCACGTCGTTGGCGAAAATGGCGTCGAAGATGTTTTCGCCCAAGGGAATTGTGCCAAAACGCATGGTTTCCAGCGGTTGATTCGGAGCCAGTGGTTGCCCGATGTCGAGCAGCGCGTCGGGGCGGACGGCTTCGCTGATATCCACATTCAGGCAGTTCTCCCGCCAGTCCTTGCCGCTGCCAAGGTTGAGCAGCGTCGGGAAGGTCGGGCCGGGTGGCGCGGCAGGAACTCCGAGCGCGTTTCCGAGGATTATTTTCTCGTCGCGCCGTGCAAAGATTTCAAAACCGTTCCGGGCCAGATTGGCCCGCTTGTTGGTGTCCGCAGCCAGTTCGACGCAGGCGTCGATCAGCCGGTCGTAGGGCACCGCGCGGACGGCGTCACGGATATCCGCTTCCAGTGTGGTCGTTTCGCCGCATTCGGCAACGACGGCTTTTTCGTTGGACAGGAGGTAGGAGACGCGCACGATTTCGAAGACGCTGGCGTCGTAGTAGTGCATGTTGAGGACGACCTTGGCGCGGGCGATGAGGCGGTCGCGCTCCTCGCGATAGACGCCGGACAGGAATTCGATGCGCAGGCCGCGCGCAATCAGCCCTTCCAGGATGTTCTTCCGCCGTTCGTTGATGGCGCCGTAGAAAAGTACGTCGATATCCTGATGGGCGACGGTCGGGATTCGTGTGAGCTGCGGCACGTAGCCGACCGGGACATACTGGATGCGCTGGACACCGCGCGACTGCAGTCGCGCAACATTGGCTTCGCTGTAGTCCCAGATTGTGCAACGCCGCAGCAATTCCATGTACGGGCCGTTGATCCAGCTCGATTTGTCATCGATCTGTTCGGAATTGTAGAGGATGGTCCCGTCGGGCAGGTCGCGCATGGCTCGGGGATCGAGCAGATGGGCGCCGAGGACAATGTTCGTGGCGTTTTCCGCCAGTTCGTTGATGGCGAACTGGAAATCCGCGCCCAATCCGGCGAGGCCGTAGATCAATGTTTCTGCGAGTTCGGAGAGGGCGCCGGAGTGTTGATATCCCTCGGGCTGTATCAGGACAAGCTGCAGTTTTCCAGTGGCGCTGTTTTCCATCATTCAAGCCGGGTTCGTTACACGAGTTTTGCCGGCGACCCGGCTTGTTTGGTTATTTGCTACACCGATACTACACGGTTCTTGCCGGTATTTTTTGCGGTGTACATGGCTTCGTCGGCACGCTTGATGACAGTGGCTTGCGTGTCGTCGCTGCGCAATTCGGTCAGTCCCGCGCTGAACGTGATCAGTACTTTCTCGTTGTTGGCCAGGAAATAGCGTTTGGTCAGTTCGCGCTGCAGGCGAACCAGGGCCGTGTTGGCGTCCGGCACGGCCGTGTCCGGTAATAGGATGATGAATTCTTCGCCGCCGAAGCGCGCCAGCGTATCTTGCGGGCGCAAGGTTTCGCGGATGACCGAAACGAGGTGGATCAGCGCGGTGTCACCGGCGTCGTGCCCGAGCGAGTCGTTGAGTTTCTTGAAGTTGTCGATATCGAGCAGCGCCACGCACAGCGGGGATCTGCGCCGATTGGCGCGGGCGACTTCGTTTTCGTAGATTTCGTCGAGGCCGCGGCGGTTCAGGGCGCCGGTCAACTGGTCGTGGCGAACGAGCTGGCTGGCTTTGTCGAGTTCGCTTTGCAACTCGTTGATGCGCCGTTCCGCTTCGTCCACCCGTTGCTTCGTCAAACGCAAATCGTCGCGCGAACGCTGGGCGTTGAGCTGGATGATGCGCGTCTCCTTGATGACTTCCGCCAGAACGTTCTCGAGTTGTGTGATGTCGTCGGCCTGACTGATCTTGGTGACGCAGACTTCGATCTTGTCGTGGTAATCGGACGTTGAATCGGCGAACTCGGCGAGGTGGTCGACGAAACCCGCAAGCAGCTGTTTCAGAGCTTCTTTAGCCTCCGTCAGGCTGTGCTTCAACTGGCTTTGCTTGAAAATGACTTCCTTCAGGCGTTGTTCGGCGTCGTTGATGGTGCGCAGGTTCATCGGGCGGGCGGTTATTTCCCGCACCATCTCGATCTGTCCGTTCAGCCAATGGTCGTCGACGACCAGTTCACTGATGTTTTCGATCATCAACTGGAGCAACTTGAGCAGTCCGGCACGCAGCTCCGCACGGTCTTCGGCGACGAATTCCATACGAAAGGCGAAGCGCTTGATTTCGCCGAGCAGTTCCTGGACGGCCTTCAGTGACGAGGCACTGCGTACTGCTGTGGCGAACGTCTTGGTTTGCGCCGCGAGTTCCGGTTCGTCATTGAGTTGTGTGGCAACGATGGTTTCCAGCGTAAATGCAAAGACCTCGCGCAGTTCCGACAGCATCTCGCTGGCCCGACTCGGCGGGGCCGCGGTGGCGGCTGCAGAGGCTGTGGCCGTCGCCTGGGCCGGAACCTCGCCTGCCCCGGCAGCGGCCTCGGCAAGTTCTATGTCGTCCGTTGCCGCTTCATTGAGGGCCCACGAGCGGGTCAGGTTCTGCAGGCGGCTGAATAGGAGTTCGCTGTTTTTTGCACCCGCCGTCAAGACGCGTTCGAGCGATTCGCGCTTGCGCGCCGGGGTCAATCCGCTTTGCTTGGCCTCCCATTGTTTCAGGATTTCCGCGATCAGATCACCCCAGGCCAGCTCGGACTCGGTGCTGTGTTCGCGGATGAAATCGATCAGCGGTTTTCGGTAATCTTCCCAATTTTCCGCCTTGAGCGCCTGATCCAATTGCCGGGTTAGTCTTTGCTGGGCAGGGGTTTCCTTGGGGAGTGAGAGCAGCAGCGACTTGAGTTCGCGTTCGGGAAACGGTCCGCCGGTCTTTTCCGTTACTCCGGCGATTTCGTTGTAGATCGTCCGGTAGTTGTCGGGCGATGGTGCCATGCGCCGGGTCATCAGCTGCTTGAGCGTTTCCCGTGCGATTTCAGAAGGGTTGGTCAGTGTTGCCATGGTTGCCTGTAGATCGGAGAGCCTGATGTCCAATGTCCTGACGGATGCAGCGCCAAGCCTCTTCAGTTATAATGCGCGCCTCAGTCCAGAGGTCCTGCCCCCGTAGCATGAAGGTCGTGCAGTTGATTTGTAATCATCAGGTCGTGGTTCGATTCCGCGCGGGGGCACCAAATCCAGTTCTTCCTGTCCTACTTCGATAATGCCTCGCCGTGTCCATGGCCGGTGGTGAGTGGCCCGGCATGATCATAGCAAATTAATTTTCCGGTGAAACACTACTCGTGATGGCTCTCTCCGAATGGGTTGGCGGCATTGCCGCTGTCCTGACGACCGTATCGTTCGTTCCCCAAGTATTGCAGATATGGAAAACGCGGCATACCCAGGATATTTCCTTGCGGATGTACGTGTTGTTTACTCTTGGCGTGTCTTTGTGGCTTGCCTACGGGTTTTTGCTGGCATCGTGGCCGATCATCGTCTCCAACATCATCACGCTCGGATTGGCGGGCACCGTGCTGTATTTCAAGCTACGCCACGGGTGAGCCGGTCGCCGCAGCGGCGTTCCTGTTCCGTTTGATTCTCCTGCGGCGATCCTGCCACGCCCACCACAATCGGATTCCAAGCAGCCAGACGACGATGCCGGCATAGATGCTGACGGTGCCAAAGTCGTTCTTGCCGGCTTTGTGCCACCAGTAATGCAGAATCGCCGCAATGGCGATGACGTAGACCAGCTTGTGGAGCTGTACCCAGCGCTGGCCAAGCGTCCGCATCATGCCTTTTGTAGAGGTTACGGCCAGCGGAATCAGCAGTACGAAAGCGGTGAATCCGGCCGCGATGAATGGACGTTGAAGAACGTCGTCCCACATGGCGGTCAGATCCAGCGCGTGGTCGACCCATAGCCACAGGGTGACATGCAGCAGGGCGTAGAAGAAGCTGTAAAGACCGAGCATGCGCCGCAGTCTGATCCATTGTGTCCAGCCCGTCAGTCTCCGAAGAGGTGTCATTCCCAGTGACAGACAGAGGAATACTAGCGCCCAGGTTCCGGTGGAGCGGGTCACGAATTCCACGGGATTGGCGCTGAGTCCGTCGTTCATGCCCAGCCAGAACAAGCGCGCCAGCGGAATCAGGCTGGCGATGAACACGACGAGGCGTGCGAGACCGAACGCTGACATGACTGGGTCGCGTGCAGCGTCAGAAAAACTTCTTGAGATCCATCCCGGTGTACAAGGATGCGACTTGTTCAGTGTATCCGTTGAACATCAGCGTCTTGCGCTTCGGTGGGAACAGGACGTTGCTTGCGTTCTCGCCGATGCGCTGCTCGGTGGCTTGACTCCAGCGCGGGTGAGGAACTGTCGGGTTGACGTTGGAGTAGAACCCGTATTCGTTGGGTGCGGACACGCTCCAGCTCGTTTTAGGTTCGTGCTCGGTAAAGCGAATGCGCACGATCGACTTGGCGCTTTTGAATCCGTATTTCCACGGCACAACGAGGCGCACCGGTGCGCCGTTCTGTTTGGGCAGAACTTCGCCGTATAAGCCAAAGGTCAGCAGCGTCAGGGGGTGCATGGCTTCGTCAAGGCGCAGACCCTCGACGTAGGGCCAGTCGAGTACCGGGGAGGACAGCCCAGGCATCTGCCGTTTGTCGGCCAGGGTGATGAACTCGACGTATTTGGCGTTTCCCGTTGGCTCGACGCGCCGAATCAGCTCGGACAGCGAGACGCCTATCCACGGGACGACCATCGACCAGCCTTCTACACAGCGCAGCCGGTAGATACGCTCTTCCAGCGGCGCGAGTTTGAGGAGTTCGTCAATGTCGTAGACCTTGGGGTGTTTGACGTGTCCTTCGATGGTGACCGCCCACGGTTTGGTTACCAGTGAATGGGCGTATTGCGCTGGATCAGCCTTGTCGGTGCCGAACTCGTAGAAGTTGTTGTAGGTCGTGATGTCTTTGTAGCTTGTCAGTCTGTCTTTCAGCGAGTACTGAGTATTGACACTGGCGGCTAATCTCGCATTTGCAGGATTCGGCGATGGGGTCGGTGTAGTTTGGGCCAGCGCCTCGCGCGAGAAGAAAGGTGCCAGTGCTGCGCCGAAGGTTCCTGCTGCCGCGGCACGAATGATCGTCCTGCGTTGCTCGAAGATTTCTCTTGGCGTGATCTCTCCGGCCTTGATTTCCGGTCCCAACTCGTTTTGACGTTTCATCTCTGACCTTTGCCCGGTTTTTTTCAATACACCCTACAATAGACCCTTCTGGCCGTTTGGTTGTTGTTTGGTCGTGGCGAGCACCAGAAGGAGTGTCTGCATGAAGCGTTTTGAGTGGCTAATCCTGGCTTTGTTCCTTGGTGCGCCGTGGTTTGTCGAAGCGGCGCCCGCTCCGTGGTACAAATGGCGGAGCGTAAGCACCGGGGATGTGGTCTGTGCGCAGACTTCTCCGGGGGATGGGTGGGTCAGACTGGATCGTACCTATGTCGATCCGCGCTGCTATCGGCAGGACCGCTCCGCCGATGATTCGAAAGAGAAAAGTAAGAAATAGGCAAGAAATAGGCAAGAAATAAGCTCAACCACCTATACCCCTCCCGCGTCGTCATGATCCGAGTCTGTCCAAACTGTAACTACACCCGTAAAGCTTCCGATACCGCCCCGGAGTGGCAGTGTCCGGCGTGCGAGAAGGCCTATAACAAGGGGAGTGGCGCCCGCGTCGATACGGATTACGGCCGTAGCGTTTCGTTGAGACAGCCGTCGTCTTCTGGCGGTGGGGTGTTCAAGTGGGTGCTGGTCATCGTCTTTGCCAGCGGCGCGGCGTGGGCTGTCCATTCCCTGGGGCCGGAAAAAACCGCGTTCGCCAAAAGTTCGACGCAGCGCGGGGCGCAGCCGGAAGTGATCATGTACGCGACGGAGTGGTGCGGTTATTGTGCTGCGGCGCGCCAGTTCTTTTCCGCTAACGGAATCCGTTTTCTTGAACTGGATGTTGAAAGGACGAGCGCCGGTTATGACGGGCACCGAAAACTCGGCGGGAATGGTGTGCCCATCATCGTTGTTGGCGACGATATCGTCCAGGGTTTCGACGAGGGAAAGCTGCGTGCGTTGTTGAAACCCTGGATGAAACGCTCTTGATGCTCATGAGCGCTCGAACCGATACCGCGCGAGTTCGCCTGGCTGAGGGGATGCTGCTGCTGGTCGCCTTGGTCTGGGGGATGAATCCTCCGATTATCAAGCTGGGGCTGCATCATATTCCCCCGCTGCCGTACAACGTTGCGCGGATGGTGGTGGGCAGCATGGTCGCGCTGCTGGCTCTCGGTTTGTCGCGCAGCTATCGTCGGCCTACGCGCTCCGATCTGTGGGCGCTTCTTCGTGCCAGCTTCTTTGGCTTCTTCGTTTTTCAGGTGTGTTTCACGGAAGGAATTCAGCGAACGACCTCGGGCAACGCGGCGTTCATGTTCTGCCTGTTGCCGGTTTTCGTGCTGCTGCTCAACCGATTCTACGGTTTCGACTCGATCAATCGCGCGGTGGTGGTGGGGATTGCCTGCTCGATAGCGGGCATTTCGCTGATTGTTCTAGGGGCGGGGCAGGAAGTCAGCCTTGCCCGAAATCATCTGCTGGGGGCTTTGCTCATCTTGGGGTCGCAGGTTGGTTACGCGTACTACACGGTTTTTTCGAAGGAATTGCTGGAGCGTTATTCGACTTATCAGGTGACGGCGTCTTTGATGCTTATTACCACGGTGTTGCTGCTCGCCGTGTCGGTTCCCGACCTGCGCGGTGTGGAATGGACAACCTTGCCTGCATCGGCATGGGGAAGTGTTTTCTTCTCCGCTGTTTTCGGTCTTTGTCTAGGTAATTTTCTCTGGATATGGGGCTCCGGGGTGATGGGGACCTCGAGGGCTTCGGTTTTTAATAATCTAACCCCCGTGTTTGCCGTTGTTACCGCTTATTTTCTACTCGGAGAAACCTTCGGTCTTTTGCAGGGACTTGGAGCGGTTTTCGTCTTCTGCGGCGTTTATTTCACTCGTAACCGCGACCGCTTCCTGCGCCAGGACGCCGTCGTTTCTTGACAGGATTGTTTATGACCCTTAGCGCACTTATCCGCCGTTTTGCTGTTGCTTACCTGCTGTCGCTGGTTTGTTCATTTCTGCTTCTTGCGTATTTCAGGAATAGCAGCACCCTGACCATCACGACTGCTGCGTTGGTGGCGTCGACGCTTTATGTATGTCAGTCGTTCTGTGTCAAGAATGGGAGGGCGCTGAACAGGCGCGAGGTATTGCAAGCCTGGGTAGCTTTTCTGACCATCGATTTTGTGCTGCAAGGGCTGCGGTTCATCTCATTCAATGCGTCTGTAGGCGAGAACATCGACCGGCTAGGGCAATTCGCAACCGGAGAACTCCCCTTCATGGCGGTGTTCCACGGAATTTGTATTTTCATTTTCATCCATCTCGCTGGAAAGATCGCAGCGAAGAAGTTACTGGCGCGACCGGTCGCTGGAACAGAGCAGAAAGAACTCGATCCATGACATTCAGGAGGCTGGTGGTTGTCGCGTTGATCGCGCAGTCCACGCTGGTCGGTGCGGAGACGATCGGTTGCGTAACGACAGAGTGGAAGCTGATCGGCGCCAATCACAAGGTTTGTGTCGAATCGTTCAGTGATCCGAAGATACCCGGCGTAACTTGCCACGTCAGCCAGGCGCGAACAGGGGGGCTCAGCGGTAGCTTTGGCCTGGCGCAGGATCCTTCACAGTTTTCCTTGGCTTGTCGCCAGACGGGGCCGATCTCTCTCCCCGACAAGTTGCCGAAAGATGCTGTGGTTTTTAGTGAGGATACGTCGATCCTGTTCAAGGAAACCCGTGTTGTCCGCATGTGGGATGAAACGAACCGGACGCTGGTCTATCTGGCGATCAGCCGTAAGCTGATCGACGGTGCGCCAGCCAACAGCATTTCGACCGTGCCGGTGATGCCGTGGGGCGGGCGCTAGGGAGATCCGTGTTGCGTTCTGTCGTTCGGTTTCAGGCTTGTCCTGATCCGCAGACGGCTCGACGCAGTCGGTCGGCAACCGCATCCCAGGCGGGGGTGGCCGGAATGGCTTCGACCAGGATGATGTCGTTTCCGGCTTGATCGAGGTCGCGCAAGGCGGCATAGAGACCGCGCGCGTAAGCTTCCGGAGTACCGGGGAGTTGGCAAAGCGAATCAGCGGAGAGCTGCGCGTGTTCGCTATGCGCCAATACGCCACATCGTCTGCCGCGGCGTTGTTCGTTTATTACTGCCTGAACAATGGCTCGCGTTGCTTCCATTCGCATCGGAGTGCGTGGTGCATAGTGGGCGTCGAGCGATCCGGAAACGCGTGGTACGTCCATCGGTTTCATGGTGTCGGGAAGTTCGGGCGGTTCGCCAATGACTTCCTCGATCTGCTCCGGGGTAATGTGTCCCGGTCGCAGCAAGCGCGCGGGCATCTCGTCACGTGAAAGATCAATGATCGTCGATTCGATGCCGACATCGCAGGGGCCTCCGTCGAGCACCATTGCGACGGCGCTGCCGAGTTCCTCGCGTACATGCCTCGCGTCGGTCGGGCTGATGCGGCCGAAGCGGTTGGCAGAGGGCGCGGCAATTCCACTCAGGCCCCCTTGTCCGCCGCCCTGCTGAACATAGGCGCGTAACAGCTCAAGAGCCAATGGGTGCGCTGGCACACGAACGCCGACGGTGTCCTGTCCGCCGGTAACGGCCTTGGGTACATTGGGGGCGCGTTTGAGGATCAAGGTCAGCGGTCCCGGCCAAAACGCTTCCGCGAGATCCCACGCTCTCTGCGGGATATCGCGTGCCCATTGGTCAAGGTGTCCTGCTCCGGCGAGGTGGACGATCAGCGGGTGATCCGATGGCCGGCCTTTTGCGGCGAAGATCTTTGCGACCGCTTCTGGATTGGCGGCATCGGCACCGAGACCGTATACGGTCTCGGTCGGGAACGCCACGAGCTCTCCCGCTTGCAGCAATCTGACGGCTTCAGTCAGCTCCGATTCTGTCGGACTGTTCATGGCGGTCGGATTGGTCAGGGCAAATCCGGCAGGGTTTTGGATAACACTTTTTCTGTCTGCTGCGCGCGGAATGCGCTCAGCTTCTTGGCCAGTTCGACGTCATTCAGCGCCAGCATGGCGACTGAAAACAGTGCTGCATTGGTTGCGCCCGCCTCGCCAATGGCGAAGGTGGCGACAGGGATGCCGCCTGGCATCTGCACCATGGCAAGCAGGGAGTCCAGCCCTTGCAGGTGTTTTGAAGGCATCGGGACGGCCAGTACCGGCAGCTCTGTCTTGGCAGCGAGTACGCCGGCCAAGTGGGCAGCGCCGCCGGCAGCACCGATCAGTATCTTCATGCCGCGTTCCTGCGCAGTCGATGCGTAGTCGAGCGCGGCATCCGGCGTTCTGTGCGCAGAGAGCACCTTGGCTTCATACGCGATGCCGAATTTCTTCAGCGTTTCGGCGCAGGCGCGCATGACCGGCCAGTCACTGTCCGAGCCCATAACGATGCCCACAAGCGGTTGATTCGACATGAATGTCTCCTTTCGGTGTGATTGGTCAGGCATTTATTGCGCGCTCGGCACTCTCAAGCGTGTTCGCCAGTAGCATGGTGATGGTCATCGGCCCGACACCTCCGGGGACCGGCGTGATGAACGACGCAACTTCCTTGGCAGATTCGAAATCGACATCGCCGCAGAGTTTCCCATCCGGTAGGCGATTGATGCCGACATCGATGACGATGGCACCCGGCTTGATCATATCGCCGGTAATCATTTTCGGCTTACCGATCGCGGCGACCAGGATATCGGCGCGCAGGCAATGCGCTTTCAGGTCACGCGTTTGGGAGTGGCAGACCGTCACCGTGGCGCCCGCATGCATCAGCAGCATGGCCATCGGCTTTCCCACGATGTTTGATCGGCCGACGACAACCGCTTCCTTCCCTTTGAGGCTGATTCCCTCATCTTCGAAAAACTTCATGGCGCCGTAGGGGGTGCAGGGAATGAAGCAGGGCTGGCCCTGCACCAGAGCGCCGACGTTTTCGGCGCGAAAACCGTCGACATCTTTCTCGGCCGCAATGGCGTCGAGCACTGCATCGGTATCGAAATGTGCGGGCAACGGTAACTGGACGAGAATGCCATGGATGTTAGGGGCAGCGTTAAGCTCCGCAATCTTGTCCAACACTACACTTGGCTCGATGTTGGCCGGGTAGGTGTGTTTCTCGGAATGGAAACCGGCTTGGGCGCAGGCATTGACTTTGTTGCGCACATACACTTGCGACGCAGGATCCTCTCCAACCAGAATGACCGCCAACCCGGGTCGCACTCCCTGCGCGGCGAGTTCGTCAGCCCGTTGCTTGAATCCCGCTCTCAGCTTTTGTCCGAGAGCGTTGCCGTCCATTATTTTTGCCGTCATGACATGCTCCAAAAAGAGTGTGCGGTGGCAGATGCGAGCCCAAAAACAAAACCCGATAGCCAGGCTATCGGGTTGTTTTTTTGGCGGAGACGGAGGGATTCTACACTATTAGCACGGAAATATATCCAACTAGTTGAATCAAATCCGTTTTTCCGTCATTCGTCAGGCGCTTTCGACCGATAGTTCTCCGACATTGTCGGAACCCCAAATCGGAACCCCTAGGTTAGTTTGGTAATTATCCCTCAACTCGCCAACGGGAAAAAGAATAAAGAGAAAAGCCGCCCTGCGGCGGCTTTTCGTGTCGTGCTGATTGCAGTTTTGCTTCTCTAAATCGCCTATGCGGCGAATTAATCAGACATGTTGCATGTCGTTTGCAGCCTTCCATCTCTAAGTCGCCTATGCGGCGAATTACACATTGCTCTCGACACGACAGATGTATCTTACGCCTGAATCGACACGATATTCAATGTGTATAAATCAAATGATTCAAGAATTGTTCTCAATAACGGTCTTGTTAAATCTAAGGCTTGC
>RRZT010077528.1_pt1 | contig 17391 bp, 23 predicted proteins | sample 2165551 | NCBI WGS metagenome assembly RRZT01 (sample SAMN10456910, study PRJNA506462) | wastewater metagenome | biome: wastewater; feature: sludge; material: wastewater sludge; isolation source: wastewater sludge with Escherichia coli K12::gfp cells carrying plasmid... | place: USA: Moscow, Idaho...
ATTTTTTTAAGGTTAATTTCTCATTTAAAAAGAGAGCTATAATAATCATAGTTAGCTGAACAACAGCAAATAAAATCAAAGTTCCAATACCAGCAGCCATATTTATATATGAGTATGAAAAACAAATTGCATATAAAAAGAACATAAATCCACTAATATAGTTATTTCTAAAATCAATTTTTATCTTTTTATTTTTATAAAAATAGATAAATAAGAGAATAACCATAGCAGATATTATTCTTAAAAATGTAAAAGAGAAAGCATCAATATTTTGCGTAAAAATAGCCATTCTAGCTAAAATTGAGTTTGAAGCAAAAAATAGTAAAACTATAAAAACCAAAACTACTAATTTTAAATCAAAATTTAAACTTTTCATATAATTCCTAATTTTTAAAGTATTATACAATATATCCCAAAATTGGGATATATTTTAAGCTACTGTGTATATTCTAATATCTGGAGCACTTTCAAAAAGTGGTGAAAGTTCTCTTACTACATCATTTTCAAATAATTTAGATGTTAAATATGCATTTGCACTATCAACACATTCAAATCCATGTAAAACTTGCACATCTTCATCTCTAACTAATAAATCTTTTGATTTAGCACCCATAATTTCATTTAAAAAAGTTTCTTTATACTTTGTATAAACACCTGCTGCTGTTGCTCTATTTTCTGGTTTAATATTTAGTGTAATTTCTAAAAAAGCTTTTGGCATTTTAAATCCTTTTTGTTTTTAAATTTTTCTAGCTAGATTTTAAAATTTTATAAAAAAAGTATTTTTAAATAAACTACATATGTTTCACTAATTTATTATTTCTCATCTGGCATTAAATGAAAATTTTTAGCTATTTTATATCCTAAAGATTCTAATTCTAAAATATCATCTTTCGGTCTTTTCCCTAATGTTGTTAAATAATCTCCCAATATTATTGCATTAGCACCTTTATCAAATACTTCATACTGTCTATTACCAAACATTAGCTCTCTTCCACCTCCAATCATTATTTTATGAGCATTAGGAATCATTTTTCTTGCTATCGAAATTAATTCAAAAGCTTCTTCTATATTTATTGTATTTTTAACTATTGGTAAGGCTTCATTAGGATGAAAGAAGTTTAAAGGAACATTCATTGGATCTAATGAATTTATTGCTTCTAACATAGAGATTCTATCATCTTGTGTTTCTCCCATTCCAAAAATACCACCACAAACAAGTTTTAATCCTGCTTCTTTTACATTTAAACATGTTTGATATCTTTCATCCCAAGTATGTGTTGTACATATAGTTGGATAAAAACTTCTTGATGTCTCCAAATTATGATTATAGTTATCTACTCCTGCCTTTTTTAACTCTTTTAACTGTTCAACAGTTGCCGTTCCATTACATGCAATCAATCTTAATCCTAAATTTTCAGATTTGATTGCATGTGCAACTTTTGCAATAAATTCAGTTTTTTTATCTGTTAATCCCAAACCAGCAGTAACTAAACAAAATCCAACAGCACCATTTGCTCTAACATTTCTTGCTTCAAGTAGTATTTGTTCAATACTTTTGTGTTTATATCTTTGAATATCAGCTTTATATTTTACACTTTGAGTACAAAATTTACAATCTTCATTACATGTACCACTTTCAACATTACATATAGCACATAAAAATATCTCTTCATTCTTTTTCATTTTTTATCCTTCTTATAATTTTATTTTGTTATGAAAAAATCAACTTAATTCCCAGTAAAACAAGAACTATTCCAATAACTTTCTCAATAATATTTTGATGTTTGTTAAACAAATCCAAATTCTTTTTTATTGACAAAATATTTGCTATAAACATATACCAAAAAATATTCGCCAAAACACAGTAAAAACCATATAGTCCCTGAATATACATAGGAGTATCAACACTTACAATTGCTGTAAAAACGGATAGGAAAAATAGTGTTGCTTTTGGATTTAAAAGATCTGTTATGAATCCCACAAAAAAAGATTTTTTATAACTATAACTAAGCTTTTTTTCTTTTTGAATTTTTATTTTTGAAGAGTTACTTTTAAAACTTCCATAACCCAAATATATGAGATACAAAGCTCCTAAGATTCTAACTATGTCTAAAAAATATGGAAAATTCTTTAAAATTAGACCTACTCCAAGTAATGTATATCCTACATGAACTAAAATAGCAGCTCCAATACCTAAACTAGAAAAATAAGCATATTTCTTTCCATAATTTATTGTTTGTCTTAATGTCACCATAAAATCTGGTCCTGGTGACATCAAAGCTATTTGTATTGTTGTAGCTATTAAAAGTAATTCTATTAAGTATGTGATAAGAAGTCCTTGTTTTTCTAATATTCTTATAAAAATTGTATTTAGTTAAAATATTTTATTATGTTTTTAATAAAACTGAAAATCTACACAAAAATATAAATAATGTCTGCTACATATGTTGTATAAAAAACAGTTAAATACTACTATAATATATGCTAAAAACTATATATTAAGAGATATGATGAATGAAAATTATGATAAGAGAGTCTTAATAGACACAAAGTCTTTGATATGGCAAAAAACTGTACAAGACAATGTTTTAAAGAAATTGCTTTCTAGTGATTTAGACAATGAAACAGCTTTAATAAAAATTGAAAAGAATTCTACTTTAAATAAAAACTCAAAAATTAATAGTGTAGAAATCTTTGTTTTAGAAGGAAAATATATTAATCAATTTGGAGAATTTGAAGTAGGAACTTATTTAAGACTTCCTAAAGAAGATGAAGCATATGTAAAAACAGATATTGGTTGTATAATTTTTAGAAAAATAAATTATTTTACGGATGAACAACAAATAATTATAGATACTACTAGTTCTCGATGGTTACAAGGACAAGGAAATTTGGAAGTAATGCCTTTATATGAACAAACAGCTTTAGTTAAATGGCCAAAAAATGAAAAATTTATTTCTCATAAACATTGGGGTGGAGAAGAGATTCTTGTACTCAAAGGAATTTTTATAGATGAACATGGAGAATATCCTCAAGGATATTGGATTAGAAGCCCTCATTTAAGTGAACATTTTCCTTATGTAGAAGAAGAGACTATAATTTTAGTTAAAACAGGACATTTATAATAATTTTAGGAGAAAGACTTGGAAAATTTTGATTTTTTTAGTGAGTTAAATGAAGAGCTAGTAAACAACATAAAATCTAACTCAAAATATGTAGAAATTCCAAAAGGGACAATACTTTTTTATGAAGGAGATATTTGTAAAGAGGTTTTATATCTTATTGAAGGAAATATTAAACTTTCAGTTAGTGCAAATACAAATGATGAAATTCCTTTATATGATTTTTGCCAAGGTGAACAATGTATTGTGAATATTGCAAGTGCAATTTCACAAACAAAAGCAGTTGCAACAGCTGAATCTACAACTTTAATAAAAGGATATTTGATCCCTATTGATGTTATCCAAAATCTGATAGTTCACTCTCCAAGTTATCAAAAAATGATTTTTTCTTTATTTACACTTCGATATTCTTCTTTAACTACTTTAATTGAAGATATAAAATTTAAAAGATTAGATAGTAGAATTTTAGATTTTTTAAAATCTTATAATTCAAAAGAAATAAAAATTACAAATAGTGAAATAGCTTCTTCTTTGGGTACTTCAAGAACTGTAATAAATAGAGTTTTACAGGATTTAAAGAATAAAAATCTCATAAAATTAGCACGAGGAACAATAACTATTTTATAAGTATTCCCCTGAAAATCAAGGTTTATGATATGAAAAGCCTTGAGATTGAAGATGAGAAAGTTCAGCATTTGCCGATGGTACAATATCATCTTTAGAAACATCAAACAAAGTTTTATAATCTATATTTCTTCCAACTAAAGTATTATTACAAACCAAAAATTTAACATTTTGCATTTTTAACTCTTCAATTTGTGATTGAAGTTGAATATTTGAGTTTGCATCTGCTAACATATCAAGAGCATCACCAGTTAAAACAACTTTTAGTTCAATATTCTCTTCTCCAACAGCCTTTATATGGTTTTTTACATTTCTTAAAACTTTAAAAAACTCTTTGTTATTTTCTCCACCACTATAATTTATATCATAAACAGCTTTTTGTTTTCCATAGTAGTTCTCTTTTTCTCCCATCTCAGTAGCAAAAAGTGATATATTTGCTATCAAAACTGAAAGTAGTATTATTTTTAAGTTCATTTACTCTCCTTTTTCTTAAAATACTAAAGATTACAATTAAATTTTAGTATTGTATGCAACATAAGTAGCATAAAAGAAACTATAATTTCAATCTTTTATAATCTTCGTAACTACTTTTCTAACATTTGGAGCTACAATAAATATTATTGGAATAGCACAAACAACAGCTTTTAAAAGGCTTCTATCCATTGTGTAAAAAAGCTATCAATAAACCCTAAATTTATAAATGAAATTATAAAGCTCATTATAAAACTCATAATTGTTCCCATGAAAAAAGCAAAAACATATTTTTCATACTTTTTATCTATCATTCTTAACCTCTTTTATACTATTTAAAATAATTATTTTTTAATATTAATTCATCAAATTTTATAATTTTTTTATTAACATTAATTTAATTCTATAATAGATAGAATCTTAAAATAATTATTATAGGAGAATTTATGTTTTTTTCAAATAAAGAGGATAAACTTCAACTAAAAGCTATCGATCAAAATTATGCAGTAATAAAATTCAAACCAGATGGAACAATAATAGAAGCTAATAAAAATTTTCTTGATATTATGGGATATACATTAAATGAAATAATAGGAAAACATCATAAAATATTTTGTGAGAAAAAATTTGTTGAAACTAAAGATTATCAAGAGGCTTGGAACACTTTAAATGCAGGTCAATCTATAACAGCAGAATTTAAAAGAATAAAAAAAGATGGTGAAGCTGTTTTTTTACGAGCATCTTATTTACCAATAACTGATAACAACGGAAGAGTTAAAGAGGTTATTAAACTTGCACAAGACGTAACAAAAAGAAGATTAAAAGATTTATATTATCTTGGACAAGTAAATGCTATAAATAAATCTCAAGCAGTTATAGAGTTTGATATGAATGGTATAGTTGTAAATGCAAATAAAAACTTTTTAGATACTTTAGGTTATTCGTTAAATGAAATTGTTGGAAAACATCATAGTATTTTTTGTGAAGAATCATATAGAAATTCAAATGCTTATAAAGAGTTTTGGCAAAAATTAAATAGAGGTGAATATGACGCAGGAGAATACCTAAGAATAGGAAAAGATGGAAGAAGAGTTTGGATACAAGCAAGTTATAATCCTATTTTAGATTTAGATGGAGAACCTTTTAAAGTTGTAAAATATGCAACTGATATAACTTTGAAAAAAAATACAATGAATCAAATAGGAAAAGAGATTGAGGATTTAACAAAATCTTTAACTCTTTTAAAAAATGCTTCAAATACAATGGTAAAAGAAGCAAAAGTAAGTATGGGAAGTTCTCAAGAAACAACAGTATCTATTGAAGAGTTAAATCAAGCTGTTCAAGAACTATCTAAAAAAATAGAGTTTGTTTTATCATCTATTACAAATATCGCTGATACAACTTTACAAAGTGAAAAAATTGCTTTAGAAGCTAAAGAACAATCAAAAAGTACAGCACTTGCAATAGTTAAATTAAATGAAGAATCAACAAAAATTGGTGAAACAATCAACATAATCACACAAATTGCATTTCAAACAAATATTTTATCATTAAATGCAGCTGTTGAAGCTGCAACTGCAGGAGAAGCTGGAAAAGGTTTTGCTGTTGTTGCACAAGAAGTACGAAATCTTGCTACTAGGTCAAATGATGCAGCAAAAGATATAACAGCTGCTATTGAATATATTCAATCTTTAGTAAAAAATTCTCTTGATTCTATTCATCAAATTGATAATATAGTTGAAAAAATAAGTTCAATGTCATCAGATATATCAGGTGCAGTAAAAGAACAAAAAAATATTACAAATGAGTTAGCAAGTACAGCAAATGAGACAAGTCATACATTAAATCAAATTACAAATAATATGGTAAGAGTTTCAACTAGTGCAAGTAATACAGAAAAAGAAGCTGAAAAAACAAAAGAAAATTCTAATGAACTAATAGAAATCTCAAATAAACTTATCGATACTCTAAAAGTGCTTAATTAATTTAAGCACTCTTTAGATTGAACTTCCATTTTTCCAATAAATTCCTTAGAATTAGCATTATTTACAACTAATTTTGCTATTTCATCAGTAATTAAAGCTATATCATGTGTTTTGGAAGCTATTTGCGCATTTTGTTGTGTTTGATAATCAAGTTGATTTATAGCTTTATTTATTTGTTCTATACTTTTTAATTGCTCTTTACTTGAGCTTTCTATATTTTGAATTAAATTCATAGTATTTGTTACATTTTTATTTAACTCTTTATATCCTTCTATCATCATATTTGTTATATTTTTCCCTTGATTTGCTTTGTCTTTTGCATTTTCTACTATTATTTTTATATTCTTTGCTACATCTAATGAACGGTTTGCAAGACTTCTTACTTCTTGTGCAACAACAGCAAAACCTTTTCCAGCTTCTCCTGCAGTTGCAGCTTCAACGGCTGCATTTAATGATAAAATATTTGTTTGAAATGCTATTTGATCAATTGCACTAATTGATTGGGTTATTAAATTTACTTGTGTATTTATTTCATCCATTGCCTGTGTTGTTTGATTTGCAAAAATCTCACCCTCTTTTACAGATTCTTTAAGATTTGAAGAATAATCAGCCATTTCTATAATACTTTTTGTATTATTTTTAATATTTAAAGCTATTTCTTCAATTGATGATGCTGTTTGTTCTAAGGATACTGCAGCTTCATTTGAACTCAAATTTAGTTTATCTACATTTGAAAGAAGAATATTTGAGCTTTTATCTAATGTTAATCCATTTGATTTATTTTCTACTAACATAACAGTTATTGTTTCTTGTAGTTTATTAATTCCACTAAACACTCGTTCAAAATCATTAGATATTGAATTTGTACTAAGTTTATTTAAATAATTATAATTAGAATAGTCATTTAAAGTACTAATTATTTGTTCTATTACATTTTTTAAATTATCAACTAAAATATTTATAGTTTTAGCTATGTAGTTCAACTTTTCATTTGAAGTATTAACATGAAAAATTTTATCACCAATTAATCCATTAGTTATTTTTTCACAAACTAGCATCAGTTCACCATAAATCATAAATTCTTCATTATTTTTTCTATTCAACAAAGAAAAGATAGAATCTAATTTATTTTTTATTTCTTTATTTTTTTCTTTTACTTCAAAATTTATATCTGGTAAATAATTTATATCATTTTTTAAATATTTCTCTATATTATCCAATGCCATTAAAATATTTTGATTATCTTTTTTTTTACTAAAAAACATTTTACACTCTCATTTCATATTTAAATAAAGTTTAGTAGCAATATCTATTTCTTCTTGAGTTGGTTTTACTCTAACAGAAATATATCTTTTTCTTCCATCAACTGTTTTTGAAGGATAAACAGTTGCATTTACCCAATAAAACTCCCCTTGTTTAGTTTTATTTTTCACTATCCCCTTCCAGATATTCCCATTATTTATTGTTTTCCACAAATCTCCAAACGCATCTTTTGGCATATCAGAGTGTCTAACTAAATTATGAGGTTTTCCAATTAGTTCCTCTCTTGAAAAACCAGCAATTTTACAAAAATCAGCATTTGCATACAGAATATTGCCTTTTTCATCTGTTTCTGAAACTATCATTATATCTTTAGTTAATATAATTTCCTTGTTCATAAATAACCTTCTATAATATAAAATTAATAAGTAAAATAGATACTCTTATTCTACTTTATAGTTTATTAATAGAAACTTATAAGTGTTTGTAAAAAATTATTATTTATTACTATAATACCCATAAAAACTTATAGGTGTTTATCTTGTTTGAAGAAAATCCAGAACTCTTTTTAGATGAAGTTGTAAAAAATGTAAAGAAAGAGAGAATTCAAAGAAAAATTAGTCAATTAAAGTTGGCAAATATTTTAGATTTTTCTTCTCCAAATTATATTGCAAAGATTGAAACAAGAAAACATGGTTCAAGTTATAATTTAATACATTTATGTAAAATTGCGAAAGCTTTTGATATCGAAGTTATTGAATTATTACCACAAAAAAAGAAAAAAAGTTAAACTACTATTACTACAATAAATCAAAAATGCTTAAATTTATTAAGCATCTTTAGTTTTGAATCATTATTCATTTGTTACTAAAATAGTACATCCTTCTTCTGATTGAGGAATATGAGAGGTTCCTTTAGGATTTATTATAAATGAACCCTCTTTATATTTTTTATTACCATCATTAAAAACTCCGGATATTACAAAAATATGTTCATCAAATAAGTTGTGTTCATCAAGAAATGGTAATTTACTATTTTTTTCAAATTTATAAATAGCTGTTAATTTTCCATCATTATTTTGCCAAAGTATGTATTGGCTCACACCTTTTGTAATTTCTATAGGAGTAATATCATCTAATAAATTTGAAACTATTCCATTGAAGTTTGCTAATTGCATCTTTATCCTTTTATATTTATTTTGTTAACTAATATCTTGCGCACAAAGTAATATTAACGAAAATCTATTTATTTGTCAATTAGTTTGTGTACAAGATATATTTTGTTATAATTATTCATAAATTTTCAAAGGTAAAATATGAAAAATAAAGAATTTGATTTCTCTAAAATGATTTGCTTTTTATTGAATTCAACATCAAATGCAATGATTAGAGAATATAGACCTCATTTGGAAGAGTTTCAACTAACTTATGCCCAATATTTAGTGATGATGACACTTTGGAACAATGATAATATACTGATAAAAGACATAAGTAAAGAAACATTTTTTGATTCGGCTACACTAACACCTATTTTAAAAAGATTAGAAGAAAAATCGTATATTATCAGAACTCAATCATTAAGCGATGAACGAGGGAAAATAATAAAATTAACAAAAAAAGGGAAAGATTTGAAAGATAAGACAGCTCATATTTTCAAAAATATGGAATGTAAAATTGAACTAAGTAGCGAAGAACAAGAAGATATTATTAAAATTTGTAACAAAATCTTATCTAAATTAGGTAACTAAATTTTGTCTTTTATTAAGTTCTTAACACAAGTTTCAATCATAGAATAAACATTTTTAAAATCTTCAAAATCTCTAAAGTAGTATGGGTCAGGAACACAAGCTCCTTCATATCCAAAATCTCCAAGTTTTAGGGGATTTTTACAACCTAAATTCTTCAAATCTTTTAAGTTATTATCATCAAGCGCAATAACTAAATCAAACTTTTGAAAATCATCCTTTTTCACTTGTCTTGCTTTTTGTTTTGATATATCAACACCATTTAACAATGCAACTTTTATTGAGTTTTCACAAGGAGCTTCACCTATATGCCAAGAGCCAGTTCCAGCACTATCTACTAAAATATCAAGCTGTTTTTTATTTATATATTCTTGTGCAATACCATGAGCTAAAGGAGAACGACAAATGTTTCCTAAACATACAAATAAAATTGATTTTTTCATCTTTTGTATTTTTTTAAAAGTATAGATTTATCAATTATTGCATAAATAAATCCAATAGCTAGTCCAATAAAGTGAGCATACCAAGCAATAGGAAGTCCAATAAGTAAAGGAGCAACAGAGATTAGTAAAATCCAAGTTATAATTCCACTTCTTTGAACTTTATCAAAGTATGCAACATATCCTAAAATAGCACAAATCGCTCCACTTGCTCCTACTAAATTTACAGTAATATCTAAAAAAAAGATATATAAAAATGAGAAAAGAGAAGTTAAAACTCCTGTTATTAAATACAATAAAACAAAAGCTTTTGCACCTCTTGATCTTTCTACATAATTACCAAATTGCCAAAGTACAAACATATTCATAGCTAAGTGAGCGATTCCACCGTGAGAAAACATAGAAGTTAGTGGTTGCCAATAAAAACCACCAATCAAAAAGTATAAATTTAATCCAAATAATAAACTTCCTTGTTGTACATTTATTTGGATTAAATAAAATAAAACTGTAATTATAATAATTACATTTGTTGCTGTAAAATCTTTTTTACTAAAGTTTAGCATCTATTAAACTAAAGCCTCTTTTAAAACATCTTCTATTGTATCAACAGCTTTTATTTCCATTGCATTTTTTACTTCATCTGGAATTTCATCCAAATCTCTATCAAAATTTTTTCTAGGAACTAAAGCTTTTTTCATTTTTGCTTTATATGCTGCGATTAGTTTCTCTTTTAATCCACCAATTGGTAAAACTTTACCAGAAAGTGTAAGTTCTCCTGTCATTGCAACATCTGCTTTTATAGCTTTATCACTTAAAATTGAAGCTATTGCAAGTGCCATAGTTATACCTGCACTTGGTCCATCTTTTGGTGTTGCACCTTCTGGAATATGTAAATGAATATCATATCTTTTATATATTTCACTACAATCAAGCTTTTCATTTTCCTCTTCTTCTTTTACAGATTTAGGAATAATTTTTTCATCAATTTTTAGAACTTTGTTATCTATTAAAACTTTTACAACAGAATATGAAATTCTTGAAGACTCTTTCATCACATCACCAAGATTTCCTGTAACAGTTAGATTTCCTTTTCCTTTTAGTTTAATTGCTTCGATTTTTAAAACATCTCCACCAACTGCTGTCCAAGCTAATCCATTTGCAATTCCAATAGAATTTTTCTTTTCAGCTGGGTCAATCTCAAAAATTGGATTATCTAAATAAGCTTTTAAATCTTTTGTTCCAATAGTTACTTTTTCTATTGTTGGGTCATTTAAAATTTGTTTTACAACTTTTCTAAATAGCTTTGAGAAAACTCGTCTTAAATTTCTTACTCCAGCTTCTCTTGTATATTTTGATATGATTAGTTCAATAGTTGCTTTATTGATACTTACTTCTGTTTTTTTAAGTCCGTGTTTTTCTAACTCTTGAGGAATCAAATAATCTTTTGCAATATGATACTTTTCTTCTGGAGTATAAGAAGATATCTCTATAAATTCCATTCTATCTCTTAAAGGTGCAGGAATTCTTCTAGCATCATTTGCTGTTGACACAAATATAACTTGAGATAAATCAACTGGAAAGTTTAAATATAAATCTCTAAATTCATGGTTTTGTTCTGGGTCTAAAATCTCTAACATTACAGCTGTTGGATCACCTCTATGATTAGAGCCAAGTTTATCAATCTCATCTAAGACCATAACTGGATTCATTTTTTTTGCATCAATTAATCCTTTGATTAATCTTCCAGGCATTGCTCCAACGTAAGTTCTTCTATGTCCTCTTAACTCATTTACATCTTCCATCCCACCTAAAGCCACTCTTATTAAAGGTCGTTTTAGTGCTTGAGAAATAGAGTTTGCTAAAGAAGTTTTACCAACTCCTGGAGGTCCTACAAAACATAAAACAGTACCTTTTGATTTTAAATCTTCCAAATTTCTTTGTTCAAGTAGTTGTTTTACTGCAAAATATTCACTAATTCTCTCTTTTGCTATTATCAAAGAATAATGGTCTTTATTTAGTTGTTCTTCTACATTTTTTACAGAAATTTTTTCATTTGCATATTCTCCAAAAGGAATATCTAAAACTTGTTCTACATAAGTTTGAAGTAAAGATGCATCAGGAGAATCAGGGTTCATTCTGCTTAATTTTTCAAGTTGTTTTTTTGTCTCTTTATAAGCTTCTTTAGACATAAACTCTTTTTTAGCTTTTAATCTCTTTTTATAAGATTTTATCTCTATTTCTTTTTGATTATCTGTTCCAAGTTCTTTTTGAATAGCTTTTATTTGCTCTTTTAAAAAATAATCTTTGTGTGTTTTTTCTATTTTTGAGTTTACTTTTTGAGTAATCTCTTTTTGGATTTTAAATGATTCTATCTCTTTTTTAATAACTTCTATAATATCAAATAATCTTTGTTCAATATTTGTTTGAGAAAATAGTTTATAAGCTTCTTCTTTTTTCACTTTTAAAACTGAAGATATCAAATCTGCAATTCTTACAGGATCATCATTTTCTTCTATAGTTTTTACTAAATCAGCAGGAAATTTAATATTTAATTTTGATAATTTTTTTACATTTTCTATCAATACTTCAATTACAGATTTTATACTTTCTTCATTTGCTTCTTCATTTTTTAAAGTATCAACATTTACAAATAGTGGTTGTTCACTTGCAAAATCTAAAATTTTTCCTTTAGTTAAACCTTGGAAAAGTACTTTTATTTTACCATCAGGTAAAGATACTTTTCTCATAATGTTTCCTACAACTCCAACATCATAAAAAGAGTCTTTTTCTCTTTTACCCTCTTTTGCTGGTTTTGAAACTGTAACCATAACTAGTTTATTATGGTCTATCGCGTATTCAACAGCTTTTACATTTTGCTCATTACTTAAAAATAAAGGAGCAATCATAAAAGGGTATAAAAATATATCATCTTCAATAATTAGTGGTATAGTTTGTGGAAATTCTTCATAATTTTTTAATTCCATATTTTAATTTAACTCCTAAAATTTATAAATCGTATTAAATTTTTATTCGAAAAGAGCTCTATAAAATGGTACTTTTACAGGTTCAATTTCAGAACTATCAACCCAAGAACCTCTTACTTTTTCTTCATAGAACTCTGTTCCAAGAGGTTTATCTCTTCTTGTATAAAGTTCAGATATTTCTTGGTCAAAACTAGCTTTTGACATATATAATCTTGAATTTATAGTGTCAACTAAAGGCATGTATGGTGAGTTTTTATATTTTTCTTTAAACTCTTGGATTTGACTTAAAGTATCATCTATTAGTTGTTGATCTCTAAATTGATATTTAAATCCTAAAAAATTTGCTTTGATTTTTAAATATCTTGCATAATCAATATCTTTGCTCAATCCAAATTTTTTGATATATTCATCCAAATAAAAATTTGCTAAAGCATACTCTTCTTCCTCAATATGCGCATTTACTAAAATCATAATTGCTGTTGGAATATATGGTGAATTTCTATGTTCACTCTCTAATGATGTATATGTATCATCAGCTTCATCTAAATCTCCCGATGCTATTTGCTTCATCATCTTGTTATACCAATAAAGTGCTGGTTTATTATATTCCTGCTCACTTTTTGAAGAACAACCTGTAAATACAAAAGTAGCACAAGTAACTAATAACAAACCCTTTAGCTTCAAACTTTTTATCATTCTAATATCCTTTATCATAAAAAACACATTTTATCTAATTACAGCTTAGGAATTATCTGCTATAATAAATCAAACTGGTTCAAGAAAGGAATATAGATGAAACTTACACTAATAGGTAATGGTATTATGGCTCAAGCACTAGCTAAAGGACTTATAAAAAAGTACGAAGTTGAGATGATTGGAAGAGATATTGAGAAATTAAAACTTATACAGGAAAAAATACCTCAAATAACAATAAAACAATTAGAAGATCAAGAAGATATCACAGATAAAATTGTTATATTTTGCGTAAAACCTTATGCTTTAGAGAGTGTTTCTGTAAGACTTATTGGAAGTGCGAATATATTATTATCTATTTTAGCTGGAACAAAACTTGATTTTTTGAAAAAACAGATAAAAGCAACTCACTATATCAGAACTATGCCAAATATTGCAGCAAGTGTGCATAACTCTATGACAACAATAACTGGTGATGTTGAATCAAAAGCTGTTGCTATGGAGATTTTTTCTTGTATTGGAGAAGCTCTTTGGGTAAATACAGAAACTCAACTTGATATTGCAAGTGCAATTACAGGTTCTGGTCCTGCATTTTTAGCATTAATCGCTGAAAGTTTAGCTGATGGTGCGGTAAAAGCTGGATTAGAAAGACATCTAAGTGCTCATTTAGTTCAAGGATTATTTAGTGGAACTGCTTCACTTTTAAGACACTCTCATCCAGCAGTTATAAAAGATTCTGTTATGAGTCCAGGTGGAACAACAGCAGCAGGATTTGCTCAACTTGAAGAAGCTGGAGTAAGAAGTGCTATGATAAAAGCGGTTGAAAGCTCTTTTAACAAAGCATTAAAACTTGCAGAAAAATAGTTTTACTTTAATTGAAACATTAGTTAGTATCACTCTTTTGCTTATCGTAATAATTGGGTTTAAATACTCAACTTATTATGATGAAAACTCTTCAAAAAACTTTATGTTGCTAAATAATTTGGAAAATCTATTTGATACAAAAAATTATGGAAGTTTTCAAAACTCAGCTAAAACTTTACAACTTACTATAAACAAAGAAACTATTGAAAATATAACTGTTACAAAATATCAATTTGAAAACGAAAGTATAAAGCTTTTTAAATATGAAAAATAGTTTTTCTCTTCTTGAAATAATCATAACTTTGATAATATCTTCAATAGTTATAATATATTCGACACTTTTTACAAAAGAATTGAGTTTGGAAAATAGATATAATCAAGAGTTAGAAATTGATAAAATAAATTTTTTAGCAACAAAAGTTTTTATAGAAAAAAACAAATACAATATTTCAAATCTACAATTCTCAAATGGTAATTTATATTTTGAAAATAATCTTTTATTAAAAGATGTAAAAGAGTTTAATATTACGAAAACTTCAAAACAAATCACAATTTATATAAATTTTAAAGATAAGATTATTCAAACTTGGGAATTTAGTTTATGAAAAAAGCTTATACACTTTTGATTACTATTGTACTAATCTCTACTTTTTCATATTTAGGTGTTTTGATTTTAGAGACAAAAGCCTTAAAAAATCAAAATTTATCAAATCAATATTTATATATTCAAGCAAAAAATCATCTAAATTTTTTTGAAGATTTTGTAAAAGATTATGATTTAAAAGATATAACTCACCTTCAAATTGAAGATGAATTATTTGATATTTATGCTACTAAACTTATTGATTCAAATGTTATAGATATTTTTGTAAAAGCAAAAGATTTTGATATTTCAATCCATAAACAAATTATTAAAGAATAACTTCTAAAACTTTCATTGCAAGTTTTAAAGCTTTACTTCTATGAGAAAACTCTTTTTTAACTCCTTCATCTAATTCACCTAATGTTTTATCATATCCATTTGGAATAAACATAGGGTCATATCCAAAGCCATTTGTTCCTATTTCTTTATTTAAAACTTCACCATACATCCAACCATGAACTGTATAAATTTCATTTTTATAAACTATTGCAATACAAGCTGTATAAAAAGCAGGAGTTTTTTCTAAACCTAATTTATTTAATTCAGCTTTTAATTTTTCGTTGTTCTCTTTATCACTTGCATTAAGTCCTGCATATCTAGCACTATAAATTCCTGGAGCATTTCCTAAAACAGGAACACTAATTCCTGAATCATCTGAAATTACAACAACATCACCAAAATTAATTTTTTGAAGTTCATCATATATTGTTTGTGCTTTTTTTATAGCGTTACCTTTAAAAGTATCTTTATCTTCATCAATTTCAATTTTTCCTAAAATTTCACTAAATGCTACTATTTCATCATTTGGAAGAAGTCTTTCGAACTCTTTTATTTTTCCCTTATTTGCTGAGGCTAAAACGATTTTCAATCTTTGTCCTTTTTATACTAGTTATTATCGAATTTTTTATATAATAAACCAAAATTATAATATATTTAGGATTATTAATGATTAAATCTGTAATGCCTTTGAGTTTTATCATAGCCCTTAGATTCTTTGGACTTTTTATTGTATTACCAGTTATTTCTGTATATGCTTTATCTTTAGATGGTGCAAATGCAACTTTAGTTGGTATCGTTGTTGGTGGTTATGCTTTAACACAAGTTGTTTTTCAAGTTCCTTTTGGAGTAATGAGTGATAAATTAGGAAGAAAAGGTACAATCATCACTGGACTTTTACTTTTTGCAATTGGTTCTCTTATTTGCGCTATTGCAACTGATATTTATACTTTGATGTTAGGTCGTCTTTTACAAGGTTCTGGTGCTATTGGAGCAGTTGTAACTGCTATGATAAGTGATTTAGTAAAAGAACACGAAAGATCAAAAGCTATGGCTTTAATGGGTTCTTTTATAGGACTTGCTTTTGCAATAGCAATGTTAGCTGGACCATTAATTGGTGGATTTATAGGTGTTCCAGTTTTATTTTATATTACAATGTTTTTAGCTCTTATTTCTATTTACATTTTAGTAAAAAAAGTTCCAAATCCTCCAATAATAACTCATACATATAATGACAAATTAAGATTATCAGATGTTTTAGGAAATACAAATATAAATAGAATGAATATCACAAACTTTTTACAAAAAGCTTTGATGACATTTGCATTTTTAGTAATTCCTATCATCTTGACAAAAACTTATGGTTGGGAGAAAAAAGAGCTTTGGTATGTTTACCTTCCTGCTATGATATTTGGACTTTTATCTATGGCACCTGCTGCTATTATTGCAGAGAAAAAAGGTAAGTTCAAAGAGATTTTAGCTCTTGGAATTTTATTTTTTATAATTTCATATTTAGTTATAGGATTTAGTTCTAGTTCAGTTGTTTTTGTAATTGGTGTAGTTATATTCTTTATTGGTTTTAATATGCACGAACCAATCATGCAATCTCTTGCTTCAAAATTTGCAAAAGTTCATCAAAGAGGAAGTGTTTTAGGAGTATTTAATTCATTTGGATATTTAGGAACATTTGTTGGTGGACTTTTAGGTGGAATTATGCTTGATAACCTTGATTTATCAACATTTTCTATTATTATCGCTGTTATTTGTGTTTTATGGGCAATTTTGATTTTGACTATGCCAAATCCATCAAAAACAAAATCTGTTTATTTAAATTTAGATGAATACAAACTTGAAAATAGTGGAAAACTAAATCAAAATGATGCAATCGATGAGTGGTACATAAATAATACAGAAAATATTATAGCTATAAAATATGATGATGAAAAGATTAGTGAAGAAGAGATAAGAGCTCTTTTAAAGTGATAAAATATGCTTAAATCAAAACTTTTATATATAATTTTATCTATTTTTTCTCTTACATTTTTTGTATGGGATTTTTGGATAAATTTTGAAAAGATGAAAGAAGATACTATCTCTTCATCTTTACTAAAAACAAAAACTACTTCGATTTATCTACAAGAAAACCTAAAAAAATTTTTAGAAGATAAAACAAACCCTGAAATTTTATCTATCATAAATCAAACTTTTAATAGCGATTTTAAAAGTATTAAAGTTGATAATAGTACATTTGAAATAAAAGAAGAAGATTTAGTAAAAGCTTCAAA
>RRZT011515347.1_pt1 | contig 17389 bp, 14 predicted proteins | sample 2165551 | NCBI WGS metagenome assembly RRZT01 (sample SAMN10456910, study PRJNA506462) | wastewater metagenome | biome: wastewater; feature: sludge; material: wastewater sludge; isolation source: wastewater sludge with Escherichia coli K12::gfp cells carrying plasmid... | place: USA: Moscow, Idaho...
CGAGGCGCCGCATGCCTTTCATGCCGACTATCGCCCCAGCTTCCGTGCCGGGCCGGCGGCCGACGGCTGGGCGCGCTGCCTGGCATGGTTCAAGGCCCAGGGCGTGGCCTGAGCGGCCGGGACCGACAGGCGGCTCGGCCGATCTGCCGATCTGGCGATCTGGCGATCTGCTGATCCCGCTCAAGCGGGGGTGCGACGCTGGGCAGGCGAGGGGGGAGGGCGCGGCGGAGCGGCGGGCTAAACTGCCGCGCTCCCCGAACCGAACGACAACGCCTCACCCCACCCCCCGCCGCATGATTTCGCGCCGCGACTGCCTTCGCTCCTCCTCGGCCAGCCTGCTGGCGCTGTCGCTGGGGGCCTGCAAGCCGACCACCGCCGCGTCTCCGGCCAGCCCGTCGACGCCTCCTCCTGCCTCGGCTGCGCCGACAGCGTCTGCCGCGTCGGCGGCTGCGTCCGCCGCGCCTGCCACGCCAGCCGCTTCGACGGCCTCCGCCGCCGCGGCGCCGTTCTCGGTGCGCACGCCGATCTTCGTGCTGAACTCGCTCGACGCCACCCTCAGCGTCATCGACCCGCTGACGATGACCGAGCTGCGCCGCGTGCCCACCGGCAAGGAGCCGCACCACCTCTACCTCTCGCCCGACGAGAAGTCGCTGCTGGTGGCCAATGCGGTCGGCGACTCGATCACGCTGGTCGATCCGCGCAGCGGCGAGGTCCAGCGCACGCTCACCGGCATCGTCGATCCCTACCATCTGCGCTTCTCGCCCGACATGCAGTGGTTCGTGACCGCGGCCAACCGCCTGGACCACATCGACCTGTACCGGGTCGGCCGGCCGGCCGGCGGCGGCTTCGACATCACGCTGGTCAAGCGCGTGCCCGCCGGCAAGACGCCCAGCCATCTGGCGATCGACACCCGCAGCACGGTGGTCTACGCCAGCCTGCAGGACAGCGACCAGCTCATCGCGGTCGACCTGGCCACGCAGACGCCGCGCTGGACCGTTCCCAGCGGCAAGATGCCCGCCGATGTCTACCTGACGCCCGATGACCGCACGCTGCTGGTCGGCCTGACCGGCGACTCGGTGGTCGAGGCCTACGACGTGAGCGTCAGCCCGCCGAAGCTGATCCGGCGCATTCCGACCGGCGACGGCGCGCACGCCTTCCGCGCCTGGGGCGACCGCCGCCATGTGCTGGTCAGCAACCGGGTGGCCAACACCATCAGCCGCATCGATCTGCAGACGCTGGCGGTGGTCGACACCTATCCGGCGCCGAGCGGCCCGGACTGCATGGACCTGTCGCCGGATCGCCGGTTCATCTTCGTGGCCTCGCGCTGGGCCGGCAAGCTCACCGTCATCGACACCGAGCAGAAGAAGGTGGTGCGCCAGGTGAGCGTGGGCAAGTCGCCGCACGGCGTCTGGACGCTCGACCACGCGCCGAGGCTGTGACGATGCGGGCGGCGCGGGTGCACGCGGCGCTGTCGGTCGGCCTGCTGGTGGCCGGGCTGCTGGCCACCGGCCCGGCGGCGGCGGCCGGCTGCGCCCGTCCGCTGTTCCTGACCTTCGACACCGGGCACATGGGCGTGGCGCCGCTGGTGGCCGAGGTGCTGCGGCGCCAGCAGGTCCAGGTCACCTTCTTCCTGGCCAACGAGCGCACGCAGACCGACGGCGGCAGCCTGGACGCGCAGTGGGCGCCGTGGTGGCGCGCGCGGGTGGCCGAGGGCCATCTGTTCGCCTCGCACACCTTCGACCATGTCTACTGGCGCGCCGACCGCGCCGACGGCGGCTTCGAGGTGCGCCCGAGCGCCGGCCCGCAGGCCGGCGTACGCTCGACGATGAACGCCGCCCAGTACTGCGCCGAGCTGGCCCGGCCGGCCGCACGCCTGGCCGAGATCGCCGGCCGGCCGGCGATGGCCGCGCTGTTCCGCGCGCCCGGCGGCAAGACCTCGCCGGCGCTGCTGGCGGCGGCCTCGCGCTGCGGCTGGACGCATGTCGGCTGGAGCCCGGCAGGCTTTCTCGGCGACGAGCTGTCCAGCGACCGCCATCCGAACGACCGGCTGCTGAAGCAGGCCCTGCGCGACATCCGCCCGGGCGACATCCTGCTGGCGCACCTGGGCATCTGGTCGCGCCAGGAGGTCTGGGCGCCGGCGGTGCTCGAGCCGCTGATCGTCGGGCTGAAGGCGCGCGGCCACTGCTTCGCCACGCTGACCGAACATCCCGAACTGGGCGAGGCGGCGCGCCGTCCGGCCCCGACTTCCTCTCCGTCACGACCATGATCGATGCTCTTGTCCAGCTCTTCGGCCAGGCCCAGCAGTGGCTGTTCGAGGCGGCGGTGCAGCCGCTGCTGTTCGCGCTCGGGCAGGGCGCCCTGCTGGAGGATGCCTACAACGCCACCGGCTGGCTGCTGGTGGGCCTGCTGCAGCTGGCGGTGATGCTGGCGCTGATCGGGCCGCTGCAGCGCCTGCGCCCGGCCGAGCCGGTGCGCGACCGCGCCGCCATCCGCCCGGACATCGCCTACACGCTGCTGCACCGGCTCGGGCTCTTTCGCGTCGGGCTGTTCTTCCTGGTCGATCCGCTGTGGCAGGCGCTGTGGGGCGCGCTGGCGGTGCACGGCTTTTCCGGCTGGCATCTGGACGAGGCGATCGCGCCCTGGTGGCCGGGCGTGACCGACACCGCGCTGGCGGCCTTCCTGGTCTATCTGCTGCTGCTCGACTTCGTCGACTATCTGATGCACCGCGCGCAGCACCGCTTCGACGCCTGGTGGGCGCTGCATGCGCTGCACCACAGCCAGCGCCAGATGACGATGTGGAGCGACAACCGCAACCACCTGCTCGACGACCTGATCCGCGACGCGCTGCTGGTGCAGATCGGCCACCTGATCGGGGTCGCGCCGGCGCAGTTCGTCGCCATCGTCGCCTTCGGCCAGCTGGTCGAGAGCCTGTCGCATGCCAATCTGCGCCTGTCCTTCGGCCTGATCGGCGAGCGGCTGCTGGTGAGCCCGCGCTTCCACCGCCTGCACCATGCCATCGGCCTGGGCCATGAGTCCGCGGCCGGCAGGGGCACGCTGGGCGGCTGCAACTTCGCGGTGCTGTTCCCGGTCTGGGACATCCTGTTCGGCACCGCCGACTTCCGCAGCCCGGTCGGCCCGACCGGCATCCGCGACCAGCTGCCCGAGGAGGGCGGACGCGACTACGGCCGCGGCTTCTGGGCGCAGCAGCGGCTGGGGCTGCTGCGGCTGATCGGGCGGGGGTGACGCGTCCCGCATAATGCCCCTCGAATTGCTGGGCTGTCGCGCGGTATGAGGCGGTGGCTGCGTCTTTTGCTGGATGCGTGTACAGTGTCTGGCGGCCCTGCAGGGTGACGCTGCCCCTGCCCGGAGATACACACATGCCCTACGAACTCACCGACGAACAACGGGATCGCTACCGCGCGACCTCCATACGCGCCCAGCTCAGGAAGCAGGCGCTGCTGCGCGATCACGATGAGCACGCCCCTGCGCAAGGGATCATGCTGGGCGAGCGGCTGGACCCCAACGACCTGATGCCGCAGCTGGAGTCCAATGGGCTGACCAGCCTGTCGCTGTTCGCGGGTGGTGGTGGGCTGGACCTCGGATTCGAGCGAGCAGGTTTCGAGCATCGCGCCTCGTTCGAGATTCTGGACATTTGCGGTGCGACACTGCACGCCAATCGACCGAATTGGGACGTGCGCTCCGGGGCGGCGGCGGGTGATGTGCGCGCGGCGCCGTTCACTCCCTTCAGGGGGGTTGACGTGGTTCATGGCGGGCCGCCGTGCCAGCCCTTCTCGACTGCAGGCAAGCAGGCCGGTGCCGAGGATCCCCGCAACATGTGGCCGGACTTCGTTCGCTGTGTGCTGCAGACGCGTCCCCGCGCTTTCATCGCGGAGAATGTGCCTGGCATGCTTGATCGCAAGTTCGAGGGCTTCGTCGCAGAGAACATCCTTGCCCCGCTGGCGGGGAGCTATACGGTGTTCAGGTTCAAGCTCGCTGCGCATGACTTCGGCGTTCCGCAGGCCCGGCGCCGCGTGTTCTTTGTCGGCTTCCGTGCCGCAAGGGATGCAGCGCGATGGGTGCAGCCGACGCCGACGCACGGAGACGTAGAAGACCTGTTTGGCCCTCTGCTGCCTCGCAACACCGCCCGAAGAAGCCTTGGTCTGCCCGACATCGGCCATGACGAGGTGGCACCAACGTTGCGTTCCGGCTTCACCGGTCCGCGCAACACGACCGGCGTCTTGAACAGCAAGGCATCCCTGAAGGTCTGGAATGACCTCCAGGTGTGGCCCAACGGTGTGCAGCCCAGCCGCTCGATCGCCAACGCCTACCCACCAGAGAACGGACACTTTCGCATGTCCGTCGATGACTGCGCGCTGCTCCAGGGCTTCCCGGCCGACTGGCGCTTCAGCGGCGCTGTCTACCAGGCGCTCGGGCAGATTGGAAACAGCGTATGCCCCCCCGTCGCCTATGCGGTGGCTCGGCAGGTCTCGAGGGCACTGCAGGGGACCTGATGTCGGTACAGGACGACGAACGCGAGCGCGAGCTCGTCAGAATGTTCAATCTGGACTGGGACCCCGCTCATCAGCGGGCAGGGGTCGATGCATTGCTGGACATCGACGTGGACGGGCGGCCCTGTCGTCTCGAGGTGGAAGTCAAGTCGTCCACCGGCACGACGGTGTCCACGGCGCGCGACGTGGGGATGGAGCACATCCAGAAGTGGCGTCGAAAATTGTTTGTCATCGGCTTCTACTCCAAGGAGGCACGACGCCCGGAGTTGCAGCGTTGCCTCTGTCTCACGCCCATCGACATGGAGCCCTGGATCGCGTCCATCGAAGCGAAGATCCTGATCGACTTCAAGCTGGCCCGACATGCTTCCGAGCGCCTGGTGCTTGCCGACCTGTTCGATGTCTGTGGCAAGAAGGAAACCTACTCGCTGGATGATGCCAAGCGGCTGCACAAGCAGCAGTGGACCGTTGCCGAGTACGAGGCAGCGCTCGACGTGGAGCTGGAGGGCAAGCGGCGGATTTCACAGGCGAAGATGCTCGAGATTCTCCAGCTCCGCTCGAAGTACATCGCCGAGCGAGGTGCCACATTGAACAACCCGCATGTGACAAAGGCTCATCTGGACACCTTCGCCGGGTCGAACAGGGTAGTGAGTGGTCCGAACTGGGCATCGGGCATCCGGCAGATCGCGATCGAGTTTGTCCGCGCCAATCCCGGTCACCCGGCTGCGATGGCTCGCCCGGGAACTCCAGGTCCAGCCTAGGCCCCAGACCCCGGGCACTGCGACATCCTTCACGCACCGGCATCGCCGCTTCGCTATGCTGGCGGACATGTCGAAAGTCCTTGATGCCCTCTGGCGCGCGATCGGCTACTGCTTCATGCCGCGCGTGATCTTCCTGTCGATGCTGCCGGTGCTGCTGCTGGGCACCGTGTCGACGGCCCTGGCCTGGTTCTTCTGGGAGCCCGCGGCCGCCGCGATGACCGCGCTGGTGGTCGATGCGCCGCTGCTGGGCGACGCGGTCGCTTGGCTGGACCGCTGGACCGGCGGGGTGCTGCGGCATGTCATCGGGCCGCTGCTGCTGCTGGTGGCGGTGGTGCCGGTGCTGATCATCGCCGCGCTGCTGCTGGTGTCGGCGCTGATGGCGCCGACCCTGATCGGTCTGGTGGGACGGCGCCGCTTCGAGGCGCTCGAGCGGCGCGGCCCGCTGGCGTGGTGGCGCGCGCTGGGCTGGACGCTGGGCTCGATCGGCGCGGCGCTGGCGGCGCTGGTGCTGACGCTGCCGCTGTGGCTGATTCCGCCGCTGGCGCTGCTGCTGCCGCCGCTGATCCTGGGCTGGCTGACCTACCGCGTCATGGCCCACGACGTGCTGGCCGAGCATGCCGACGCGGCCGAGCGCACCGCGCTGCTGCGCGAGCACCGCACGCCGCTGCTGGCCATCGGCGTGACCTGCGGCTACCTGGGCGCGGCGCCGTCGCTGATCTGGGCCTTCGGCGTGCTGGCGCTGCCGATGGCGCCGCTGCTGCTGCCGGTCTATGTCTGGCTCTACACGCTGGTCGAGGTCTTCGCCGCGCTCTGGTTCGCGCACTACATGCTGGCCGCGCTCGATGCCCGCCGCCAGGTCGCGCCGGTGCTGCAGCCGCTGCGCGTCGAGATCGAGCCGGTCGACGGCGTGCCGATGCCGGGCGCACCGGCGCTGCCGTCTTCAGCGTCCCCTTCTTCCTCCTCCTCCTCCTCCCTCCCGAACCCGCCTCTGCTGCCATGAACTTCGGCCTCATCATCGTCGGCGACGAGATCCTCTCGGGCAAGCGCCAGGACAAGCACCTCGCGAAGGTGATCGAGCTGCTCTCGGCGCGCGGCCTCGCGCTCGCCTGGAGCCACTATGTCGGCGACGACCCGCGCCGCATCACCGAGATCCTGCGCACCGCGTTCGCCAGCGGCGATGTGGTGTTCTCCTGCGGCGGCATCGGCGCCACGCCCGACGACCACACCCGCCAGTGCGCCGCGGCTGCGCTGGACCGGCCGCTGGCGCTGCACCCCGAGGCGCGCGAGCTGATCATGGAGCGGGTGCGCCAGCTCGCCGCCGAGAAGGGCTGGACCGACGATCCCGACCATCCGGACACGCTGCACCGGCTCAACATGGGCGTCTTTCCCGAGGGTGCCACCCTCATCCCGAACCCGTACAACCGCATTCCGGGCTTCTCGGTCGGCGACGTGCATTTCGTGCCGGGCTTTCCGGTGATGGCGCACCCGATGATCGAGGCGCTGCTCGACACCCGCTATGCGCACCTGCATGGCGCGGGCGTGCAGCAGGAGCGCTCGCTCATCGTCTATGGCGCGATGGAGGCCAGCCTGACGCCGCTGATGATCGACCTCGAGGCCCGCTTCGAGGGCATCAAGGTCTTCAGCCTGCCCAGCGTCGACCATCCGGTGCACGGCCGCCACATCGAGCTGGGCGTCAAGGGCCGGGGCGAGCGCCTCGACGCGGCCTACGCCGCCCTGCTGGACGGGCTCGCCCGCTTCGGTGCCCGCACGGGCCCCGAAATGGTGCGTTCGAATGCACCAGAATGAATCATGGCGTGAAACTGTTTGCGCACAGATATGGTGCATGCACGGAATCTGCCTGATCCGGGGCCGATTCCGGCGGTCTGAGGTGGCATGAAGCGACATGAAGACCGTTCCTGTGGATACGGATTCAGGCATGCTTTCTGCTACATTGCCATGCGGTTCGCGGCCCGGTCGTGAACCTTGCAACACCCCGATCCATTCACAGATATCCCCATCTCGCTAGGAGCCCCTGATGGCCAAGACCGTCGCCGACGTGATGAAGATGGTGAAGGAAAACGAAGTCAAGTTCGTCGACTTCCGTTTCACCGACACCCGTGGCAAGGAACAGCACGTGTCCGTGCCGGTTTCGCACTTCGATGAAGACAAGTTCACGTCGGGTCACGCGTTCGACGGCTCCTCGATCGCCGGCTGGAAGGGCATCGAGGCGTCGGACATGCTGCTGATGCCGGATCCGAACACCGCGAACATCGATCCGTTCTTCGAAGAGCCGACCCTGATCCTGACCTGCGACGTCATCGATCCGGCCGACGGCAAGGCCTACGAGCGCGATCCGCGCTCGCTGGCCAAGCGCGCCGAGGCCTACATGCGTGCCTCGGGCCTGGGCGATACCGCCTACTTCGGTCCGGAGCCGGAATTCTTCGTGTTCGACAGCGTCCGCTGGAACGTCGACATGTCGGGCTGCTTCGTCTCGATCGAGTCGGAAGAAGCCGCCTGGAACACCGGCAAGGACTACGAGCACGGCAACAAGGGCTTCCGCCCGACCGTCAAGGGTGGCTACTTCCCGGTGCCGCCGGTCGATTCGGGCCAGGACATGCGCTCGGAAATGTGCCTGATCCTGGAAAGCCTGGGCATTCCGGTCGAAGTGCACCACCACGAAGTGGCCAACGCCGGCCAGATGGAGATCGGCACCAAGTTCAGCACGCTGATCGAGCGCGCCGACTGGGTCCAGCTGCAGAAGTACGTCATCCACAACGTGGCTGGCGCCTACGGCAAGACCGCGACCTTCATGCCGAAGCCGATCGTCGGCGACAACGGCTCGGGCATGCACGTGCACCAGTCGGTCTGGAAGGACGGCAAGAACCTGTTCGCCGGTGACGGCTACGCCGGCCTGAGCGACTTCGCGCTGTACTACATCGGCGGCATCATCAAGCACGCTCGCGCGCTGAACGCGATCACCAACCCGGGCACCAACTCGTACAAGCGTCTGGTCCCGGGCTACGAAGCCCCGGTGAAGCTGGCCTACTCGGCCAAGAACCGCTCGGCCTCGATCCGCATCCCGTTCGTCGCGAACCCGAAGGGCCGTCGCGTGGAAGCCCGCTTCCCGGATCCCCTGATGAACCCGTACCTGGGCTTCGCCGCGCTGCTGATGGCCGGCCTGGACGGCGTCGAGAACAAGATCCATCCGGGCGAAGCCGCCACGAAGGATCTGTACCACCTGCCGCCGGAAGAGGACGCGCTGATCCCGACCGTCTGCTCGTCGCTGGAGCAGGCTCTGGAAGCCCTGGACAAGGACCGTGCGTTCCTGACCAAGGGTGGCGTGTTCACCGACAGCTACATCGACGCGTACATCGACCTGAAGATGCAGGAAGTCCAGCGCATGCGCATGACGACCCATCCGGCCGAGTTCGACATGTACTACGCGCTGTGATGCGGGCCTGCCGTCGGCCTCAAGCCGGCGGCAGCGCTGTCCTGGCGGACACCCATCGCGAAGGCGGCCTCCGGGCCGCCTTTCCTTTTGCGCGATACTGATCCGATCATGATCCGAGCTTCCTGCCTTCGCCCGCGGCTTGCCGTGCTCACCTGGGCCGGTCTGACGGCGCTGACCTTCCTGCCGAATGCGGCGGCCCAGGAGCGGCCGGTCTACCGCTGTCCCGGCAACCTCTACACCGACCAGATCACTCCGAAGGAGGCGGCCGAGCGCGGCTGCCGCACCCTCGACGGTGCGCCGGTCACCGTGGTGCAGGGCGCGGCGCCCCGCCGTGCCGCGCCGGCAGCGGGCGAGGGGGCCGGCCGGGTGAGCGCGCCGGCCGCGACCGCCTCGGGCTCGGCCCGGCCGGCCGGCGCGCCGGAAATGCGGGTCGATCCCGCGCAGCAGCGCGCCCGCGACAGCGATGCGCGGCGCATTCTCGAGTCCGAGCTGGCGCGCGAGGAAAGCGCGCTGGCGGTGCTGCGCAAGGACTACAACAACGGCGAACCCGAGCGCCGCGGCGACGAGCGCAACTTCGCCCGCTACCAGGAGCGGGTGGCCGAGATGAAGGCGGCCATCGCCCGCAAGGAAGCCGACGTCGCCGCGATCCGGCGTGAACTCAGCAAGCTGCCCAACCCGTGAGCTTCTTCAGGAACCGAAACCGCACCTCCTCGTCCTTCGAGGCCTTCGACCATCTGGCGACCATGGTCGCGGTGCTCGACCGCGAGGGGCGCTGCGAGCATGTCAACGCCGCCTTCGAGAGCACGCTGGGTCTGCCGCGCCGCGCGCTGCAGGGCAGCAGCGCCTTCGGCTGGTTCGTCGATCCGGCGATGCTGAAGGTCACCTTCGATGCGGTGGTGGCCAACGAGTACAGCACCGCCCGGCTGGAGGCCCTGCTGGGGCGTCCGCCCGGCGCGGCCTCCAGCGAGCCGCTGCCGGTCCATGCGATCGTGACCCAGATCGACCATGGCGAGCAGGTGCTGCTCGAGCTGGTCGAGCTGGAGCAGCAGGCGCGGCAGGACCGCGAGGCGCGTGCGCTCGACCAGGCCCGCATCACCAAGGAGCTGATCCGCAATCTCGCCCACGAGATCAAGAATCCGCTCGGCGGCATCCGCGGCTCGGCGCAGCTGCTGGAGATGGAGCTCGACAACCGCTCGCTGCATGAATACACCCAGGTCATCATCCACGAGGCCGACCGGCTGCAGGCGCTGGTCGACCGGCTGCTGGCGCCGCATCGCCGCCCGCACATGGTGGCCGACGTCAACATCCATGAGGTGCTGGAGCGGGTGCGCTCGCTGATCCTGGCCGAGTTCCCGAAGGGGCTGGTGGTGCAGCGCGACTACGACACCTCGCTGCCCGAATTCCGCGGCGACCGCGAGCAGCTGATCCAGGCGGTGCTCAACATCGCCCACAACGCCGCGCAGGCGCTGGCCGAGCGCCGCGCCGCCGGCGATGCGCGCATCGTGCTGCGCACCCGTGCGGCGCGCCAGGTCACGATCGGCCGGCAGCGCTATCGGCTGGCACTGGACTTGCATATCGAGGACAACGGACCCGGCGTGCCGCCCGAGATCCGCGATCGCATCTTCTTTCCGCTGGTTTCCGGCCGCGACGGCGGCTCGGGGCTCGGCCTGACGCTGGCACAGGACTTCGTCCAGCAGCATCACGGCCTGATCGAATGCGAGAGCGAGCCGGGCTGCACGCTGTTCAAGATCCAGATCCCGCTGCCCTGAGCCCGACGTGGTCGGGGAGGGCGGGATCTCACGCCATGACAGGCCACGCGCATGAAACCCATCTGGATCGTTGACGACGACCAATCCATCCGCTTCGTGCTGGAGAAGGCGCTCGCGCGCGAGGAGCTGCCGGTGCGCAGCTTCACCAATCCGCGCGACGTGCTGCTTGCCCTCGAGGACGACGCGCCGCAGGTGCTGGTCAGCGACATCCGCATGCCGGGCGGCACCGGCATCGACCTGCTCGCCAGCGTCAAGGCCCGCCATCCCGGCCTGCCGGTCATCATCATGACCGCCTACTCCGACCTGGACAGCGCGGTCTCCGCCTTCCAGAGCGGCGCCTTCGAGTACCTGCCCAAGCCCTTCGACCTGCCCAAGGCGGTCGAGCTGATCCGCCGCGCGGTCGAGGAAAGCCTGCGCGAGGAGAGCGTCGAGGACCGCGGTGCGCCCGAGGTGCCCGAGATGCTCGGCCAGGCGCCGGCGATGCAGGACGTGTTCCGCGCCATCGGCCGCCTGAGCCAGAGCAATGTCACCGTGCTGATCACCGGCGAGTCCGGTTCGGGCAAGGAGCTGGTGGCGCGGGCGCTGCACAAGCACAGCCCGCGCGCGGGCGGCCCGTTCGTGGCGATCAACACCGCGGCGATCCCGAAGGATCTGCTCGAGTCGGAGCTGTTCGGCCATGAGCGCGGCGCCTTCACCGGCGCGCAGGCGACCCGGCGCGGCCGCTTCGAGCAGGCCGAGGGCGGCACGCTCTTCCTCGACGAGATCGGCGACATGCCCTTCGACCTGCAGACCCGGCTGCTGCGGGTGCTGTCGGACGGCCAGTTCTACCGCGTCGGCGGCCACCAGCCGCTCAAGAGCAATGTGCGCGTGATCGCCGCCACCCACCAGCATCTGGAGGAGCGGGTGCGCGAGGGCGGCTTCCGCGAGGATCTGTTCCACCGCCTGAATGTCATCCGGCTGCGCCTGCCGCCGCTGCGCGAGCGCCGCGAGGACATCGCCGGGCTGGCGCGCCATTTCCTGCAGCGCAGCGCCAAGGAGCTGGGCGTCGAGCCCAAGCGGATTTCGGAGGCCGCGCTGCAGCAGATCGTGCTGTTCGACTTTCCCGGCAATGTGCGCCAGCTCGAGAACCTCTGCCACTGGCTGACGGTGATGGCGCCGGCGCAGGTGGTCGATCCGAAGGATCTGCCGCCCGAGGTGCAGGCCCATGCCGCCGCCGCGGTGGCCGCGGGCGCGGCGGGTCTGCCTGCAGCGGCCGAGAGCAGCCCGCCGGGCGGGGCGGCGGTGCTGCCGGCGGGCCTGGCGATGCCGGCGCAGTCGCGCGAGGCGGTCAGCCCGGCGGCGGCGGTGCTGCTGCCCGGACAGGATGCCTGGCTGGCCGGCCTGGAGTGGCAGGCGCGCGAGCTGCTCGACCAGGGCCATCCGCAGGTCTGGGACACGCTGACCCGCCAGTTCGAGGCCCGGCTGATCCTGGCCGCGCTGTCGCTGACCAAGGGGCGGCGCATCGAGGCCGCGCACAAGCTCGGCATCGGCCGCAACACCATCACCCGCAAGATCCAGGAGCTCGGGCTCGACTGAATCGCTGCCGCGGCCTGAACCGCCGGGGGGTATTGCGCGGTCCGGCTTGACTTGTCTCAACAGTGACGGCGCGAACTTGGGTGACAGTGCAACGGCGATCCCGCCGCGTCCGCACAGCCTGACTGCCCGCCCATGGAGATGTTCACCGCCCGGGCCGAGGGGACCACTTCCCCTGCGGCCGCCCCCTTGCCCCGTCCGCGCCGCCGCCTGGCCGCGCCGCCGCCGTCCCCGGCCGATCCGTCGCCGTGGCGTCGGGTGCTGGCCGCCTCGGCGCTGGCCCAGACCGAGATCGACGCGCTGATGGCAATGGCCCGCCGTCGCACGGTGGCGGCGGGCGACATGATTCTCGAGACCCGCCTGCCGGCGCGCGCCCTGGTGCTGCTGCTGTCGGGCGATGTGGTGATGGGCTCGCGTGCGCCGGACGGCAGCCTGCGCACCGAGCGCAGCGTCAACGGCCCGGCCTGGATCGATGTCAGCGCCGCCTGGCTCGGCCAGCCCTGCGCGATGGAGGCGCAGGCGCTGTCCGACGCGGTCATCGCCGAGCTGCCGATCGACGAGGTGATGCGCCAGATGGCGGTCCAGCCGGCGCTGGCCGGTCTGCTCTGCCAGGCGCTGGCGATGCAGATCCGCCAGATGACGCTGGCCTCGCGCAATCTGCTGCACAACGACGCGCCGGCCCGGCTGGCGCAGTGGCTGCTGCAGCGCTGCCCGGTGCGCAGCGGCCCGGCCGAGCTGCGGCTGCAGGAGCGCAAGCGCGACATCGCGCAGCAGCTGGCGATGTCGCCGGAGACGCTGTCGCGGCTGATCCGCAGCTTCCAGTCGCGTGGCGTGCTGTCGGTGCGCGGCTATCAGGTGCGGGTGCCCGAGGTCGCGGCGCTGTGCGCGCTGGCCGGTCTGGCGGCGCTGGGCAGCGGCTGACCGGCCCGGACCGTTCTGCCCTGTCGTGGTCTCGTTGTTCAGTCGAACTCGATGCCGGGCTGGTAGTCCTGCCGGTCGACCAGCCGCCAGCGCCCGGCCAGCATCGCGCCGAGCAGCGCCGTGCCGCCGCAGCCGGCCACCACCGCCCAGTGCATCAGCCACTGGCCGTCATAGGCGCCGAACAGGCTGGCGCGCAGGGCCTTGACCACCCAGGTCAGCGGCAGCCAGGGGTGGATCGCCTGGAAGAAGGGCGAGGCCAGCTCGATCGGCATCGCCGCGCCGGCCGCGGCCATCTGGATCACCAGCAGCAGCAGGCCGAGCGCCTTGCCGATGTCGCCGAACCAGCGGATCAGCAGGAAGACGATCGCCAGGAAGCTCAGCGAGGCGGTGATGACCGTCGCGACGAAGGGGCCGAGGTACAGCACCTTCAGGTCGAGCAGCAGCGTCAGCATCGCCACCATCACCAGCGCCTGGCCGAGCACGATCGCCGCCGGCCAGGCCAGCTTGCCCAGCACCTGCAGCGGTCGGGCCAGACCGGCCGCCTCGCGCGGCAGCCGGCGCAGATGGAACATCAGCGCGGCGGTCACCGCACCGATCCACAGCGACATCGGCACGAAGTTGGGCGCAAAGCCCGCGCCGTCGCTGCCGACCGGCGCGACCACCTCGAGCCGGGGCGCGACCGAATCGGCCAGGCCGCGTGCGCTGCCCTCGGGCAGCGGCAGATCGGCGGGCAGCGAGCGCACCAGCAGCGTCAGCGCCTCATGCAGCCGCCGGCTGCCGTCGTCGAGTTCGATCAGGCCGTGCTGCAGGCGGTCCTGGCCCGTCTGGAGCTGCTTCAGGCCGCCGCCCAGCGCCTGGGTGCCGGCGCCGAGCTGCTGCGCGCCCTGGGCCAGCGCATCGATGCGGCCGTCCTCGGGCAGCGCCGCGACGATCTGGTGCAGTGCGCCGCCCGCCTGGGCCACGCCACCGGTCAGCGTCTGCACACCGGCGGCGAGCTGCTGGCTGCCGGCCTGCAGCTGCCGGCTGGCCTCGCGGGCCTGGCCCAGGCCGGTGCCGAGCTGAGCGGCACCGTCGCCCAGATGCGCGGCCGCCTCGGCCAGTTCGTCGCCGACCAGCGGGATCGGCTCGCTGGCCTGCTGCAGCAGCAGCGCGCCCTGGCGCAGCGTGCGGCTGCCGCCCTGCAGCGCCTCCAGGCCGCGGCCGAGTTCCTCCTGTCCCTGGACCAGACGCTGGCTGCCCTGGCGCAGCGCCTCCAGGTCGGCGGCCGGCGGGCGCTGCGCGTCGAGCGTGCGCAGCGCGCCGGCCAGCGGCCGCCAGCCGGTCGCCAGCGCGCTGCTGCCGTCGGCAAGCTGTCCGGCGCCGCGGTGCAGCTGCTGGCTGGCGTCCTGCGCCTTCGCCAGGCCCTGACCGAGCTCGCGCACGCCCAGGTCGGCCTGGTGCAGGCCCTCGGCCAGCCGGCCGCTGCCGTCGCGGATCTGCTCGACGCGCTCGCGCAGCGTCGCCAGGTCGAGCCGCGAGCCGGCGGCCGTCTCCAGCACCAGCGCCCAGCGCTGCTCGTTGAGCGACTCGTTGACCCGATGCGCCAGCTCCGGCGCGAAGCGCTTGGCAAAGCCGGCGGCGCTGTAGCTGTTGCCCTCGGAGGTGTAGAGCGTCAGCCGCGCTGCGCCGGCCTCCCGGCCGGGCAGGGCCTGTTCGCTGAAGTCGCCCGGGATCAGCACCGCGAAGCTCAGCTCGCCACGCCGCACCGCCTGCCGCGCCGCCTCCCGGTCGTCGAAGACCTGCCAGTCGAACAGATGCTGGCGCAGCAGCGCCTGCTGCACCTGCTCGCCCATGCTGACCTCGACGCCACGGTGGTAGGCCCCCCGGTCGCTGTTGACCAGCCCGGCACGCAGCGCGCCGGTGCGCGCGCTCGGATCCCACAGGCTCGACAGATAGATCAGTGCATACAGCGCCGGCACCAGCAGCGCGCCGAGCGCCGCCAGCGCGAAGCGACGGTGGCGTCGCAGCAGCGCGGTGTCCAGCGCCACCAGCCTGCGCCATTGCTGTCCGGCCCCGTGCTCCATGCCCTCTCTCTCCCTTTTTCCTGCCCCTCGATTGTCACGAGTCTGACCCTTTTCTGCCGTTTCCGGCCTTAGCACTCCTTGAGAGCGAGTGCTAAGATCAAAGGAACTCCAGGAGGCTGAAACAGTCTATGGCCAACATGCAACTGTCCTCTTCCACCGCTCTTGCTGTCCGTGATCCCTGGGCCCTGGTGCCTTCGCTGGGCAATCTCGACGCCTACATCAGCGCCGTCAACCGGCTGCCGATGCTCAGCGCCGAAGAGGAGACCCGTCTGGCGCGCCGCCTGCGCGACCAGCAGGATCTGGACGCCGCCGGCCGGCTGGTGCTGTCGCACCTGCGCCTGGTGGTCTCGGTGGCACGGCAGTATCTCGGCTACGGCCTGCCGCAGGGCGACCTGATCCAGGAAGGCAACGTCGGCCTGATGAAGGCGGTCAAGCGCTTCGACCCGGACCAGGGCGTGCGGCTGGTCAGCTACGCGCTGCACTGGATCAAGGCCGAGATCCACGAGTACATCCTGAAGAACTGGCGCGTGGTCAAGGTCGCCACCACCAAGGCGCAGCGCAAGCTGTTCTTCAATCTGCGCTCGATGAAGCGCCAGATGAAGGGCGAGGCCGCCGACGGCGCCACCCACCGCGCCGGCCTGACCGAGGCCGAGATCGACCGCGTCGCCGCCGAGCTGAACGTGCGCCGCGAGGACGTGATCGAGATGGAGACGCGCTTCGCCGGTGGCGACGTCGCGCTCGAGCCGGGCGGCGACGACGATGACGAGTCCTTCGCGCCGATCGCCTACCTGGCCGACGACCGCCAGGAGCCGACCCGCGCGATCGAGGCCCGCCGCCGCGACGAGCTGGCCGGTCCGGGCCTGCTGCGCGCGCTCGACGCGCTCGACGCCCGCAGCCGCCGCATCGTCGAGGAGCGCTGGCTCAAGGTCAACGACGACGGCTCCGGCGGCATGACGCTGCACGAGCTGGCGGCCGAATACGGCGTCAGCGCCGAGCGCATCCGCCAGATCGAGGTCGCGGCGATGAAGAAGATGAAGAAGGCGCTGGTCGAGGCGGCCTGACAGACGAGGTACTTTTGCACGGAAGAAGCCGGCCACATGGCCGGCTTTTTTGCGTGTGGAGCGGAGGTGCCTTGTTGTAGGAATTTTGCATTTCTATGATCGGACTGATGCATGGCTGTGCATCCAGGACATGCAGAGCCAGATCTTCCAAGATCGCCAGGGCGCCGAGCCACGACTGAATGACGTTCAGCGTCGATCTTGCTGCGACGGTCGAGGACACCCAGTGCTAGCTAGTTAGAGCCCTCAACGTCATGAACAACACAACGCCGCTGACTCTCGACCCTGCTCAAGAAGTCCGGATCGCGGCTGTTCACCGTGGCTTCCTCTACCAGCACCTCTACGCTGTGGCCTGCTTGTTGAATGCAGCGCCGTTGGCCGCCAACCTAGTGGTCGTCGAGAGGGATGAGGACATCGAAATCGTCACATCCACGGCGCGGCTCTACATTCAGGTCAAGACACGTGCGCATCCCATCATGCCGCGCGACATTGTTCAGGCGCTGGAGCGCTTTGAGCGCTTGCGTGCAGAGCACACGGCGGGGAGGCGTACTGGGGATCCAGGCTTTCTCGTCGCCACAAACCAGCCTCCCGGCCCCGCATTGGCCCAGAGCATCGCGACTGGCGCGTTGGGTGACGTCCAAATGGTGTATCCAGGGCAAAGCGCCACCGGCCTGTTTGCGGCATTGCCCCCGGCTTGGAACACGATTGATGAGGGCATCCAATGGTGCACCTCACGCGCCGGAACGTTGCCCTTCCCGACCTTGGCTCCGGACTCCCTGGTCTGGAAACTCGCGGGTCGGATCTTGGCTGCAGCGGCCGGTACCGCACCCCACGCCGACCAAACGTTCCTCATCGAGCATCTTCCCGCGCTCTTCGAGCAGTTGGTGGTTCAGCTCCAGCAATTCCCGGCACCGCCTCTACCTTACCGCCCCCAGGCTGAAGAACCGGCCATTGAGACGGGCGCACGCGTAAGACTCATCGTCGGCTTCTCCGGCGCCGGAAAGACGGCATGGGCAGCGCAAGCCGCATGCCACAGCACACAGAGTTGTGCCTACTACGACTGCGCCGAGACACCCAGTGAGGCGCTCGCGTCTTCACTGGTCCGCGAACTGGCGGCCAAGCTTGCCGGCGCAAGCGATCCCGTGCGCCGTGAAATCCTGATTCCGGGGTCCAGCGGCCTGGAATCCCTCATGGCCTTGGACAGCTACCTGCATCGTCAGGGCATAGAACCGATCGTGGTGCTAGACAACGTCCACCGTATCGACGCGCAGAGTCTGCGGCGAATCGTC
>RRZT010032291.1_pt1 | contig 17374 bp, 16 predicted proteins | sample 2165551 | NCBI WGS metagenome assembly RRZT01 (sample SAMN10456910, study PRJNA506462) | wastewater metagenome | biome: wastewater; feature: sludge; material: wastewater sludge; isolation source: wastewater sludge with Escherichia coli K12::gfp cells carrying plasmid... | place: USA: Moscow, Idaho...
CCCCGGAGTCGTTCAGCTGCGTCAACTTCGACGTCGGCGAACCCGCGCCGGAGGCCGCCACCGACGTGCTCGACGCCATCGACGCCGAGTACACCGTCGACGCCACCGCCATCACCATCACGACGCCCGACGACGAGGCCAGGATCTGGTCGGCCGCCAACATGGCGATCGCGAACAGCTACGCGGCGGGCATCTCCTCGGCGCAGGTCATCGGCAGGGAGTGGCGCGCCGACCGCGAGGGCTGGACGGACGCGAAGACCACGGGCGACCAGGCCCCGGCGATCCTCTTCCTCGGCGCGCGCTGAGGCGCTCAGTCCAGCGTCGCCGACGGCTGCCGGACAGCGACGCTCGCCCCGTCGAAGTCGACGGTGGTCAGCCACATCTGCCGCCCGAACGCCGAGTCGCCCACGTGCCCCGGGAGCCAGGCGTGGAACACCATCCACCAGCGGCCCTCCGACAGGAAGAGCTGGCAGTGGCCGGGGCCGGCGGCGACGTCGTTGGTCACCAACACCGGGTCCGGGTCCTTGACGAACGGGCCGAGCGGCGAGTCGGCGACGGCGTGGCCCACCGCGTAGCGGTCCGAGCCGTAGTCGTTGGCCGAGTAGAACATGTGGTAGACGCCGTCGACCAGGACGACGGCAGGGGCCTCCACGAGGTGCCCCTCCCAGGGCAGGTCCTGCATGAACAGGTTCGTGGTCTCGCCCGCCAGGGCCAGGCCGTCGTCGCTCAGCGGCGCGACGCGGATCCAGGTGTCGACGCCGACCGCGTTCCCGTCGTTCTTCCAGTACAGGTAGGGCGTGCCGTCCACGTCGAGGAAGGGAGAGGCGTCGATGGAGCCGCCCTCATCGATCTCGCAGACCAGCGGCGCCGCCGACTCGTCGACGTAAGGTCCGGCGAGCGCGTCCGACGTCGCGACCGAGACGCACTGCCAGTTCGGGTCGGGCGCCCGCGTCGTGTAGTACAGCCGGTAGCCGCCGTCGGGCCAGGCGATGATCTCCGGCGCCCACACCTTCCCCGAGGTCGACCACGGCGCGACCTGCGGCAGCGCGTCCGAACCTTGCTGCCATTCCCCCAGCTGCTCGCCGCGGATGGTCTGCACGTTCATGCCGTTGCCGTTCGTGGCGATGGCCAGGAAGCCGTCGGAGTCGAGCAGCACCTGAGGGTCCGGGAAGTCGAACGGGTAGACGGGGTTGGCGATCACGGGTTCCTCCGACGTGGGGCTGGGACTGGAGCGCCCGGCGTCGGGCGCCGCCGTGCACGAGGTGAGCAGGATCGCGACGGCCGCGCCGACGCACCGCAGCCGCGAACGGGCGATCACTTGATCCCCGAGGTCGCGACGCCGTCGATGACGTAGCGCTGGACGAACACGTACAGCACGAGCACAGGAACGGCGGCGACGGTGGCGCCGGCCATGATCACCGGGTAGTCGATCGTGTAGGCGCCCTGCAGCCGGCTGAGCCCGATGGGCAGAGTCAGCATCTCGGTCGAGAACATCACGTACAGCGGCCAGACGAAGTCGTTCCAGTTCGCCAGGAACGAGATCACCAACAGCGTCGTCAACGCGGCCTTCGCGTTGGGGAGGACGATGCTGAAGAAGATCCGCCACGGGCCGGCGCCGTCGATGCGGGCCGACTCCTCCAACTCGATCGGCAGGCTGAGGAAGAACTGGCGAAGGAAGAACACCCCGAACGCGCCGGCCGCACCGGGAACGATCAACGCGAGGAACGAGTCCAGCCAGGTCAGCATCGACATCATCTCGTAGTTCGGCATCAGGAAGATGAAGCCGGGCACGAACAGCGTCGAGATGATGAGCGCGAAGAGCACGTTGCGCCCGGGGAAGCGCAGCCTGGCCAGCGCATATCCCGCCATCGAGCAGACGAGCAGCACCAGGAGGGCGTGGCCGGTGGCCGCCACCATCGAGTTGAGGAACCAGCGGAGCACGGGGGTCGCCGAGTCGGGCTGGAACAGCACCTCGTAGGCGCGACCCGTCCACTCCCGCGGCAGGATCGTCGGCGGCACCGACTGCGACTCGACGCGGCTCTTGAACGACGTCAGGATCATCAGCACGACGGGGCCGATGAAGCCGAGGGCGAGAAGCCCGAGCGCGATCCAGAACAGGGGGTTGCGATTCCGGCGGCGGCTCATCGCGCGCTCCTTCCCGCGCGCCGAGCGCGGCGTTGGGCCCGCGCCTCTCGGGCGGCGTCTCGGTCGCGCATCAGCCAGAAGTTGAGGAGGGAGACGAGCGCCAGGGCCAGCGCGAGCAGGTAGCTCATCGCGGCGGCCTGCCCGGCGCGGTTCTGGGAGAAGCCCGTCTCGGTGATCACCATGATCGCCGTCTTCGTCGACTCGGTCGGGCCTCCCTGGGTGATCATGTAGGACTGGCCGAACATGTTGGCGCTCGCGAGGACGGTGGTGACGAGGATGAAGATCAACACCGGCCGGAGACCCGGCAGCGTGACGTTCAGGAAACGCTGCCAGCCGCCCGCACCGTCGAGCGCCGCGGCCTCGTAGAGGTGGTCCGGGATGTCGCCCAGACCCGCGAGGTAGATGATGGCGTTGAAGCCCATCGTCCACCAGACCGTCACGCCGACGAGCCCGATCCACGCCCACGGCTGCTCGGTCGTCCACTGGATGTCGGTGCCGAAGATCGCGTTCACCAGGCCGAAGTTGCCGTCGAGGAGGTAGCGCCACATGATGCCGATGACCGCGACGCCCAGCACGTACGGCGCGAAGTACAGCGCGCGGAAGAACGTGCGGCCCGGGAACTTCGAGTGCAGCAGCAGGGCCAACGCCAACGGGATCGCGACGAGGAAGGGGACACTGGCGACCGTGAAGATCAGCGTGTTGCCCATGCCGTTCCAGAACGGCTCGAACTGGATGGAGGCCGGGTCGAACAGGTCGGCGTAGTTCGTGGCCCCGAGGAAGGGACGGTTCAGGAGGGTGAAGTCCCAGTCGTGGAGCGAGATCCAGATGCCGTACCCCGCCGGGAGCACGACGAACGTGCCGAACAGGAGGAGGTAGGGGGCCATGAAGAGGTAGCCGACCAGCGCGGACCCACCGGGTCGGCCCTGCCGCCGGCGAGCCGCGCTGGCCGTGGACATCAGGCGTACTTCTTCGCGTTCGCGGCCAGGATCTTGTTGGCGCGCTCGGCGGCGGCGTTGAGCGAGGTCGCGACGTCCTTCATGCCGAGGGTGATCTCGTTGACGGCCTTGTCGAACTCGGCGCCCGCGTCGCCGATCCCGGGGATGGCCGGGGCGAACACGAGGTAGTCGATCTGCTTCGCCAGCTCTGCCTGGTCCGTGAGCGCCTGGAACTCGGCCGACTCGCGCACCGAGTTGCGGGCGGGAACCTGGCCGCCCTTCGCCCACTCGAGCGACTGCTGCGAGATCCAGTTGAGGAACACGCGCGAGGCGACGGCCTTGTTCTCGTCGGGCTTCTTCTGGACCGGAAGGACGAACTGGTGCGAGCCCGCCCACGCGGCGTTCTGCCCGCCGATGTTGGGCAGCGCCTTGACGCCCCAGTTCAGGTCCTTCTTCTCCCCGAGGGTGTTGATGGACCAGATCCCGTTCCAGTTGAAGGCCGTCTCGCCGTTCTGCAGGGCGATGAAGTCGGCGTCCTGCGCCACCTTCGGGTTCGAGTAGCCGTTCCTGATCAGGTCCTGCCACCAGGTGAGCGCCTTGATGCCGCCCTCCCCGTTCCACGCCGCGGTGGTCGCGTCGGCGCTGTACAGCGAGCCGCCGAACTGCGCGACGAGCGACTGCACGGAGAGCCCGCCGGTGAAGAGGAACGGGGAGGCCCAGTGGCCCATGATGCCCTTCGACTTCAGCGCGTCGAGCGCGGCCATGTAGTCGTCGTGATTCATGGGCGGGCTCTCGGGGTCGAGCCCGGCCTTGTCCATGACGTCCTTGTTGTAGAAGAACCCGAGCGGGTGGACGTCGAGCGGGATGGCGTACCGGACGTCCTTGTAGATGCCGGCCTTCCAGGGAACCGGCGCGAAGTCGGCCTCGCCGAGGTTCAGCGCCTTCGCCACGTCGTCGAGCGGCTGGATGACGTTGCGTGCGGCGTTGCTCGCCACCGAGTCCACGTGCATGACGGCGATGTCGGGACCGTTGCCCGACTGCACGGCGGTCGGCAGCTTGGTGTAGTAGTCGGCCCACTGCATGGTCTGGACGGTCACGGCGATGTTCTCGTGCTCGGCGACGAACTGGTCGACGAGCCGCTTCATGTAGGCGCCGTCGCCTCCGGTGAAGCCGTTCCAGAACTGGAGGGAGACCTTCGGGCCGTCGTAGCCGCTGCCGCCGCCGTCGCCCGCGGGGCTCGTGGGAGGCGAGGCCGGGTTCGTCGGCGTGACGGCTCCCTTGCCGCACGCGCTCAGACCTGCCGTGGCGCCGATGGCGACACCGGCCCCGAGTAGCCCTCGCCTGGTGAGTTGGGTGATCATGATGAACTCCTTTCGGATGGGGTGGAGGTGAGCCGCACGCAATGCCACGAGACGGCAGGGGTGTCGAGGGTGAGGAGGGAGCCGTCGAGCGAGCTGCGCCCCTGATGGGGCCGGATCCGCTCCTCTGCGGAGGTGTTGACGAGGCGGTGGTCTTCCTCGTGGAGGACGACGTGCTCGACGATGTCGAGAGCGCCGAAGGCGGAGAGGTCGACCTGGGTGCTCAGGTCGTCGTCGAGGGAGCGATTGACCAGGAACAGCGCGAGGTCCCCACTCGCCTCGTCGTATGTGGCCGTGCCCCAGATCTGGTCGACGCTCCCGAATCGGGGCGTGTCGATCTGCGGGGTGCGGACCCGCAGATCCAGGACGACGCCCCGGGCATGGCGGGCGGTGAGCGCGAACGGGTGGAAGATCGTCTGCCTCCACGCCGCGCCGCCGGGGTCCGTGCGGATCGGCGCGATGATGTTGGCGAGCTGCGCCTGGCAGGCCATCGCGACCCGGTCCGTGTGCCGGAGCAGGGTGATCAGCAACGAGCCGACGACGACGGCGTCGGCGACGTCGTAGGTGTCCTCGATCAGCGCGGGCGCCTCCCTCAAGGGAAGGCTCCCCTCGCCGCCGAATCGAGAGGCGTACCAGACGTTCCACTCGTCGAACGACACGTTGATCCGCTTGTCGCTCTTGCGGGCGGCCGCGACGGCGTCCGCGGTGGAGACCACGGAGCTGATGAACCTGTCCATGTCCTCGGCGCACGCCAGGAAGGAGACCTGGTCGCCGTCGAGCGGCTCGTAGTACACGTGGGCGGAGATGTTGTCGACGACGTGCAGGCTGTGCTCCAGCACCTCGCGTTCCCAGGATCCGAAGGTGGGCATCCCGGCGTTGGACGACCCGCACGCGACCAGCTCGAGGGAGCTGTCGAAGCGCCGGAAGGCGTTGCCCACCTCCTCCGCGAGGCGGCCGTACTCGGCGGGCGTCTTGTGCCCGATCTGCCACGGCCCGTCCATCTCGTTGCCGAGGCACCACAGGCGCACGTCCCAGGGCTCGACGCGGCCGTTCGCGACCCGCTGCGCGGCGAGGGTCGTGCCGACGCCGTTGACGTAGTCCAGGTACTGCACGGCCTCGGCGAGCCCGCGCGTCCCGAGGTTGACCGCGAGCATCGGCTCGAGGCCCATCCGCTCGCACCACCCGAGGAAGTCGTCGGTGCCGACCTGGTTGGTCTCGATCGAGCGCCAGGCGAGGTCCAGCCGCCGCGGCCGGTCCTCCTTCGGGCCGACGCCGTCCTCCCACTGGTAGTTGGAGACGAAGTTCCCGCCCGGGTAGCGCACGAGCGTGGCGCCCAGCTCGCGAACCAGATCCGCCACGTCCTGGCGGAAGCCGTGCTCGTCGGCGGTGGGGTGTCCCGGCTCGTAGATGCCGGTGTAGACGCACCTGCCCATGTGCTCGACGAAGGTGCCGAACAATCGGCGGTTGACGGCACCCACGCGGAATTCGGGGTGCAGGGTGATCGCAGCCATCGCTGATCGACGGGTGCTCACGGACTCGGCCATCGAGATCCTTTACAACGAGAGCAAACTTGGTGATTCAGAGTCAACACGACCGCGCGAACGGATGCAAGGGATTTCGATAACAATTTTACAACGGGAGTAAATCGGAGCCGCGCGCTACTCGCCGGTCACGTGGGGAGGCGTCAGGACGCGGGGCGGCCGAGGGTGCTCTCACGCAGGACCAGCGCCCACGGCACCCTCACCTGCTCCCCCGGGGTCCCCGGGGACTGGATCCTGCGGGTGAGGAGCCTGAGGACGCTGTCGACCAGGAAGTCCATGTCGGGGGTCACGGACGTCAGCGACGGCGTGGTGTAGCGCCCCTCGAGGCTGTCGTCGAAGCCGGCGACGGCGACGTCCTCCGGTACCCGGACGCCGCGCTCGGCGCAGGCCCGCAGGGCCCCGATCGCCATCAGGTCGTTGAAACAGAACACCGCGTCGGGAGGCTCGGGGAGGGACAGGAGTTGAAGCATCGCGAGGCGCCCCTCCTCGCGGGAGTAGTTCTCCGTCGCCATGATGAGGTCCGGTTCCACGGGGAGGCCCGCCTCGCGGAGCGCGGCCCTGTAGCCCTTCAGCCGGACGGACCCGGTCGACACGCCGGGATGTCGGCCGATCGCGCCGATCCGGCGGTGGCCCAGCGAGATCAGGTGCTCCGTCATCGCACGCGCCGCGCCGACCGAGTCGACGGCGACATGATCCACGTCGTCGGGGATGGAGCGCTCTCCGAGGAACACCATGGGCATCTCGAGGTCGCGGGTTTGGAGGTCTTCGGCGTCGAGGCTGAGCGGCGAGAAGATGATGCCGTCGATCATGCGCGACTGCACGCCCTCGAGCACCGTGCGCTCGGCCTGCCTGTCCGCACGGGTGATCTCGAGCAGCATGATGTAGCCCAACCGCGCGGCGGCGGCGTCGACCTTCGCGGCCAGCTCGGCGAAGTAGGGGATGGCCAGTTCGGGGACCGCGAGCGCGATGAAGCCGCTGCGGCCGTACTTGAGGTGCCGGGCCGAGAGGTTCGGCCGGTAGCCCGACTCCTCGATCGCCGCCATGACCTTCGCCTTGGTGGCCTCGGACACGTGCGGGAAGTCGTTGACGACGTTGGAGACGGTCTTGACCGACACTCCCGCGAGTGCGGCCACGTCTCGGAGTCGAACGGCCATGAGGGTCAGCGTAGCTCTCGGCGCAGGATCAGCGAGCGCTCAGCCGCGCCGCGGCCGCGGCGATGCGCTCGTCGGTCGCCGTCAGCGCCACGCGGACGTGGCGGGCGGCCGCCTGGCCGTAGAAGTCGCCGGGGGCGGCGAGGATGCCCCGCTCGGCCAGCCAGGCGACCGACGTCCGGCAGTCCTCGTCCCTCGTGGCCCACAGGTACAGCGAGCCCTCCGAGTGGTCGACGCGGAAGCCCGCGGCCTCCAGCGCCGGGCGCAGCAGCGCGCGGCGCGCCAGGTAGCGGGCGCGCTGCTCCTCGACGTGCTCCTGGTCCCCGAGGAGCGCCGCCATGGCCGCCTGGATGGGGCGCGGCAGCATCATGCCGAGGTGCTTGCGCGCGGCCACCAGCTCCTGCACGACCGCGGGATCCCCGGCGACGAAGCCTGCCCGGTAGCCCGCGGCGTTGGAGCGCTTGGACAGCGAGTGGACGGCGAGGAGGCCCGTGAGGTCGCCGTCGTTGACGCGGGGGTCGAGCACCGAGAAGGGCTCGGCCTCCCAGGCGAACTCGCCGTAGCACTCGTCGCCGGCCAACACCGCGCCCACGCGGCGCGCCGCGGCCACGAACGCGCGGGTCTCGTCGAGGGAGAGGATGCGGCCGCTCGGGTTGGCCGGGGAGTTGATCCAGACCAGGCGGGCGTCCGCGGGGACCGCGTCGGGGTCGTCGAGCGGGACGGGGCGGGCGCCGGACGTCAGCGCGCCGACCTCGTAGGTGGGGTAGGCGCACTCCGGGAAGACGACCGACGCGCCGTCGCCGATGCCGAGCAGCGTCGGCAGCCAGCCGACGAGTTCCTTGGTGCCCACCACGGGCATCACGGAGTCGTCGGACAGCGGCACGGAGGCCCACCGGCGCTCGAGGTAGCCGCGGATGGCGGCGCGCGTGGAGGGATCCCCCCACACCGTCGGGTAGCCGGGCGAGTCGCCGGCGGCGGCCAGCGCATCGACGGCGATCCCGGGCGTCGGGTCGACGGGCGTGCCGACGGAGAGGTCAACGATGCCGCCCGGGTACGCCTCCGCGGCGCGACGGGCGTCGGCGAGAGTATCCCAGGGGAAGTCCGGAAGCCGCTCGGCGAGGGCCATCACTCGCCCTGCGGGGGCAGCGCCTCCACGACCGGGTGATCCTTGTCGATCACGCCGAGCTTCGCGGCGCCGCCGGGCGAGCCGATCTCGTCGAAGAACTGGACGTTCACGTCGTAGAACTCGGCCTGCTCGTCCGGGACGTCGTCCTCGTAGTAGATGGCCTCCACCGGGCACACCGGCTCGCAGGCGCCGCAGTCGACGCACTCCTCGGGGTGGATGTACAGCATCCGGTTGCCCTCGTAGATGCAGTCGACCGGACACTCCTCGACACAGGCTCGATCCTTCACGTCGACGCACGGCAGACCGATGATGTAGGTCACAGTTTCCACTCCTTCTGGGGCTGACAGGCGGTAGCTTACTCGTCCGTATCCGCTTTGGGCTTCTGGCAGGTGATGCGATCGCCAGCAGAGTATTTCCACGAGTAGGGCTCGGACTTCACGACCTTGCCGTCCTGGTGGAACAGCCGCTTCCAGGTGACGGTGAACCCGCGGATGGGGGCCTGCGGCTCGCACTTGGGGTCGCCCGTGATGACCCGCTCGCGGCCGCTGTAGTAGCCGGACTTCACGAGGTCGGTCGAGGTCACCTTGTCGTAGGTCCGCTTCGACCAGATGCGGAAGGTGATCGAGCCGCGGCTGCCGCCCCCGGCCTTGTTGACATAGCCCTGGATCAGCGCCGGGTACTCGGTGTCGTTCTGGAAGCGCATGTCGAGCGAGCCGTAGTACACGGTGGCCTCGCGGCCGGCCGGGTAGCGGTCGAAGTAGAGGCTGTGCGGCTTGTGCTCGATGTCCTTGAACCCCGCGAAGAACGCGGCGTTGTACAGCGTCGTCGCCGACTGGGAGATGCCTCCGCCGGACTCCTTGATGAGCCGTCCGCCGCTGATGACGTAGCCGTCGACGTAGCCGTTGGCGGCCGTGCGGGGGCCGAGCGTGTCGTTGAGGGAGAAGATGTCGTCCGGCATCAGCACCGTGCCGTTGACGGACGCCGCGGCCCTGCTGAGGTTGGTGTTCCGGTAGGCCGCGTACGGGAAGTAGGTGGTGTACTCGCCGATCACCTCGAAGTCGTCGGCGAGCTTCTCCGCGTCCTCCGTCGTGAACTTCGGCTTCTTCTTGACGGCGGTGAGCTCGCCGGTGCGCGCGTCGCCGCTGGCGACGGCGGCCTTCTCCACCTCCGCGACGAAGCCCTCCTTGTCGACCGTCTGCCCCGTCTTCGCGGGGACGACGACGACCTTGCCGCTCTTGAGCTTGAAGCTCGCGTCCTTCGCGCCCTTGAGGTCGAGGCCCTTCCGGCCGTCGGCCGTCGCCTTGTACAGGGCGTCGCCGTCGAAGGCCCCGACGAGCTTGCCGTCCTTCGCGGCGAAGCTCGTCGCCGCGGCCAGCGTGTCGGACGAGACCTTCATCGACTTCTCGCCGAGGGTCAGCGTGACGGGCCCGCTGAGGACGGGCTCGGCGAACCCCGCGACGGCCTCGTCGAGCATCGCGTTGGTGATCGCGGGCGGCTTCGCCTCGGTGGGCGCGGCCACCTCCGTCTCGCCCTGGCGGAAGGCGTCGGCGACGGCGGCGGTCGCGGCCTCCACGTTGAGCGCGACGCCGTCGACGCCGTCGGTCCTCTCGATCCTGCCCTCCGAGATGCTGAGGGAGCCGTCGCTGGGATCGACGGCGAACTCGTCGGCCGTGGCCTCGACGGCGGACGCGAGGGCCGCCTCGTCGACGACCCTGATCAACGAGATCTCGCGGCCGCCGGTCAACGTGTTGACGATCTCGAACGGGTTCCAGCTGAAGCCGCCGCCCGCCTCGGCGACGGTCTCGTCGAAGTCCACGCCGAGCCCCGCGTCCGCGGGGGTGATGAGCGCCGACGCCGCATCGCCCTTCAAGGTGATGGGCTGGGCGGCGGCCTCGCTCAACTCGGCGACGAGCTTCTCGCGCGCCTGCGCCGGGGACAACCCTCCGATGGGGACGCCGTCGACGGCGGCCTTCGCGGCCACCTGATTCCCTGCAACGAAGTACGAGGCGACGTACCCCGCACCCAGCACGGCGACGACGCCGATCCCTACTCCGACGGCGATCTTCCCAGACTTCTTCACGCTCACCCCTCGGCGGCTCTGCTGCCGCACCGGCTATTCATGGTACGTAACCGATCACCGGCACCCAAACGCGCGCCGCAAACCTCCTAGCGAATCCGCAGCGGCCAGGTCATGGAGAGGGCGCCGGCGCCGGACAGCCCGGCGCGCGCGGCCAGCATCGACAGCAGCGACTCGGCGTCGGGCAGGTTCGCCCCGCCCTGCGCCTTCTCGCTGGAGGCCGCGGGCTTGAGCATCGACAGCACGCCCTGGTCGCCCACCGCGACCGTCTTCACGGCATCCGCGTCGAGGCCGGCGAGCGCACAGACCCGTTCCAGCGCCAGTCGGCGCCCGCCGATGTGGTCGACGAGGCCGCGCTCCTTGGCATCGGCGCCGGTCCAGACCCGGCCGCGCGCGAGCCGCTCGAGGTCCTCGTATTCCATGCCGCGATCGCCTGCCGCCAGCGTGGTGAAGTCAAGGTAGACCCGATCGAGCCAGCGGTTCAGGCGCTCCCAGTCGTCGTCGGAGAACTCGTGCGCCGACGAGAACGTGCCGGACGCGGCGCCCACGTCGATGGTCTCGCGGACGAGGCCCAGCTTGTCGTAGAGGCCGGCGGTGACCATCTTGCCCGCGAGCACGCCGATGGAGCCGGTCAGGGTCGAGGCCTGCGCGACGATCTCATCCGCCCCCATGGAGACGTAGTAGCCGCCGGAGGCCGCGACGGCGCCCATGTGCGCCACCACAGGCTTGCCCGCCTCGCGGAGCCGCACGACGGAGCGGCGGATGAAGTCGGAGGCGACGGCGGAGCCGCCGGGAGAGTCGACGGCGAAGAGCACGGCCTTGATGTCGTCGTCGCGGAGCGCGGCGCGCAGGTGCTCGTCGACGACGTCGGAGCCCGCGGACTGCCCGCCCAGCGGCGAGGCTCCGCCGCGGCCGGTCACGATCGCGCCGCGCAGCGTGACGACGGCGACCTTGTCCCCGCCCGGCTTGAACCGCTTGGCCAGCTGCGAGCGGCTCGTGTAGCGATGCGCGAAGAGCAGGCTCTCCGGCGCGGCTCCCCACTCCGCGAGGGTCGCCGCGTAGGCCTCGTCGCGGTAGCCGACGCGGTCGATCAGGCCGAGCCGCAGCGCGTCGTCGGGGGTGACGGGCGAGGCGTTGACGGCCTCCCAGACCACCTCGGGGGACACGCCGCGGCGCCGCGCGACGGCGTCGACGACGCCGTCGACCAGCGACTGGCCGATGCGCTGCATCATCTCGCGGTGCGGGCCGGTGACGTGGTCGGCCGCGTAGGTGTTCGCGGCGGTCTTGTACTCGTGGCGCTGCCCGAACTGCGGTGTGACGCCCACCTTCTCGAGCAGGCCCCGCAGCAGGGTGAGGGAGAGCTCGAGGCCCTCGACGCTCAGCATCCCCGTCGGCTGCAGCCAGATCTCGTGCGCGGAGGAAGCCACGAGGTACGCGGCCAGCCCGTGGGTCAGCTCGCCGAACGACTCGGCCCACGCCATGGTCTTCTTCGAGGCGCCGAACTCCTCGACGAGCGCCGCGACCTCCTCGAGGTAGGCCAGCTCGACCGACGACGGCACCGCGTGCACGATCAACCCGACGACGCGGTCGTCGTGGGCCGCCTCCCGCAGGTTGGCCCGGAGCGCGCCCAGCGTCGGGCTGTTGATGACCCGGACCGCCTCGAACGGGTTCGTGGGCCTGGTGACCAGCACCCCCCTCGCCAGGTCGAGTTCCAGCACGACCGGCTTGTCCCCGGCGATCTTCCCCAACACGTCCGCGATGCCCATGGCGCAAAGCTTACGGGCGGGCCCAAAGGACCCGCCCGTTCACGCTGGTTGAGCGTTACAGGAGCGACTTCGCGGTGTTGGCGATGTTGTCGGGGGTGAAGCCGAACTCCTCGAAACACTTGTTCCCGGACGCGGAGGCGCCGAAGTGTTCGATGCTGACCGACGCCCCGTTCGCGCCGAGGTACTTGGCCCAGCCCATCGCGATACCCGCCTCGACACTGACCCGGGCCGTCACGGCCGCGGGGAGGACCTGCTCGCGGTAGGCGGGGTCTTGTTCGTCGAACCATTCCTGGCACGGCATCGACACCACCCGGGTCGGGACACCCTCGGCCTGCAACACGTCTTGGGCGGCCAGCGCGACCGCGACCTCGGAGCCGGTGGCGATCAGGATGACCTGAAGGTCGCCCTGTTCCTCGCTGACCACGTAGGCTCCCTGGGCCACACCTTCGGCGGAGGCGTACCGCTCGCCGCGGGCGATGGTGGGCAGGTCCTGACGCGACAGGATCAAACCCGCCGGCCGGTCGGTGCGGCGCAGGATCTCGCCCCAGGCGACCGAGGTCTCGTTCGCGTCCGCCGGGCGCACGATGTCGAGGCCGGGGATCGCGCGCAGCGAGGCCAGGTGCTCGACCGGCTGATGCGTCGGGCCGTCCTCGCCCACACCGACCGAGTCATGCGACCACACAAAGGTCGTGGGGATCCCCATCAACGCGGCCAGCCGCACCGCCCCGCGCATGTAGTCGGCGAACACCAGGAAGGTGCCGCCGTACGCGCGGGTGAGGCCGGACAGGGTGATGCCGTTGAGGATGCCGCCCATCGCGTGCTCACGGATACCGAAATGCAGCGTGCGGCCGAACGGGTTACCGCGCCATTCCTTCGTCGAGCGCTCCTCGGGCAGGAAGCTGGGCTCGCCCTTCATCGTCGTGTTGTTCGACCCCGCCAAATCCGCAGACCCGCCCCACAACTCGGGCAGCTGGTCGGCGAGCGCCGAGAGCACCTCGCCTGAGGCGGCGCGGGTGGACTTCTTGCCCTCCTCGAACACCGGAAGCGTCAGGTCCTCGGGCAGCTTCCGGGCCCGGGCGCGCTGCAGCAGCGCGACCTTCTCCGGATTGCTCTGCGCCCACGCCTCGAACCTGGCGTCCCACTCGGCGCGCGCGGTGGCGGCGCGGGCGGCCAGGTTCGCGCGGGCGTGGGTCACGGCGTCGGGGTCGACGGCGAACGGGGTCTGCTCGAAGCCCAGCAGCTCCTTCATCGCGGCGATCTCCTCGCCGCCGATCTTCGACCCATGGACACTGTGGGAGCCCTGCTTGTTCGGCAACGGCCACCCGATCACGGTGGTCAGCTTGATGAAACTCGGCCTATCAGTAACCGCTTTGGCCGCCTCGATAGCGTCGTACAGGGCCTGGACGTCCTCGCGGTACTCGGTGCCGCCGTGGGTCCAGTCCACATGAGCCACGTGCCAGCCATAAGCCTCGTAGCGGGCCGAGACGTCCTCGGTGAACGAGATATCGGTCTCACCCTCGATGGTGATCCTGTTATCGTCATAAATCAGGACAAGGTTGCCCAGGTTCTGGGTCGCGGCCAACGACGACGCCTCCGCCGACACACCCTCCTGGAGGCAGCCATCACCGGCAATCGTGTACACGAAATGATCAAACACCGACTCCCCCACAGGGGTCTCCGGATCGAAGATCCCATGCTCACGCCGCGCCGCCATCGCCATCCCGACCGCGTTCGAGATCCCCGCACCCAGCGGACCGGTCGTGCACTCCACAAACCGGGTGTGACCGTACTCGGGGTGGCCCGGGGTCAGCGCGCCCCACGTCCGCAGGGACTCCAAATCGCCCAGCTCGAGACCCAGGCCGCCCAGGTACAGCTGCGCGTACTGCGTCAGCGAGGCGTGGCCCGCCGACAACACGAACCGATCCCGACCGATCCACTTCTCATCCGAAGGGTCCGTGTTCATCACCTTCTGATACAACAGATACGCCACCGGCGCCAGAGAGATCGGGGTACCCGGATGGCCATTACCCACCTTCTCCACCGCATCAGCGGCCAAGATCCGGGCGGTATCAACCGCACGAGCGTCCTTCTCGGTCCACTCAAAAGTCACGAGCTTCGTTCCTTACTACTTCGTTACTGCTTCGTTTGTTGGTCTGTGGGGACCCTACGAGGCTCAGGTGCCCGGCGGAACCCAGAGCTGGTCGAGCCCGGTCGGGAGCGGCAAGTCGGAGGCGGACAGCGTCGTCGCCACCCGCTCGTCGGCGCTCGCGGGGAACTGCGGCGCACCGGGCTCGACCGGGCGGATCGACTCCCCGAGCGCCTCGCGGACGAGCTTCTGGATGCCCTCGGGCTCGGTCGGGTCGTAGGTTCTGGTCTCGGCCATGCTTCTCAGGCCTCCTTCACGACGGGCGGCTCCGCCGACCAGGGGAAGACGATCCAGTCGTCGGTGGCGCGCCACACGTAGTCGGGCTGGATGAGGGTGCGGGGCTTGGAGTAGAGCACCGCGGAGCGGACCTCGGCGCCGAAGCCGCGCAGCAGCTTGATGACGAGGCCGAGGGTGCGGCCGGAGTCCGCCACGTCGTCGACGACGAGGATGCGCTTGCCCGCGATGGACTCGGTGTCCAGCATCGGCGCGAGCAGCACCGGATCCGGCAGGGTCTGGTTGACATCGGTGTAGAACTCGACGTTGATGGCGTCGGAGAGCTTCACGCCGAGCGCGTAGGTCAGCGCGCCCGCCAGGCAGAGGCCGCCACGCGCGACCGCGATGATGACGTCAGGCTCGAAGCCCGCGTTCGCGATGTCCTGGGCGAGCTCGCGGCTCGCCGATCCGAGCCCCTCCCACGTCAGGATCTCCTTGGTGTCCAGGTCGCTCGAATCCGCGTGGTAAGCCATGGGGCAATGTTAGTGCCGCGAGAGGGTCAGTCGGGGTCGGGTCCGTCGAAGACGCGCGTCATGAACACGGCGTCCAGCCAGCGGCCGAACTTGCGTCCCACCTGCGGCATCCTGCCCGTCTCCTCGAACCCGAGCCGACGGTGGAAGGCGATGGACTCCTCGTTGTCGGCGTCGATCACGCCGACCATGACGTGCACCCCGCGCCCGCTCGCGTAATCGATGAGCGCGTTCATCAGCATCCGGCCGCCGCCGGAGGCCCGGTGGCCCTCGCCGATGTAGATGCTGTGCTCGACCGTCGGCGCCCAGCCGGCGAGCGGCCGGAACGGCCCGTAGCTGGCGAACCCGGCGACGGCGCCATCAGGCGTCTGGAGGACGAGAACGGGGAAGTCCGCCGCCGTGAGCCGGGAGAACCAGGCCTGGCGATCTTCGAGCGTCACCGGCTCGAGCGCCCAAGAGGCGGTGGTGCCGACGCCCGCGTCGTTGTAGATCGCCGTGATGGCCGGGAGATCGCTTAGTCGAGCTGGGCGAATGGTCGGCATGCGTGCAGTCTAGTGTGACCTCGCCCCGGGCTGGGGCTACGTTTACGCCATGACGACGCCAGCCACCCGGGACCTGATCAGCCTTTCCGGGGCGTGGGGGTCGCTCGCGGTGCATCGCCAGGGCGGGACCGTCACGTCGTGGCGCCCCAGCGGCGCCGAGCGGTTGTTCACCGCGAGCGACGCCGACCCCACGCTCGGCCGGATGTGGCAGGGCGGCATCCCCGTGTGCGCGCCGTGGTTCGGCCAGGGCATCGCGCAGGGCTGGGCCGTGCCGTGGACCCATGGCTTGGTGTCGCGGGCGCAGTGGGAGGTCGCGGAGCTGTCCGAGGACGACGGCGCGCGCGTCTCGCTGACCTGCGACGGATCCGCGACGGCGCACCTGGTCGGCGCCGAGCGCTTCCCCGCCGACCTGCGGTACCGGCTCGATGTCGCGGCCGACGAGCGCTCGCTCTCGCTCGCGCTGACCGTGGAGAGCCCCACCGCCGACACCGTGATCGACGCAGTCCTTCACCCGTACTTCGCCGCCGACGCGCGCGAGGAGACCGTCACGGGGCTTGAGGGCGTCGCGTTCCACGACTATGCGACGGGCACCGACGGCGTGGACCTCGCCCCTGTCCGGCTCGAGGGCCCCGTCGACCGCGTCTACGCGGGCGCCGGCCCCGTCGTCCTGCCCGGCCTGCGGATGGCCGCGGAGGGCGCCGACACCGTCGTGGTGTGGAACCCCGGGCCCGGAACCTCGAAGGTCCCGGCCGATGAATGGGCCGACTTCGCGTGCGTCGAGTACGGCGCCCTCGCCCGACCCATCCCCGCGGGCGGAGCGCTCAGGATCGCGCTCACCCTGACGGTCCGCTAGGAGTCGGATGTCGGTTCAGTTCTGAACCGACATCCGACTCCTAGGACGGTCTAGCGTCCGAGGCGCTCGGCCTCGGCGCCGATCGTCGTGTCGTCGCCGTGGCCGGTGTGGACGACCGTGTCGTCGGGCAGCACGAACAGGCGCGCCCGGATCGACTCCTCGAACAAGGGGCGGCTGCTGAACGAGCGGCCCGTCGCGCCGGGGCCGCCGTTGAACAGCGTGTCCCCCGTGAAGACGCAGCCGAGCGTCGGCGAGTACAGGCACACGGCGCCGGGGGCGTGCCCGGGGGTGTGCAGCACCTGCAACGTGACGGGGCCGACGGCGAACTCCTGGCCGTCGACGAGGTCGTGGTCCCAGCGCCGGTCCGGGTGCGTCAGCCGCCACACGGGCTCGTCGGCGGGGTGCAGCCAGATGGGCGCGCCCGTGCGGTCGGCGAGCTCCGGCGCGTACCGGACGTGGTCGTCGTGCGCGTGCGTGCACACGATGGCCAGCACGCGCCGGCCGTCGACCGCGTCCAGGATCGCGTCGACGTCGTGCGGGGCGTCGATGACGATCACCTCGCGGTCGTCGCCGACGATCCACACGTTGTTGTCGACGTCGAACGTCTGGCCGTCGAGGGAGAAGGTGCCGCTGGTGACGGCGTGCGTGAGCGTCACAGGATCACCACCGAGCGCAGCACGTCGCCGCCGTGCATCTTCTCGAAGGCCTCCTCGACGTCGCCGAGGCCCACCTCCTCGGTGACGAAGGCGTCGAGGTCGAGGCGGCCCTGCCGGTACAGGTCGACGAGCATCGGGAAGTCTCGCGACGGCAGGCAGTCGCCGTACCAGCTGGACTTCAGCGCCCCGCCCCGGCCGAACACGTCGATGAGCGGGATGTCCGGGACCTTGGCGTCGGGGTGCGGGACGCCGACGAGGACGACGGTGCCCGCGAGGTCGCGGGCGTAGAAGGCCTGCTTCCACGTCTGCGGGATGCCGACGGCGGCGGCCCGCGC
>RRZT011967806.1_pt1 | contig 17367 bp, 12 predicted proteins | sample 2165551 | NCBI WGS metagenome assembly RRZT01 (sample SAMN10456910, study PRJNA506462) | wastewater metagenome | biome: wastewater; feature: sludge; material: wastewater sludge; isolation source: wastewater sludge with Escherichia coli K12::gfp cells carrying plasmid... | place: USA: Moscow, Idaho...
GCCGTCATCATCGCTGTCGTCGGGGTGATGCTGGTTGTCCGGTTGCTTGCCGGCATTCCCGCTGCAATCCCGTGGATGGGCATCCTCCCCGTTGTCGTGGGTGCGGCGGCGAATGTGTCGATGCTGCAGGAAGTGCCGTGGGTGGGGGTGCTGCTACTGGCGGCATCGCTCGCCTTGGCGTGGTGGTCGATCCGTCCGCGCGCCGCATCCCCGGTCATGCCGTGTGTCGCATCGGTGATGACGATGGCCTTGGTGACGTCTTGCACGTCGGCGGGGCTTGCGTTCGCGCGGTCCGTCCCGCTCACCTTCGACGCGGGCAACGGCATGTTCAGTTCCACGACCATCAATCCGATAATCGACCTCAAACGCTCCTTGACGGTGGGCTCCTCGGCGACCGCCTTGACCTACCAGTCCAACAGGGCGCGATACCTGCGTATGGCCACGCTTGATGATTTTGACGGCGATACGTGGGATTTCGATGCCACATTGTCGGCGAGTGCGAATCTGTATCGTCGCAGCCCCTCCACTGCATTCGTCAACTTGCAATCCGATGTGGCCAAAGCCGCCTCCAAGCTTGCCGCGTCCTCAGGTGGATACTCGTCCGCCTCGCAACCGTTGGCCACATATCTGACGTATGACAACGGGTCGCTTGATTCCGCGAACATCGCGGACAGCTGGCTCGGTATCAAAATCGCTGAAACCGATGCCACCATCGACAAGCTCAGTACGCGTCTGTTGCCGGTCGGTGGCCTGCTGCTCGACTATTCCGGAGTCAGCGGCGACTGGACCGACAACTCCTCGGGCGGCATCACGTCGCGGAACGCCACCACGACACGGGGGCAATCCTATACGACGACGGGCATCTATTTAGATCCAATCACCTCGTCCTTGGGCTTCCAACAAATCGACACCATTGAGAAAGCCGTGTTGACCTTGCGTGACACCGGGCATCTGACCGTGCCGGATGCCGCCACGGCCAATGCGGAACGCGCACGATGGGTGTCCTCGGGGGCCGCGCAACGCGCCGGTGATCTGCTGCTCATTCCCGTCGCGAGCAGCGACGGCGTCCTGACCGTCGCAAATTCCGACACTTTCGACGGGGCTCTCGCCTACGAATGGTCGCAAAACGGGTATAGCGGCGATGCGAATTCCAACGACCCGGGAAGTGCCAGTATGTACACGCTGAGCACGTCGTTCGCCAATGCCATCGGTTTCAATCCGAACAAAGACAGTGCCGTGCTCGTGCGTGATTCGGGCAGCGGAACCTGGATGCTTGCGCTTCCCGCCACCGTGGGTGCAGCTGATTCCTCGGACGCCGATGCTGTCACGTCACTGTTCGGCAAGGCGGGGATGACTGTGTCGTCAGTGATATCGGTAGCGTTGGAAAGCGGGCTGGTCGACGGATCTGACCCGTTCGCCCGCATCGACGCGCTCGACAAAGCCGTGCTCGCCCGCTACCGGTCACTTCCGGCGAAGCTGCCGTCCGGCGTCAAGGCGGTGATCTCCCAAGCGAAGGCCGATGGCATACCATCCGAGGGATCCACCTTCAACGAGCAGGAACAGGCGTTGCAATATCTGGTCAGGTATTTCTCCTCGAATGGCTTTACCTATTCCCTGGACGTGCCGGGCGATGAAACCGACGACGACAGCAATATCGCGATGGTCGGCAGCTTCCTCAAGCGCAAAAGCGGCTATTGTGCGCATTATGCGAGCGCATTCGCCATCCTCGGGCGGGCGCTCGGGGTGCCCACACGCATGGTGCTCGGCTACAGTACGAGCGGGGTGGTGGATGAGAACGGGTCATACAGCATCAGCGCGAAACAGCTGCACGCTTGGGATGAAGCCTACCTGTCGGGGGTTGGCTGGGTCCCGTTCGATGTGACCCCGGCGGCACCCGAGGAATCGTCTGATGCCGGACAAAGTCCCTCTTCGGCCGCGTCGTCGTCAAGCCCGTCGGAGTCGTCCTCGCCTTCAGCTGCACAGTCCGCTTCGCCGTCGGCTTCCGCCTCGGCGTCGTCATCGGGTTCCATTGGCGGGCCCAGCTCCCGGACGCAGGGTCGCGATGACGCTTCTCAGACGGGCTTACCGGTCCGCCAGTGGATGGTGTTCCTGGTGGCTGTCGCGGGATTGGGAGCGCTGTGCAGCGTCCCGATGGGCATACGTTCGCGCAGGAGACGTCGCCGGTTACGGGCGTTCGATCGTGCGGCGTGTGGGGGAGCGGACGACGACACGCCGGTCCGGTCCGCGTGGATTGGCGCGTGGAGAGAGCTTCAGGACACCGCGTGGGATTGTGGGGCGCGATGGCCTGCAACGGCTACGGATCGGGATATCGCCGATGTCGTAGGGGCCGCGCTCGCCTGCGAGGCGGCCGGAAAGGTCTCCGGTCGGGCCGCAGCGTGCGTATTCGGGCACGGTGATGTTCCAGCGCCGTTGCTCAAGGATGCCGCCGATGTGCGCGCAGCTGTGGAAGGCCGCCGCCGGTTCATGCCCATGTCGCTGTTCCGTCGGCGGTGAAGACGTCGGAAGCGACACGCCGCGGGGCTGATATCCGCATGGTGACCTTCCGGCGGGTATGTTACGGGGAGATTGACGCCGCCGCGTATAGGATTGAGTCATGGCATACCTACATCGTGCAATCATTGATACCATTCCCAGCTACAAGCAAGGCAAGCCCGCACCGAAGACGCCGGGTCTGACCGCGTACAAGATCTCCAGCAACGAGAATCCGTACGAGCCGCTTGCCAGCGTTAAGCAGGCCATCGTCGACAAGGCCGTCGGCCGCATGAACCGTTACCCGGACATGCGCGGGACAGCGGTTGTGGAGCGTTTGGCCGACCAGTTCGGCGTCAAACCGGAGAATGTCGTTCTGGGCTGCGGATCCACCGAAGTCATCACCCAGCTGGTCAATCTGGTCGCCGGCCCTGGAGACGAAGTCGTCTACCCGTGGCGCAGTTTCGAAGCCTACCCGATTATCGTGGCGAACGCGGGCGCGACCAGCGTGAAAGTGCCGAACCGTCCCGACGGCAGCCATGACATCGATGCGATGATCGCCGCCATCAACGAGCGCACGCGCCTGGTCATCGTCAACAATCCGAACAACCCGACCTCCACATCCTTGTCCGATGCGGATGCGCGCAAGCTCATGGCCGCCGTGCCCAAGGACGTGCTGGTTCTGTTTGACGAGGCGTATATCCAGTTCAATACCGCCGCCGACACGAATGTTGCGATGGACCTGTTCCGCGAATACCCGAATATCGTGGTTGCGCAGACCTTCTCCAAGGCGTACGGGCTTGCGGGTCTGCGCATCGGCTATGGCATCGCCCCGGCCGATGTGATCGACGGCATGCGCAAGGTGGCCATCCCCTTCGGTGTCACGGAGATCGCCCAGACCGCGGCGCTCGCGTCCATGGACGCCTATGACGAGCTGGACGAGCGTGTCAAGGCGCTGGTTGCGGAACGTGCGCGCGTGGTCGCGGCCTTGCGCGCACAGGGATGGGAGTTCCCTGAACCGTACGCGAACTTCTTCTGGCTGCCGATCGGTGAGCGTACCGACGAGGCGGCGGAACACTTCGTCAAGGCGGCGTTGTCCGTGCGCGTGTTCAGCGGCGAGGGCATTCGTATCTCGATCGGTGAGCGTGAGGCGAACGACCGGGTGATCAGCGTCTGCGCTGACCTCAAGCGGCTTGGATTCTGATCGGCGGACGCGCTGCGGCGGTGTTTCGGACGTGCTGTGGTTGCGCTTGGGCTGCTGGCGGCTGTGTCGTGGTCGTGCGGGTCTGATGCGCGGGCTGTGCGGGCCTGGTGTGCGGCCACGGCGTGTCGCCTGAAATACCGCCGATTTGGCGGGGCGATTTCCGGCTTGCGACACGCCTGATTTGCATTTGTCCCGCAAAAATGCCATCATAGCCAAGTTGCCGGTTGCGGCTAGGTCGCTTGCGGCAAGGGCTGGTTTCCCAAGCGGTCAAAGGGACCTGACTGTAAATCAGGCGCTTCGTGCTTCAATGGTTCGAATCCATTACCAGCCACGCCTCGATAGCTCAGTGGTAGAGCACTTCCTTGGTAAGGAAGAGGTCGTGAGTCCAATTCTCACTCGAGGCTCTCATGGCGGGGTAGCTCAGCTGGCTAGAGCGTACGACTCATAATCGTAAGGTCAAGAGTTCGAGTCTCTTCCTCGCTACAAAGGCCGGCGACACCGCCGGTAAGCAATCGACCACAGAGGTGAACCAACATGGCAAGCAAGAGCGCCGACATCCGTCCGGGTATCACGCTGGCATGCACGGAGTGCAAGGAGCGTAACTACATCACGACCAAGAATCGTCGTAACACTCCTGACCGTCTTGAGCTGAAGAAGTTCTGCCCGCGTTGCGGCAAGCAGACGGTTCATCGCGAAACCCGCTGAATCTGTTTGAGCGTGGTATCACGCTTGCGAGAAAGCCTGACTTCGGTCAGGCTTTTTTGTTATCCGGAGAGTCGTCGGCGTTTTTGAAGCCTCATCCTCGCATCCCTCATCTCCCTCACAAACTGTCTACGCTGATCGCGCCATTTGCATCGCCGGTATTCTCCCGATTTGGGCTTCGGGAGTGATTTCTTCCGAATCCCGGATTTTCAACGTTTCTGTTGGCAGATTATCCGTAGAACGGCAGATTTCCAATAATCTCCCGCGCTCGATGTGGGAGATCATGCGCGCATCGGGCGAATCCGCCAGTTCTCCTAATGCAATCCCGTCAGTCGGATTGCGGTCGCAGCTGACAAGCCGCGCGCTCCGGAAAAGCCCCACCTGGCATCGGCATCCCCGACGTCCCAGTCTCGGTTCCCGACGTCCCAGCACCAACATGGTTTGCGCGTTCCTGTGCGCGGTGCACGCGACCAACTCCCGGCGCGCGAGACCTCCAACCCCAATCCAGACACCCGACAAGCCCGCAGCCGCAACGCATATCGGGGACCGCAAGCAATGCCTTCGGTGTGCCCACGCCCCTCGGCAAGCCTGCGGCTAGTATGGCGGGTATGACCACAGAGCACAGCACCACGACGTTCGCCGACCTGACCACCATCGGTGTGGGCGGGCCTATCCGCACCTTTCTGACTCCCGACACCCGCGACGGTGTCATCGCCGCTGTGCGGCAGGCCGATGCCGCAGGGTCTCCGCTTAGCGTCATCGGTGGAGGTTCGAATCTTCTTGCCGCCGACGCCCCCTTCGACGGTGTTGTCGTGCGGGACGCGCGCCAAGACATCCGTTTCGGTTCGCCGCAGGCGGATGATACGGTCGCCGTCAGCGCGGACGCCGGCTGCAACTGGGATGATGTCGGCGCCGAGAGCGTCGCCCACGGGCTTGAAGGCGTCGAGGGGCTCTCGGGGATTCCCGGTACGGTCGGCGCGTCGGTCGTGCAGAACATCGGCGCGTACGGCCAGGAGGTCGCCTCCAGTGTTGCCCAAGTCGAGGCTTGGGATCGCGAGGAATCATGCACGGTGACCCTTGACCCGCAGCATTTGCGTTTCGGATACCGCATGTCCGCGCTGAAAGCCAGCATGTACGACGCTCCTGCGCAGCCGTTCGACAGATTTTTCCCGACTCCACGCTTCGTGGTCCTGTCAGTGACGCTCCGGCTGCATCGCGGGGCGGAAGGCACCGTCGGCTATGGACAACTCGCCAAGGCGCTCGGCGTTGAGGTCGGAGACCGTATGCCGGTTGCGGCGATCCGCGACGCCGTGCTCAAGGTGCGCGCCGCCAAAGGCATGCTGGAAGACGCTCACCGCTATGGCATCCCGGTCATGGCTGGCGCCAAACGTGCCGACACCGTACAGGCGGCATTGCAAGCCCAGCGTGAGGCGACCGGCTCGGACGACCCGGATTTCAACCGGCACAGTTGCGGCAGTTTCTTCATGAACCCGATTCTCGACGACACACAGGCGGCCAGGCTGCCTCAGGACGCCCCGCGCTTCCCCGCCGTGTTGCCGTCAGGCGAGCCCGGCACCAAGACTTCTGCGGCATGGCTCATTGACCATGCCGGATTCCACAGGGGGTACGCCGTCGCAGCCGGCGCCCCGGCGAGCCTGTCCACGCTGCACACGCTCGCATTGACCAATCGCGGTTCGGCGCGCGCTGCGGATATCGCGGAACTCGCCCGGACGGTCCGTGACGGCGTCGAACAGGCGTTCGGCGTGCGGCTGGTACCCGAACCCGTGCTCGTCGGCGTCACGTTGTGACATCCTGGGGTCGCAGCGACCGTGGCAGGCCGGATCCACCGGAACAGACCGGAACAGACCGGATCCGGCACCAGCCAATCCGGGCTCATCAGGTGACAATCAATCGGAAATCGCCGGATTGCGGCCATGACCTGCGCCCGCCGTTCAGACGGCAGTAGAATCAGACGCCGTGCGAACTGCCACCATCCGTGGCATACCACACAGCGCATTGAGGAGAGGATCTGAGAGCTGTATGCATCTTTTCAGAACGAAATCAGTTGAGCAGACGCTCGCGGAAACAGGCGACAGCGAGCGCAAGCTGGTGCGCACGCTCGGTGTGTGGGATCTGGCGATGATGGGCGTCGCGGTCGCCGTTGGTGCGGGCATATTCTCCGTGGGCGCCCAGGCAATCGCCTACCATGCGGGTCCTGCGGCGATTCTGAGCTTCCTAATTGCCGGTATCGTGTGTGGTGCAGCCGTCATGTGCTATGCGGAGTTCGCATCAATGATTCCGGTCGCCGGGTCCGCATACACCTTCACCTACACGACGATGGGGGAGCTGGTCGCCTGGGTTATCGGCTGGGATCTGATCCTCGAGATGCTCATGGCCGGTTCGGTCATCGCGAAATACTGGGGCGTCTATTTGAATGACTTCCTGCATCTGATCGGCTGGAACACCACCACGCAAGTGCATGTTGGCGGATTGACCATCGACCTCGCCCCCTTGGTGATTGTGGCGTTCTTCACCGTGCTGCTGGTGCTTGACACCCGGTTGTCCACGCGCGTTGACGGCGCGTTGACGGTGCTGAAGATCGGCATCGTACTGTTCGTTGTCATTGTCGGTTTCTTCTATGTCAAAGCAAGCAATTTCACGCCGTTCATCCCGCCTGAACAGCCGGCTTCGAGTGTTCGCGGCGCGTCGGCGAGCGGGGCGATGATGCAGCCGCTGTGGCAGTGGATGACCGGTATGAAGCCCACTGTCTACGGCGTGCCGGGGATTTTGTCGGGAGCTGCGCTGGTGTTCTTCGCCTTCCTCGGCTTCGATGTGGTCGCCACCGCTTCCGAGGAGACGAAAAACCCCGGTCGCAACGTGCCGCTTGGCATTGGCTTGGGCATGACGCTGGTCACTGTGCTGTACATGCTGGTCGCCGTCGTCACGACCGGCATGGTGTCCTACAAGCAGCTCGCGAAAGCAGACAGCCCGTCATTGGCGACCGGGTTCGAACTGGTGGGGGCGACTTGGGCGGCCAAGATCATTTCGCTGGGTATCGTTATCGGCTTGACCACTGTCGTCATGGTGCTGCTGCTCGGCCTGACGCGTGTCGTATTCGCGATGAGCCGCGACGGTCTACAGCCGCGAGGCCTGTCGAAAGTCGGCAAACACGGCACTCCGGCGCGTTTGCAAATCGCGGTCGGTCTGATTGTCGCGCTGGTCGCATCCTGCTTCGATATCGATATTCTGGCGGATATGGTCAATATCGGCACGTTGTCGGCGTTCACTCTGGTGGCGCTCGGCATTCCGATCATGCGGCGCAAGCGGCCCGACCTGCCGCGCGCCTTCCGCATGCCCGGCAATCCGTGGGTGCCGGTGCTGATCGCGCTCGCGAACTTCTGGCTCATGCTCAATCTCAGCGTGTTGACTTGGCTGCGGTTCCTGGTGTGGCTCGCCATCGGCTTCATGATCTACTTCGGCTACTCGTACCGGCATTCGCGGCTCGGCAACGGCGAGTTGGTCGATTATCTGCCCGGCGGAGCGGACGTGCGGGCGTACGCACCCACGTCGTCAGTGTCTGCGGCGTCTTCACCTGACTCGTCAGTTCCAGTGTCCCCTGCGTCCACGTCCCCGACCGTGGGTAGTGTGGATGGCGAATGAGGAGGTAGCCATGGCCTATGTCATAGCCCAGCCGTGCGTCGACGTCAAGGACAAAGCCTGTGTCGACGAATGCCCGGTGGATTGCATCTACGAGGGTTCACGTTCGCTGTACATCAATCCCAACGAATGCGTGGATTGCGGTGCCTGCGAGCCGGTGTGCCCGACCGAAGCCATCTTCTACGAGGACGATCTTCCCGAGGAGTGGGCCTGGTATAAGGACGCCGCGGTGAGTTTCTTCGACGAAGTCGGCGATCTGGGCGGAGCGTCAGCGGCCGGTCCGATCGGCAAGGACCCCGAGCAGGTGGCCGCTCTGCCACCGCAGAACCAGGAGTCCTGAGAACATTCAGGCGTGTTGGACGGCCGCCGCACCTTTCGTGTGACGGCCGTCCTCGTATATCTCGTCATCACCCGTCGCATCGGGCCGGGCTGAGCGCCGGCGGGTGCGCGGCGGAACCCCGGACGCAATCCCGCGCTGGGGCGGAGAGGAGTAACATCATGGGATTCGCGGCATTCGATAACACCTACGATTGGTCGAAACTCGCCACATACCGGCAAACAGCCATGAACACGCCGAACGGGCAGATTGACTTGTCCGTCGGTTCCCCGGTCGATCCGGTCCCGCAATCCGTGCAGCGTGCGCTCGCCGCAGCCGCCAACGAACACAACGCCTTCGGATACCCCAAGACCATTGGTACCGATGATTTGCGCGGGGCGATCGCCCACTGGATGCGCGTGTGCCGCGGTGTCGACATGGACGCGGTCGGCGCCGGTGCTGTTCCCACGGTCGGATCCAAGGAGGCGGTGGCGCTTATGGCTTCACTGCTCGGCCTCGGCCAAGGGGATGTCGTCATCCAGCCAAAGGTGTCCTATCCGACGTACGAAATCGGCACGCAAATCGCGGGAGCCTCAGTACACAAGGTCGACGATGTCGCCGACACGGATTCCTGGCGGACCATCCCGGGAGTCAAAGCCATCTGGATCAACTCCCCGTCCAACCCGACCGGGGCGGTGCTGTCCGCCGACCAGCTTGCCGGCATCGTCGCAGCGGCGCGCGAAATCGGCGCTGTCGTGCTGTCCGACGAATGCTACGCGATGATGGACTGGCGCACTGCTTCCACTCATGATGACTCCAACGAGGCGCAGGCTGCAAATTCCTTCTCGCTGTCCTCCACGCCGTGCGTGCTGTCGTCCGCGGTATGTGAGGGCAGCGCCAAGGGCATTCTCATGCTGTATTCGCTGAGCAAACAGTCGAATATGGCCGGGTATCGCACCGCGTTCACCGCCGGTGATGCGGACATCATCAAGCACATGTCCGCATATCGCAAACAGCTCGGCTTGATTATTCCGGGACCCGTGCAGGCGGCGATGGCTGCCGGACTGCGCGATGTCGCATCCGTGCACAATCAGTGGAAGCGCTACCGGTATCGCCTTGAATCGCTTGTCAGCGCGCTGCGCGATTACGGCTATGACGCGCACATGCCACAGGGGGGGCTCTACGTGTGGGTCAAGGCGCTGAGCGGCGGCTGCTGGAACGATATGGTGGCGCTCGCTGATTTGGGTATCGTCCCCAGCCCCGGCGAATTCTACGGTGCGCCGGATTCGTTGCGCTTGTCGTCCACAGCAGATGATGAGACCATCGAACTGGCGTGCTCGGCCTTGCGACACGCCGCCTGATTGACGGTTGATCGGGATTGCAAGCGAAAGACAAGCTAACGGCAGTGAGGCGGGCCCGGCGGATCTCCTGACTGGTCGGAACGTTCGCCGGGGAGGCGCTGCTTGTCGGCTGTGGGTTGTGCGGCTGTAGGTCGTGCGGTGGCTAATCGAGGTCCGATCGATGCGAGTCCGGGGCGGTGCGCGAGTTGGACACCGCGCGATGCCGTGTATCCTGTCCCTCGCCCACGCCAAGGCTAACCGCGCCGAGCCCGTAGCGTTGTCTCACGGCATCCATCGCCTGTTCGGCGTCGCGCAGCCGATTCGACCGCGATTCTCCGCTTGCGGATCCATGCTCCTCAAGCATGTCCTCCAGTGTCGGTTGGATGACCGCACCGCGTGCCTGAATCAGGCCGCTTGCGCTGATGCCCGCCAGTCGGATTTCCTTGGGGAGCGGGGTGGTGTCCGGCGTGTCGGGGGCGAGCCCCAGCGTGGTATTGAGCAGTTCCACCGCCTGGGGGTAGAGGGTGCTTGCCGCGTCCGCCGGATGATCCATGGTTTTTGCCCGTGTCGTGTACGACAAGTCGGCATAGCGCAGTTTCACGGTCAGGGTACGGGCCATCAGTCCACGTGTGCGTAGGGAGCGCGCGACCTCATCGCAGCAGCGTCGCAGCAGGCCGCGCACTTGGTGAGCGTCATGCGTGTCCTCATCGAAGGTGCTTTCTGAACCGATGGATTTCTCAGGCGTATGTGGGGTGACCGCGCGTTCGTCGAGCCCCCAAGCCGCCATGTGCAGATTGTGTGCGGCAATGGCCGAGCCGGTGGCTTGCGCGAGTGCGGTTTCGCTGGCGGTGGCGAGGTCGGCGACGCTGGTGATACCCCAACTGTTGAGTTTGCGTTCCAAAGACGGCCCGATGCCTGGAATGCCGCGCAAAGGCATCATCTGCACGAACTGTGCCTGACGGTTGACCGGGATGAGCAGCATGCCGTCGGGTTTCGCGTTGGTGGACGCCATTTTCGCGACCAGTTTGTTCGAAGCGATGCCCACCGAGCAGGTGATGTGGTAACGCTGTGCGACCTGGGCGCGGATCCAGGCGCCGATGCGGCTCGGCTTGCCCCACTGGCGCAATGCGCCGGATACGTCCATGTAGCCTTCATCAACGGATACCTGTTCGATCTGGTCGGTGATTTGACTGAACACTTCGTCGAAGATGCGCCGCGACATCATGCGGTAATAGCTCATATCGACGGGCAGGAACACGCCGTTAGGACATAACTGGCGGGCGCGTGCGGTCGCCATCGCGGAATTTACACCGTATGCGCGGGCCTCGTAACTTGCTGCGGATACGACGGAGCGTGTTCCGGTGCCGATGATCACCGGTTTGCCTTTGAGACGGGGATTGCGGGCGATCTCCAGTGAGGCGTAGAAGGCGTCCATATCGATATGCAGCACCGTGCAGCCGGTTTCGTCATCTCCCCAGTCTCGTTTGGCGGCTTGAAGTCGTGGTGCGGTGCTCATGCATCCATCCTAAGCCGGAGAGGGGTTTTCGGCTGCAGGCGGCGATAGGCGTGGCGTGATGTGCACTCGTCGGCGAAAGGTGGTATAGTAATGTGATGTTGCGCTCAGCGACGCAACATGGAGTCATGCCTGAGTGGCCGATAGGGGCACCCTGCTAAGGTGTTAGTCGCATTTAGCGGCTCGAGGGTTCGAATCCCTCTGACTCCGCCCGAGGGCTTCCGGACAATTCCGGAAGCCCTATTTTCATCCCCGCAAGATCCTTGTAAAACCTTGGAATACTAACGAGTTTCTGTTGATCGCCGGTGCTGTGGTCGCCAACTGTCCCAAACCCCACATGGTCTGCGGACACCCCTGATTCCCCGGGACATGTTTGGTGCGTTGTTTGGTGCCATTCGAGGGTGCATAGGCCAACACGCGTACCGGCCCGGGTCTCCCGTAGCTCGCAAGCCGTGTGTCGTTTCTACCGACGCTGAGGGACATCTCAGGGACATCTCAGTGTCGGCAGAGGCGGAACAAGAATCTTCTGCCGGTGCTGAGTGTGCAGTGAGTGGCGGTAGACTCAGGCCGACGACCGGGGTTATCGGCGAAATGCGTGTCCGGCGGTGGAGCGCGTGGGAGTCTTGATTATTGTTCCGGTCTCCGCGCGTCCTGTATGCCGTGGCATGCGCGGCTGAGCAGATATTGACGGAAAGTCGCCGTGACTGGCCATGTTCTGCTGCTATCGCATGCCGAGGCATTGTGCTTTGCAGGTTGACTTGTTGGGTGCCATCAATGTTGCCGGTCGGTATCGGTCCATTTGGATGATTTGAGCGGCGGGGTGGAAGAGGATTGACCGTGGACAGGTTGGAGCCTAGGCGGGTAATCGAACATTCCTGCACTGAATCGGAGAACGCTGGGCGGAATCGGAACCGGTCCGTGTCGGCATTGGACCGGACCTGCCCGCCAATCATGGCAGCACAATAAACCCGCGGGATTCCAATGATTCGCCGATGACTTTGTGGTCGGCCGTTGTCGCGACAGCCAAGCATCAGCCTAGGCTGATGGACTCAATTGCGAATCGCGCGCTGGAATCGGAACCGGTCCCTACCGGCGTCACAACGGACACGGCTCCCAGCCATGGTATCAACGTAAACAGGCGGAATTCCAGCGATTTGTATGCACTTCGATAATCAACCATTGCGCGGCGAGTCAATTGAGTCGCCCGGATCGCGGACCGAATCGGAGAATACTAGTCGAAAATCAATCCAGTCCGCAAAGGTGCCGGTCATCACACCTCCCACTGGTCACGCCCACGACGAAAACCGCAGAATACCAATACTCTTCCGGTAGGCCTGGTTCCAACCAAGTGACCCTTACCTACCCTAGGGGCCAAGTCCGCGGACTGGGTCGAAAATTGCGTGTCGGAATCGGAACCAGTCCACACCGGCGCCGGTCCGTCGACGACGGCAACACCGCAAATCCGCGGAATCCCAGCGTTCAAACCGCATTATCACAATCATCCGTCGCAAGTGTGGCTGCACGGATCGCCCGGATTTCCCAGATCGCGGACCGAATCGGAGAATGCGGACTGAAAACCGATTCAGTCCGTGCTGGCATTGGACTGGGCCTGTCCGTCGATCATGGCATCACTGTAAAACCCCGGGATTTCAATGATTCGTGGATGCCTTGGGGGGCCTGGTCGTCGGTGCGGTGGCCAGGCATCCGGCCGAGCCTGCGGACTGAATCGGAGAACGCGTATCGGAATCGGAACCGGTTCACACCGGCGCCGACCGGTATCAGACGACCGCCTGCGGCGACACCGTAAACCCGCAACGTGGAGCCAAAACTTGATACGCGCAACAACAGATTCGACCTCTGATCTGCTCCGGGCAATGCAGATGCTCTATACCCAATGGCCCCGCTTTTCAGCGTCGAGCAGCCCTGCACGCGTGCATGTCCACGCCATCCCATCCACGGTCCCAACCACGGTTGTGGTGGTCGTATGCCCGAAGAAGTACCGGAGGCAGAATCCGATATCTCGCGTTTCCGCAACGATTTCGCGAGATTTGGGATTATTTTGCGCGCGACCGATGCCATTACCCTCCGGTTCGCGTGGGAGATAGGATGCCGAGAGCGTGACATCGATTATCTGGCCAAGTGATACGTGGTCGGGGTTCGTTAGCCCTGTTGAGACGTGCGAGTCGCGAAATTGTCCGGGAATGGAGCAAGCCTCCATCACCTGATTGTTCCGCTCATTCGTCGGTGGACATGTGCCCGTGTATCCGGTTCATGCCTTTGAACGATAAACGATTGATGTGGCGGGCATCGTCGTCCGCCGGAACGTAGGGCGGAGCCGGAGGTACGCCTTTGTCCGCCGTCTCCGTACTTTCATTGTATCTACACAATGGCGGAATTTCAGCATTTTTTGATGGTCCGTTGCTCGGTACAGCGGGAAAACTGTGTTCGTTGTCATCCCGATTTCCCGCGTAAATATTCTGGTTTTGCGTTAACATTTTTCCGTTAATGAATATGTTCACATTCCGGTACTTCGTGTGTCGTGTCTCGGCGTGTCTCGGCGTGTCTCGGTGTGTCGGGCGGTACCGCACCCCGTCGTCGCCCGACATCCGCCATGTCGCCCTGCTGGAATGCATTCGGTCCAGTGCATCAGGCCAAATCGAAAAACCAGTCGTGCGTGCGTCATCATCCCATGCGCTATCGTGGAAGCTGTTATGGCTGAATCATTCACAGTGCTCAACCCTGCATCCGCTCCCGCACAAGGGGCGCTGACGGACAAGAAGTCCGAGTTCATCGCCGACATCTGCCATGTCGACGAGCTTGCGCAAGCGGTGTCTTTTGTGGAGACGATTCGCGAACGCCACCCGAAGGCGCGTCATGTGGCCTATGCCGCGATATGCGGCGATCAAGGGCGGCTCGCAGAGCGGATGAGCGATGACGGCGAGCCCTCGGGCACTGCCGGCAAGCCGATTCTCGATGTGCTTCGCGCCAATTATCTTACGGATTGCGTGGTGACGGTTACCCGGTATTTCGGCGGTATTCTGCTGGGGTCCGGCGGCTTGACGCGGGCGTATTCTTCGGCGGCGTCATTGGCAGTCAAGGCGGCGGATGCCGCGAGAATCGCCACCTGTGTGCGGTTGCGGATGACGGTCGGTTATCCGCAGCTTGACACGCTCACCCATCTCATTGCGCAATCCGACGGGGTGCGTGACAACGAACAGTACACCGATGTCGTTCGCCTTGACGCGCTGATTGAGCAATCGAAGGCACAGGCGTTCAGCGCGCGTGTCGTCGAGGCCTTCAGCGGATCGGTGCACGCCGAGCGGATTGGTGTCGAACACCGGGCGATACAGTGAGGGGTATGAGTGACGGCATGAACGAGACGACAGCATCGCAACACGAAGAGGCGACTGCGGCCTCACAGGAGGGGCAGTTGCAGGAGGAGCAGCCCCAAGACGGGCAGTTTCAACATCAGCAACCCGAAGGTGGCTTGGTTGCTGAGGCGCCTAACACTGTGGCATCCGATACCGACGCGCCTGATACCGACGCGCCTGACGTCAACGTATCCGAGACAGACACAGACACATCCGACGCCGGTACGCCGGCTTCCGACGCGTCTGATACCGGTACGCCGGATTCTGCCACACCCGGTGAGTCCGCCACGCCCGACACCGCAGCCGCGTCCTTCGAACCACTGACCGTCACCTACGAACGCCTGCGCCATACCAATGACGTCGCCGAACTGCACGAATACGCGCGTCGCCCATTGCCGGACCGTTCGTTGCAAGCAGCCTTCTCCCGCGCCACCGCACTGCTTGAGGCGGTCGCGGGCAATCAGCATACGCCGCTTGAAGACCGGGTGTTTTTGGCTACCGAGATGCCGTTCCCGAATATCCTGGTCAAACTCTCGGAAGATCCCGAACCTCAGGTGCGTCGTGGGGTCGCCGCGAATCAGGACGACAAGAACTGGCTGGTGGGGCGCCTGACCAAGGACCCCGATCCCTCGGTGCGTGACGCCGCTCTGCGCAACCCCCGTACATCTTGGAAGATGCGTCTTGAAGGGGCGCAGAACCCTGAAGTCGACGCGGACACTTTGGACTTCCTGTCCACGCTTGGCGTGTCGTGCGAACCCGGCGCCCCGGTCGTCCTCGCGGGCATGGTGCGACGCGCGGTAGCCCTCAATCCTCAAGCCTCGCAAGAGACCTTGCAACGTCTGAGCGCTGACACCTCCCCGTCCGTGGCGCGGTGCGCACAACGCAGGTTGGAAGCAGCGCAGACGGGCGAATCGAATTAAAATCCCAGAAAACTGTCGATGAATCCGGGATTTCGTCTTCTTCTGGTCGCTTTTTGGGCTTACACTTGAACGTATGACAGAGAAGACCGAAAACGATGAGCGCCTCGCTCGTCCTCTGATTCGTCTTGCCAAGCTCGTCGGCATTGGCACCAGCTATGTCGGCCAAAGCAACGACTACCACGAAATCGAGGACGACGTCCTCGTGGCGGTACTCGCGGCGCTTGGCGTGGATGCGTCGAACGATGAGGCCATTGAACGTTCCATCCGCACCATTCTCGACGAACGCCACGCGCGCCTGGTTCCTCCGACCGTCCTGCATACGGTCGGCAAGGAGGACTCCGTTCTGGTCAATACCGGCATCCTGGAGATTCCGTCGGCGACCATCACCTTGGAAGACGGCCGGCAGTATGACGGCGAGCTCGTCGCCGGGGCAGGCGACGGCTCTCAGGCGTATTCGTTGGACGGCAAGTTCGTCGCGACCGCCTCGCTGACCCTGCCGAAGGATCTTCCGATCGGCTACCACACGCTGCATGTCCGTGTTGGCGACCGCGAGCAGGACGCCACACTGATCAGCGCTCCGGAGAAGATCGAGCTGATCGACCCGATGAAGAACAACCAGCTGTGGGGCTGGATGGCTCAGCTGTATTCGATTCGTTCCAACGGTTCATGGGGTGTCGGTGATTTCGAGGATCTCAAGACCCTCCTCGTGGAAGCCAAGCGCAAGACCGGCGCCGATTTCATGCTCATCAACCCGGTGCACGGCAGTGAGCCGGTGGCTCCGCTGACCCCGTCCCCGTATCTGCCGATCAGCCGTCGTTTCGTGAACTTCACGTACATTCGTCCGGAGTCCATTCCGGAATACAAGCAGCTTGATGACGCCGCTCGCAAGCAGATCGAGGAGCTGCACTCCCAGGTCGAACCGCTCAACGGCGACGCGCAGCTCATCGACCGCGACACCATGTGGCGTATGAAGATGCGCGCGCTGTGGCTGGTGTTCAAGGCTGGACGCTCCGCCGGCCGCCAGGCTGAATTCGACGTGTACAAGAAGGAGCAGGGCGCCGAGCTCGAATCCTATGCCACGTGGTGCCTGTGCTACGACAAGTGGGGCAAGCCCGAAGACACGCCGGACAACTGGGAGCGCAAGTACGCCAAGGATTCCGCGCAGGTCGCGGCGCTGCGCAACCAGTTCCCCGACACGCTTGAGTTCTATCGTTGGCTCGAATGGATTGCCGGCGAGCAGCTCGAATCCGCCCAGCGTGCGGCGAAGGACGCCGGCATGAAGATCGGTCTGATGGCCGATATGGCCGTTGGTGTCCATCCTGCCGGATCCGACGTGTGGTGGAATCCTGAGCGTTTCGCCAAGGGCGCCACGGTCGGCGCGCCGCCGGATTACTTCAACCAGCAGGGTCAGGACTGGAGCCAGCCTCCGCTCAACCCGATCCAGCTGGAAAACACCGGATATCAGGTGTACCGAGAGATGGTGCACGGCATGTTCGCCCGCGCGGGTGCCGTCCGCATCGACCATATCCTGGGCCTGTTCCGTCTGTGGTGGATCCCGCAGGGCAAGGGCGCCAAGCACGGCGCCTACGTGTACTACGATTCCGAGGTTATGCTCGGCATTCTCGCCATTGAAGCGGCGCGCGCCAACGGCGTGGTCGTCGGCGAAGATCTCGGCGTGGTCCCCGATTTCGTGACGAAGTCGCTCGGACGTCACGGCGTGCTTGGCTGCGCCGTCGAATGGTTCGAACAGATGGACGGCAAGTTCAAGGCCCCGAAGACTTGGCGCGAGTATGCACTTGCTTCGGTTAACACCCACGATATGCCACCGTCTTACGGCTACCTCGAGTATGAGCA
>RRZT010342849.1_pt1 | contig 17358 bp, 15 predicted proteins | sample 2165551 | NCBI WGS metagenome assembly RRZT01 (sample SAMN10456910, study PRJNA506462) | wastewater metagenome | biome: wastewater; feature: sludge; material: wastewater sludge; isolation source: wastewater sludge with Escherichia coli K12::gfp cells carrying plasmid... | place: USA: Moscow, Idaho...
CCCTGCACGAAGTAGGAGGTCAGCTTGCTCGGCACCACCGACTCGCGCAGCCCCGGCTTCTCGTTGATCAGCAGCACGTCGGCCGACTGCAGGACGGCCTGGTACTCGGCGTCGTCGAGCGACGGCACGAACACAAGGTTCTTGACGCCGGCGGCGTACTCCTCGAGGGCCGCCCGGCGAGAGCCGTTTCCGACAAGGCCGAACACGACGTCCTTGCCTTGCTGCCCGGCGAGGCGGGCGGCGTCCACGATGTTCTCGAGGTACTGCTTGGCACCCATGTTGCCGGTGTGGATCGCGACCACAGCGGTGTCCCCGAACCACCGGCGGCGCAGCGCGTCGACGTTGGCGACCGCGCCGCGGCCGAGGTGGCTCCAGTTGCGCGAGACGGTGACCGAACGGTCCTTGACGCCGAGGTCGTCGACCACGTGGCGACGGAACCGGTCGTGAATGACCAGGACGCCGTCGGCGCCACGCAGCACGGCCGACTCGACGCGTCTCAGGAGCTTGGACGCCACCCCGCTGTCGCCGATCTCGCGGGCGCCGTTGGAGTAGAGGTCCTGCACCCAGACGCCGACCGGAAGGCGGTGTCCGAGAATGCGGGCCTTCAGCTCGCCGATCGCCGTGGACAGCAGGGGCGGGCTGACGAACAGGACGGCGTCTGCGCCGCGCCAGGACTGCACGGCGGCCATCAGGCCGAACGTGACTTCCTGCAGGATGCGGCTGAGGCCGGTGCCGCCGCCGACCCAATGGCGGACACGGCGCACCGGCACGCCGCCGATGACCTCGTCGCGCACGAGGCCGGTGAAGCCGGTGTAGTTCGTCCACTGCGGGTAGTGGGGAATGCCGGTGATCACCTTCACCTCGTGGCCGTCGGCCAGCAGCCCCTCCGCCATGGCGGTGGTGTACGGCGCGATGCCGGTCTTCTCGGGGGTGTAGTTGATCCCGATCAGCAGAATCTTCATGCGGAGGCGTTCTCCAGTCGATAGGCCCGCAGCAGTTGTTCGATGATCTCGTGCATCGAGAACTCGTCGCGGATCAGCTTGAGGGCATTGGCCGACGCCTGCTCACGCAGGGCCGGGTCGGCGAGGAAACGGCGGACGGCGGCGATGACGTCATCAGCCTCGGGGCCGGTGACGGCACCCGCTCCTCCGGCGTCGACCGCGGGAGCGAGGCCGCAGGTGTCGGTGAGGATGACCGGCAGCCCGGCCGCCATCGCCTCGAGCACCGACATGGGGTACGGCTCGTCGACCGACGGCAGCACGTACAGGTCGGCGGCGTCCATCGCGGCCTGGCAGGCGGCGCGATCCGCCGGGCCGGTCCACTGCAGGCGGTCGCCCAGGCCGGACGCCGCGATGGCCGAGCGCACGGCGTCCCCCTCGCCCTCGTCGGGGCCGACCATGCGGAAGGTCACGTCGGGGAACTCCGGCGCGAGCGTTGTGGCGGCGTGCACGAACGACAGCGGACGCTTGCGGCGCTGCACGCGGGCGAGGTAGAGCACGTGCGGCGGGTGGTCGGCCACGCGCGGGCTGACGTCGGTGCGGGCGTCGAGCCCATTGCGGAGCCGCTCCAGCTTCGCGGTCGGCTCGACGGCCTCGAGGCCGGCGGCCTCGGCGTCGGTCAGGAAGAAGACGCGCTTCGCGGCGCGGAGGACGCGCCTGGTCAGGGCGGCGTCGAGGGGCTTGGCGAGCGGGTTGTCGGAGGGGTCGATCATGCCGTGGGTCTGCGCGAACAGCGGTACCTTCGCGGCGAGCGCGAGGCCAGCGGCGGGCAGAGTGACCAGGTCGCGGGCGAGGTGCACGTGCAGCGCGTCGACCGTCGGGAGTTGCTTGCGCAGCCAGGCAAGGAGGCCGACGGAGGTGAGCCCGGCGAAGCCCGCCTTCGGCAGCACCCGCTGCACCGGGAACAGCTTGACCGGGACGCCCTGGATGCGAGTCGGTAGGGGGCCGGTGTAACCCTGAGCCCCGGCCACGAGCGTGACGTCGTGGCCGGCCTCGATGAGGCCCCGGCAGTGCCCGAGAGCGACAGTGGTGGGGCCGCCGTAGGCGTTCTCGGGGGTGAAAAGGGTGGCGACCTGGACGATCTTCATCGTGATTCTCCTCGGGGTGCGAAGACCTTGGTGCCGGCGGGAACGTCCTTGGCGACCAGGGCGGTGGCACCGACCAGCGCGTCGCGGCCGATGGTCACGCCCCGCAGGATGGTGGCGCGGGCGGCCACCCAGGCGCCGTCCTCGACGGTGATGGGGGCGTTGTCGAACTCGAAGGCAGGATCGTCGTGGCGGTGGCTGCCGGTGCAGAGGAACGCCTGCTGCGAGACGCAGACGTCTTCGCCGATGTGGATGGGCTCGAGGTTGAGCAGCCAAGCGCCGACACCGATCCAGGAATTGTCGCCGACCGACAGCTTCCAGGGCCAGTGGATGCGGACGTCGTTGCGGATGTTGACGCCGGAGCCGATCCGGGCGCCGAAGGCGCGCAGGATCGCGGCGCGCAGGGTGGGCGGGCACAGGATCGAACGCTGGAGGGGTTCGACGAGCGTCCACAGGGCGCAGATCGGGAGTGGGCGACCTTTGTCGTATCCGGTTCCGGTGAATCGGGCCAGGCGGCGGCTGTGACCAGCACGCGTGGTGGGCGCCATTGTTCCTCCTGCAGGACTCGGATGCGGGCACGCGAAATGCCCTGACGGCCGTTCGCGCTGGCGCCCAATCTACTCGGCGGGCCTGTGAAGCGGCGACTCGGTCGGGGCGGTTGCAACTGGCCGCGACTAGGGACAGGAGTCGATGAGCGAGGATGTCGTTACGTCTCGGCGGGTGCTGCGAGCCGGTTGGCTCCTGGCGCGATGGGCGATGCCCCTCCGACTAGGACCGACCGAACCCCGCGCGGCGAGGGGTCCTGGGCGGGCGTCGGCGGCGGCGCCGCCCCGAGTGCTGCGTGACTTTCGTTTCCGTGTTGCCATGCGCGCGGCGCCCCGGTCCTGCCGCGGGTGACGAAAGTCACGCGGCAGGACCCCGGGGGAGCATGCGGTCAAGTCCGCGGGGGTCACGACCGCCGCGTGGACATCAGCCCAGCAGCTTGTCGGGGAAGCACCAGCGCCACTCTTCGCCGGGCTCGAAGCTCCGCATGACCGGGTGGCCGGTCTGCTCGAAATGGGCGGCGGCGTGTTTGCCCGGCGACGAGTCGCAGCACCCGACGTGTCCGCAGGCCAGGCAGATGCGCAGGTTCACCCACCCCTGGCCAGTGGCGAGGCACTCGGCACACCCTTCCGGCGTGACCGGGAGGGGGCACAGCGCGTCCGCCTCTCGCAGGTGTTCACAGTCGCCGCGGTTGCGTTCGGGCGTCTTCAGGGCACCCTCGCCGACAGGCGCCCGGTGGTGGCCGAGCGTCGCCAGCATGGACTCCTCCAGGTCGGTGCCGGTCATCACCTCGTCGAGCACCTCGCTCGACACCAACCCTGTGTCGCGGATCTTCAGCAGTTTCTCCCGCTCGGCCGCGATCATCTCGAGTCGAAGCCGACGGTAGGCGTCGCTGGGCGACTCCACGTCAGACGTCGAGCCCAGCCGCTCCCAGGCGGCGTGCCGCCTCCGTTCGCCCATGCCCTTCAGCGCGTGCACGACTGCCTCAGGAACGTCGTCGGTCGCGAGATCGCGCAGCCGGGCGGTGCCCGCGTCGACGGTCCGCTCGATCACGTTGGCCGTCTGCAGTGCCTCCTCCCGCGGATCGTCTCCTTGGACCCCGAGCGTTCGCGCCACCCACGGCAGCGTGTAACCCTGCAGCAGCAGCGTCCCGGTCACGACCACGAGCGCGAGCAGCACCAGGACGCCGTGCTGGGGGGCGTCCGACGGGATGGACAGCACCGCAGCGAGCGTCACGACGCCGCGCATGCCCGCCCACGACACCACCCCGGCCGCCCGCGCCGCCGCGCGGGGTGGCACCGACGCGCGCCACAGCGGCAGGGTGGCGAACATCCACACCGGCCGCAGCAGGATCGTCGCCAGCAGAACGGCCGCGCTCACCCACAGCAGACGAGCCGCCCCGAACTCGCCGACGTGCTCGATGATGCCGTGCGCCTGCAGCCCGATCAGCAGGAAGACGCCGTTCTCGAGCAGGAACTGGACCGTCGACCAGTTGATGCGCTCCGCCATGCGGGAGGACGCCGACTGGAACGTCGCGGCCCGGTGCCCCAGCAGGACTCCGGCGATCACCACCGCCAGGACGCCGGAGCACTTCAGCTCCTCGGCGGGCAGGTAGGCCACCCACGGGCTGATGAAGGACAGGGCGGTGTCGCTCACCGTCTCTTTGATGCGCCCGCGCACCCACCGGATCACCCAGTAGGCGGCGACGCCGATCAGGATGCCGCCGGCGGCCGACCACAGGAACTGCAGCCCGACCTCCCACACGGTGACCGCCGACCCGAGCGCCAGTACGCCCATCCGCACGATCACGAGCGCCGTCGCGTCATTGAACAGCGACTCGCCCTCGAGAATCGTGACCATCTGCCGCGGCAGGCCGATGCGCTTGGCGACCGCGGTGGCGGCCACGGCGTCCGGCGGAGCGATGACGCCTCCGAACGCGATTGCCAACGCCAACGGGATGTCAAGCAGCCACCACACCAGCAGCCCGATGCCCAGCGCCGTGAAGCAGGCCGACCGACAGCAGCGAAATGCTGCGGATGTTGGCGCGCAGATCGATCAGCGACGTCCGGATCGCGGCCGCGTACAGCAGCGGCGGCAGCAGCCCCAGCAGCACGACCTCCTGCTCGACCTCGATGATCGGGACGCCGGGCAGGTAGCCGAGCCCGATGCCGACGACCGTCAGCATCAGGGGCGCTGACGTGCCGAGCTTGCGGGCGATGCCCGCCACGAACACGACGACCGCGACGAGGGCGACGACGAAGAGGGCGGCTTCCATGGGGTGAATCTTGCACCACCGGGACGCCGCGGCTACAGCGCGGCGTCCGCCAGGTACTCGTGAACGAGCGCGACCACCGCGGCACCCTCGCCGGTGGCGGCCGCGACCCGCTTCATCGACCCGGCCCGGACGTCGCCGGCGACGAACACCCCGGGCACTGCGGTGCCGAGCGACACGGGCGGCAGACCGCCTCGCCACAGTGCCTCCGGCACGTCGCGCCCCGACAGCACGAAGCCGTGGTCGTCGCGGCACACCGAGTGGGGCAGCCAGTCGCAGTGCGGATGGGCGCCGAGCAGCAGGTAGAGGCCGCCGGCGTCCACAGTCTCTTCGTCACCGGTGGTGAGGTCGCGCAGCCGGAGCCGCTCCAGGTGGCCCTCGCCGCCGCCGTCGACGACGGTGGTGCAGGTCCGCAGTCGGATGCGCGGGTGCCCCTGGAGTTCGCGGATCAGGTAGTCGGACATCGTTGCGGCCAAGCTCTCCCGCCGAACCACCACCGTCACGCTCGACGCGAACCGCGCCAGGTGTACGGCCGCCTGCCCGGCGCTGTTGCCACCGCCCACCACGAAGACGTCGCGCCCCTGCATCTCGCGGGCGGTGCTGGTGGCTGCGCCGTAGTTCACGCCGCGCCCGACGAGGTCCTCCAGGCGCTGGACGCCGAGGCGGCGATACGTCGCGCCGGTCGCGACGAGCACGGCGCGTGCCTTCAGGGCAGTGTCACCGGCCTGCACGGTGTGGATCGGTGATGCGCCCTCGCCGGGCACCAGCCCGTCGACGCACCAGCCCGGCAGGAACAGCGTGCCGAACCGGGACGCCTGCGCGCGGGCCCGTTGCGCCAGCCGCATGCCACTGATGCCGCGCGGGAAGCCGAGGTAGTTGCGGATCATCGAGCTTGTGCCCGCCTGCCCGCCGATCGCGTCGGACTCCACCACCAGCGTCTTCAACCCCTCGGACGCCCCGTACACCGCGGCAGCCAGCCCGGCCGGGCCGGCGCCCACGATCACCAGATCCACGACGTCGTCGGGGTTGAACCCCTCCGGCGGCGGGTACAACAAGGCACCCATCTCTCGGACGGAGGGGTTCGAGTAGACCCGTCCGTCGAGGGTCTGCACGAGCGGGTAGGCGGCGTCCGGGCCGGCGAGGGCGCGTAGCTCCCGGCCCACTTCCGAGTCTGCGTGGAAGGTGCGGGTGGGGACACCCATCCGGTCGAGGAAGTCGCACAACCGCGCCACGTCGGACGTGCGCCGCTCCTTGACCACGCGCGCGACGTCGATGGCGACCGATCCGGACGTCCAGTTCCAGTCGCTCAGCAGATCGGTGATGCCGGCGTGGAACTCCTCGTCGCGCACCCCCTGCGGCTGCAGGAAGTAGCCGTCGATGTGACCCTGGGCCTGGCTCTCACGCAGCTGGCCCATCGCCCCGCGGAACTGGCCCGACGGCACGATCACCACCTTGCGGGCCGTCGTCGACACCGCCTGCAGCCAGCCGAAGATCTCGATGGCGGTGTGGGTGCCGGCCTGGAACTCGCAGGCGATCATGGCGACCCGGTGGCGGTCGCCCAGCCATTGCTTCAGGGCGGCCTTCGCTTCGTGAACGTCCTCGGGCGAGAAGATCTCGTAGTCACGCGAGTACCGCGCGGCCAACTCGTCGGCGATGGCCTGGCGGTGCTGATCGCCGAGCACGACGATGGCGGGGCGTTCGGCGGGGGGCGTGGTCGCAGTCACGACCCCACTATGGCAGCGGGACGCCGCGTCCGGCAGCCTGTGGTGCGGCGTCCGGGCTCGCGCCCCGCGCGATTGACCGGCGCCGGGGCGCCGGCACCCACCAGGCGCACCCCAGCGCCGCGAGCAGGCAGATGCCGCCCGACACCTGCAGTGCGGCGGGAGCCCCCCAGTGGTCGGTGATCCAGCCGACGATCAGCGAGCCGAGCGGTGTGGTGCCCATCAGCACGACGAAGTAGAGGCTCATCACCCGACCGCGGAACGCGACGTCGACCTCGAGCTGGACCGTGGAGTTGGCCATCGAGTTGAAGCCGACCCCGGCGAACCCGCACACGGCGAGCAGAGCCATGAACCAGGGCACCGTCGGGGCGAAGCTCAGCGCGATCAGCACGACCCCGAACAACGCCGCCATGACGGTGAGCAGGTCCTGGGTGACGGTGACGCGACGGGCCGCCATCAGGGCGCCGACGAACGAACCGACGGCCATCACCGAGTTGAGCAGCCCGTACAGGCTCGAGTCGCCGGTGAAGACGCGGCCGGTGTAGGCGGTCAGGATGATCGCGAAGTTGAAGCCGAACGTGCCGATGAAGAACACCAGCACCATCGTCGTGATGATGCGCGGGTGCTCGACGATGTGGGCCCAGGCCGCACGGAGCTGGCCGGGGGCGCGAGGGGCGCGTGGGGCGTCCTCGAACTGGTCGGCACGCATCGCCACCAGAGCACCGATCATGGCGACGAAGCTGAGGGCGTTCAGTGCGAACGCCCAGCCGGAGCCCACCGCGGCGATCAGGACGCCGGCGACGGCTGGCCCGGAAAGGCGAGCCAGCTGGAAGTTGCCCGAGTTGAGGGCCACCGCGTTGGTGAGGAGTCGCGGCGGCACCATCACTCCGACGAAGCTCTGGCGGGCCGGGTTGTCGATGGTCGTCACCAGGCCGAGCGCGAGGGCGATGAGGTAGATGTGCTCGACGCGTACCGCGCCGCTGAGAGTGAGGGCAGCCAGAGCCACGGCGAGGAGGCCCATGACGGTCTGGGTGATCAGGAGCAGGCGGCGCTGCGGGTAGCGGTCGGCCAGGACGCCGCCGTAGAGGCCGAACAACAGCATCGGCCCGAACTGGAGCGCCGTGGTGATGCCCACCGCGAGGCCTGAGCCGGTGAGGGTGAAGACGAGCCAGTCCTGGGCGATGCGCTGCATCCAGGTGCCGTTGTTCGAGATGGCGGCACCGATGAAGTACAGGCGGTAGTTGCGGACGCGGAGCGAGGCGAACGTCGGGGTGTGCTCGTGGCGAGTGGCGGAGCGCCACGGGATCCGTACGGTCATGGCTGTTCGGCCAGGCGGGCCAGAGCGGGGAGCGCCGCTTCGATGGCGGCCAACTCGTCGGCAGTGAGGAGGTCGAGCCGGGTGGCGAGCCAGGCGGTGCGCTGGTCAAGGGTCTCGTCGCTGAACCGGTGCCCGGCGTCGGTCAGTGCGACGAGACAGGCGCGGCCGTCGGTGGGGTGGGCGGTGCGATCGACGAGGCCCAGGGTGCTGAGCCGGTCGACGATGCGGGTGACCGACGGGGGTTGGAGGTGCTCGAGTCGGGCGAGGTCTTTGGCGGCGAGCGGGCCGTCGCGGCGCACGCGTCCGAGGACGGCCAGGGCCCCGGCCGACAGGCCGCCGGCTCGGGAGCCTTCGTTGCGCAGGCGACGCGACAGCTTGGAGACGGTGGCGCGGAGGCGGGCGACGTCGTTGGCGTCCATGTGGTGACCCCTCTTCGTCGTGTCCGGTGGCGAGGTGCTTTCCCTCGCTCGTCCAATGGCGCAGTCTACGTTGTTAGTTACCGTAAGTAAATAACTCTGGGTCTGGGATGGGCGAATCAGCCGCAGACGAGGCGCTGGCTGGTGACGTCCGAATGGAGGACCAAGCCGTCGGTGCGGGCCACGTGCACGACGGACACGAGGGCGTCCGGAACACTCGGCACCACCTCACGCACCCGGTTCGGCAGCGCGAGGATGCGCTCCGGATGGAACGTGACGTCGGGACGGTCATCGAACAACGCGGCGTAGAAGATGCCCGATTCGACGATGTCCTGAAAGAAATGGCTGCCGTAGGAGAGCTCGGGGCGGAAGTCGCCCGCCGGGTAGGTGTATTCGATGAGGGCTGCGCAGTGCGAGAGCTCGGTGAAGTGCGCCGGGACGCCGAGCGCCGGGGTGGTGGTGCCCCAGCGTCCGGGCCCGGCGAGCAGCACCTGGTCGCGCTTGAGAGCCTTGCCGATGCCACCGACCAGCCGGGCCACCGAGTACTTGTCCTGCTGGCCGAGCTGGAGGTAGGCGTCCGGGCGGACGAGCACCACCCAGTCGATCGGAAGGCGCACGTTGCCACCCATGAAGTGCCCGTTCGAGCTGAACAGGCAGGAGTCGGGGTTGTCGGGGGCGGCTTCGGCGATCGCGGGGCCGAGGCCGCGCGTCTGGAGCGGACGGCACTGGACGATGCTCACGAGCGGTCGGCCGGCGGCGTCGACGTTGAGGGTGAACTCGATGTCGACGGGGTAGTCGTAGGCGGCCGAGAGCGTCGCCAGGACATCGCGCATGAAGGGGGCGAAATCGGTGCGGTCGAGGAGTCCGCGGAAGTCGATGACGAGCGGTTGGGTGCGGAAGGGGCGTTCGCGCTCGGCGAGAACGCGGAGGGCGTGACGGTCGGGGCTGGCGAACAGCGTCCAGTCGGTGCGGATGTCAGTGTCGGTAAGAGAGCCGACAGCGACGGTGGCGAGGTCGTTGCGGGACAGCGAGAGCACATCGACCCACCGTTGTGAGAATCGGCTGAGGTCGTCGGCGTCGATGAGGCGTCCGCGTCGGGGGTCGTCGAGCGTGACGATGTGGGCGTAGTCGCGGACGGTGCGGTCGACGGCGCGGGTGCCGAGCCCCAACACCAGACGGAGCATGCCGGCGTCGGGATCGATGTCGGGATCGAACACGTAGAGGTTCGAGGAGTTGCCGACCCCGGCGGCGTGCGGGAAGAAGTGATCCCCGTAATGGTCGCCCGACACCCGCTGTACCAGGACGGCCATCTGCTCGTCGTTCTCCTCGAGGTGCCGGTTGCGCCGGTAGGCGAGTGCCTCGTGGCTCATGGCAGAGGCGTAGACGGCACGAATGGCGTCCTCAAGGGCGCGGAGTCGATCGTCGGGGGTGCCTCGGTTGACGCAGAACACCGAGTCGTACTTGCCGGCGAAGGCGTTGCCGAAGTTGTCTTCGAGGAGGGAACTCGACCGGACGATGATCGGCGACTGGCCGTAGTACTCCAGCAGATGGATGAGTTGCTGACGGATCGACGGCGGGAAGCGGCCGGCGCCGAGCAGTTCGTGGAGTTCGGCGCCAGCGGTGAAGTAGGCGCCGGGCACTTTCTGCGCCACCAAGTTGCCCCACCAGCCGTTGGCGATGATGTAGGTGAAGAAGACGTCGGATCCGATGAAGTGGGAGTCGTGGGGCTCGATGTGCGCCGCGAATCGGTCGCCGGGAGCGTGCTGCAGGATCGCGCGGGCCAGCAGCATGCCCACGCTCTTGCCACCGATGTAGCCGGTGCCGATCTCGCGTTCGGCGATCGCGAGGAGGTCGGACAGGGTGAGGTGGCGTGCGGCCAGGGCGACCATGCGGCCCTGGTTGCCGATGAGCATCGCGAGCAGGCGGCGGCGGACGGTCTCCTGGGCGTCGGTGTCGCCGGAGTTGAGGGCGTCCCACCCGAGGTCGACGACCGAGCGCCAGTACTCAGCGGGCTCGCTGCCGCGGTGCTGGCTGGCGAAGAGGCGGACCGTCGCCTCGCTCGAGGTGATGGTCTCGGCGCCGGTCGCGGTGAGGAGATGGGGCAGGAACATCGTCGGCGAGTGGCGTCCCCAGACCTTGAGGGGGTGGACGTAGCGCTCCCCGCCCACGTGATGGAGGTCGATCAGAAGCTGGGTGGTGTCGCGGATGCCAGCGATGGTGTTGAAGGTGTGGCGGTCGCGCAGGAGCGCGAAGAACGCGACGGTGTCGAGTTCGTAGAGATGGGGGCAGGTCACCGTGAAGAAGTTCATGACCATCAGGTCGGAGTGCCAGGGCTCGATCAGGTCGGTCAGGCAGTCGAACACGTAGAAGGCGCCGAAACCCTCGGCGGATGCAAGCAGGTGGACCGCCGTCGCGAAACTCTCGAAACCCTCGGTCGGATCGACCTCGTGCACGTGGATGTCGCTGACGTCGTCGATCAGTGGCGGGTGCGAGGCGAAGCGGACGTAGACGATGGTGCGCCCGTCGGTGCGGGCCTGTGCGATGTAGGGGTCGACCACGCGGCGGAAGTCGTCGATGTCGTCGACCTGCCACACCACGTTGTCGCCGAGACGCAGGCCGTCGGTGATGGTGTCGAGGCCGACGTGGCCGAAGCTGACGCTGGGGTAGTTCTCCACGTCCCGATCGTAGGCCCACGGGCCGCCCGCGTGACTTTCGTCGTATGTGCGGGGTCTCGGTGACGCGGTGGGGTCAGCCTGTGGTGACGAAAGTCACGCGGCCCCCGAGCGCTGTCGCGGCCGGCGCCGTGGGGTAGGCGGTGGCTCAGGGATGGAGCCTGGTTGGGCAGGGTTATCCACAGGCTGATGATTCGTTGACCGGTTCCGGTCTGAAATTCCCACTGTGGGGGCATGAGAGGCATGGAACGGATCGAGACGATGATGCTGGCCCACGATGGCGTGCTTGACGTGCGCGGGCACCGGGAGCTTCGCTCGGTGGTGTGGCGCATGGTGCGCAGTGGCCTGCTCCGGCGGGTCCACCGGGGCGTCTATGTGTCGACGTCCGCCGACCACGCGACACGGCTCCGGGCGATCAGCGTGTGGCAGCCGGACGCGGTCGTCGTCGGCCGCCATGCGGTGGCGGTCCTGCGTAACGAGACGATCCCGAACTCCAAGCCGGAGGTCATCTGTCCGAGGCGGCAGCGGGCCCAGGCCGGGGTTGTGCTGAAGACACAGGTACTACCCCGTGACCGTGTTCGCCGCGTCGCAGGCATCCAGATCGCAGGACCGGCTTACCTCGCGATCGAGGCGTCGAGCACGGACGGAGGTGATCTCATGGACGACATGCTCCGCCTCGGCCTCGCCGAGCCCGACGACTTCCAGGAGGCGCTCGCCTCCTTCATCGGCCGCCCTGCCGCAGCACAGCGCCGACGCCGGGTTCGCGAAGGGGCGTTGCGGCCGTTCTCCAAGGCCGAGAGGAGGACGCACGCGCTGTTGCGGAAGGCCGGCATCACCGGATGGGTCGCCAACAGGGGGATCCGGGTCGACGGACGTTTGACGGTGCCTGACATCCGATTTCTCGACGCACGTCTCGTCCTCGAGGTGGACGGAAAGGCATTCCACTCGTCCGACGAAGCCTTCGAGAACGACCGCGAGCGCCAGAATGCGCTCGCCGTCGCCGACTACCGGGTGCTGCGCATCACCTGGAAGATGCTGACCCTCAACCCGAAGAAGGTGGTCCGAAGCGTGCGTGCCCTCCTCGCGCTGCTCGGCTGCCCGGCCTGACCACCACGACAGCGCAGATGCGGGAAGATGCCCGCGTGAGTGTCATCGATGACTACATCGGATCCGTCGACGATCCGGCGGCCGCCATGCTCAGCCGCATCCGGGATCTGGTCCGCGAAGCGGCACCAGAGGCGACCGAGCGCATGGCCTACGGCATGCCGACCTGGTGGCTGAACGGGAACCTCGTGCACGCGGCCGCCTTCGCGCGCCATGTCGGTTTCTATCCGGGAGCCGACGGCGTCGCCCAGGTCGAAGGGCGCCTCGCAGACTTCGTGCACGCGAAGGGGTCGATCCAGTTCCCTCTGGACCGACCTCTGCCTGAGGACCTGGTGCGCGACGTGATCGCCTTCCGGGTCACCCAGCAGCGGGCGCTGCCGACCAGGAAGCCGCCGAAAGAGGCGGCCAGCCGGCCCTAATGGCGACTCCGTCGCCAAACGAAGAGGAACCCGAGCAGGAACAGGAGCACCCCGATGCCGAGCATCGGCGGGGTGACGGTGGTACCTGTCTGCGGCAAGGTCGGCTTGCTCGGATCGATGGGTCCGGTCGGGTCCACGATCGGTGTGGTGGTCGACGCGCACGACGGAGCAGGGCAGTCAGCCGGCGTCAGGACAGCCCGGCATCGGGTTGGGTCGACAGCCCCGTCGCCGGATCGACCGGCAGGCCGAACGCGAACGCGGTGTTCGCCGCCTCGTCGTCGCCCTCTCCGGTGACGTGCAGGCCGTAGCGCAGCGTGACCGACGCGCCGGAGGCCAAGGGGCCACTCCATACGATTCGTTCCCCGATGCGACGCACGCTGCCCACCGAAGCTGTCGGCTCCACCACCATCTCGGCGTCATCGAGCACGCCGGAGAGGTCGTCGACCACCGTCGCCGGAGTGTCGGCGAGGAACGGACGATCCGAGGTGTTCGTGATGGTCACTGAGTACGACAACTCCGTTCCGTTGCCTCGTCGCCGTCCAGAGCAACGGTCTTGCTCACGGCGATGGTCCCCGGAGCGCGGAAGCCCGCATCGATCCCGGTCTGCTCCAAGTCCTCCAGCGCGACCGTGACCCTTGTCGACGGCACCAGCGAGTCGCCGCCGGCCATCGTCGGCAGGAACCCCTCCGGCGTGCTGAAGGTCACCGTGTAGCTGCCCGGCGGTACGCGGTCGAGCGTGTAGGTGCCGTCGGGGCGGCTGGTCGTCACGATTGCCCAGGGAGTCGACGCCGATAAGAGTCACCGTGACCCCGCCGAGCCCCTTCTCGCCGGAGTCGCGCACGCCGTCAGCGTCCACGTCGTCCCAGACACGGCCCGAGACCGAACCGACCGTGACTTTCGTCGCCGTCACAGCACAGGGGGGTGCCTCGCAGGTGGTCGGAGTTGCGACGATAGTCACGTGCTCCGGATCCGTCGGCAGACCCGTGAGCGGATCGAGGGTGTCCGGGGTGGCGAACGCCACGTTGCGGGCCGTCAGATCGCCCCCAGTGCCGAGCTTGGCCCGCTATCACCGTCACCGGCTGACCTGACCTGGGAGCTCCGCTCCAGGTCAGTCGACCGTCACGCAGCGAGACCCTGCCTGCAGAGGCGTTGGGTCCCTCGACGATGTCACCGTCATCGAGCACGCCGCGCAGATCGTCGCGGACCACCGCCTCGAACAGGTCGGTGAACGGACGCTCCGCAGGGTTCGTGATCCCCACGGTGTAGTCGACCGTGGTCCCAGGCACCACCGAGGTGACCGGCTGGCCATCGACAGTGGCGGTCTTCGTGACGTTCACCTCGCCCGGCTGTCGGAATCCTGCGTCGACCCCACGGGTCACCTGCTCGCTCAGGTTCAGCTTGATCGACGGGGCATCGGAGTCTCCGCCGGGCGCGGTCGGCGTCCATCCCGAGGGCGGCCCGAAGGTGATCGTGTGCTCGCCGACGTTCAGATAGCGCAGTTCGTAGGCGCCCGTGTCGGATGTCGTCGTCGTCAGGGTGTAGGGCTGTCCGTCGCGATCGACGCCGGTCAGTGTCACCGTTACGCCCGCCAACACCGCTTCGCCCGGCTCAGGCAGCCCGTCGCTGTCGACGTCGTCTCACGCGATGCCCGACAGGTATCCGCGGTACGGCACCAGCGACTGCGCATAGTCAATCCGCGCGCTCGACGTCAACGGCACGTCAAGCCCCACCGCCCGCCCGAAGACGTCGTTCACCATCACGTCGCCGGTCTTGCCTCCCGCCGCCGACGGCTGCACGTCGACGATGAACTCTGCACTTCCCGCCAAGGTCGCCGGGTGCAGGATGCGCAGCGCAGTTACCTCCGACGCGGCGCCCGGGCACGTGCCCGTGCCCGAGACCCGGTCGCCGCCTGCGGGGGCGGTGCACCACGTCGTACTGCCTGCGGGGCCGTTCACGGCCGCGACGGCCGGATCCTGGAACGTGTCCACATTCGCCGCCGGCACGGGCGTCGACGTGTAGAGCAGTGTGACCGCGCTTCCTGCGACGACCTCGGCCGACACGAAGTCACCCAAGGTCGAGGACGCCGTGAACGTTGTGCCGTCGATGCCCGCCTTCGGCAGCACATCGATCAGATCGATGCCCGAGACTGCGTCCGCCTGAATGGCCCGCACCACGATGCGGTGGTCATTCACGAGGTTCGACACGAAACCGACCTCGTCGACGTAGATGTAGCGCGTCGACGCGGCCTTCGACATGTAGAGGCCGTCTGGTGTCTGAAGCTGCAGGCGAGCCTTGGCTCCGCGCTGCTCCAGCGTGGACGTGTCGCCCGTAGCTGTCGCCAGCGCCTCGTTCATCAGGACGCCAGTCGGCGCGGTCTCGAGGATCCGCGCCCGGATCGTGATGGGCTCGTGGGGTTGGTTGGGCTCGAGGTCTGTGAGCAGGAACCCGACGTAGGTCTCGCCGGGCTCGCACATGATCTTCGACCAGCTCGGCTGATCGCTTCCCACGAATCGCGGCTGCGGCGACGCCGACTCGAACGTCGTGTTCACCGGTAGGCAGTCGCCCACCAGCAGGTCGGTGGCCGCCCCGCCTGGCACCGGCGAGCTCAGCGTTGGCTGCAGCCGGTACGTGGCGGTCTGTCCGTTCGCATACGTCGGCAGCGTCGTCGTCGTGGACGCCCACACCAGCGTCGACGGCACCCAGGTGTCGGTGTCCTTGTACGTTCCAGACGCAGGGTCGAGAACGGTCTTCGTGACGCGGCCGAAGACCTCACTGACGGTCAGTCGATCCCGGTCCGTCCCGGCACGGTGCCGTTGTCGTCTACGTTGGCGGTCGGGCTGTAGCCCGAGGTCACCCAACTCCCGGACGCCGCCAGCGTCTCGGCCTGCGTCTGCAGCCCGGCGGTCTGCTTGGTTCCGATCCACGTAGGCACGAGGTCGCCGGCGTTTCCGCCGACAATCTTCATGCCGATCGAGACACTCGTCCGCTGGAACACCGCGCCAGATCCGGCCTTGTTCTGCACGAACACACGCACGTGGTTGGTGGCGGCGCTCGGCGTTGACGACCAGGTGATGGCGGCGTCCGAACAGTCGGTGCCCCCGACCGGGCCCGACCCGTAGGCCACCTCGAACTCGCCGAATCGTTCCGCGTACGTGGGGCCGCCGCCGGCCTCGTTGAAGTTGACCATGCTGCCCGAGATCCAGACCGGCCCCGTGTTGCCGTTTGCCGTCGACGACCATGCCTGTTGCGCGGCCGCCTGGCCGGGGTAGCTGCGGCTCGCGTCCACCTGCACGAGGGTGTTGTCGAATGCCTGGCAGAGCACGGTGCTGGTGCCGTTGATGGTGTTGCTATCTAGCTGCACCAACGAGATCACGTTCTGCCCGACCACGCCGCCTCCGTCGCCGGTGTTCATCCCCGTGGGACCGGACGGTCCGTACCAGGCGGGGTAGCCCGGCGCATGGATCAGCGGCGGCGTCGCGGTCGGATCGTCAGGGACGCCGATCCACGAGTTGGACGCCGTGAGGTGGCCCTCCATCACCGCGGCGAAGCGGTGGTAGTAGTTGGCGCCGCCGTCGACGTTGCTGAACTGGTTGCTGCTGCCGTCGACGGCAGTGAAGGCGAGGCTCGACTCGTTCGCCTCGACCCTGACGCGGGCACGTGTGAAGGCGGGGTCGGGGTCGTAGTCGAGGGCGGTGCCGGTCAGCCGAGCTGGTGCCCGACCAGGCTGCCGATGCCGAAGGTGATCGCCATCGCGAGGCCGCCGCCGGTCACGTTGCGCAGCACCACGCGCCCCAGCGGCGCGTCGGACGCCCGCCCGCTCAGGAAGCCGGTCAGTGCCAGCGCGAGCACGACCGACACGAAGGTCACCGGCACCCGTAGATCCGCAGGCGCGAGCACGATCGCCAGCAGCGGCAGCAATGCCCCCACGGTGAACGCGATCATCGAGGACACGGCCGCGACCCAGGGGCTGGTGAGTTCGTCGGGGTTGATGCCGAGCTCGGTCTCCGCGTGCGCGTCGAGGGCATCGTGGCGGTGCAGCTGCTGAGCGACCGCCGCCGCCAGTTCGGGGGTCAGTCCCTTCCGCTCATACCGGGACGCCAACCGCGCCAGTGCCTGCGCGGGTCGCGACGCGAGTTCGTTCCTCAGGCCGTCGAGCAGCGCGCGCTCGGTGTCGCGCTGCGCGCTCACCGACACGTACTCGCCGACCGCCATCGACAGCGCGCCGGCCGACAGGCCCGCGATGCCGGCGGTGAGGATCGCTCCAGCGTTCGTTGTCGCGCCCGCCACGCCGATCACCAGTGCCGCCGTCGAGACGATGCCGTCGTTGGCGCCCAGCACGGCCGCCCGCAGACTGTTCAGGCGTCCGGCATGGCTGCTCCGGCCGGTCGTGGCGTCATCGCCAGTGGGCAGGGTGCCGTCAGGCTCGTGAGCGCTGCCCTGAGGAAGCGTGTCCGCAGTGTCGGTCGAGCTGGTCATGATGTCCTCCGCGCCCAAGTCTTCGCTCATCGGTGCGCGGCGTCCAGCCTGCGAAGCCTTGCCTAACGAGACCTGCCTGCACCGCCCGAACTAGGCGCGGGCGGCGATGGTGAGGAGTTCGTCGGCGGAGAGGGACGGGTCGAGGACGACGACGTCGGTCAGCTTGGGCTTGCCCTCGGTGAGGGTGCCGGTCTTGTCGAGCGCGACGGCGGTGATCTTGGCGGAGGTCTCGAGGAACTCGCCGCCCTTGATGAGGATGCCGTCGCGGGCGCCGCGGCCGATGCCGGCGACGATCGACACGGGGATCGAGATGACCAGGGCGCCGGGGCAGCCG
>RRZT011014255.1_pt1 | contig 17357 bp, 11 predicted proteins | sample 2165551 | NCBI WGS metagenome assembly RRZT01 (sample SAMN10456910, study PRJNA506462) | wastewater metagenome | biome: wastewater; feature: sludge; material: wastewater sludge; isolation source: wastewater sludge with Escherichia coli K12::gfp cells carrying plasmid... | place: USA: Moscow, Idaho...
GATCGTCTGCTCGTCGACGCGACCGTCCTCGCTGAGTAGTCCGTGAACGTCCTCATGACCCAACAGCATTCGACAGGCGTGGCCTGACGGTTCGGAACTAATCTCGATGAGACGCCAAGTTGAGGGGCACTTGAGCCAACAGACTCGGTAAGGGTGTCGGGGTCTAGCTTCCAGCGGAACGGACTCGCCTCCTTCGTCGGTCGGTTCGGAACTGATGGCTGCCGTGTCCGCCTTCCGGATCTCGTCCCACTGCGAGCGATACTGAAGAGATGACACCGATGTCCTCAGATCACAAGGCGGCGCTTGCCGAGGGACGGCAGCAATCTCGGGCAGTCCGGGACTACCTGGAAGTCCTGGACACGCAGAGGCCGAAGCGTGGCCGGAAGCGCACGCCTGAGACGGTTCAGAAGCGGCTCGAGGCGATCGAGGCTGGACTCAAGGACGCCAACCCGCTGAGCCGTCTGCAGCTCGTCCAGGAGCGAATGGACCTTCAGGCCGAGCGCGAGGCCATGGACTCCAGGGTTGACCTCTCGGCCATCGAGGAGGCTTTCGTGACGGCAGCTCAGCCGTACGGTGAGCGCAAAGGCATCAGGTACGCCGCGTGGCGAGAGGTCGGTGTTCCCGCTGACGTTCTCAAGCGTGCCGGGATCAGACGCTCAGCTACCTGAAACCTGGACGACTGAGCAGCAGCTGAACCGACGAACTCACCGGACACGCGCCCGGGTGGTCGTCCACACTGGGACCGTGCTCCTTGACGTCGACGCCCTCAAGCGCCACCGCGACGCGATCCAGGTAGGTGACAACGGCCCGTTCGTTGCGGGAGCGCTGACCGCTCTGATGGCGCATGCGCACATCGAGCGGGCCAAGGGCTCCGACGAGTTCGACGAGCTGAACAAGCACGTGCGCGCCACCATGAACCGACGGGGCGACTTGTGGACTATCGCCTCGAAGCTCGACTGGATGCTCGAGCAGCGGGATGCCGGTGCCCTTGACTCTTTCGCCTGGATGTACTTCGCGTCCAGTGACGTAAACGCATTCCTCTTCAACGTCCGGTCTCTGTTCGACCACCTGGCCGAAGCGATGCGGGTCAGCGCACCGAGGCCCCACGGCATCCCGCACCAGTCGTTCAAGGACCTGCAGGTCTGGATCGCTAAGCACCCGGACATGGCCGACAAGCAGTTGGGGGCCGAGGTGGCCAGCATCGTCGCGGCCACGGACTGGTTCCTCCCTCTCCGTCAACTGCGCAATGAGCTCACCCACTACGACGGGCAGACCATCGTGTTCCCTGAGACACCCGGCATCGCCGTGGGCCTTTGGAATCGTCGCCTCGAGGACCTCATCGACGAACCCGCCTTGAAGGACGACGAGAACGAGAACCTCCTCCGGTTTGAACGTCTGGCTAGTGCCACGATGGCGCGCCTGCACGCTCTCGTGGAGGACAGCGCACAGGCCATCGCGGACGCGAACGGCTACGTCCTCGAACTCAACGCCTGGAGTACCCACCCCGGTCTGGAGGTTGTCGCCCGCTGGACTGACGAGTACCTCGCGGCGCTCTAGGTCGGGTACGCCAACAGGATCGCAGGTCAACCCGAAGGTCGTTCCGACCGGCCTGCGCAAGGCGTCGGCGAGTCTCCCAAGTGATGCTTGGGATGCCCAGCTCCCGAGGAGGCTGAACCAGCCCCGGACGCCGCTCGAGCAACCCGACTTTCTACTGTTCCTTCTACGGTGCGGCGCGGTACGGGGGTGTACGGGAGGGCACGACCGCGGTATCCTGATCAAAGAAACCCCAGGTCAAGGGCACAATCCGGTACGCATTGGTACGGGCTGAGATTCTGATCGGCGACTCATAACCCGAAGGTCGCAGGTTCAAATCCTGCCCCCGCCACCAAAGTTTCCCCAGGTCAGGCCCCACTTTTCGGAGTGGGGTCTCCTGCTATCGGGGCGGATGTCTATCGGATCGTCTACCGGCCAGTGGCCGAGACCAGCGGCATTGCGGTGGAGTGAGCCGGTAGACGTCTACCGGCTCGCGGCGGCGAGGAGGGCGGCGAACTGTCGGGCGGCGGCGGCGCTCATGCCCGGCAGCAGGTGTTGGTAGGTGTGCATGGTGAACGCCACGTTGGCGTGACCCAGGCGCTCGCTTACGACCTTCACGGGCACGCCGTCCATGATCAGGAGTGAGGCGTGCGTGTGGCGGAGATCGTGGAACCGGATCCTGGGGAGGTCGGGTAGCCCGCGCTGGATTCGGTGGAAGAGCTGGCTGATCGACTCGGGGTTCACGAATCGGCCTGCGGGGTTGACGAACATCCAGTCATCGAGGCCGTGAGGCAGCCCATCGCGACTGACTCGCCGCCGCCAGCGGCCGAGGACTTCCATGGTCTGGTCGTCGAGGTCGACGCAGCGGCGGCTGGTGCGAGTCTTGACCGGAAACTCGACGGGCTGGCCGGCGAGGCTCTGCAGCGTCCGGGTGACTGAGAGGCGCTGGTGTGTCCGGTCGAGGTCGGACCACTTGAGCCCGGCGACCTCGCTCCGGCGCATGCCGGTGTACGCGGCGAGGTGTAGCGCCGGGTAGAGCCGCTGCGGTCGAGCCGCGGCGAGGAAGGTGGCGAGCTCTTCGGCGGTCCAGGAGCGGGGGATCGTGCGGGTCGGGCGCTTGTGGCGGGCGTTGGTGGCCTGGGCGACGTTGGCGTTGACGAGCTGGCGGCGCATGGCGAGGTCGAGCGAGGAGCGCACGATCACGTGGACCTCGTGCACGGTCTTGGGTGAGAGGCCGGTGCCCTTGCGACCTCCTGTGGTGCCGAGCTGGTCATAGAGCCCGTCGAGGTGATCGGCCCGCAGACGGCGGAGTGGGACGTGACCGATCGAAGGGTTGACGTAGTTGTCGACCATCCACGAGTACCGGTACGAGGTCGAGGCGCGGACGTGGCGCCGCTTCATCGGCAGCCACGTGTCGGTGAGGAACTCCCCGAGGTGAACCGGACCGCCCCGTCGCGGGCCGGATCCCGCAGCGTCGCTTTCGATACGGGCGGCCATCTGCTCGGCCTCGTGGCGGTCGTAGCCGGCGGGATGCCACCGGCGTCGTTCCTTGCCACTCAGCGGGTCGAGGCCGTCATAGTCGACGACGTAGAAGCGGTCCTTGCGTTGAACGATGTAAGCCATCGCCGCACATCGACCATTTCGGAACTATCCCGAAGAGCATGTTCAGTACTTCGTGGGATGCTATGCCGAGCGCCGCTACCCGGTTGGCAGCGCGGCTTCGCCAAAGGATTGGCCACCGGGCGATCGCTCGGGCTCCGAACAGACCTCGGTCAGATCAGAGTTGGCTCAAGGGTTGCTGACGGTGGGCGCCGCTTGCGGTTTGGATGTGTGGTCGGCTTACGACTCGAAGGGGACGCGGACGTGTGGGGCACCGACGACCGCTGCAACGGTGAATCGACGGCGAGCAGCGCGCCAGGGCTCAGGGCGTCAGTCGAAGGCGACCGCTTCGGCTTCGGCGTTCAGCGCGGCGGCGTCCGCGGCGAGGATGAATCCGGCCTGAACGGCTACCTCGGTTGCTGCTCGGTACGCGGACAGGTAGGCGTCCCGGGTCCCGTACAGATCCCGTAGTTGATCGAGAGTGAAGGGCGTCGTGCTGCCGATGGGTGTGCCCTCGCCGGTGAGGGTGGCAGTGGGCACGTCGATGGGTGGAGTGCGGAGGCCGCCGAGGGCGTTGCCGTGCTCGTCGCGGGCGATGGCGCCTTCGACCACCTGGAGCGACTCGACGGTTGGCGGCTGCGGGCCATCGGCAGCCCAGTCCCTGAGCGCGTGGAGGGCCGCCCGCATGACGAAGCGTTGTGGACCATCGTTGGCGAACGGGATCACACCGGAGAGGTCCAGGAACCCCTCGAACTGGTGGGTGCCCTGCTCGTTGAGGCGGCGTAGGTAGGTCGCGTCGGAGTGGGCCGTGCCCGCCACTTCCCAGGTCCGGACCCGGTCATCGTCGGGCTGGCGGGCTTCGGGGAACGGGGCGTCGGGGCGCAGCGTGAAGAGATCGCTCTCGGTGATGACCTGGAGGACGGGGGCGTCCCCGTCGGTTCGCATCCTGGTGGTCGATGGCTCCTCGGCGTCGGCGTCGAAGGGCCGGTCGTCCAGGGGTGCGGCGCCGCCGTCGCGGCTGTGGATCAAGAATCCGTCGAAGACCTGGGCCACGGGGTCGACGGCGTTGACGTAGGTGGCCATGCGAAACGCCGACTGGGACTCCCCGTCGGCCAGGATCAGTGCGGGTGCCACGCCACCGAGCGCGGCTTGACCCTCGGGGGTGCGCAGGACGGCGCCGGCTTGGGAGAAGATGTCGTAAGCGAAGTCATCTCCGGGATGGTCGAGGTTGCCGTAGCGCTGCGGATCCCAGGCCCGGAGACCGACCGCGGTGTCGCCGAACGGCCCGCCGCCGGTGCTGTCGACGGCGATCTGCTGGGCCGTCACGCCCACCCAGGCGTATCCCTCGCGGAGCACCTCCTCCGCGAAGAACCCGAAGTCCACATCGACGTCGACGTTCGAGGTGACGTTGAGCCACTCGACGACGACGGCGCCGTTGAAGGCATCGGGCTCCTCGGGGCGGCGGACGAGGATGCGGGTCGTGAAGGGCGCATCACCTTCGGGCTCGACTAACCAATCGCCGTCCGGCCGGGGCGGCTCGGTGTACCGGTACGACGTTGCTTGGCCGCTGAGGAAGAACTCCTCCTCGACGTAGCCGGCCGCTCCGAGGTCGACAGGCGTCGTCGTCTGGGGAAACCCGTGGCTGCCGCCGGTCACCGGCCCGCGGAGCGTGGGCTCGCCGACAGTGGGGACTGCGGCCGTGGTCGTCGGTGCCGGCCCGTCGGCGGACGGTTCCTCATCGGTGTCGCCGCCCCGTGAGCAGGCCGCCATGGCCAGGACGACGCTCGCCGCGAGCATGCGCCTCATGCCGCCGCCTCCTGGCGGACGGGGGCGGTGGGCCATGGCTGTGCCGCCTCGACCTGGGCCGCGACGCGCAGCAGCACGTCCTCCCGGTTGAGGGCAGCCACCAGCTGCACGCCGACGGGCAGGCCGTCGGGTGTGCGCCCGGTCGGCAGCGAGATGGCGGGCTGACCCGTGATGTTCCAGACGCTGGTCAGGGCCGAGATGGCGCCGGCGTAGGTGTACATGGCCTCGATGTTGGAGGTGTCGAGCAGGCCGAGCGGCGGTGGGGGGATGGGGAGGGTGGGGGTGAGCACCAGGTCGTGGTCGATGAAGAACGGGCCCAGCTCCTGGCCCACCCGTTCGATCTCGTCCAAGCCGGTGAGGACGTCGACGCCGCGGGCGTCCCGGCCGTAGTCGTATAGCAGGCGGGTGAACGGCTCGAGGTCGTCGTCACGCAGATCCCGGCCCAGGTCACGGAGGAGCTCGTCGACCGCGGCGGTCATCGGTGCGGCGGAGAAGAACTGCATGACGGCCTGCAGGGCGTCGATGGGATAGGGCGGCGTGGCCTCCACGATCTCGTGGCCCAGCCCGGCCAGCAGCTCGGCCAGGTCGACGGCCGCCTCGGCGCACACGCCGTCCGAAGGGGTGCCGTCGGGTCGTGTCGTGCTGACGGCGATGCGGAGGCGCCCGGGATCCGCTCCGACCTCCTCGACGAACGGCCGCGCCGGCGGCGGGGCGACGTAGGCGTCGCCGGGAAGCGGCCCTGCGGCGATGTCGAGGAGCAGGGCACTGTCCCGGACGCTGCGGGTGAGCGCGTGGTCGACGGACATCGGACCGGTGAACGCGGCGCGCCGGGGCGCGTTGGGTGTGCGGGCCCGACTGGGCTTCAGGCCGACGAGGCCGCATGCCGAGCTCGGGATCCGGATCGACCCACCGCCGTCACTGGCGTGGCCGGCGGGCACGATCCCGGCCGCCACCGCTGCGGCCGTGCCCCCCGAGGACCCGCCGGCGGAGTGGCCCAGGGCGTGAGGGTTGCGGGTCGGGCCCCGCCAGAGGGGCTCGGTGGACCCGTTGAGGCCGAACTCCGGGGTGTTGGTCAGGCCGAGGACGATGAGGCCCGCCGACCGGAAACGGGCCACCAGCGCCGAGTCCTCGGTGGCGGCCGGCAGGTCGGCGCACAGCCGGGACCCCCCCGAGGTGCGCAGTCCGGCCACGTCCTGGCCGAGGTCTTTGACCACGAAGGGGACGCCGGCCAAAGGCCCGCTCGGGCCGGCGGCAGCCTCCGCCAACGCCGCCTCGGCCCGGTGCTCAACGATGGCGTTCAGCGCCGGGTTGCGCTCCTCCACGCGGGCCAACGCGGCCTCCACCACCTCGGTGGCAGACACCTCGCCGCCGCGGATGGCATCGGCGACCCCCGTGGCGTCGCCATCCAGCAACTCCTGCACATCCGTACCCATCGGGATCCCCCTCGTGTCAGAGCTTGCGGGCGAGCGACCACGCCGAATGGATCGCGCCCTCGATGTAACCCACCTCGGCGGCGTCGCCGACCACGTGGACCTCGACCCCGGCCGCCCGCAGCTCGTCGGCGAGCGGTGCCCCGGACCGGACCTCGCCGGCCACGATCACGGTGCCGGCCGGCGTCCGGTGTTCTTCATCGCCGACACGATGGATGACCTCGGACGGCGTGATCTCGAGGGCCTCCGCCTCCCGGACCAGGGTGACCCCGTGGGCCACGGCCCGGCGCACGGCCGTCCACCGCCGAGGGGCGGCCATCGGCAGGCCGAGAGCGGGGCCGGGCTCGAGCACGGTCACCCGCCGGTTGCGCTCGGCCAGGAACTCGGCCAGCTCCAGGCCGACGAGGCCCCCGCCCAGGATCACGACGTCGTCGGCGATCGGCATCCAACGCTTCGACAACGACCGCAGTCGCTCCGGATCGTCGGTCAGGTGCAGGCGCCGCGCCGCCCAGAGCAGGAGCCGCATCGGGCGACGAGCCCCGTCGCCGGACTCGCCGGTGACCAGGGACCGGAGCTGATCACCGGTCCGGACGTGGGGGAGGGTCGCCCCCGGCAGGTGGGGGCGGCCGCGGTCGGCGCCGGTGGCCACCACGACGACGTCCGGTCCGAGGGCCTGGACCGAGGCAGCCGTCGCCGGCTCGCCCGTCCGCAGGGTCACGCCGAGGCGGCGGAGCTCGCCGGACTGCCAGTCGATGAACGGTCCGTTCGCCGGCGTGGTGAGCTGTGAGAACCATGCCGTGCCGCCCAGCTGGGGGGCGGCCTCGATCAGAGTGACACGATGTCCTCGCTCGGCGGCGAGCCGGGTCAGCTCCATCCCCGCGGGGCCACCACCCACCACCACGACGTGGCGGGCGGGGTCGGCGTCTGGGAGGTCGACGGCCGCCTCGTCACCCAGGGCGGGGTTGACGGCGCAGCGGGGCGAGTCGTCCCAGAAGTTCTGCTCGACACAGACGTAGCAGTTGATGCAGGGCCGGACCTCGGCCCGCCGGCCCGCGGCCAGCTTGCCGACCAGGCCCGGGTCGGTCAGCAACTGGCGGCCCATGGCCACGAAGTCGCAGTCCCCGGCGGCGACCATCTCCTCGGCCAGCTCGGGCACGATCCGCCCGACGGCGATGACCGGGACGTCCACCGCGTCCTTGATCCGGCGGGCGAGGCCCCGGTAGGCGCCGATCGTGTCGGGCAGGGGACCCTCGGTGAAGTTGGCGAAGGAGTTGCGCCCCCACCCGGTGACATGGATGGCGTCAGCGCCGGCCGCGACGAAGAGGGGGGCGGCGGCCACTGCCTCCTCAGTCGTGAGGGCAGCCGCCTCACCGAATTCCTGGCCCGCCAGGCGCACGAGCACGGCCAGGTCGTCGCCGACGGCACGGCGGACGGCCTGGACCACCTCGACGGTGAGGCGGGCCCGGTTCTCGAGCGAGCCGCCCCAGCGGTCCTCCCGGCGATTGTCGGCCCGGGCCAGGAAGGTGGAGAGGACGTAGCCGTGGGCGACGTGGATCTCGACGGCGTCACCGCCGGCTTCGCGGACCCGCCGGGCGGCTTCGGCGAACTGGTCGATGAGCCAGGCGATGCCGTCCTCGTCGGCCTCCTGGTAGGTGGGCAGCTGACCACCGGTCGTGGCCATGAGGCGGTCCAGCTCTTCGGGGGTGTTGTCCTGCAGTGACGACAGATCCTGGTGGCCCCGGGGCGTCGAGGGCACGAAGAGCGGTCGACCGTCGGCGATGTCGACCCGGGCGGACTTGCCGTGGTGGGTGAGCTGAACGCAGAGCCGAGCCCCGGCCTCGTGCACGGCCCCCGCCAGCCCGGACAAGCCGGGGATGAAGCGGTCCTCTGAAAGCCCCGGTTGGTGGCGCGAAGCAGCGCCCACCGGATAGGCCACGGCGCCCGAACCGGTGATGACCAAGGCCGTGCCCCCCGCCGCTCGGGCGGCGTAGTGGGCCACCTCGCCGTCGGTGATGGCGCCGTCGTCGCAGAGGTTCATGTCCATCGCCGGCAGCACGACGCGATTGCGCAGATCGAGGGGACCGATGCGGCCGGGGGCGAGGACGTGGCTGAACGCCTTGGTGGTTCCCGGCACGGCGCCGATCGTAGTCAGAATTAATCGACACGATTGCCAGGTTGAGTAAGGTCTCGCTGGAGCGGGTGAAGAGGCCCGCCGGAACGAGGGGGAGCACATGGGCGCACACCGTCGCCGGGGGTCCACGATCGTCGCCGCGCTGATGGTCCTGGCGTTGGCCGCCGCCTGCACCAGCGGGGACGACGCCGAGGAGGGCTCGGAATCGACCGGGGCCGCCGACACCACGGAGGACACCGCCGTCGAGCTCACGGCGTCGGCTCCTGGGGTGACCGAGGACACGATCACTATCGCCTACACCTACCTCGACTTCGACAGCCTGGTGGAGCAGAACCTGGTCACCTCCGGGTGGGGCGACCAGGAGCTGGCGTTCCAGTCGCTGGTCGACGACATCAACACCCGCGGCGGGATCAACGGGCGCCAGCTCGAGGTCTTCTTCGAGCCGTACAGCCCGGTCGGTACCGAGGAGGCCGAGGCCGCGTGCCTGCGCTTGACCGAGGACACCGAGGTGTTCGCCGTCGTCGGCGGGTTCCTCGGTCCGGCCGAGCCGGCCAACAGCTGCATCGTCGGGCCGGGCGAGACGATCCTCGTGGGCGGGGTCCAGAGCGAGGAGCGCCTGGCCGAGGCGCGGGCCCCGTGGATCACCGACCGGGCCCAGCGGACCCGCAAGGCCGACATCCTCCTGCGGCTGCTCGAGGAGGAAGGGCACCTCGAGGGATCCAGCGTCGCGCTGGTCACCAACATCGACGCCGAGGACATGCGCGGCGACGTCCAGGCCTCATTGGAGGACTTCGGTGTGGAGCCGGTGGAGGACCTGCTCCTGGACGCCCCCATCGGTGACATCCCAGCCGAGGACGCGGCGTGGGGCCCCCTCGCCGAGCGCATCCGGGGCTCGGGGGCTGACACCGTCATGATCGTCGGCAACCCCAGCTCCGCGGTGCGCAACCTGGCCAGCCAGGGCCTCGACGTCGCCCTCTGGGCCACCGACGAGGACTCCCTGCAGAACCTCGGAGCCACCGTCGAGCCAGCCGACGCCGAGGGCACCCTGACCGCCACCGCCCCGACCGGCGACGAGCTGTGGGACTCCGAAGGAGTCGCCTGGTGCCGCGACGCCTTCACGGCGGCCAACCCCGACGTCGAGGTCATCCCGCCCGGCGAGCTGGAGGAGGGCGACGAGGCCTGGGTCTCGGGGATCCTCGCCGGCTGCGGTTTCCTCAGCCTGTTCGAGGTGGTGGCCGCCGAAGCCGGGGCCGACCTGACCAACGTGAGCTTTGCCGACGCCGCCGCCGGCTTGGACGAGTTCGCCTTCGGCGGGTCGCCGTACGCGTCCCTCGGTGACAAGACGGACGCGAACGACTCCTTCCAGCTGGCCGAGTTCCAGGCCGACATCGGCAACGACGGCGGTCTCGAGCCGCTGACCGACATCACCGACGTCACCGGCTAGGTGACCGAACCCTCGGAAGGGGGTGGGGCGGCCGCGCTCACGGCGGGGCTGCTGGCCCAGGAGGACGACCTCCACCGCCAGGAGCCGCCCGCCCCCCTGGACCGGGACCACCAACTCGGCGCCAACGAAGGTGAGCTGACCCTCAGAGAGGGGCTGGCCAAGGGCGGCCTGTTCACCTTCGTCGTCCTGTTGGTGCTCAACTCGCTGGACGAGCTCGAGAGTGCCGCGCTCACCGTCCTCGGCCCCGACATCGCCGACACGCTCCACATGAGCGACGGTGCCATGATCTTCATCACCTCGGTGGCCGCCGCCTTCTTCGTGGTGGGTGCCGTGCCGCTGGGCTGGCTCGCCGGCCGGGTCCGGCGGGGCCCCATCGTCGGGGTGTGCAGCCTCGTCTTCTCCGCCATGGTGTTCCTGTCCGGGCTGGCCATGAACGCGTTCTGGCTGTTCTGGGCCCGCTTCGGCGCCGGGATCTCGAAGGCCAACACCATCCCGGTGCACGCCTCCCTCTTGGCCGACACCTATCCGATCACGGTCCGGGGTCGCATCGGCGCCACCACCGCCATGGTGGGCCGCGCTGTGGGCGCCCTCAGCCCGCTGATCGTCGGGGGCATCGCGGTCGCGGCCGGCGGGGTGGAGGACGAGGGCTGGCGCTGGGCGTTCTACCTGTTGGGCTTCCCGGTGGCGGTGGCGGCCGTGGTCGCCTTCTGGCTGCCCGAGCCGGTGCGCGGACGGTGGGAGAAGGAGGATGTGGTCGGCGCCGTGGAGGACGAGGGCGACATCCCGATCTCGCTCGAGGCGGGATTCGCCCGCATCTGGCAGATCCGGACGATGCGCTCGGTCATCGTGGGGTTCTCGGCGCTCGGCTTCATCCTCTTCCCGCGGGAGTCGCTGGCCAACTTCTTCCTCGAAGAGGAGTTCGGCCTCGACGCCTTGGGCCGGGGCAGCGTCGCGTTCGTGTCCGGCGTCGCCATGGCGGTGACCCTGCCTTTCGCGGGTCGCTGGTTCGACCGCCTCTACAAGGAGGACCCGGCCCGGGCCCTGGCCATGGTGGGCTACCTGATCCTGCCCGGCGCGGTGATGGTGCCGATCCAGTTCTCGATGCCCAACGCCGTCCTGTTCACGATCGCGGGAATCCCCACGACGGTGTCGGCCGGCGCCGCCTTCGCCATGGCCGGCCCGCTGCTCCAGCAGGTCGTCCCCTACCGGCTGCGCGGCATCGGCACCGCGCTGGGGACGCTCTACATCTTCCTGATCGGAGCGCTGGGTGGCGCCCTCCTGTCGGCGCTGCTGGTCGGCAGCTTCGGTGAACGAACCGCGGTGATCGTGCTGTCGGTGCCGGCGACGCTCATCGGCGGCACCATCCTCATCCGGTCGTCGCGTTCCATCCGGTCCGACATCACCATGGTGGTCGATGATCTGCGCCGGGAACACGCCGAGGCGGAGGCGATGGCCGCCGACCCCGACCACATCCCGGCGCTCGCGGTCTCGGGCATCGACTTCTCCTACGGCCCGGTGCAGGTCCTATTCGGCGTGGACTTCCACGTCGACCGCGGCGAGACCCTGGCCCTGCTCGGCACCAACGGGGCCGGCAAGTCGACCGTCCTGCGGGTGGTCGCCGGACTCGGCACGCCCTCCCAGGGCTCGATCCGGCTCAACGGCCGCAACATCACCTACACCTCCCCCGAGCAGCGGTCCGCCATGGGCCTGCAGCTGCTGCCGGGTGGCCGGGGCGTCTTCCCGTCGATGTCGGTGGCCGAGAACCTGGAGATGGGCGCCTACCTGCTGCGGGCCGACCATCGGTTGCGGCAGGAGCGGATCGACGGGGTGCTGGACCTGTTCCCCGTCCTCGTGGAGCGTCACCGCCAGATCGCCGGCTCGCTGTCCGGCGGCGAGCAGCAGCAGCTGGCGCTGGCCCGGGTGATGCTGCACGAGCCGGAGGTCCTCATCATCGACGAGCTCTCGTTGGGCCTCGCTCCCATCGTGGTGGCCGAGCTGCTGGAGACGTTGGCGCGCATCAAGGAGCAGCGAGGCCAGACCATCATCGTGGTCGAGCAGTCCCTCAACGTCGCCCTCCAGGTGGCCGACCGCGCGGTGTTCCTCGAGAAGGGCGAGGTTCGCTTCGAGGGCCCGGCCCACGAGTTGGCTGAGCGCGACGACCTGGCCCGGGCCGTGTTCCTCGGCCGGGAGGGCGGCTGATGGTCCTCGCCGCCGACTGGATCACTCCCCAGCTGGTCTTCGGCGGTGTCGTGTCGGGCCTGGCCACCGGCCTGGTCGCGCTCGGTGTGGTCCTCGTCCATCGGGCCACGAGGGTCATCAACTTCGCCGTCGGGAACATGGGGTTGCCGGCGGCCGCCCTCCTGGTGCTGCTCACCACCAACTACGGGCTGCCGTTCTGGCCGTCGGTCCTGCTCAGCGTCCTCGTCGGGGCCGCCTTTGCCGCCGCCGCCGAGCTCATCGTCGTGCGTCGCCTGTTCCGGGCGCCCCGGGTCATCCTGCTCGTCGCCACCATCGGGATCGCCCAACTGGCCCAGGCCGTCGTCCGGTCGTTCCCCGACCTGGAGACCACCCAGGCCGCCCGCTACCCGGTGGCCGTCGGTCGGGTGTGGGACGACGTGGCCGGCATCCGGGTGACCGGACCGGAGCTGACCGTGCTGGTGGTCGTCCCGGTCCTGAGCCTGCTGCTCGGCTGGTTCCTAAACCGCACGACCTTCGGGCGCACGGTCAAGGCGTCGGCCGACAACGCCGACCTCGCCCGCCTGTCGGGGATCAGCCCCAAGACGGTGTCCACCTTCGTCTGGGTCGTGGCGGGCGTCCTGGCCAGCATCTCGCTCATCCTGCTGTCGGGGACGGCCGGATCGCCCACCGGCATCGAGAGCCTCGGGCCGAGCACGCTCAACCGGGCGCTGGTGGCTGCGGTGATCGCCGGGATGGCCTCGTTCCCCCGGGCGATGCTGGCGGGAGTCGCCCTGGGTGTGGTGGAGGCGGTGATCCGGTTCAACTGGTACGACCAGGCCGGCCTGGTCGACTTCGTCCTGTTCCTCGCGGTCGTGATCGCCGTGTTCTTCCAGTCCCGCGGCCAGCGAGAGGAGGCCGCCACCTTCTCCTTCGCCCCCCGGGTGACCCCTGTGCCCGACCGCCTCCGCGCCATCTGGTGGGTCCGGCACCTCGGCCTGCTGGTCGGGGGGGCCACCGTGCTGGTCGCGGCCCTCGTGCCCGTGGTCGTCACCCAACCCTCCCGCCACCTGCTCTACACCCAGATCCTGCTCTTCGCCATCGCCGCCCTGTCGCTCGTGGTCGTGACCGGCTGGTCGGGGCAGCTCTCGCTCGGCCAGATGGCCTTCGCCGGCACCGGCGCGCTCTTCGCCGCGGCCTGTCAGCGGGGCCTCGCCATCGACATCGGGTGGGGCGACCTGCGTCTCGATGGCGGGGTGGTCCCACTCCCGTGGGGCGTCTCGCTGCTGGCCGGCGCGGCTTTCGCCGCCCTCGTCGCCGTGGCGGTCGGCCTCGGCGCCCTCCGGGTCCGAGGACTGCTGCTCGCCGTGACCACCTTCGCCTTCGCTCTCGCCGCGCAGCAGTACTTCTACCGTCGCCCCTTCTTCTCCGACGGCAACACGGTCTCGGTGCCCCTCGAGCGGGGCTCGGTGCTCGGCATTGACCTCACGAGCCAGCGCGCCTTCTACTGGTTCAGCCTGGCGGCACTGGTGGTCGTGCTGCTGGGCGTCGCCCACCTGCGACGGACGGGCGTGGGGAGGATGACCATCGCGGTCCGGGACAACCCCGACGGTGCCGCCGCCTACACCGTGGGACGGGCCCGCACGAAGCTAACCGCCTTCGCCCTCGCCGGCGGACTGGCGGGCCTGGCCGGCGGGCTCATGGCCTCGGCCATCCAGAACGTGCCCTTGACCGAGCGGATCTTTCAGGTCGAGGACTCGCTGCGCCTGGTGTCCATGGTCGTCATCGGCGGCCTGACCTCGGTGGCGGGCCCGGTCCTGGGAGCGCTCTGGGTCGTGGGGCTCCCCGCCATCTTCCCTGACAACGACACCATCCCCCTGTTCAGCTCCAGCATCGGCCTGCTCGTCCTGCTCCTGTACTTCCCCGGCGGTCTGGTGCAGGTCGGCTACAGCGCCCGCGACGCCCTCGTCCGCTGGCTCGCCGCCCGCCTCCCGATCGACGAGGCCAAGCACACCCACGAACCGCCCGCGTCGTTGCGCCGGGCAGCTGGTCACGAGGCCCCGGTCCCGGGTCCGGCGCTGGTCGTGGAGGAGGTCAGGGTGCGCTTCGGCGGCATTGCCGCCGTCGACGGGGCGAGCCTCACCGTGGCCGCTGACGAGGTGGTCGGGCTCATCGGCACGAACGGGGCGGGCAAGTCGACGCTCCTCGACGCCATCGGGGGCTTCGTGCCCGCCGAAGGGCGGGTCACCCTGGCGGGTACCGACCTGACCGGCCGGTCGGCGGCGGCGCGGGCCCGGGCCGGGCTCGGTCGCACCTTCCAGGCCGCCTCCCTCTTCCCCGAGCTCACGGTCCGAGAGACCGTCCAGGTGGCCCTGGAGGGCCGGGGCCGGACGGGGTTCGTGGCCAGCGCGCTGGCGCTACCGCGGTCCCGCCGGCGGGAACGAGCGCGGGCGGCCGAGGCGGCCGAGCTCATCGACTTCCTCGGGCTCGGACGCTATGCCGACGCCTACATCGCCGACCTGTCGACCGGGACCCGTCGCATCGTCGAGCTAGCGGGCCTGCTCGCCCTCGATGCCCATGTGCTGTGCCTCGACGAACCGACCGCCGGCGTGGCCCAACGGGAGACTGAAGCGTTCGGCCCCCTCATCCTGGAGATCCGTCGAGAACTGGGAGCGGCCGTCGTGGTGATCGAGCACGACATCCCGCTCATCATGAGCATCTCCGACCGCGTCTACTGCCTCGAGCTCGGACGCGTGATCGCCGAAGGCAGACCGGAGCAGGTCCGTCATGACCCCGCCGTGGTTGCCTCCTACCTTGGCACCGACGAGCGCTCGATCGACATCAGCACGATGGGGCCTGCTCGTACTCTGGACCGGTCATGACCTCGGTGAGCCACAGTCCCGGCGACACCAAGGACCGACTTCTGGACGCCGCCCAGCGCCTCTTCGCCCGGGACGGCGTCCAGGGTGCCCGCATACGAGAGATCAACGAGCTGGCGGGACAGCGCAACCCATCGGCGCTCCACTACCACTTCGGTTCCCGCATGGCGGTGGTCGAAGCGATCCTGCTGCGCTACCAGTCCGCCATCGACCTGAAGGTCGCCGAGGCCCTCGATCGCATCGAATCCGACGGCCGGGAGCCCGACGTACGAGACGTCGTCGGTGCGGTCGTGTCTCCCGAGGTCGAAGCCCTCGAGACGCAGTCGGGTCGCGACTGCGTGCGCATCATCCCCCAGCTCCTCCCTGCGCTCAGCCGGAACCTCCGGGCCGGCGTCGTCTACCCGGCGACCCCGCAGAGCCGGCGAATCCTCACCCTCCTGGACGATCGGATGGCGGCTCGATCGCTTCCACAGCACGTTCGACGCGAGCGGCTCGTCACCTACTCACTGATGTTCACCACGATGCTCGGCGAGCGCGCCCACGCCATCGAGGAGGACCTCGACCTCCTGCTTGGCCGTGACGAGTTCGCCGTCCACATGGTGGACATGCTCGAAGCACTGCTCGTCGCGCCGTCGGGCCTCCACCAGCAGCCAAGGCGATCGTGAGTCAGCTCCTTCCGGAGGAACGATGACTACCCGTTGCATCCACCTCGGCGACATCATCGAGGTGCTCGCCGACGCCATCCCCGACAGGCCGGCGCTGATCTCCGCGGACAAGGAGATGACCTACCAGCAGCTCGACGAACGAGCCACACGGCTCGCCAATCACCTGAGCGAGGTCGGAATCGCTGCCGGCCACCACGTCGCGATCCACGCCATGAACTGCACCGAGTGGGTCGAAGCCTTCTACGCCTGCTTCAAGCTGCGCGCCGTACCGATCAACATCAACTACCGCTACGTCCACCGCGAGCTGGCCTACTTGTACGACGACTCCGACGCCGTCGCCGCGATCGTCGCTGCAGAGTTCGCCGACACCGTCCCTTCACTCCGCCACCGGTTGGTGATCGGCGACGAGTACGAGTCCGCGGTGGCGGAGGCGACGCCGGAGCGAGACTTCGAGGAGCGGTCCCCCGACGACCAATACGTCGTCTACACCGGCGGCACCACCGGTCTACCCAAAGGTGTCATCTGGCGCCAGGAGGACATCGTCCTCGGCGCCATGAACGCCATGCGCTACGGCCGGCCACTCGAGCGCGTCGAAGACTTGGGCGAGGAAGCGGAGGCGGCCCCCGGCCAACTTCGCCTCATGGGCCTCGGGCCGATGATGCACGGGGGAAGCCAGTGGGTCATGGGCAACACCCACGTCGCCGGCGGAGTGTTCGTGCTCTACACCGGCCGCCGCTTCGACGCCGACGACGTGCTCGACCTGGCGGCCAACGCCCAGGTGACGATGATCAGCACGATCGGCGACGCCATGGCGCGCCCGATCGCCGAAGCGCTGCTCGCCCCTGACCCTCCAGTGCGCGACCTGTCGAACCTGCTCGCCATCGGCAACGGCGGCGCCCCGCTCTCGACTGCCGTCCGGGACCAACTCCGCGCCGCCCTCCCCGGAGCCACGATCGTCGACAGCTACGGCGCGTCAGAGACCGGCTCGACCGGCACTCGACCCGACGCGGGCGAGAGTTTCGCCGCGCCCCGTTTTCAGACCGGGCCCGACGTGGCCGTCTTCGACGAGAAACTCCGGCGTTGCGGTCCGGGCGAGGTCGGGATGCTGGCCCGCCACGGCCACATCCCGATCGGCTACCACAATGATCAGGAGAAGACGGCGAAGACGTTCCCCGTCGTGGACGGCGTCCGGTGGGTGATCCCCGGCGACTTCGCCCGCATCGAGGACGACGGCAGCATCAGCATCCTCGGCCGCGGCTCGATGTCCATCAACTCGGGCGGCGAGAAGATCCACCCCGAAGAGGTGGAGGCCGCTCTTGTCCGCCATGACGCCGTGTACGACGCCGCTGTCGTTGGCACGCCCAGCGACCGCTGGGGCGAGCAGGTGACCGCCCTCGTGCAGCGGCGCCCCGGCCACGACGTGTCCGCCGACGAACTTCGAGTCCACTGTCGAGCGGCAATGGCCGACTTCAAGGTCCCCAAGGAGATCGTGTTCGTGGAGGACGTCCCTCGGACGCCGGTCGGCAAGCTCGACTACAAGCAGGTTCGCGACGAGATCCTGCGCCGCCTCGGCGGGGAACTCGAGTAGTCCGGGAATGCGCACGATCGTCGTGACGGGCTCGGCATCAGGGATGGGCGCGGCCACGAAGCAGCGCCTCGAGTCCGCCGGTGACCACGTCATCGGGGTGGACGTGA
>RRZT012216763.1_pt1 | contig 17357 bp, 18 predicted proteins | sample 2165551 | NCBI WGS metagenome assembly RRZT01 (sample SAMN10456910, study PRJNA506462) | wastewater metagenome | biome: wastewater; feature: sludge; material: wastewater sludge; isolation source: wastewater sludge with Escherichia coli K12::gfp cells carrying plasmid... | place: USA: Moscow, Idaho...
AAGATAAAAAGAAACTATCATTTACAATTGAAATTGATGGAACGGATAATACACTGATTAAAGATGATGACATTAAATTTATCAAAAATTGCATAATATCATTAAGCGAATCAAAACTTATCGATACATCAAATAACGATGATGATCTTAACACAGTATTAAGCAATGAATCAATATTGCATACAGCTATCTTAAAACATCATATTGAAATTAATGAAATTTTAAAAATCAAGCAATTAAATAAATATCAAATTGATTCTATTAATTCATTTGAACATTTAGAAATGTATGATAAATATTTTCAAAGCGATACTATTAATATAATTCCTGTAGGATTTGCATTTAATGATGATAATAATGTGATTTTAGAGTTTAGAATTAAAGGTTAATTATGACAATATCTGGTAAAACTTTAAAATATATTCATGATGAATTAGATAATAACTTCCCGATAAATTGTCTAGAAGGAAATGTTAAAAAACAATATGAAATGCTAACGAGTAAATTAAATTGCTTAGATAAGTATTATGTATTATCGACTGAAACATTATTGTCTAAATTTGCTGTACGAGCTGTTATATTTTTATTTATTATTTCAAGCTTTATATCTCTTTATAAAATATTATTTGAAAATCAAAGTATTCTAGCTTTTTCATTAAGCTTAATTATGATTATCATTAATTCATATCTAATTGCAGATCTACATTATGAATTCAAAGATGAACATAGTGCGTGGAAAAGGTATAGATTATCAATACATAGGTTACCTGATGATCACATCATTGAAATGCAGAAAGAATCTGAAAATAAAAAAATCAATTACATAGCTTATGATTCTAAAATGTTTGAAACAGATATTCAAAAATTTAAAGAAGTTGTGAAAGAAAAAGATATACAATTTGATTGTATTGTTACAATGTATCGTGGAGGTTTACCATTTGGAGTTAGATTATCTCATGAATTTAAAAAGCCACTTGTAATAATAAACTATCAAAGATTAGACGGTAATGATAAAGAGCCTCATATTTCAATAGGCGTTGAACATCTATTACAATCTAAAAATATATTATTAGTTGATGATATTTATGATACTGGTAAGTCTATCAGATCTTGCGTTGAATATATATTTAAACAACACGATTACAAAAAAATAAAATCTTTAACGGTTGCAACATTAGTTACAATAGATAGAGAAGATGTTGAATTAGAACCATTTGATATAACATTTAACCAAATTAAATTAAGATCATTTAATTACGATGAAAATTTATGGATTCAATTTGAACCTTGGGAAGGAAAAATTGAAAATATAAATAATTGATATTACGAACATATATTGGCGAGTTTGCTGATATATGTTCGTTTAATTCTAACTAAAAGGATGAACATGAAATATGAAGAGAATACTTTGAAAAAGTTGAATAAATCTGAATTGATTAAAATCATACTTGATTTACAATCAACTGAAAATTCAACTGAAACATCAATAGGTGAAATGTATCATGACAAGATTTTAAATTTTTGTATAAGATATGAAGGAGGAGAAATTAAAGTTTCTTTAGTAGTCAAAATACATCAAAATATACTAGATGTTAAATGGAGAAAACTGACTCCTTCAGGGTATGGTGATAATGGAATTGGCGGATCATATGATATTGCATTAGATGAAAAGCAAATTTCAGAAATTAAATCTAAGGGATATACTTCTCAGAATATTTTAAAGATTTTAAAGCTTAGAAAAAATTTTGATATGCTAGCCATAGCATATGCAAATCAAATGCGAGGGCGAGTTCAGCATATATCAGCTGAAGATTTAAAAATTAATTAAAAAATAAAAAAGGATGAAAATTATGAGAGATGATTTATTTGATGATAGCTCAATTTATGATGATGAATTTGAATTATTAGTAAAAGGGACTGATAAAGATGCATTAGTTGCTGAGGGACAAGAAGAGCAAAAAGAAGAAAATATTGAAGTTCAACAAAATATGATGATTGATAATAATTCTGAAGGAAATTTATTAGCTTCTCCATCTGAAATTTCAATGTTAGATGTTAGTGAGTTCGCAATTGATTGTGAACCTGTTCAACAATCGATACAAATGTATGATTTTAGTGCTGAAAATATAAATCCTGAGAATGATTCTTTTATAAAGGATTTTAAATATACTTGGAGATTTGATCAAGAAAAAGGAGAATATCATTTACATAATAATGCAAGTGGTAAAACTTCAAAGGAATTGACTGGTAAAACATATGTTTATGTTAGACCCGATTTATTGCTAAATTATTTTGGCGATAGATTATCAATAAGAGTTGAAGAAATATCAACTCAATTTATAATTCATGTTAAAATGAATACAGGTGAAACACTTTCAATAATAGATAATGTGATTTCTGCATCAAAAGGATTCATTATTTATGAAGGAAAATTGTTTAAATATAGACATGATGTAGCTTCTGTTACAAGAGTGTTTGAATTTATAAGGACTTTAGATGAAAAAGTATTTGAAGGAATTACACAAAATGATGATTAACAGCGACATAGGAATACTGTTAATATTTTTAAAAGTGATGATTAGAGGTAAATAACCTCTAATCGCTTAATTTATTTTTTTCTTAAAGACAAGTTTAATGTGAATTGCAAAATATTGTCATAAAGTAATACTTCAAAATTACCCTCTGATATTTGACGACATCTAAAACATTCTTGTGTGATATTATTAAACAATATGCTTGGAAACTCCTCATTATAATCTTCAAAGCTGTGTTTAATTCCAGAATATTTTAATTTTTCTTTGATTAAATTAAATTGTCCACCATTTTTAATTTCACATATTATCCAACTAATTTCTTTATCTAGCGTAAACCCAACATCTTCACCAGGAATCATTTTTATAAAATCGTATGAATATACTTGAATTCCGCCATCAATTATTTCTTGAAGGTTTTGTTCATTAAAAGTATTGCTCATAAATATCTCCTTTTTAAAATATCTTAAATTATATGAAATTTTAATTTAAAAGTTAATTAATTTTCAAACTCTATATAAATAATAATTACATCAGAGAAAACCCTTTGGTGATTTATTTATGAAGGAATAAAAATGTGGAATGATGTTTGGAACTGCATCACATCAGATGCAAATACTCATGAAGAAAGAGTTGATGAAATTATGAATTCAAATCTAGACTTAAATATTGATCAAGCTGAAGAATTAGTTTGTATAATTGAAAGTTGTATGGAGTAGCTTTAAGCTACTTCATTTTTATTTTTTTATGATTTTTAAATTCCAAACTCTATATAAATAATGTATAAGATAGAGAGCTTGAAGAAACTTAAAAGTAGTTGTTGTGAAAACTTCAAGCGATCTATCGGCATACCTCCTTCATGAAATAAACACACATATTGAGTTTAAAATACGCAGTCAATTACAAGTTCCCTTCAGTTGACAAGACTGCGTATTTTATTTTATTCATTTCATTTTTTATCATTTCAAAAAGATTCTTGAAGATTTAACTCTAAATAACAAGAACTAAAAACGCTAGCGATTTAAAACATTAAAAACGAAGCTTAACGCTTCGTTTTTTCTCTTTCAATTTTATTTAATTCATTCAAATAATTTAAAGTTCTTTTATCACCAGATTGTTTAAATATTTTATGAACATCTTTTACTTGATTATTTTGAACTTCTTCTAACATATTAAATTCTTCAAGAAGCTTAATGAATGATTCATTTAATTTACCTTTAAAAGGAATTGGATGATTCTTTTCAAAGTTTCTTTTCGGATACTTTAAAGTATATGCTTTCATTAATTTCTTATATTGCATAATGCTTATCAATAAACTTTTAGGTTTCTCTGTAGGATAAATATAATCACTTGCAGGAGTTTCTATATAATCAGCAAGCTTTCTTAAAATTTGAGGCAATGTTAAATTACAATCTTTATCTAAACCATCTCTTTTAAAAGCGTTAAATATTCTACCTTCAAATGAATTAACCTTTCTTGACAACGCTGCACGAATAAGTCCCGCATCATTTTCACCTATAGGTTGATTTGAATATTCTTTATGTTTATGATCCATTACAGAGTCTTCAAATTTTAAAGGTAAATCTGTGATAGGATCTTTAAATTGTTGCGATTCTAAAAATGAAAGTCTTAAAGCAGGTAACTCTGAATCTTTCACTTGAATATATTTTTTCATTTCTACATCTCAATATAAGATACATTTATTGAAACATCGCCTACAACTTCAACAATTAAATCTGATGCAGCAGGAATTGCAATATTATTACAAACTTGCTTTGTTTCGTCTTGAGTTAATGAAACTTTAGCGAGAATAAATTCTTCTTGCTCTGTTCCTTCTTGAATTATTATTGAAAATTTAATTTCTGAATCTTCTTTTGCAAATATGTTGATATTTTTTATAAAAGAAACTCTTCCTCGTTCAGCTAATGCAGCTTGAGTACTATTTTTTACATTTATTAATTTACTTATCATATTTCTACTTTCACTATTTAAATCATTAAGTGACATCTATAAGAGATGGAATAGAATCAAAAACGTTATGAAAATGAAATTAATGTCACTTCCCATTGATATGCTTCAACAAAATCAAAGATAAAAACGCTTTAAAAATTATAAGTTATTTTATCTCTTTTCTATGACTCGCCAGAGAGTAGTAAAGAGAAAGAGGAAAATAACGCAAATAAAGATGTACTAAATGTTGTATACTAATTGTTATGAATAAAGAAGTTCCTTAGCATTATTAAAGTTTGAAATCTGTTCGAATTAATAATTGATCTAAATTAATTGAGAAGCTAAGCAAAGCTACTTAATTTAATGTATTAGCATATTTATGTGTTTAAATTGATACCTTGTGAAATATTGCAAGTATCATTGTTTAAATGGTATTTTAAACTGAATATTGTGCTAATAAAAATGTTATTTAATGAACGCTCGGCATAGTTAAAGAATAAGGTGTGTTTAAATGAATGCTGTATGATTTTATTGTTCCAATGTAGTTCTATTGAATTTGAAGGGTTTAGAAGGGTTTAGAAGAGTTTAAAAGGCTTAAGAAGGCTATCAGTTAGAAGGAGTTCAAGCAGATTAATTAGCTATATAATTAATCCTCAATAATTTAGGATTGAGACAATTGCGCTACAAAACTATTAAATTAAATTTAAACGGTGCGAATTGGTAACCTGAACCCACATTGAGCAATCATAGAGAGTTTATAATAAAATGTTATATCGTTGTGTGCAATAAATGGGAGGGACATTAACAAACGAAATATATTGTATCAAGGAGTTTTTGAATGATAAAGTATTAAAGGTAACTCTTTATGAAAGTATGACTTATTTTGATGATGTTCCTGATAGCCTACTTAAACCTTTCAAGTTTAAATAAGTGGCGACAGCTAAAATAAACCAAATATTCCAAGTTCTCTATTCAGCTTACTTATACAATCAACAGTTTATCTTTTTAAAATATGCTACTGTCTTTAAATGATTATATAAACCTTATTCAGGTCTGAATTCCATATCATAAAGATATGTTTCAGGGCTTAGTATTATCGGAACTTAACTTGAATATTTGAGTAGCATATAGCCATCAATTTTTGTGATTTACATATTTAATTTGAATAAAAATGTAATCAAATATTGTTAAACAGAGGTATAGTGTAAAGAATCTTGATGAGTTAAACAGAGTTGTTGCGTTTAATATTTTAATTAATTGTAAGTAAAATTTAAACTTTAAAGATCACAACATTATTTACTTACAAGAAGTCTAACGTTACTCGAAGGGTCTTTCATAGTAAGTTGAGTTCTTGTATGATCAAAAACACGCTCTTTTAATTTTTCCATATCAATATCAGGATTCTTAGTCATTTTGTTTCTTATTTTTTCTTTATGATATTCATAACCTAATCTAGCTCTAATATCAGCTATCGTTCTATTAGAAACAAAAATGTTTTCATTAATATATCGATTTATTAAGTTGAAATCAAATTCATTCGCTCTTGCATTAAATGATTTAGCAAAACTTGAACAAATTGAAGATTTTGTAAATCTGAATCTTCCAATACAATTATTATATGTGTTTCCTGCATTATTTAAAATCACATTTCTAAGCCATATTTTGAATTGCATATCAAAAGGAATATTTGATTGAATCTTTGAATTTTCAATAGCATAAGCTAATGATGAATTTTGAATTCCTTTTCTAAAAATGCCATATATGTCTGCGCTATCAAGTTGACTTAAATTATTATAGATATCATCTGACTGTTTGAATACAATGCCTTTTACTTTAGAATTAATATTCATAGGTTTAAATCTTTGTTTAATCATTTCTCTATTAATTTTAGCTTCTTTAGCAAATTGTCTAATAAACGCTTGAATTGAATTTTCTTCTTTTTCTTTATTATATTTATCAAAATAATTATAAATTCTATATTCTTGAGCAATAACTGTAGATCTAATCATATCAGTCAACATAAATAAATTTTCATCAGTTCTAGTTATCTTATCTAGATTTAATTCTTCAAGTTTCATAATTTTATTATGATGTTGCGTTTCAGCAATCATTCTATTAATAAATGAATTTTTATAATAATTATATGCATCTTCTAAATCTAATTTATAATTTAAAGATTGAAGTTCTTTCATAAAGATTTCTTTCATTCCAGTTCTATTAGAAATAAAGTCAGCCATAAAAGGAATTTTTATAGAAGCATCATCAGGCAAGTTTGATATTTTTTGAGCAATATTAAATAATCTTGTAGAATCATCTATAGTTTGAAATGCTAATAATTTTTTAATATGAATATGCGAATGCTCAATATCTTGATTAGATGGCTTTAATAATAAAATATTTTTTAAATAATTGCTCATTACAATTAAATCACAGATTTTAAAATCTGAACTGAATTCATGTTGATGAATGTTATTCATTAAATCAATATATTCTTTATTATTATAATTAAGCACACCTGAAGATGTGAATTGAGATAATTTAATAAATACTAACCCTGTTGTAGGGGTTCGTTCTTCAACATCAATAATTACATCTGATAATAGATGCTTAACTTGATTAAATCTTTTTAGATTAGCAATATATAATGTATTACATTTTCTAAAATCAAAATCTTTAAAATTAGAATTATTTAAAGATTCTGTAGTCCCACAAGTGTATCTATTAGTTGGATATTTTACATGATGCTTATCATCAATATTTATTTTATGTCTTAAATCTTCTATAAATCTTAATCCTAATTTATTTAATACTACTTTTAGTTTTTTAAGAATTATATTTGCTTCATGACTTAATAACGCTATTGTTTCTTTTGGAAAAATTGTTTTTGATAAACTCATCATATCTGAATTAAAAATTTGATTTGCAAAATCAAATGCTAAATATCTATAAGAATTTGAAAGATTTTTTTCAAGATCTATAGTCTCTCTAGCTATAATATTTCGATAATCTGAGTCTGAATAATGTCCATTCAATAGTGTTGAAATAGCTTTAGAAGCGTTAGAATATGTGTTAGAAGCAATTGTGTAAACATTGTAGTAGGGCTTATAATTCGCGTTATCATATGTCATACTTTCAGCTAATCTACTTTCCAATATTTCTACTCTTGACTTTTTAACTACAGGTATTCTAACTGTGCTGTCAACATTAACCCAACGTTGCACAACATTAGAATCTAAAGTTCTTTCACCTTTTAACACTCTTGAATGTAATTTTTTTAGCTTTCTATCTTCGTTTATGAAATAAGTTTTATATCCGAAAACAAATTCGCTATTTATTAATCTCATTCCTAAATATGTATAATATTTTTTACTAGCACTACTTTTATATTTATTGCTAGGATCTATAACATATTCTCCAGTTTGAGGGTCCACCGATTCTCTTTCTAATTGACCAATTTCAACTAATTTAGTTTTTCTATATTCTGATGAAATCAATTTCTCATATTTAAATTGAGTATTTATTTTATCTTCAATAGATGAATTATGTTTAGTTTTAATTGATAAATCTTTATAAAGAGTAAATGCTTTATTAGAAGCGTATGCTGCTATTGAAATGTCCATTCTTTTATTTCTAAATTCTTCTAAATCTTCAGGTCTAATAGAATAAAGATGTGAAGAATTAAATGGAGCTTTAAATTCTAATTTTCTAGCTTTTTTCTCAAATTTATTAGCTTTAGGCATTTTAGATGCATCTAAAGTAAATGGTCTTAAATGTTTAGCTAAAGCTTGATAATTGATTTCTGAATTTGGTAAAGTTTTTGTATCTAGGAATAAATGATTTTTTACATTTACTGAATGTGAATGTAATTTAGACCATTTAGACTCATTAAATGAATTACTAATATATTCATCAGCAATTATATTTTTATTATCAGAATAAGTAGAATTTGACAGCATTGTGACAGCATCAGGGTTAACTATAGATTCTGTAACATGATAGCCTTCTTCTTTTAATTTTTCATACTCATATTTATTAATTTCCGCAAATTTAAATAAAAAAGGAACTTCCAAGAACTGAGTTCTTATAATTGCAGGAGTTACATTTAATAAGTTTGCTATGAAGTCAATTGTAAAAGCATCAAAATCTGAATCAGAATAACAATCAAGTTTGGCTGTAGGCATTGACCATAATATTTTAGCGAAAAGCTTTGTAGGCCAATTCATTCTATAAGTTTTTATTGATTTACCATTTTGACCTGGGTGGTCTTCTACGCTTAAATTTCTTAAAGCTTTTCCTGTAAATGGTACTATTAATGATGTTCGAGAATCTTTAGTTTCAAGAAATTGATAAAATAGCTCTCGATTGTTTTTTAAAATTAAATCTTTTGAAGGATTCATTTTTAAATCATTCATTCTTTCTAAATCTATTAATTTAGTTTCTTGAATTTTTACAAACATTTTAGATAAGTATTTTATTGTATTAGGATTTAATTCTTCGACAGTTTTATTTTCAATACAATATGCGTGATAAGCAATGTATGCGTCTAAATTTATATGTCTTTGAACTCCTCTATTATTAAAAACTAATTTTAAGAATTTACAATATAATTCTAATCTTACAAACATCAACCCTTGATCAGCAAAAGTAATATTTAATTTTTTAAAGCTAGTAAGCATATTGATTTTAAGATCTACAGACATTAATCTATGAATTTTAAACTCTTTAATAGCTTTAATGATATTCTCTGTAGTCATAGGAACAGACTTCAAAGAATCTTTAAATTGATTTAAATACTCGAAATGAAAATTTTCATTTCTATTTGAATCTAAAGAATTATCCAATTAGAACCCTTATTACTTTTACAGAGTAATTTCTTACTCATGCTATATTATAAGTAATTTAATATTAAATTTTCCTTAAATATAAAAAAAATTTAAAATCTTTTAAAACAATTGGAAAAGTAGGAAATTATGGAAATAAAATATCATAAATCAATATATGGTCATGAAGAACACATCCAGTTTATGAAAGATTATCATAAGAAAGCTTTGGATCATCAGTTAAAAACCATTGATAAAACAGGTACAATTTTAGCTAGAATAACTTGTAATTTAGATTTATTAAAAGTCTTTATGTTTCATGGTCAAGATTATTCATTAATTTGTGAATCAGGAGATGTTGTTTATCTTTCAGATAATTCAATATTTAGTAAAACTTCTTATGAAATTATTAGAGGCCATCATATTTCTGAAATAATTCCCGCTAACTCATTTCATATGAAAAGTGAAAATCAATCTGATAATTATTTCTTAGCTGTACTAAATGCTGATGATTCAGATATGATTCCTTTCTTACCTTGGATTAATGTACCATTCTACGCAAATGCTCAATGTGCAGGAACAAAAATATATCTTGATGGAAATACAAGAGATTGTCCAGCTAAAAATGTTTGTGCAAAAGTTAGAAAAAATCTGGATCCTACTTTAGGTGCAATAGATCTTGATGTTTGTGCTCCTTATAAAGGAGGAATTAATTACAAGTTTTTTGAATCTAGTTTATTTCCTAGAATGAATCCTAGAACTCTTAAAGCTCAAGAAGTTATTGATCAAGGCTTTCTTATGACTCAGAAAAAACCTGACCCTTATGCTTCTAAATATTATACACAAAGCGGTCCACATATTACAAGCGGAGTCAGTTGGATAAATCCTGAAGATATCATTTCTTAATCTGAATGACTATATAATATTTCTGAACAATTCAAATATATATTAAAACTGTGAGGATTTTTATGAAAGATTATTCAAAAGATAGATTAGTTGCTAAAAAAGTTTTAGCTAGAGAATTACGCGAATATAAGCATTTTGAGGATCCTGAAGTCGCTGTAATTATTCTGACTGACTATTCAGCAATGAATGAAGTTAATAAAGAAATTGATCCTTCAACTATTGGAAAATACAAAGATGAGGTAAGAGTAAGTTTCAAATTTAATTCTCATCAGAAAGAATTTGAGCAAAGTAAAAGTTTAGGAATAACTAAAGACATATTTGATTTAATTATGACAGTAGTTACAGACAATATTGATAGACCAATTTTAGTATTGTCTTCTGATGAATTAATTGCTAAATATATTAAAAATATGATAATTTTAAGAAGAAATGAATCACCAGCATTAACATATGCTTCACCTTTATATTCTCTTATGAAATCTGAAGTTGAAAAATATAAATAATTATTGAAAAGGCTAGTACAGATAAAATCTGTACTAGTTTTTCTATTTTCAAATTAAATTAATAGGAGTTATTTCATGATAGAATATGTAAATCAATTACGATTACAGCAAGGGTCAAAGGCTAAGAAAGCTTATTTAAAGCAAGTGATGGATGAAAATCCAATATTTAAACAATGTGTATTTTATATGTATAATACACATTATAATTATTATATTTCTGAAGAATCAATTGATAATGTAATTGATTCTAATAATGTTGTTGAAAATGGAGAATTGACAGCGACAATCGAAGAAGGATTTAATTTATTAAATTTATTAAGATCTAGAGAATTGAGTGGACATCTTGCTCAAAAAACTGTTGTGTATTATTTATTTAGATTGCCGAAAAATGATAGAGAGTTTTTCAAACTAATATTTGCTAGAAGTTTGAAATCAGGGATTGATGTGAAATCAGTCCTAGAGTGTTCTCCAGGATTAGTTCCTTACACACCTTATATGAGATGCGATTTATTAAATGATAAAACAAAAGATAATTTACGCATCGATATTAATGGTGCTGCATTTGCACAATTAAAGGCTGATGGTGAATTTGTCAACTGCATTGTTGATAAAGAAGATGATTTATTAAAAGTAAAATTTATCACAAGAGATGGGTTCATTAAGGACAATTTCACATCTGAAAAAATAAATGTCGAATTAAATAAATTGTATGATATGTATAATCAACCAATTGTAGTTATGGGGGAATTATTAATTAAAGGTATTGACAACAGAGCTGTTTCAAATGGTATATTTAATAGAGATGTTATTGATGAATCAATAGTTGACGATATATTTATTTTGATTTGGGATGTTATCCCTTTTATAAGCTGGTCTTCAAAATCTTATAAAGAAGATTATATTCAAAGGTTTGAATCAATTGAAAATTCAGGTATTTCTCAAATTACATTAGAAGATGTAGTTAAACTTTTAAAGATTCCTAGTAGTCCAGATAATTTATTAAGTGCAGGAGTTTATATAATTCCTACAAAATATTGCAAAAGCTTTGAAGAAGTATATGATTTTTATACCCAAACATTACAATATGGTCTTGAAGGCGCAATTGGAAAATCATTTAAAAATCATTTTAAAGATGGTACATCAACAGAGCAATTAAAGATAAAAATTGAGTTTGAAGTTGATTTAGTAATTACAGGATTTGCAGAAGGATCTGGAAAAAATTTATCTACATTTGGATCAATAGAAGTTGAAACATCTGATGGTTTATTAAAGACTAAATGTAGCGGAATAAAAGATTCTGTTAGAAAACAAATGCATTTAAATCGAGCTTCATATATTGGAACTATTATTTCAGTAAAAGGTAACGATTGTTTTATTTCTGAAAATTCTCCACATTATGTAATATCACATTGTAGATTTGGCAGTCTTAGACCTGATAAGTCAGTTGCAGACTCCTTGCAAAAAGTATTAAATGAATTAGATGCTAAACGATATTTGACAAATTAATTATTTTAACATTTATAAAAAATCAAGGTAATATATCATAAAATTATCTTGATTTTTAAATTTTTTTTGTTAAAGGGTAATTATGAGAAGAATAGCATTTATTTCGCACTCTGGTGGTTTGGATTCAACTACAATATTATATAGGTTGCTACACGAAGGGACTTTTGTATATACAATAAATTTTGACTATGGTCAAAATAATGATATTGAAGTCCAAACTCAAAATAGAATTATTGATAATATTAAATCTAATGAAAAAATTTCAAAATATTTTAAAGGTAATTTAAAATTAGATATAACTTCAATTACTAACGCATTGTCGAAAGTTAAAACAATGCAAGGAGTTAGTGGAGAAGTTAAAGATAATACAGGTCATGAATATTATTTTCCTTTTAGAAATTTAGTATTTGCTTCATTAACTTCTATGCTCGCTGAAAGTTTAATATTAGAACTTAAAAAAGATTCTGATGAATTATTTGAAGTTTGCATTGTATTAGGAATTCATAAACATACTGATATTTATTCTAAACAATATTGGGATGTAACTCCTGAATTTTCAAAAGCTTTAAATACAATATTACATTTAAATTCAGATTTTAAAAATTGTGAATTTAAAATATTTGCACCTTATGAAAATGAATATAAATCAGCGATTGTTGATGATGTTGTGAAATACAATGTTCCTTGGGAATTGACTACAACTTGTTATAACCCTCAAAGAAGAGGAATTAATTACATTCCTTGTAAAGAATGTGAAGCTTGTTTAGAAAGAGAAAATGGAGCAAAAGAGTCTCAGGTTTGGCTTTCAAAATATAACACAAGTTTAAAGATAAATGAATATATTATATCTTAAAACAACTAATACAATATTAAATATTTAAAGGATTTGTTTATGAGTTCAGAAAAAGAAATAGAAAAAGAAATTCAAGAGAAGCAATTAAATGCTCCAAGATTAACTCCTGATTTAATTGATGCAGTAATCAAAAGTGCACAATATCATATATTTGAAGGATCTCAATTAACAGTTTGTTGCTTAACTTTACAAAATGGATATACAGTTACAGGTGAATCAGCTTGCGCTAGTCCTGAAAACTTTGATAAAGAATTAGGTGAAAAAATTGCATATAATAATGCAAGAAATAAAATTTGGGCGATAGAAGGCTACTTGTTAAAAGAAAAATTATATAATGAAAGTAAAGGAGAATAATATGAGTGATGTTGCGCCAGGATTAGAAACAATAGGTTTTAGAATTGATGAGCTTCCTGAAGAAATACATAAAACATTAAATGTTACATCAAGTGAAGATTTAAAACAAAAGGTTTCAGATGTTGAAATATTTGGTAATGGGGATTTATTCAAATTAGTTGCAAAAGCTAGTTCAAAATCTCAAAAGTGGATGAAAAGTACTAAATGTTTAAATTTACCTACAGGTGCTTTAATTCAAGTTAGTACACAAAATTGTGAAAATGTTGCAGAAGCTTTACAATTCATTCCAAATGTTAATTACAACTTTGATAACTCAACATTTGAAATAATTGGCTTTGATAATGAAGTAGAAAAAGAAAAAGAAAGTGATTCTTGATGAAAACGAGCACATTAAATAATAAAGAAGCAGTTAAAACTCTTCAAAGGTTTTTATTAAGTCTTGGTCAAAAATTACCAAAGTTTGGTGTTGATGGTGATTTAGGTAATGAAACAAAAATAGCTATCGATAATTTAAACTTTCCTGAATATGTGAAAATAGCATTGAAGGAAATTGGTACTAAAGAAATCAAAGAGTCTATTCATAATCCTAGAGTGATAGAATATCAAAAAACAACATCAGGTAAATATTCAGATGATGAAACTCCTTGGTGCGGTGCATTTATTTCATGGGTTATGCAAACAGCAGGTATTCAACACAATATTAAAATACCTGAAAGAGCAAAAGAATGGAAAAAATTTGGAATACAAACATTGGATCCAGTTGTAGGTTCAATTGCAATTAAAGACAGAGTCGGTGGTGGACATGTTTGCATTGTAGTTGGTGAAAGTATTAATGGCAGATTATTATGTGTTGGCGGTAATCAAAATGATGAAGTTAATATTGCTCAATATAAAAAATCAGATTTTACTGATTTTAGAATTCTTGAAGCAAATCTAAACTCGTCTGAACCCTTAGTAAATGTAAATTTGAATGTTAATTCAAACGTTAAAGAATCTTAGAAGGAAAAATAATGGATAAAACAAACAAAAGCTCACTTGTAAATGAGATAGCTGGAAAATTTTTAGGTTCAGGAAAAACAGAATATGTTGAAAAATATTCACCTGAACTTTTAGTTAGATTTGAAAGAAAAGCTTCATTGGAAGAATCAAATGTAAATATTGAAGATGAGTATTACGGATTTGATATTTGGAATATGTGGGAAGTTTCATTCCTTTTAAATAATGGATTACCTATTCATGGAGTTGGTAAACTGGTATTACCTGCTGAATCTAAATGGATTGTAGAATCAAAAGCTATGAAATTATATTTCTTTGGATTTGCAATGGAAAAAATGGGTGATACAATAGAAGAGGCTATATCAAATTTTCAAACTAAAGTAATTGCTGATTTAAATACTCAATATGAAATTAATATTGAATTCCAATTTACGCAATCGTTTGATGTAATGAAATTATCAAATAATTTTGAAATTAATGATGCATTTGTTAATATATTTGCAAATTGTAATATTCAAAATATGGTTGCATATGAAAATATTGAAATTACAGAATATAATGAATCTCCTGATATTTTAAAAGTTATTGAAAATGCTCATTTTGATGATCCTATGTATGAACATATGTATAAAGATGTTATGAAAGGTACAAATCCTATTAATGCGTCTGAACCTCAAGTTAACATGTTTGCAATTAACACAGTTAAATCTAATTGTAGAGTAACAAGTCAAGCTGATTTCGCTAATGGAATAATTATTACTAAATCTAAATATACAATAAGTTCAGAATCATTATTGAAATATATAACTTCATTTAGAAATGAAAATCATTTTCACGAAGAATGTTCACATATGATTTATGATAGAATTTTTAAAGCTTTAAGAGCAGTTGATCCTGAAGCTCAAGTAGGAGTTATTCTGCTTTATACAAGAAGAGGCGGGATTGACATAAACCCTATACGAGTTTCAACGCCTGAAATGTTTAATGAATTTAAATTTTTAAAAGATATTATTGATGTAAATATTTCTTGGTATAAAACATCTCAACAATAAATATGAAAGGAAAAATATGTTACAATCTGTATTAAATAATATACTTAAATCTGAAATAATACTTAAAGATGATGTGTTAATATATTCTAATGATAATAAGAAATTATTTTCATTAGAAAGAACAAGTAAATCATTAATAATGTATGATTCAAATAATAGAATTATTGCTACATTCAATACAACAGACACATTTAATGATTTATCAAATTTAAATCTTATTGAGTTTAATAATCTATGTGGAACTTCGATTTTAGGAGCAATTCCTCAAGATTATAGATTTGATTCTGCATTCATTAAAATATTTAAAGCTTTAAATTTAACTGATTCATATGATAAAACAAAAGCTTTATTTAGTTTACAAAATTATACATTTTATAATAGATTTGTTTCGTTGCAAAATTTAGCAATGTTTTTAAATTCTGAAATAGATACAAAAGACTTAGAAATATTGAAAAAAGAAAAAGACTTTTCAGAAATCATCTTGAAAAGAGAAAAAGAAAATTCGAATAAAAGAAATAAAAATAAGAAAGTAATTGATTATGGAGCAATTCTATTTGATGATAATGAAGAGTTATTCAGAAATGTTACTACAAATTCAACAACATTCATTTTTATTGAATTTGCATTATTGATGATTAAAAAAGCATTTAATCAAAGTGTTGAAGATTTTGATTCTATTAAATTTAAAAATATATTTGATAATATTATATGCAAAATAGATGAGGACTACAATGAAAAGATTTCAAAAATTCAAAGCGATATTGATGCAATGCAAAATGAATCTGATGCTGCTAATAAGAAAGTTGAATCTCAAAATAAAGAAGAAAAATAGTGAATTAGAAAGTCGAATGATCCTTGACGAAATATCTAATTCATTAACCAAAGACTCAAATGAGTCTTTGTTTTCTAAGAATAATGAAAATAATTCATTATTCACAAAGGGTCATTTTTAAAATTATTTCATAAGGTATAAAATGTTAGTAACCAAACGCGATGGTAGAAAAGAAATATTAGATATTACAAAAATTCAAAAAATGACATCTGATGCGGTAGCTGATTTAATTGGCGTTTCACAAAGTGAACTAGAACTTGATGCACATATTAAATTCATTGATGGAATGAAATCTAGTGATATTCAGGATGCGTTAATTAAAACTGCTGTTGAAAAAATTGATATCGATGTTCCAAATTGGACTTTCGTTGCTGCAAGATTAAGATTATATGCTTTATATCATGAAGTTGGTAAAGTTCTTGGTAATATTAAAGGTAATTCATATGGACCTTTACAAACAACAATTGATTATGGTATTGCTCAAAATAGATACAAAAAAGATCTTTGTAATGGTTTTGATGTAGAAGATTTATCTAATTATATTAAACCGGAAAGAGATTTACAATTCACTTATCTTGGAATTAAAACTGCTATAGATAAATATCTTACAAAAGATGTTCTTGGTCAAACTTTTGAATTACCACAACATCTGTTTATGATGATAGCTATGTTCTTAGCTTCTAAAGAAAAACCAAAAAATAAGCAACAAAAAGCAAAAGATTTCTACGATGTAATTTCTACATTTGAAGTTATGATTGCAACTCCAACTTTAAGAGGTGCAAGAAAAATAAGAAGTCAATTAAGTTCTTGTTTCATTGGAAGTGCTCCAGATAATATTGAAGGTATTTTTGATAGTTATAAAGAAATGTCATTACTATCTAAATTTGGTGGTGGTATTGGTTGGGATTGGAATGAAGTTAGAAGTCGTTCTTCTGTAATTGATAATAATGTTAATGCTGCTGGTGGAACTACTCCGTGGCTAAAAATAACAAATGATATAGCGATTGCTGTTGACCAATTAGGTACAAGAAAAGGTGCAATTGCTGTATATCTT
>RRZT011454124.1_pt1 | contig 17351 bp, 11 predicted proteins | sample 2165551 | NCBI WGS metagenome assembly RRZT01 (sample SAMN10456910, study PRJNA506462) | wastewater metagenome | biome: wastewater; feature: sludge; material: wastewater sludge; isolation source: wastewater sludge with Escherichia coli K12::gfp cells carrying plasmid... | place: USA: Moscow, Idaho...
GGCTACACCGACCTTCCCGCCGACCACGCCGAGGTCGTCGCCTCGTGGTTGGGAAGGGTGCTGGGTGCCGAGTTCGAACCGGGACACATCCTGTACGCCAACCGGGTGGTCCAGGTCTTCGCGACCGCCCTGCGTACCCTCACCGAGCCGGGAGGCCGGGTCGCGCTCTTCACCCCGTCGTACAGCCCGCTCGAGGTGACCATCACCGAGAACGGCCGCGACACCGTGCGCCTGCCGTTGCTCCTCCAGGACGGCCGCTACGTGCTGGATCGGGAACTGGTCGAGCGGACGCTGCCCAGCGTCAAGATCCTCCTGCTCGTCAACCCCCACAACCCGGTGGGGAAGGCGTGGAGCGGTGCGGAACTGGAGTGGCTCGCTGCGGCCTGCGAGCGCCACGGGGTGTTGATCGTCAGCGACGAGGTGCACGCGGCGTTCTACTGGGGCGAGAGGTCCCATCGCTTCATCGGTGAACTCGTGCCGCGCAGCATCACCTTCACCTCGCCGGCCAAGACGTTCAACCTGCCCGGCCTGGAGATCACCCACGTGATCATCCCGGACGACGAACTGCGCGCCACCATCGGCCAGGCCCAACACGCCGCCGGCTTCCACAACCCGTCCTACATGGCGCATTCGGCAACCGTGGCCGCCTACGACGGCTCGAGCGACGCCTGGCTCGAAGAGACGAAGCGGACCATCACGGCCAACCTCGCCGATCTGCGCGCGGCCGTAGCCGGCTGGGATTCGATCTCGTTGATCGAGCCGCAGGCCACGTTCCTTGCCTGGCTGGACGCCCGCGCCGTCGGCGACGAGCGCGTCCTGCGGGAGTGGTTCGTGGACCGGGCCCGGGTCTACCCGAGCTTCGGGACCGACTTCGGCCCCGAGTACGACGGCTTCCTCCGCCTGAACCTGGCCACGCCCCAAGAATTGTTCACCACCGCCCTCGACCGACTGCAGCATACGAAGGAAGGAAACCCACTGTCATGACCGAGCCCCTGAACACCGAAGAAGTGGAGCAGGTACGTCCGGAGCCGCGCAAGCCGACGCTCTTCCTGGCTCTGCTCCCCATCCTCGCCATGATGGTGATCCTCGCCGTCGGCTACATCTGGCTGGGCCTCCCCGCCGAGCCGCTGCTGGTCGCGGCGACCTTCGTCGCCGGCTTCGTGGCCATCCACCTGGGCTGGAACTTCGACGACATGATGGCCGCGATCTCCGAGAAGATCGCCAAGGTCATGCCCGCCTTCCTCATCCTGATCGCCGTCGGCTTCCTCATCGGCTCGTGGATGGTGGGCGGCACCATTCCCATGCTGATCTACTACGGCCTGGAGATCGTCTCTCCCGAGTACCTGGCCGTGACCGCGCTGCTGGTCACCTCCATCGTTTCGGTGGCGACGGGAACGTCCTGGGGCTCCGCCGGCACCATCGGCGTCGCGTTCATGGGCGTGGCGATCGGCCTCGACGCCAACCTCCCGCTGGTCGCCGGCGCGGTCGTCGCGGGTGCCTACTTCGGCGACAAGATGTCGCCGCTGTCCGACACGACGAACCTGGCGGCGCTGACCGCCGGCGTCAACCTGTACCAGCACATCGCGAACATGCTCTGGACGACCGGCCCCGCCTACATCCTTTCCCTCATCGTCGTCCTCACCCTGGGCCGCGGCGCCGGGGCCTCGGGCTCCGGTGATCTAGAGAGCGTCGCGCTGATCAACAGCTTCCTCGACCAGGCGTTCACCTGGAACGTGTGGTTGCTGGTGCCGCTGGTGATCGTGTTGCTGGGCTCCATCCTGCGCAAGCCCACCGTCCCCGTCATGATCCTCGCCTCCGTGGTGGCGCTGATCAACGCCGTGCTGTTCGAGGGCCAGACCGTCGTGAACTCCATCCAGGCCACGCTCAGCGGCTTCGATCTGAGCATGCTGGCCGCCGTGGGGGTCGACCCGGCAACCGCGCCGGATCAGGTGGGCACGCTGCTGCAGCGCGGCGGCATGAGCTCGATGATGGGCACGCTGCTCATCGCCTTCTGCGCCCTGGCGTTCGCCGGCATCGTCTCGCGGATCGGCGCCCTCGAACTCATCGTCGAGAAGCTCACCGCCTACGCCAAGAACACCCCGAGCCTGATCATGGCCACCATCGCGATCGGTCTCATCACCATCGCCACCACGTGCAACGGCCAGGTGTCGATCGTGATGCCGGGCGAGATGCTCCGCGAGACCTACATCAAGCGCGGTCTGCACCCCAAGGTGCTCAGCCGGACGATCGAAGACTCCGTCACCGTGACCGAGACGCTGATCCCCTGGACCGCCGCAGGCGCCTACATGGCGGGCACGCTCGGCGTCGCGACGCTGGACTACGCCCCCTGGGCCGTCCTCAACTGGTCCGGCATGATCTTCGCGCTGATCCTCGCCTTCACCGGCCTCGGCATCAAGAAGATCACGCCCAAGGAACAGAAGCTCTTCCTCGAGAACCCGCAGGCCGCGATGAACGCCTGAGCAGTTCAGTTGAGACGGGGGTTGGCCGCGGCGGCCAGCCCCCGTCGGGCTCTCCCGGGGTGCTGGATTCGGCGACCCCTGTACATCAGCCGCCCGATCGCTTAAGTTAAGGGCCGGTCCCAAAGTCGTCATGACGCCACCGCCAGGTCGGACGCGGCCAACCGAGCCCGTCGTCGACGAGGTGTGCGTTCAGGATCCATCCGGCTCGGCGGCAGGAACTCGGGCAAGCCGTTGGAGTCGAGCCGGACCTCCCACTTGTCCCACCTCGGCTGGCCCGGGCCTCCGCGCTCGCCGGGTCGGATGATCGGGCGGGGGAGGGCAGAGTCCTGCCCGGGCCCTTGGGGTGAGGTTCGCGGCGCGGTGAGCGATGGATCCTCCGGTGGCAGCAAGTCGTCTGCGGGCTGCGTGATCACCGGGATGGATGGCGGACTCTGATCGGGAGGATCAGTCAACGGCGGCGGGCCGCCCGGGGAGACGGCCGGTGGGCTGGTCGTTGGCACGAGTCCTTCAAGTCTCGCCGAACCGTGCCCCTCGGGGAAGAACCGCGCGGGTTCCACGCATGCGTGGTGATGCGCGCACAGGAGCACGAGGTTCTCGAGGCCGGTCGAGCCGCCTGCCCACCAGGGCTGGATGTGGTGGGCCTCGCACTGTTCGTCGGGCTTGCCGCAGCCGGGGAAGGTACATCCGCCGTCGCGCAGCCACAGGGCCTTGCGGATGGCCGGGGTGACCAGGCGTTCGGTGCGTCCGACGTCGAGGACCTCCGACTGCGAGCCGAGCACGGCCGGCATGAGATCCGCGTCGCAGCAGAGGCGGCGGAGATCGCCAGGGGCGATCTGTTCTCCCGAGCCAAGCAGGCCTGTCTGCTCTGCGCGCTCGCGAAGCGCTTCCTCGCGCATCACGACGACCACGCGTGGCCGGTCGCCCGCCACGGACGGCCCCCTGCGGCGGGACTGATGCTCCGAGACGAGCCTCACGAGCGCGTCTGCGTTGCGCTGCTCGGGGCGGAGCAGCGGAGCCTCTGGGTCGAGCTGGTCATCGCCGGACTGCTTCTGGGATGCCCGGTATGCCTCGATGATCCGCACGAACGCTTCGCCCTCGAGCATCGGCAGCGAGCCATGGAAGACCACGGAGCCTTCGTCGCGCGTGAAGCGCAGGGAGCGGCGGCTGAACGCCTGCCTCCGCTGACGGTCCAGACGCTTGGCCTCCCTTTCGGCTGCGTCGGCAGAGGACTCTGGGGCGATCGCATCGAGCACCACCTGCCCCATGCGTGCCAACTGGTCTCCGTTGGCCGATGAGGCCTGCGACACCAGGAGGCTCGTGGCCTCTTCCTTCTGTGCATCGCTGAGGGTGCGGGGGAGGCCGTCGAGCGCCTTGGTGATCCCGCGGGCCTGGACCGGCGACACATCGCCGCGCATGGCAGCCTCGCGAAGCTCGGGATGGGCATTGAGGTCCCGGCCCGCGAACACGACGCCCGCGGCCTCACGGGAACTGACATTGCCCCTGCCGCTGAGCCAGGACGTCATCGACGAACCAACCGCGCGCTCGGAGACGCCTCGCCGCTCGGCGTCGGCGACCATGACTGCGACCCGTGAGGTGAGGCGGGCCTGGGCCTTCCGGACCCGCTCGATCAGCGCCAACTCGTCTCTTGGTGAGATCGGATCATCGGGAGAGGTGTCGCAGAGGAGATCGAGGACAGCATCGAGCTGGGCGGCGGCGATCTCTCGTCGGCTCTGGCTTCGTTGCTGTTCCATGTACTGAGTTTACCGGAAATCGGGTCAAAATAGAACAGGTGTGCGAAAAAATCTTGGGGAACTTTGCCGCAGTGGCCACCAGCAGGGAGGCGACGTCGGCAAGGCGACCGACCCTCCACCAAAGGCAGGGCGGCGAGCATGTCGGCGGTGATGATGGTGTGGCGCGGGATGGCGTTGTTCTTGCAGACGACGTTGGCGCCGGGCGCGAGGGTGGCCGCGGTGCAGTTGGCCGTGCCCTGCCCGGCGGTCAGCTTGACGTTGGTGAGCGCGACATTTCCGGTGTTGTACACCTCGACCCACGGCTGGATGCCCTCGCCGAGGAGTACCCGAGTGGGTTTATCGAGTTGACGATGCCGGGCCGCCACGTTGATCTGCCTGGTCAGAAGGCGGGGTATCCAGGCAGACCCGTCGCCCGCGCCGACAGGATCGCGTCGATGAACCTTTACAAAGATCGCGGAACAGGTCAGGTGAGGACTGACCCAACAGGTGGTGGGGAGTCCAGCCGGGTCATCGATCCCTGGCCCAGCGGTCATCGTCGCGTCCTTCTCTTCGAGGTCATTGTGCGAGATCTCTCGACGAATCACCCGGTGACCGCCCCCAACTCTGCAGCGGCACGATCCCGGCGGTGCACCACTGTGTAGGACTCAATACCCAGCCTGGTAAAGCGCCCCGCGGTCGGGAACGCGAGGACGGCGCGCCGTGCGGAGAGCCGTCCGAGTGAACCCGACAAGGGCAGATGCTGCTCCGTAGACTGGAGAGATGCAGAAGGACGAGCGGGAACCGCAGTGTGTTGAACATGTCTGGGTGCGCGACGAACTCGTGGTGAGCCTGCACGGAGAGCCTCAGGCCTGGCGATGCGTCAGATGCGGTGCAACGGCCACCGGCGAGCGTCCGGCGTCTCGGTAGGACGTGTCCGGCCGGCCAAACGAGGCCGCAGACTCACGCTTCCACGGCGCCGTCGAGCAGGTGGACGATCCGGTCGGCCCGGGCCATCAGCAGGGGGTCGTGGGTCGAGATCACCGAGGCGAGGCCGCGCTCGTGGGTCAGTTCGACGATCAGGTCCATGATGGTGGCCGCCGTGTCCGAGTCGAGCTGGCCGGTCGGCTCGTCGGCGATCAGGATGTCGGGCTCGGCGACAAGGGCCCTCGCCACGCCGACCCGCTGCTGCTGACCGCCCGACAACTCGTTCGGTCGCTGCTTCGCGTGACGCGCGAGCCCCACGCGCTCCAGGATCGCCGCGACCCGCTCGGCCCGCTCCGAAGCGGCGACGCCGTTGAGTCGCAGCGGCACCTCGACGTTCTCCGTGGCCGACAGGACGGGGACCAGCCCGAACGTCTGGAACACGTAGCCGATCCGCTGGCGCCTCGTGGCGAGGACGGCGTTCTCGCTCAGCTCGGACAAGACGGTGTCGCCGTCCAGCAGAACCTGACCCGACGTCGGTCGGTCGAGCCCGCCCAACAGGTTCAGCAACGTGGTCTTGCCCGACCCCGACGGCCCGGTGACGGCCGTGAGTTGTCCGCCGTTGACGTCGATGTCGACCCCGACGAGCGCGTGCACCTGCGCCTCCCCGGTGCCGAACGTGCGGCGCAGGTCGCGCCCGGCCAGTCGTGGTGTCCCGCTCACGATGGCTCCTCCTCGTCGCTGGTCGGTTCGGCCCGGCGGCCAGGCGCAGCGTCGTGGTGCTCGCCGGCCCAGATCCCCACGTGGTCGGGCTCCAGTTCGAGGCGCACCCGCTCGTGCAGCCCCAGCGCCGTCACGTGCGCCGCTGGCAACTGGATGCGGCCGTTGCGGTCGATCACCGTGTACTCCTCGGCCACCTCACGCGTCCCCAGCTCGTCGGTGATCACCCGCCGCAGCACCTCGGTCGACGTCTTGCCGTCGCGGATCTGGATGGTCCGGGCGACGTGGTCGCTGACCATCGGGTCGTGGGTGACGATCAGCACCGACGTGCCGAGCGACTCGGCAGCGCTCCGCATCGCGTCGAGCACCTCGGCCGAGCTCGTCTCGTCCAACTCGCCCGTCGGCTCGTCGGCGAGCAGCACCGAGGGCGCGTTGGCGAGGGCGGTCGCGATGGCGACCCGCTGCTGCTGACCTCCCGACATCGCCGCGGGGAGCCGGTCGGCGATGTCTCCCACGCCGAGCAGTTCCAGCAACTGGGTCGCCCGCTCGGCGCGACCCTTGCGGCTGCTGATCACCATCGGCATCGTCACGTTCTCGTGCGCGGTCAGGAACGGCAGCAGGTTCCGCGAGGTCTGCTGGAACACGAATCCGACGGCGTTGCGGCGGAAGTCGGTGCGCTGCCGCGAGTTCATCGTCGACAGGTCCTCTCCCGCGACCCGGGCGCGACCGCCGGTCGGCCGGTCGAGGCCGGAGAGGATGTTCAGCAGCGTCGACTTGCCGGACCCGGAGGCGCCGACGATCGCGACCACCTCGCCCGGGTCGACGGTGAGGCTGAGCCCCTGCAGCGCCTGCACCTCCACCCCCTCGGTGGTGTGGATGCGCACCAGGTCCTCGCACCAGATGTCCGGCCCGGAGTGGGTGCGTTCGGCGCCCCCCACCGCGTGGCGTGCCTGTGACGTCATCGTTCCTCCCCGTGACGAAGTTCCTCTGCGACGTTGGTGCGCCCGGCGAGCCAGGCGCTGACGGCGACCGCGAGCGCCGTCGCAAGGAGCAGTCCGACGGCGACCCCTCCGACCCCGAGCGGGTCGAGGTACAGCCTCGGCGTCAGGCCGCCGCCGGTCAGCGACCGGAAGTCCACCGTGTACAACATCAGGGCGGCCAGCCCGATCCCGACGGCGACGCCGACGAGCAGCGCGACGACGACGACCGGCCCGAGCTCCCACGCCGTGAGCGAGCGCAACTGCCCTGGCCGGAGGCCGAGCGTGCGCAGCACCGCGGCGGTGGACCGGCGCTGCCTGCCCGTCATGATCTGCGCGGTGAAGATGGCAAGCACCATCAGGACGGCGGTGCCGAGGGCGAGCGCGACGAAGATCCGCGACAGCCCGGCGACGGTCGGCGAGGCGCGCAGCGCTTCCAGTTCGTCATCGACGAAGGTGATTCGTGCCCTCGGGCTGAGGGCCTGGATGTCGGCGACCACGGCCTCCGCGTCCGCGCCGTCTGCCAGCGACACCAGCGTCGTCGTCGGTCTGCCGACCTCGCCCGGCCACCGGTCACGTGGCACGAGCACCCATGCGGCGGCGTCCGTCACGCCCGGCAGCTGTTCCAGGTGCCTGACGATCCGCACCTCGCCCAGCTGATCGAGGGTGCCGGTCCCGTCGGTCGGTGCCTCAGGACCGCCCACCACCACCGGAGTCGGCTCTCCACCGTCGAAGAGTGAACCGGGCACGGGCGAGCCGTCCCTGCCTGCGAGATACGCGTCGATCAGGTCGGGCTCGGCGAGCCAGACCCGCACCCGCGCCGTCGTCTCCCCGACGGTGAGCGCCGCGTTGTCGGCCCCCTGACTGATCGGCGCCACCGCCGCGACCCCCTCGATGGCGCGCATCGACTCCAGCGTCTCGTCACCGAGCCTCGGGCCGCTGACGTGGACGTCGGAGCCCGTCTCGGCCCACGCCGCCCGCTCGGTGCCGACGCTGATGGTGCCGAGCAGCGCGGCACCGGTGACGGCCATCGTCGTGCCCAACACGATCGTGACCACGGGGACGACGCCGCCGGCGGGCTCGCGCAACGCCCTCGCCGCACCGAGGAACCCTGTGACGCCGCGGCCCCGCTGGAACACCCCGGACAGCAGCCGCAGAGGCAGTGGGTACACGCGCAGCACGAGTAGGCAGGCGAGCAGCGCGATCAGCACCGGCGAAGCCGCGCCGAGCAGATCCACGCCGCCCCCTGCCGCGGGTTCGGAGGTCAGCAGCCGCCAGGTCGCCGCGGCAGCGGCCAGCGCGATCAGGATCTCGGCGACCAGTCTCCAGCGACCGTTTCCCGACGCCACCTCACGACGGGTGCCATGCGCATCGTCGCGGATCACCCAGGCGAGCGTCGCGGCGGGGAGCAGGCCGATCAGCACCGTGACCGGCCAGGACCACCACGGCACCGGTCCAGGCACGAGCGCAAGTGCGACCAGGTGGCCGACCAGTGCCGCAGGAAGGCCCGCGACGGCGCCCTCCGTCGCGACCAGCCGACGCAACTGCCTGCGTGACATGCCGCGCGCCGACAGCAGGGCGACCGAGGTGCGCCGTCGGTGCAGCACCAGTTGGGCGCCGAGCACGACAAGCGCGATCCCCACCCCGATCGGCCCGACGGCGCTCACCGCGACCAGCGTGCGCGTGGTCCGCTGCTGGTCCAGCACCTGGTCGAGCGCCGCCCCCAACTCGGAATGGAACGGGAAGTCCTGGTTGGGGCCGAGCACGTCGTCGGTGGAGGTCGGGTAGCGCTTCGCCTGCATCCCGGTCAGCTGGGCGCTCAGCTCAGCCACGTCGACGCCCGAGGCGGTGACGGACGCGGCATCGAGCCCGTAGTAGACGGTGATCGCGAAGGGGGACTGGAACCGCGCGGACGGGTCGCCTGCGGCGAGGTCCGGGTCGAGGAACATCCCGCCGAGCAGCTCGGTGCCCCGGTTGGGGTCCTCGTTCTCATGATAGTCGGCGCCGTACGGGTTGTGCTGCCAGCGGGAGTTGTCCGGATCGGGCACGCGGTAGACGCCCGAGACGACGTAGTCGTTCGACGTCAGCGAGCCCACCTCCAGCTGGGCCCGCTCCGCGAAGGTGTCGAGCACCGCCACCTGGAACGGTTCGTCTGGCTGCCCGATCTCGGGCCAGGCGCCGTCGACCAGTTCGGCGTTGTCCCGGAGGTCGGGGTCGATCAGCAGTTCGGCCATCACGATGTAGTAGCCGGAGCTCTCTTCTGGTGTCCACGACGCACCGACGGGCTGGACGCCGATGAACTGGGGCGGCTGCAGCAGCGAGCGCAGCGGCTCGGGCTGTGAGTCACGGGTGTTGGCGGCAGCCTCCCTGATCCCCGGCCACGGGTCCCGCGGTTCGCTCGGGAAGGTGAGAGGGGGAGTGAAGGCCCCTGCGACGTCGCCCTGGATGGCGCTGAGCGTTGAGAGCCGCTGCGCCAGTTGACGGTCGTCGAGGTCGCTCGAGAGACGCGGAACGGCGGTGACGATCAGGGAGAGGACCGCGACGGTGAAGGCGAGCAGCAGCGTCGGCCATGGAGACGCGCGGAACTGGCGCGCAAGCAGGGAGATCATCTGACCTCCTCGCGGTACGTGGAGTCCAGGGCCTGCCTGCGCACGGTCGCGGCCTGCCAGGCGACGATCAGCGTCGCCGCCACCGCGAGCGCCGCGAGCAGGATCGACCAGGGCAGCCAGTCGAAACGCAGCACCGTGGGGAAGCTCGGGTCGTCCTGGGTCGCGGTCAGTGCGACCGGCCGCACGACCAGCAGGCTGACCAGCCAGCCGCCGAGCGCGCCGAGCGCGGTGGCGAGCAGCAAGACCCCCGCGCCCTCCCAAGCCCGGCTCCGAGCCTGGGCCCGGGGCGTCATGCCGAGCGCCCGCAGCACGGCCACTTCGGAGCGGCGCGCGGCCACCGTCGTCGCCGAGGTGGCGGCGAGGCCCGCTATCGCGAGCGCCATGGCGCAGCCTGCGGCCACCCACAGCGCGTTCGCGGCGACCTCGGCCGGTCCGCCCGAACCGGGGCTTGCCGTGCTGACCGACTCGACGCCGGCCAGGCCCGCGACGGCCGCGCCCACGGCGAGCGGATCGCCCTGCGTCCCGACCCAGAACTCCTGCGGTGCGCCGACCGGAGCCGACCTCTGCGAGGTGACGGTGGCGAGCGCGTTGGAGTCGGCCAGGATCCCCTCCGCGCCCGGCACGGATGGGACCACATCGGTGATGGCCGCGACCGTGGCCGGGATGCGGGTGCCGAAGGCGCCGATCTCGATGGAGTCGCCGGGCACCAGGGACGCCGCTCGGGCCGTCGCCGGGGTCAGCGCCACGGGAAGTCGCAGCGGTTGCGGCGGTTCGGCCTGCGTCATCACGCCGAGTGGATCGCCCTCGCCGAGGAAGCCGAGGGTGGGGCCGAAGTCGAGCGTCCACGACGCCTCCCCGGTGCCGCCGAAGGCCTCGTGCTGTGCGATCCTCAGCGCCTCGCCCGTTGAGTCGAACTCGGTCCCGGCCCGGGGCGGATAGTTGGGCTCGCGCAGTTCCACGGCACCGTCGGGCAGTTCGATCGTGGTCGTCACGAGTCGGGCAGGGGTCGCCGACTTCTCGGCCTCGCGGTAGGGGCCAGCTTCGGCCGTCGGTATGGCCTGCGGTGAGGACCAGTGCGCGGTCGCCTCACCGAACAGCGGCCTCCCGTCGACGTCGACGCGTACCGTCGCCTCCCGGGAGCGGCCGACCCCGGAGGCGTCGCTGAGCTTCACCTGGACCGACTCGAGCATCAGCGAGCCGCTGGTGGGCAGCGCGACCTCGAAGCTGCCCCTTCCGGTCGCGTCGGCCAGAGCGAGGCCGGTGAAGCCGGCTCCGTGCGTCGGCGCCTCGGGGGCGACGGTGAGGGCGGGGGCGACGACGTCGGAGACCTGGCCAGTGTCCGTGTCGCGGATCCGCAGGGTGGCGGCGACGGTGGCGGGCTGCGTGTAGCGCTGCAACTCGGCCTCGATCTGCGCCGCGATGCTCTGCTCGTCGGTGTCGCCGTTGGCGATGGAGTTCTGTCTGCTCGTCTCGGGGACCTGTCCGAGTGCCAGTTCCTGCCACGGGTCGAGCCCGACGCTGAGGTCCATGCTCACCGTGAGCCGCGCGGCGCCGTCGGGGATCGGGACGCCGCCCGCGTCGTCGGTCCGCAGCGCCGCGACGTCTGGGAGCCGGGCGCTGTCGGGGAGGTGGACGAGGCTGTCCAGGCGATCCGTCGGGACGGCGACCAGCGGAAGCAGGGCGTCTCCGAGCTGGGCGGACGGGTCACGCCAGACGGGGGCGGAACTGGTCACGCCATCGATCTGCGCGACGTCCGGCAGGTACATCAGCGGTGTGTCCTCGGTTGCCGCAGACAGCGTCGCCCGCACGGGTGCGGCCTGCTCGACGGTGGAGACGCCCGACGCGATGCCTGCCGAGGTTCCCGCGAACAGCGCGGCGAACGTGGCTGTGCCCGTGCCGAGCACCGTCAGGACCACGGCGACGGCGTGCAGAGTGAGCCCGCGCGCCACCTGGTTGGCCGCCAGCCACTGACCCGTCGGGGCGCGTCGCGCCAGCAGTTCGAGCAGGCGGGTGACCGGCGCGAGCAGGACGAGCGCCACGACGGCCGACACCGCGAGCAGCAGCGCGGGCGCGAGCGCGGAGACGATGTCGAGCCTGACCGAGCCCTCCTCGTCGACGGTGACGAAGGTGCCGGTGCGGCGCAGCTGCCAGGTCGCCACCGTCGCGGCGATCGCGACCAGCACCAGCAGGGCCGCGCCTGCGATGTTGCGCACCCGGTGGCGCGGCGGCTCGTGCCCGCCTGCCCCGGCCAGCGCGGCGCGCACCCCGACGACAGTGAGACAGACTAGGGAGAGCGCGAAGCCGGCGACCCCGCCGAGCGCCACCGTGAGGGTCTGGCTCCAGTCACCGGCCGCGAGGCGGATAACGAGGGCAGCCAGTGCCGTGCCCAGCGCCGAGCCGATCAGGGCGACCACCGCGTACTCCAGCAGGGTGCTGGCGAGTACCTGGCGAAGGCTCGCACCACGGGCGAAGAGCAGCGAGGTCTCACGCTCGCGGGCAGCCGAAAGCAGCCCAGCCACCTGGGTGAGCCCGACCAGCGCGATGAGCACGAGCACCGAGACGGGCACGAAGCCGAACGCGTCGCCGCTGGCCGAGTCGCGGGCGGCCTGCTCGGCGGTCGGGCCGAGATCTCCCGTGACGACGAGGCCTCGCCCGCTGACGTCGGCCGCCTTGACGTCCTCGGCCGCCTGCCCGGCTCGTTCGGCGAGCAGGCCCAACTGCTGGGCGGTGATCGAGGAGACGTCCGGGAGGCTCACCCAGCGCACGTAGGGCGAGCCGAGCGACTCGACGACAGGGGCGCTCACGATCAACGGGCCAGAGGCCGACCGGTCGGTTCCGCCGACGACGAGCGGATCGTCCAACCAGAGGCCGGCGGAAGGGTCGGCGGCCCGCCAGAGCGCAGTCACGGTGAGCGAATGGTCGCCGACTGTTAGCTCCGATCCGACGCCGAGGCCGAGCGTCTCGGCGGCGTCTGCCTGTAACGCGGCCTCCGCCTCGGAGGCGGGCCAGGTCCCCTCCGTCGGTTCAAGATTTCCGGGCGCGTACTGCTCGCCCGCCCAGGCGACGAGACGACCGCCGTCGACGCTGAACGGCTCCGAGATGAGCGTGGTCCACGTCTCGACCTCGACGGGGTAGAAGGCCTTCGACAGCGCGTCGCGCGCGATGCCGTCCTGGGTGGCGAAGTCGTCACCGAGCCGGGTCTGGACCTGCAGGCCCGCGTCGCCGCGCTCCGGACTGGCCAGCGATGCCTGGGCGGTGCGCGTGGCAAGCAGCCCCGAGTTCCCGAGCGAGCCGGCGAGGATCGCGGTGGTGAGGGTGACGACGGTGAACAGGACCGCCACGAGACCCCGGCTGGCGCCTAGTCGTCGTGTTGCCCACGAGGACCACGTCGTCATGCGGCCCAATAGTAAGGGAGGTAGGGTGACCGCGTGGACAACTTCGAGGGCCCGAAGGAAGAGTGTGGTGTATTCGGGGTGTGGGCCCCTGAGGAGGATGTGGCGCAGCTCACCTTCTTCGGCCTCTTCGCCCTGCAACACCGCGGCCAGGAGTCGGCAGGCATCGCCGTCAGCAACCTGCAACGCATCATGGTCTACAAGGACATGGGCCTTGTCAGCCAGGTGTTCGACGAGGCGACCCTGAAGTCCCTCCCCGGCCGACTTGCCATCGGGCACACCAGGTACTCGACGACCGGCGCCTCCGTCTGGAACAACGCCCAGCCCACCTTCAAGGCGACGGCACTCGGCGGCCTCGCGTTGGCGCACAACGGCAACCTGACCAACACCCACGAGCTTGAGGCGTGGCTCTCCGAACTCGCGCCAAGCGAGCACGTGCCGGAGAAGAAGACGATGGACTCGACCAACGACACCTCGTTGGTGACCGCCATCATGGCGAGCTTCGGAGACGAGCCCCTCGAGTCGGTCGCGATGAAGGTGCTCCCGCGTCTCAAGGGGGCGTTCTGCCTGACCTTCATGACCGAGCGCACCCTGTACGCGGCCCGTGACCCGCAGGGGATCCGGCCTCTCGTGCTCGGGCGTCTTGCCAACGGCTGGGTCGTCGCCTCCGAGACGGCGGCCCTCGACATCGTGGGCGCCAGCTTCGTCCGGGAGGTCGAGCCTGGCGAGTTCATCGCGATCGACGAGCGGGGGCTGCGCAGCCAGCGCTTCGCGGAGGCCAACCCGAAGGGCTGCATCTTCGAGTACGTCTACCTCGCCCGTCCCGACACCACCATCGCGGGCCACGCTGTGCACGCCGTGCGCGTCAACATCGGCCGCAAGCTCGCCGAGGAGTACCCGGTCGACGCTGACCTGGTGATCCCCGTCCCCGAGTCAGGCACGCCGTCGGCGATCGGCTACGCGCAGGGTTCCGGCATTCCCTACGGCCAGGGGCTCGTGAAGAACGCCTACGTCGGACGCACCTTCATCCAGCCGAGCCAGACCATCCGCCAACTGGGCATCAGGCTGAAGCTGAACCCGCTGCGCGAGGTGATCGAGGGCAAGCGCCTCGTCGTGGTCGACGACTCGATCGTGCGCGGCAACACGCAGCGCGCCCTCGTGCGCATGCTCCGCGAGGCGGGAGCCAAGGAGGTCCACGTGCGCATCTCGTCGCCGCCCGTGCAGTGGCCCTGCTTCTACGGCATCGACTTCGCCACCCGGGCCGAGCTGATCGCGCCCGGACTTACCGTCGACGAGATCTGCCGCTCGCTGGGTGCCGACTCGCTCGGCTACATCTCCCTCGACGGCCTCACCGAGGCGACGCAGGTGCCGGCCGACCAGCTATGCCGTGCCTGCTTCGACGGCAGGTACCCCATCGCCATCCCACCCGCTCAGGCTGAGCTGCTGAACCTGGAGGAATCGAAGTGAACCAGAGTGCCTACGCCGCGGCAGGCGTCGACATCGAGGCCGGAGACCGCGCCGTCGAGCTGATGAAGGCGTCGGTCGCGAAGACCCGCCGCCCCGAGGTGCTCGGGGGGCTCGGCGGGTTCGCCGGCTTCTTCGACGCCTCCGCCCTGAAGGGCTACCGGCATCCCGTCCTGGCCTCCTCGACCGACGGCGTCGGCACGAAGGTCGCGATCGCGCAGGCGATGGACAAGCACGACACCATCGGCTTCGACCTGATCGGCATGCTGGTCGACGACCTGGTCGTCTCCGGCGCCGAGCCGCTGTTCGTCACCGACTACATCGCCACCGGAAAGGTCGTGCCGGAGCGGATCGCCGCCATCGTCTCCGGCATCGCCGACGCCTGTGTCGCCGCCGGCTGCTCCCTCGTCGGAGGCGAGACGGCCGAACACCCCGGGCTGCTCGGCCCCGACGAGTATGACATCGCGGGCGCCACCACCGGCGTCGTCGAGAAGGACGACATCCTGGGCGCCCACCGCGTCCAGGTCGGCGACGCGGTCATCGCCATGAAATCCTCGGGCCTGCACTCGAACGGCTACTCGCTGGTGCGTCACGTCCTGCTCAACCAGGCAGGCTGGTCGCTCGACCGACACGTCGACGAGCTGGGCCGCACCCTCGGTGAGGAACTGCTCGAGCCGACGAAGGTCTACGCGCTCGACGTGCTTGACCTGATCTCGAAGGTGAAGGTCCACGCCATGAGCCACATCACGGGTGGCGGCCTCGCCAACAACCTCGCCCGCGTCATCCCCGACGGCATGTCCGCCGTGCTGGAGCGCGGCAGCTGGACGCCCCCTGCGATCTTCCAGCTCGTGCAGCACGTGGGAGCGGTCTCCCAGGCCGACATCGACGCGACGCTCAACATGGGTGTCGGCATGGTCGCGATCCTGCCCGAGGACCAGGTCCCTGGCGCGCTTGCCGCCCTGCAGGAGCGCGACGTCTGGTCGTGGCAGATCGGCACCATCGAGCAGGGCGAGGGCGCGGGTTCGGCCCGCCTCGTCTAGCCCCAGACTCAGTAGGCCCTGCCCACCACGGCGATCGCGTCCGGATCGTCGTCGGTGGTGGGGAACTCGCCGTCCTCGCGGATCAGGCAGCGCACCGTGACCGACGACTGCGCCAGCTGCTTCTCGCCCTCGACGCCGAGCTTCGCCCACGGGATGCGGGCGAGGCCGTTGCGTGAGGCCGCGACGGCGTCGTCGAGGTTCTCCACGTCCTCGGTGCGCAGGTCGAGCCGCACCTCGGCCTCGTCGTAGAGCGCCTGATGGTCGACGATCAGGGCCTCGGCCGCCAGCTCGACCGCCTGGTCGAGTGCGACCTCTGCCTTGCCGCCCATGATCCGGCGCGCCATGGTGACCTTTCCGTCCGCCAGGTCGCGCGGCCCCAGCTCGAAGCGCAGCGGGATGCCCTTGAGCTCCGCGTCGACGGCGCGTCGACCGAACGCCGTGTCGACCCTGTCGTCGAGCTTCGCCCGCATGCCTCCCCGGCGAAGACCCTCGACCAGCGCCTCCGCGGCCTCCCGGACGCCCTCGCCCTCCTTGACGATCATCACGAGCGCCTGGACGGGCGCCAGCCGCGGCGGGATCCGCAGCCCGTCGTCGTCGCCGTGGGACATGATGAGCGCGCCGATCATCCTCGTCGAGCTGCCCCACGACGTCGTCCAGGCGTGTTCCTGCTGCCCGGCGTCCGACAGGTAGGAGATGTTGAACGCCCGCGCGAAGTTCTGGCCCAGCTCGTGTGAGGTGGCCATCTGCAGCGCCTTCCCGTCGCGCATCATGGCCTCGAGGGTGAGGGTGTTGACCGCCCCGGCGAACCGCTCAGCCTTCGTCTTGCGGCCGCGCACCACGGGGACGGCCAGGACGTTGACCATGAAGTCCTCGTAGACCTCGCGGTGGATCTTCTCCGCGAATGCGGCCGCCTCCTGCTGCGTGCGATGCGCCGTGTGGCCCTCCTGCCACAGGAACTCGCTGGTGCGCAGAAACACCCGGGGGCGCAGCTCCCAGCGCACCACGTTGGACCACTGGTTCAGCAGGAGGGGCAGGTCTCGGTACGAGTTGATCCACTTCGACATGTACTCGCCGATGATCGTCTCAGAGGTGGGGCGAACCACGACCGGCTCCTCGAGCTCCTTGCCGCCCGCGTGGGTGACGACCGCAAGCTCGGGGCTGAAACCCTCCACGTGCTCCGCCTCGCGGGACAGATAGGACTGGGGGAGGAACAGCGGGAAGTAGGCGTTCTCGACCCCAGCCTCCTTGATCCTGGCGTCCAGCTCGGCCTGGATCCTCTCCCAGATGGCGTAACCCGCCGGTCGGATGACCATCGTGCCCCTGACCGGGCCGTTCTCCGCGAGTTCTGCGCGGGCGATGACGTCCTGATACCACCGGGGGAAGTCCTCGGACTGCGGGGTGAGTACTCGTGTAGCAATGTCTCCAGACTAGGCGTGGGTCTCGGCCCGCGCGGCGGTTTGCGGCTGCCCCGTCCCGGCGCGGTCGCGGCGTCTGAAGACGACCTCCGTGCCGATGGTCCACACGCCGAGCAGCAGACTCGCCGTCAGCAGTGCGACGCCGAGATTGCGGTAGCCGGCCTGCTCGTCGAAGGTGACGCTCACCGTCCCGGAGCCCGTGCACAGGAGGGTGCTCTCCTGTCGGGGCAGCTCGAAGGAGTTGATCGGGTGCCAGAGCTTCGCGTCAAGGGTGAACGTGGCCGCATCGGTGCCCGAGAGGCTCGACCGGTCGTCTCCACGCAGCTGGCAATCCTGCCCGGTGCCGCCGTCGACGGAGACGAGAGCTCCGGGCGTGAACGGCCGACTGCCAGGTGGGAGCTCGATCGCCGTGCCCGCCGGGGCGCGGCCGACCTCAGCCCGGAACGAGTTGCCCATGGCGACGAAACAGACGATGCCGAGCACCAGGGCCGTGACGCAGCCGAGGCCGTAGAGCACGCTCAACGAGCGCAGCAGGAGGGGTCTCAGGGCTGTCGCGGGCACCCGGCAACGCTAACCACCGCCCCGGCCGGATCCCGTCGAGAA
>RRZT012333435.1_pt1 | contig 17348 bp, 17 predicted proteins | sample 2165551 | NCBI WGS metagenome assembly RRZT01 (sample SAMN10456910, study PRJNA506462) | wastewater metagenome | biome: wastewater; feature: sludge; material: wastewater sludge; isolation source: wastewater sludge with Escherichia coli K12::gfp cells carrying plasmid... | place: USA: Moscow, Idaho...
GGCGGCAACGACCTCGGCCGCCTGGGCTTGGGGAATGACCACCACGCCGTCGCTGGCGCCCACCACCAGATCCCCGGCGTGGACCACCACCTGGCCCAGGGTGACGGGATAGTTGATCCAGCCGATGGCGCCGAAGTCCTTACCGGTGCCCTGAGTGAGGTACTCATGGGTGATACCGCCGGTGGTGATGACACCGGAGGTGAGGATGTTGCCGGTGAGTCCGGTCACGTCCCGGTAGTACTCGAACGGGCCCATGATCACACCGATGCTGCCGATGAGCGTCCCGTGATCGGAAATGATCAGGTCAGCCGGAGCCATCGCGTACATACCGCCGGACGCGGCCATCGCCTGCACATAGGCGACCACCTTCTTGCCGGTGCGCTCCTGATAGCGGACGATCGCGTCGGCGATCGCCCGAGAACCACTGATGCTGCCGCCGGGGGTGTCCATCAACAAGACCACGCCGGCGTAGTCGTCGGCCTTCAGGGCGTCCAGCTGGTCGGCGATCTCATAACCGTAGGTGGCCGAGCTGTACAGCGTTGCGCTCCCGGTGTTGTCGATGACTCCCGAGATGTTGATGGCCAGCAGCGTGTTCGAGGCATTGGCCGGTCCCCAGACGTGACTCAGGCTGTTCTGGGCGCTGGTGGCCACGTTGCCGAGCGTGCGTGAGATCAAGCCCATGCCCAGCAGACTCACGACGGTCAGGACGAGGGCGACTGCTCCTGCGCCGACGGTGAGGCCCAGACCGGCGCCGAAGCCCTTCGCGAACGGCTGCTTGAAGCTCGACTGCGGTGCTGGCAACCGAACGGGCTGGGCACCCGGCTGCGGCGCTCGAGCTATCGGAGCGCCGGTCTGCGGTGCCGGTCCCGGCGGTGGTACCTGGGCGGCGCTGCCGATGCTCTCGTCGGCTCTGCGTTCGGCCGGGTCGGGCGGCGGTTGAGGTGCGGGAACAGTCGACGGATCGCTACTGCTCATGGGGACAATCCCTTCACTCATGGGGTGGATGGTGACGCCCCCAGTATTTCCGAAGATCAACGCCGATGTGCCGGTCAGCTGTCAACCATGGGCTACAGCCTGGATTGGGTGCTGCCCGGCCTGGCTGCGACAATGGGCCAGTGCAAAGCCAGACCAGACCAAGAGCCGTGCTGTGGGACTTCGATGGGACGGTGGCCAACACCGAGCCGGTGTGGATCGCCTCCCAGATCGAGGTCATGGCCTCCTACGGGGTGCCGTATGCCTACGAGCAGGCCGTCAAGCTGTGCGGGGTATCCGCGGCGGTGTCGATTCGGGCGCTGTTCGATGCCCACGAAGAAGTACACGGTGAGCCTCCGCAGATCGAGGGTCCGGAACTGTGGCAGCAGATCGTCGACGGAGTGATCCAGCGGATCAAGGAAGAGCCGCTGCCCTGGCTTCCCGGTGCCCGCGAGCTGCTGATCGAGTTGCACGCCAAGGGCGTGCCGATGGCGCTGGTCTCGGCCAGCCCGCGCGACATGATCGACGCGGCACTGGCCAAGGTGCCCGATGGCATCTTCGACGTGGTGATCGCCGGTGACGAGATGCCTCGCAGCAAGCCCGCCCCGGACAGCTATCTGCTGGCGGCCGAGCGTCTGGGGGCGGCCGCGGACGACTGCATCGTGGTGGAGGACTCGATCTACGGCACCGCGGCAGGACGCGCGGCCGGGGCGGCGGTCATCGCGGTGCCGTGCATGCAAGACCTGGACGAACACCCCGGCCAGTTGCTGATCCCGACGCTGGCCGGACTCACAGTCAACGACCTGGCCCGGATCTGGCACGAACTGAAGGAAGTAGCGGATGAGTGAACTCGACCCGGCGGCCTATTCCGGCGTCCACACCGGGCCGCTGCGCGCCGGCGAGTGGGTCTCGCTCACCGACGCCAAGGGACACCGCAAGTCGCTGCTGCTGGACGCGGGCAAGACCTTTCACACCACCAAGGGCGGGCTGGCGCACGACGACATCATCGGGCAGCCCGAAGGTGTGGTGGTCACCACGGTCGGTGGCCTGCAATACCTGGTCTTCCGGCCTTTGCTGAACGAATACATGGTCTCGATGCCGCGCGAGGCAGCGGTGATCTACCCCAAGGACGCCGCGCAGATCCTGATGCGCGCCGACATCTTCCCTGGTGCCCGCGTGCTGGAGGCCGGGGTCGGTTCTGGTGCCCTCAGCCTGGCGCTGCTGCGCGCGATCGGCCCGACCGGGCAGCTGCACAGCTACGAGCGGCGAGCCGAGTTCGCCGAGGTGGCGCGGGCCAATGTCGAACAGTTCGTCGGCGGCCCGCACCCGTCGTGGACGCTGAGTCTCGGCGACCTGGCCGAGGTCATCGAGGACGAACCGATCGATCGCGCGATTCTCGACATGCTCGCACCCTGGGACTGTCTGGAAGCAGTCGCCGGCGTGCTCGAGCCGGGCGGGATTCTGTGCTGCTACGTGGCCACCACCACCCAGATGGGACGAGTGATGGACACCCTGCGCGCCGATGGTGGGTTCACCGAGCCGACCGCGTCCGAGGTCATGGTGCGCGACTGGCACGCCGAGGGCCTGGCGATCCGGCCCGGGCACGCCACCACCGCGCACACCGGCTTCCTGGTGATGACCCGGCGGATGGCTCCGGGGGTGATCGCTCCGCTGCGCAAGCGTCGCCCGGCGCCGGGAGCATACGGGCCCGACTACGTCGGCCCGATCCCGCGCAATGTGCGTCCCGAACATCTGGAGGCCAACCGGACCCGGGCGAGCGAACTCGGCTAAGCCGCGCCTAGTGCACGGTCTCCAGAAGCTGGCCGATGGCAGGTCGGTAGGCCTCGATCGACTCGCCGTCGGGGCGTTCGGCGGTCACGGTCACCAGAGTGCCGCCGCGATCGACCACCGCGAGCACTGCGAAGACATCGTCCAGATGCCACACGGTGTGGCCGGAGGCCAGCGTCTCGGTGCGCACCGCGGGCAACTCAGCGCCGGCACCGATGATGGCGGAAGCCTTCTGGCGTAGAAGCGCCTCGGCTTCGGGCTCGGCACCTGGTCCGGATGACTCGATCTCGACGGCGAGCACACGATCGGGAGAACGTAGCAGCAACCCGGCATGACCGCCGAGGTAGACCCGTGGCGATCGCAGATCCGGCAGCACCGGGATCCGGAGGAGGTCGTGCACGAGTGGCTCGGCCAGCCAGTGCTGCGCCGGCGTGATGGTGACACCGTCGGCGATCTCAATAGCCTGGATGCCATCGGAGATCTCCGCCTTGGCCCGGGCCGCGTGCAGCGGGCCGAGGGTCACAGCGTAGCCAACCCCGGTCGCGATGAGCACCAGCACAATCGTGCGGATCAGCCTGCCCGCCCGGCTCAAGCGTCTGGGGGACTTGCGGCGGCCCGTACTCATCGGCGGGTCACCTTGCCCGGCGGTATCTTGCCGCCGAACAACTGCGTCAGCGTCACGGGGGTGAAGCCGCGGTCCTGGAGACCTGCCATGACATCACTGGCTGCGGTGACCGAATCCCGGTGGGTGTCGTGGAACAAGATGATGTCGCCGGGTTTCGATACCGGCACCGAGCGCTGAATCAGCGCGGAGCGGCCAGGCCCCTGCCAATCGTTGGTGTCGATCGACCAGAGGATCGCCGGTTTGCCGATGGCGGCCAGCACGGCATCGTTGACCGCACCGTACGGTGGGCGGAAGAAGGTGACGGGTTCACCCGTGATTCCCGCGATGAGATCGGCGCAGCCAACGACTTCGGCGCGGTCCTTGTCGGGCCCGACCTTGGTGAGATCGGGATGGGTCATGGTGTGGCTGCCGATGTCGTGGCCGTCGGCGGCGACGGCCCGCACGATGTCGGTGTTGCCCGTGATGTTCTTGCCCTGCATGAAGAAGGTGGCGCCGGCTTGTGCGGCCAGGAGTGTCTTCAGCAGGTCCTTGGTGTAGGGGCCGGGACCGTCGTCATAGGTCACGGCGACGCAGGTGTGCAATGAGCAGTCGACCGGCAGACTCGCGTTCCAGGCCGGCAAACCGGCGAAGGGGGTGTTGCGCTGGTTCTCGAGCGCAGCCGCGGCGTCGGTCTGCCATCCGGCAAGCAGGTCCGAATCGGCTTCGATGCTGGTGGCGGCGGTGGTTTGATCGAGACCCAGCCCGGCGAGTTCGGGGGAGGCGATACCGGGCGGAAGGGTGATGGTGGCCGTGCCGTCGTCCCGTTCCCGGACATCGGCGAGAGCCTGCGCCGCCAGTGCCGTCTGCTCGTCCGATGGTGGCGCGATCGGGGCGCTGCTCAGGCCACCGGCCTGGCGACGAAGCTGCTCGACGGTCCTGGTCCACACGTCGGAGGCTGCATCCGGCTTCCAGAAAGCCGCCGCATCGGTCACGGTGCCGCCGGCGACGTCGGCATACAGCGTCGTCTTCTGATCGGCGGTCACAGTGCCGGCGGTGCCGGTGACCGTGCGCATGGTCACCCCGACGATCGAACCGAAGGCGGCAATGACCTCGCAGGTGATCGCGGTGCCTGTCGCATTGGCGGGACCGGTCGCCGGGTCGGTCAGTACCCGGTCGGCATCCCAGCCGGCGGAACCGGGTAGACAGCCACGATCGGCCAGACCGGAACCCGACGGGAAGGCCTCCGGTGTGAACGGGAGCTGAGCCAGTGGTGCGCGGATCATCGCATCAACGCGCTTGTTGAACTCGCCCGCGCCGGCGATCTGGACATACCGGGCCTGGTATCCGGCGGCATCATTGCGGATCCGCATGCGAATGAACCCCAGGTCGTTCAGCGCTGCGGCCGTATCGGTATCGGATGCAGCCAGCCGCACACCCGCGTGATCGTGCCAGCCCGGTGGCGTCCATCCCTCGACCGCAGGGGGCTCGGAGCAGCCGGCGAGCAGCGCTAGTGCGAGGACGCCCACCAATGGGGCTCCCGGGGCACGGCCTGGTCCAGCAGCCCGAGCGCTCATCTGTGATCCCCCGATCTTCCTCAGCCAGCAACGCTGAAGCAGCATCTGACGTGCCTCAGCGTAACAAAGCTGCTTGTCGGGATCTGTTAGCGGGCGGGCGAGTCGCGGCAGTTGCGGTCAGAGCCGGGCCCGCAGCACATGCGAGGCGTCACGCACGGTGGTGGGCAGCCGGTAGGCCTGCGTGGTACACAAGACGAACAGGTCGGTGCCGTCGTCTCCGCCGAAGCAGAGGTTCCCCACGTGACCCTCGGCTGAGGGAATGTAGGCGATCTCTTCGCCGCCGGGGCTGTACACGTGGACGCCGCTGAACTCCGCACTCCAGACATTGCCGAGTTCGTCGACTCTGATGCCATCGGCGATGCCGTCCTGAACGAGGACGAAGTCTCGTCCGCCCTTGCACAGGCGTCCGTCGATCACCTTGTAGACGCGGATGGCGTGGGTGCCGTCAGGATTCGGCTCCTCGCTCGGCAGATCGATCGAATTATCCGAGGAGTACAGCAGCGACTCGTCGGGTGAGAAAGCCAGGCCGTTGGGCATCTCGACATCCATGATCACCGGTTCGCATTCGCAAGTGACCGGATCGAGCCGGAAGACCCAGTGATCGCGGTACTCGAGTCGGCCGGGATGGCCTTCCCTGCCGCGGAAGATGCCGTAGGAAGGGTCGGAGAACCAGATGGTCCCGTCGGACTTCACGATGACATCATTGGGGGAGTTGAACCGGCGGCCGTGCCAGTCGCTGACCAGCGGCGCCGGTTCGTCGCCGCGGTCGACCTCGACCCAGCGGTTGCCGTGCGAGCACTGGATGACCTCGCCCTCCAGGCCTGTGGTGCGTCCGTTGGTGAACTCGACACCTTCGCGGTAGACGCTGACCAGGCCGGTGGCAGCACTCCACTGCAGGATGCGGTTGCCGGGAATGTCGCTGTAGCGCAGAGCCGCCTGCTCCGGGAGCCAGACGGGGCCCTCCGCCCATTCGGCCAGTACCGAGCCATCACCCAGGAGTTCCAATTCGCTACCGGCCAACAGGCCGGTCTTGTCAACGAAACTCATGTGTTTCTCACCTTCGTTCGTCCGGGCACCGCTGTGTGCCGCTAGCGACATCGTATAGCCATCGCCGTGGGCAGGAATCGGGCGGCGGGGCCGCCTCGGGGTAGGCTTTCTCAATCATGGAGAACTCCGGGACCTTCGAGCTGACCAGTTCGTTCACACGCTTCGCCGAGCGCGTTGCCCCCGAAGCGTTGCCTCGGTCCGGCGGCCTGGGTACGGACTTGGCCCCGCACGGCACCACGATCGTTGCCGCGGCCTTCGACGGTGGGGTTGTGATGGCCGGCGATCGCCGGGCCACCATGGGCAACCTGATCGCCCAGCGCGACATCGAGAAGGTCTTCGGTGCCGACGAGTACTCGATCATCGGGATTGCCGGTGTTGCGGGTATCGCGATCGAACTCGTGCGGCTGTTCCAGGTGGAGCTGCAGCACTACGAGAAGGTCGAGGGTCTTCCGCTGAGCCTGGACGGCAAGGCGAACCGGCTCGGCGCCCTGGTGCGCGGCAATCTTGACCAGGCGATGGCTGGTCTGGCCGTCATCCCGATGCTGGCCGGTTGGGATATCCAGCGTCGGCAAGGCCGCATCTTCAGCTATGACGCCACCGGCGGACGCTACGAGGAGACCGGCTTCCACGCCATCGGATCGGGCGCGGCATTCGCGCGGGGCTCGCTGAAGAAGACCCATCGTCCGGGGCTCGGCGAGGACGCCGCGATCGCCGCTGCGATCCGCTCACTGTACGACGCGGCCGATGACGACTCGGCCACCGGCGGGCCCGACCTGGCCCGCAGTATTTTCCCGGTCGTGATGAGTGCCAGCGCCGGCGGAGTGCGCCAGCTCAGCAGCGACCAGGTCGCCGAGATCACCACCCGAGTGCTGGAGATGCTGTGAGTCTGCCGTTCTATGTTGCCCCCGAGCAGCAGATGAAGGACCGTGCGGAGTTCGCCCGCAAGGGGATCTCCCGTGGGCGCTCGGTGGTGGTGCTGCAGTATCGCGATGGCATCGCGTTCGTTGCGGAGAATCCCAGCCACACGCTGCACAAGGTGTCGGAAATCTACGACCGGATCGGGTTTGCCGCGGTCGGACGCTACAACGAGTTCGAGAATCTGCGCATCGCCGGCATCCAGTACGCCGACCTGCGCGGCTATTCCTACGATCGCCGTGATGTCACCGGACGCGGGCTGGCCAACCAGTACGCCCAGCAGCTGGGGACCACCTTCAGCTCGGGTGTCGACAAGCCTTTCGAGGTCGAACTCATCGTGGCCGAACTCGGCCCGGCCCCCCAGCAGGATCAGGTCTTCCGGATCGGATTCGACGGAACGATCACCGATGAGCCCGGCTTCACCGTGGTCGGCGGCGCCGCCGAGACTCTGCACGCGGCGATCGCCCGTGACTTCGCTGCCGACGCCGGACTCGGGCAGGCCATCCGGCTCGCCTCCGCCGGTTTCTCCGATGGCATCGCCCTGGAGGTGGCGGTACTCGATCGGACGCGCACCCAGCTGCGCACGTTCCGCCGCATCGGATCTGCCGAACTCGGCCAGTTGTTGAGCGACGACTGAGGTGGGCATCGAACAGATATCGCCGGCGCTGATCATCGGCACCGGGCTGGTGGGAGCGTCCATCGGTTGTGCTCTGAGCGAGGCCGGCGTGGTCGTCCATCTCAAGGACCGCGACCGCTCGCATGCGATCGTTGCCGCTGGACGAGGGGCCGGGCGCTTGGAGGCGCCCGATCCGGCACAGGTGAAGCTGGTCGTGGTCGCCACCCCGCCCGCGGTGATCGCCCAGGTCGTCGCCGCCAGCCTGGAGAAGTACCCGAATGCGGTGGTCACCGATGTCGGATCGGTGAAGGCCAGGATCACCTCGGATCTGCAGGCGCTGCACATCAATCTCCGGCGCTACGTCGGTGGGCACCCGATGGCCGGCTCGCATCAGTCCGGCCCGTTGACCGCCGCCCCTGAGCTGTTCGTCGACCGCACCTGGGTGATCAGTGCACGTCCGGAGAACCCGGACTGGGCGGTCGAGCGGACCCGCCAGCTGGCGCTCACCTGCCAGGCCCGCATCCGTGAACTGGACGCGGCCGAGCACGACCGGGCGGTCGCCGAGGTGAGCCATTTCCCGCAGCTGGTCGCCAGCCTGACTGCCGCGCGGCTGGCGCAGGTGCCGTCCGAAGACCTGCGGCTGGCCGGGCAGGGGGTCCGCGATGTGACGCGGATCGCGGCGTCCGATGTGACGATGTGGCGTCAGATCGTGTCGGCGAACACCGCCCCGATCCGCGAACAGCTGGTGGCGATGCGCGACGATCTCGATCATCTGATCGGTGCGCTGGATGATCCACGAGTCGTCATCGATCTGCTCACCCGCGGCAATGAGGGTGTCCGGGCACTGCCCGGCAAACGGGGCAAGCGCCCCGATGAGGTGATCTCGGTCGTGGTGGAGATCCCGGACGCGGCCGGCGCGCTGGGCCAGCTGTTCGCGAGCATCACGACCAACGGCGTGAACATCGAGGACCTGTCGATCGAACACGATCCTGATCGTCCGGCCGGCTACCTGTCGATCGATGTGGCGCCCGAGCGCGCCGATGCACTGCGGCAGCTGATCCGCGAACATGGTTGGGGATTGCGCTCCTGAGAGTCGGGCTCGGGCCCGGAAAGGATGAGAACTCGTGGTGAACGCTGCCAGGCGACCTGGACTGGTGATTGCCGTGGACGGAACGAGTGGGGCCGGCAAGTCGTCGACCTCGCGCGAGGTCGCGGCCAGGCTCGGGTGCGCCTACCTGGACACCGGGTCGATGTACCGGGCGTTGGCTGTGTGGTGTGCCGATCACCGGATCGCCGCCGACGACACCGATGCGGTCGTCGCTGCGGCGCGTGACCTGCCGCTGGAAATCACCCCGTCACCGGCCGGATTCACGGTGGCCCTCGACGGACGCGATGTCACAGCACGACTGCACCGTCCCGAGGTTTCCGGGATGGTATCCGGCTATGCGGCGGTCCGCGATGCCCGTCGGTCGCTCAACGCGAGGATGCGGGCGATCATCGCCGCGAGCGGACGCATCGTCGTCGAAGGACGCGACATCACCACGGTTGTCGCCCCTGACGCCGACCTGCGGGTGTTGCTCCAGGCCGATCCTGCTCGCCGGATCGCCCGGCGAGAAGCCGAACTGGACGGTGCCGCCGACCGCAAGACCGTTACCGAGCAGGTGGTCGGGCGCGACGCGGCCGACTCGGCGTCCAGCAAGTTCGAGACTCCGGCTGCTGGTGTGGTGCTGATCGACTCCACCGAACTGACTCTTGAGCAGGTCGTCGACAAGGTCATCGGCCTGGTACCGGCAGAGTTGCGCGAACCTGCCGGAGCGCACTGACAACCGCGGTCGGGTAGCGTTGAGCGAGTGAGTGAACCCGCTGATAGCGAACTGCCCGCCGAACGTCCCGTGGTCGCGGTGGTCGGGCGGCCGAATGTGGGCAAATCCACCCTCGTCAACCGAATCTTGGGACGACGCGAGGCTGTCGTCCAGGACACCCCTGGGGTCACTCGGGACCGGGTGAGCTACGACGCCGAATGGGCCGGGCACGAATTCGTGCTCGTCGATACCGGCGGTTGGGCCTCGGATGCCACCGGCATGGCCGCGCAGATCGCTGAGCAGGCCGAGATCGCCATTCAACTCGCCGATGCCGTGCTCTTCGTGGTGGACGCCACGGTCGGCACCACCGACGAGGACGAGGCCGTCGTCCAGGTGTTGCGGCGCAGTCGCAAGCCGGTGGTGCTGGCAGCCAACAAGGTGGACGATCAGCGCGCCGAGGCCGATGCAGCGACCATGTGGAATCTGGGGCTGGGCGAACCTTGGCCGGTTTCGGCGTTGCACGGTCGCGGCACCGGCGACATGCTGGACGCGCTGCTGGCGGTGCTGCCGTCCAGCGATGCGCTGCGTCCGGTCGAGGTCGGGGGACCGCGCCGGGTGGCGATCGTCGGGAAGCCCAACGTCGGCAAGTCGTCGCTGCTGAACAAGCTGGCCGGAGCGAACCGATCGGTAGTATCCGACGTCTCGGGGACCACTGTCGATCCGGTCGACGAACTGGTGAGCATCGGCGGCCAGGAATACCGGTTGATCGACACCGCCGGGATCCGCAAGCGCGTCAAGGAGGCCAGCGGCAGCGAGTACTACGCGTGGCTGCGTACCCAGGCGGCGATCGAACGAGCCGAATGCTGCGTCGTGGTGATCGATGCGTCCGAACCGGTCGCCGAGCAGGATCTGAAGATCTTGTCGCAGGTGGAGCAGGCCGGTAAGGCGATGGTGATCGCCTACAACAAGTGGGACCTCACCGACGAGGAGCGTCGGCGCTATCTCGACCGCGAGATCGAGCGCGATCTGAACGCCTGGGCGTGGGCTCCGTCGGTCAACATCTCGGCGTTGACCGGCCGCAATGTCGACAGACTGTCGAAGGCGATCGAGTTGTCGCTGCGCGGTTGGGAGACGCGGGTCACCACGGGTCAGCTCAATTCTTTCCTCGGACGCGTGGTGGCGGCCCATCCGCACCCGGTGCGGGGCGGCAAGCAGCCGCGCATCCTGTTCGGAACGCAGGCGCACACCGCGCCGCCGACGTTCGCGCTGTTCACCTCGGGCCAGATGGATCCCCAGTACGTCCGCTTCATCGAGCGCCGGCTGCGCGAGGAGTTCGGCTTCATGGGCAGCCCCATCCACATTGAGGTCCGGGCCAGGGCCAAGCGCAAGGATCGCTGACTGCCCCAGGCAACCAAGCGGTCAGCCCTGCGGAGCGATGCAGAATTGGTTGCCCTGCGGATCGGCAAGGGTGAACCACCGGAATCCCTGTTCGTTGCGTTCGCCGACCAGGCTGGCTCCGGCATCCAAGAAAGCCCAGACGGTTGTCTCCAGGTCGGTATCTGTGCCGAGATCGAGGTGAATGCGGTTCTTTCCCGGTGTGGGGTCGTCGATCTTCTGGAAGGCCAGGATCCCAATCGGAGTGGAGACTATGACGAACCAGCCATCGTTTTCTTGGATGATCTGCCCGCCAAGACGGTCTGCCCACCAATGGGCGAGTGGTAGAGGATCCACGGAGTCTGTGGTGATCATTCCCAGCGTGAGGCTCATGCGGCAACGCTAGTCGCTCGGCCGGCAACAAATGCGCGTCGTTGCATTTCCAGGTTATAGCCCACCAGGGGGCTTGCCGCAAGGCCCCCATCTGGGCGCACAATGGCGGCTGCCTCATCTGCCATCGCCGGAAGGAGCACCATGACCTCCGAAATTCTCGACACCTTTGCCCTGTCCAATCCGGCCAAAGCCGATCCCGACCTGATCGATGCTGACCGCGAGCATTTCGCAGCAGTCTCGGCTTGTCTGAAGCAGCGAACCGCGAAGCTGTCGGCTCAACTCGACGAGCTTCGCAGGGCTCCCGGCGGCAAAGGAGGAGCCGCCTCGGAACGTGACTCGCAGATCCGCCATGCATCGGCGCAGCTGAGGATCCTGCAGCGGTTTGGTCTCGACATCTGTCTGGGGCGAATGGTTCGGGCTGACAACCCGCGACGGCCGATCTATATCGGACGCGTCGGCCTGAGCGACGATCACGAGCAGCAGTTGCTGATTGACTGGCGGGCGCCTGCGTCCGAGCCCTTCTTCGCTGCCACTCATGCCGCGCCGATGGGCCTGCTCAGTCGCCGCCGCTATCGATGGCGGGACAGCCGCATCCGTGATTACTGGGACGAGGTGTTCACTGCCGAAGCGCTCGAGAGCAACACTGCCCTGGACGACCAGTCGGCTTTCATCGCCAGCCTGGGCGCCGTCCGCTCTCCGAAGATGCGCGATGTGCTGAGCACGATCCAGGCCGATCAGGATGCCATCATCCGGGCCGATTCGAAAGGTGCCCTGATTGTCGAGGGCGGCCCCGGCACGGGCAAGACGATCGTCGCGCTGCATCGGGCGGCCTATCTGCTGTACTCCGATCCGCGTCTGGACGGCCATCGCGGAGGAGTCCTGGTGGTCGGGCCGCACCAGCCCTATCTCAACTACATCGCCGATGTGCTGCCGAGCCTCGGCGAGGAGGGTGTGGCAACCTGCACGCTGCGGGATCTGGTCCCCGAGGGTCGCGCGGCTGGGGTCGAGCGCGATCCGGACACAGCTGCGCTCAAGGCGTCCACGGCCATGGTGAGTGCCATAGAACCGGCCGTGGCGTTTTACGAGGAACCTCCGACCGAGACGCTGCTGGTGGAAACGGACTGGAACGAGATCGAGCTCGATGCCGACGACTGGAGCGAGGCATTCGATGCCCGCGATCATGCGACGCCCCACAATGAAAGCCGCGACGAGATCTGGTTCGCGCTGCTCGATATCCTGATGGACAAGAACGACGATGACATTCCATCCGAGTTGCTCTACCGGTCGCTGACGACCAACCCCGATCTGAGAAGGCACTTCAGTAGGGCATGGCCGATTCTCGACCCGGGCGACCTGGTCGGCGACCTGTGGAGCGTGCCGGCCTATCTGCACCGTTGTGCGCCCTGGCTTGGCCGCGATGAGATCTACCGCTTGCAGCGCGCCGAGCCGCGCGCCTGGACACTGTCGGATCTGCCACTGCTGGACGCCGCGAGGCAGCGTCTCGGCGATCCGCAGGCGTCGCGGCGCGCTCAACTGCGACGTCGCACCCTGACCGAACAGCGCGAGTACATGGACGATGTCGTCGATTACATTCTCAGTACCGATGACGACCCTGACAGCGCACTGCCCATGCTCCGTGGAGACGATCTGCGGACCAGTCTGCTCGACGATGACGCCGTGCCCTCGGCAGACCGGAACCTCCTTGACGGGCCATTCGCACACGTCATCGTCGACGAGGCCCAGGATCTGACTGATGCACAGTGGCAGATGCTGTTGCGGCGATGCCCGTCGCGAAGCTTCACCATCGTCGGTGACCGGGCGCAGTCGCGGAGCGGATTCGACGGCAACTGGGACCAGCGGCTGAACGCGCTCGGCGTCCACGATGTGCGACTGGCCGGGCTGACGATCAACTATCGCACGCCGGTGGAGATCATGGACCAAGCCGAAAAGGTCATCCGCTCGGTGATCCCGGACGCGGATGTGCCGACGTCCGTACGGAGCACCGGCATTCCGGTGCATCGCGGCACCGTCGATGAACTGGACGCAGTCCTCGACGACTGGCTGGCCACCCATCCCACGGGGACGGCCTGCGTCCTCGACAGCTCGAGGGCGCATTCGACGCCTGGCCGCGTGTCGTCGCTGACCCCCGAACTGGCCAAGGGCCTGGAATTCGACCTGGTCGTGTTGATCGAGGACAGGGAGCCTCAGGCGGGCGTCGCCGCCGCCGTCGATCGCTATGTGGCGATGACGCGGGCGACTCAGATGCTCGTCATCCTGACCGGGCCGCGTGTTTGAATCGGCAGTAGAAACGACTGGATCTCGCCGTCCTTGCCTGAGCAAGGTAGGCTGGCGAGATCAGTGGAAATCCCTTACGACAAGGAGCGATACCATGCCTAAACCGACCATCAGCACCGCAACGACGCACTGGGAAGGCAATCTGTTCCAAGGCAAGGGCCAGACCGAACTGACGACATCCGGGGTCGCGACCTTCGATGTCAGCTGGGCCAAGCGCGCCGAAGCCGGTCAGGGCAACACGAACCCGGAGGAGTTGCTCGCCGCCTCGCTGGCCACCTGCTACAGCATGGCGCTGAGCAACGCATTGTCCGAGGACGGACACGATCCGGCCAGCATCGATACTCAGGCCGCGGTGACGTTCGTGGCCGGTCAGGGTGTCACGGGTATCACTATCAGCGTTTCGGGTGATGTGCCGGGGCTGGATGCCGATGGTTTCAAGGCCAAGGCAGAGTGGGCGAAGGACAATTGCCCGATCTCTCAGGCACTCAAGGCAGTGCCGAAGGAGCTTGTCGTCCGCTGATCGGTCGTTCTTCGAAAAGTGACGGCAGGTTCATCGGCTCGTAACAGCCGCGTGGCAGTCTGAAAGTGTGACAACCGCTGTTTCTTCTGCCGAACAATCCCCACTACCTCCGCACCCACGCGATCCGGGCGATGCCTGGGTCGAGGCGCCGACGGGGGAGCGTTACTGGGGCCGTTTCGGTGCAGCGGGACTGCTCGTCCTCGACAAACAGGACCGCGTGCTGCTGCAGCACCGAGCCGAGTGGAGCCATCACGGTGGCACCTGGGGCCTGCCCGGAGGTGCTCGGCATCAGGGTGAATCTGCCATCGATGGGGCGCTGCGCGAAGCTGCCGAGGAAGCGGGGGTCCCGCGTGAATCGGTGGCCTCGCGCGCGCTGAGCGTGCTCGATCGAGGTGTGTGGACCTACACGACGGTCATTGCCGACGATGTCACCCCGTTCGAGCCGGTCATCTCGGACACCGAGAGCATCGGATTGGAATGGGTGCCGGTTGGCGAGGTCGGCGACTATCCGCTGCATCCGGGTTTCGCGAGTTCCTGGCAGATGCTGCAGACGATGCTGGCCACTCGTCCGGTTGTCGTTGTCGACGCGGCGAATCTGGTGGGGTCCACACCGAATGGCTGGTGGCGTGACCGCGCCGGAGCCACGACTCAGATGATCAACAAGATCGCCCCGCTGGCCTCGGCCGGAATAGCCGCTTCTGCGCTGGAGTTGCCTGCCGATCACTGGTTCCCGGAATTCGTCGTGGTGCTGGAGGGCAAGGCCCGCGCGGCGATTCCCCTGCTCGGTGCTTCTGACGGCGCTGGGCGGCTGGGCGTCACGCCGGCGCCGCGGCTGCGGCTGGAGTCAGCTCCCGGGGCTGGTGACGACGCGATCGTGACGGAGACTGCACGCCTGGTTGAGGCGGGCAAGGCCGTCACGGTCGTGTCGAGCGATCGAGAGCTGACCGCTCGGGTCGCCAGGGCCGGGGCGAGCGCCCGTCGAGTGCGCTGGTTGTACGACCTTCTGGACTGAGATCTACCGGCGCTTCTTGGACGACTGGCTGCGCTTGAGCGCCGCGCGAACAGGAACGTAGCTGAACAACAGATTCACCGGTAGCATCAGCGCACTGGCTGCAATCACTAGGGCTTGGCCCTTGGGTCGAGTGGCGTACTGCGCGCTGATTCCGGCGGTGATGGTGGCCAGCGAGGCGGCCAGGGACGGCATCGTGACTCGCTGCGCGGCCGGGGTCTGCCGGTCTGTGGATGCCACAAGGAGTCCGGCGCTGGCGGCGTTCATGGCGACCGCGACGATGAGGTTCGCAGTCTGCGACTTTCCGGTAGCCTGCTCCGCCTCGTGGCGACGCAGCCCGAAGCCTGCGGTCGCAACAGCGGCGAGGACGATGGGCACTGCCGCGGCCAGCTGGGCGGCGCCCAAGTGATCGGCGGCATCGGCGAGAATCTCATCGTCCACATCATCGGGATTGAGCATGCCGAGCTTCACGGCGACCGCACCCATGTTGAGCGTCCAGCCGAGGCCGAGCACCCGCGGCACGATCAGGTGCGGATCGGACGGATTGAAGGTGCCCGCCATCCGGCGTCCGATGCCTCGGGTCAGGGAATTCGGGATGCCCAAAATGGTGTCGGAGCGGCCGGAGTCGGCGAACTGATCGTTGAGGGACGCCGCGTAGTCCTCGGGCAGACCCGCCAGCGCGATGGCATCGTCAATCGCATCGGCGGCCTCATTGAGGGCATCGCGCAGGTCGTCCAGAGCCTGCTGGCGAGCGCGGCCACGAAGCTTGAGATGATGATCGACCTCGTGGATGTAGTCATCGATTGGGGACGTAGTCATTGCTGGGCCTCCTTGAGCAAGGTGATCAGTGCCGTTGACAGCTGCAGCCAGGCGTTGCGTTGGGCCTCGAGATGTCGCACCCCTGCAGCGCTCAGCGTGTAGTACTTGCGTGGCGGGCCGACCGGCGATTCCCGCCATGTGGTGTTGACCAGACCGGAATTCTTCAGCCTGGTCAACAGGGGATAGATGGTCCCGCTCGAGGCCTCCAGGCCCGGACGCGAGCCGAGATCCTCGACGATCTCAATCCCATAGCGCGGTTGCTGGGCCAGCAGGGCCAAGACAGCGAGCTCCAGCGCACCCTTGCGTAGCTGCGTAGGAATATCGTCCATGAGTTATATGGTACTGGCCTGTACCTTGTATTGCAAGGTTACTTGCGTCGACAGATGCGATCGTGCGACGAAGCTGAGTTGCTGGCCCCCAAGCCTTGGTTTGGGGTGGTTCGGCAGCGACCGGAGCTGACGCAATCCACGCGCCCGAGGGGAGCAGTGCTAATAGCCGAGAGCGGCCAGAGCCGAAACGATCGAGTCGGTCACCAGATCTGGGGCAGCGCCAGGCGAATCGAGCACCTGTGCCCTGAACTTTCCGGTGCGCACGAGCACGCCCGTAAGGCCCGCAGCCTGAGCGCCCCGCACGTCTGCGTCGATGTCGTCACCGATCATCACCGCTTCCGAAGGCGCGACGCCGAGATTGGCGAGGCCAGCTGCGAACATGGCCGGCTCCGGCTTGCCGATAACGGTGGCTTCGACACCGCTGGCGCGTTCGAGGCCGGTGAGAAAAGCACCGGTGTCAAGCTGCATGCCTGCCGAAGTCCGCCAGGACAAGCCGCGATGCATGGCAATCAGCGACGCCCCGTTGAGGACGAGGTTGAATGCGCGATTGAGGGCTTCATAACTGAACTCGTCCCCGGCGCCACCGATCACGACGGCGTCGGTGCGCTCTGGTATGTCGGTGCCGGTGAGATCTACCAGATCGACCCCGGACGTGGCCAGGTCCGTGGTGACGTCACCGCTGCACAGCAATGCCGCGGTGGCGCCCTCGAAGTGTTCGCGGAGGTATTCGGCGGTCGCGATCGGTGCAGTGACTATCTCGTCCTCGGCTGCCTCGAATCCTGCCGTGCGCAACGCCTCGACGACCGAGTGCCGCGAGCGGGAGGTGGTATTGGTGAGCATACGAATGGGGGTCCCCGCTGCGCGGACAGATCGGATGGCTTCCAGCGCACCATCTATCGGCTGCCACGACACCACGAGTACGCCGTCGATATCGAGCAACAACGCAGGCGGACGCTGCGGCAGCGGTTCCGTTCGCTGCATGGTGGCTGGCTCAAGCGGCTCATGCATGCAGCCAGGGTAGGTCACCGCAGTGGCACGTCCGGTTGGGGCTCGAAGATCGGGAGACCCTGAGCGCCGGAGGTGCGGCGTGTGGTCGCGGAGCTGGCCGGGCGAGAGGCCGTCACGAAACCAACTGGCAAGATATCTCGATGTCGGCTAAAGTCATTCGACGGGTCGTGGTGACCCCGACGGCGAGACGCACATCGGCAAAGCTTCCGTCGCCGGGCATGAGGGAGTGATCTTCCTCGCCGGGCAAATTGAATAGCGGGCTGTAGCGCAGTTTGGTAGCGCA
>RRZT011967765.1_pt1 | contig 17344 bp, 14 predicted proteins | sample 2165551 | NCBI WGS metagenome assembly RRZT01 (sample SAMN10456910, study PRJNA506462) | wastewater metagenome | biome: wastewater; feature: sludge; material: wastewater sludge; isolation source: wastewater sludge with Escherichia coli K12::gfp cells carrying plasmid... | place: USA: Moscow, Idaho...
CGCTCCCGTGGCGGCGCGCATCGCGGCGACCACGTCGAGGGCGTCGCGGGTGCCGACGACGTCGTGGACCCGCACGGCCCACACGCCGGCCTGCGCGGCATACACGCTCGTGGCGGCGGTGGCGACATCACGCTCCAGAGGCGACCGGGCAGCGCCATCGGCGCGACCGACCTTGCCCAGGAAGGCTTTTCGCGACGCACCGACGAGCAGCGGGTGCCCGAGGCCGTGCAGCTGGGCGAGCCCGGCGAGCACCGCCCAGTTGTGCTCGGCGAGTTTGGCGAAGCCGAGCCCCGGGTCGAGCACGAGCCGGTCGGCCGCGACCCCGGCCGCCCGGATCGCCGCAGCCCGCTTGGCCAACTCGTCGCGCACCTGGGCGACGACGTCGTCGTAGACCGCCCGGCTCTGCATGTCGGTGCTGTGGCCCCGCCAATGCATCGCGACATAGGGCACGCCCCGGGCCGCGACCAGGCCGAGCATGTCGGGGTCGGCCAGGCCACCACTCACGTCGTTGACCAGCCCGGCCCCGGCGTCGAGCGCCGCTGCGGCGACCTCGGCGCGCATCGTGTCGACCGACACCGGCACGCCTAACTGATTGCCGTATGCCGCGAGGGCGGCCACGACGGGTAGCACCCGGCGCAGCTCCTCCGCCACCGATGGGCGCGCCGCCCCGGGCCGGGTGGATTCCCCGCCGACGTCGACGAGGTCGGCGCCGTGGGCCATGAGCAGCCGACCGTGGGCGATCGCGGCCTGCGGTTCGAACCACTCCCCGCCGTCGCTGAACGAGTCGGGGGTGACGTTGACGACGCCCATGACGAGGGTGCGACTGCCGTCGCCGAACGGCCCGGGGTGCGGTGCGCTCACCGCTTCCCGCCGAGCAGCAGCGCCATAGCCTCGGCCCGGGTGGCCGGGTTGCGCAGCTGGCCGCGCACGGCGGAGGTGATAGTGCGCGAGCCGGGCTTCTTGACCCCGCGCATCGACATGCACAGGTGCTCGCACTCGACGACGACGATGACGCCCTGCACGCCGAGGTGCTCGACGAGGGCGTCGGCGACCTGGCTGGTGAGCCGCTCCTGCACCTGGGGCCGTTTGGCGAAGACGTCGACGAGCCGGGCGATCTTGGACAGCCCGGTGACCTTGCCGTCCTTGGCCGGGATGTAGCCCACGTGGGCCACCCCGTGGAAGGGCACGAGGTGGTGCTCGCAGGTCGAGTAGACCTCGATGTCGCGCACGAGGATCATCTCGTCGTGGTCGATGTCGAAGGTCGTCGAGAGCACCTCGACCGGGCACTGGTCCAGGCCGGCGAAGATCTCGGCATAGGCCCGCGCCACCCGAGCGGGGGTGTCGCGCAAGCCTTCCCGCTGCGGGTCCTCACCGACGGCCAGCAGCAGCTCGCGGACCGCGGCCTCGGCCCGGGGTTGGTCGACCGGCATACGATCAGAGCCCGCCGGAGGTGGTGCCGTCGGCGCCGCCCCATCCCGAGTCGACCGGGGTCGCACCCGACGCCGGGCGGGCAGCCGGCTGGGTCGGCTGCGCGGACTGCGGCGTCGGTAGCGGTCGGCTGCCGTTGCGCGTGGCCGCCTCTTCGGCCGGGGTGAGCACGGGGCCGCGGTCGCTGATCGTGCGGCCCTGGCTGGACAACCAGGTGGGGCGCAAGGGGCGCTTCCGGATCGGCGCGAAGAGCTCGGCGAGTTCCTTGGTGCCCAGCGTCTCCTTGTCGAGCAGATCGAGCACGAGCCGGTCCAGCAGGTCGCGGTTGTCGTTGATGACGTGCCACGCCTCGTCGTGGGCCTCCTCGATGAGCCGGCGGGTCTCCTCGTCGACGATGGCCGCGATCTCCTCGGAGTAGTCGCGCTGGTGGCCGTAGTCGCGGCCGAGGAAGACCTCGCCCTGGCTCTGGCCCAGCTTGACCGCGCCGATCCGCTCGCTCATGCCGTATTCGGTGACCATCTTGCGGGCCATCGCGGTGGCCTTCTCGATGTCGTTGGCGGCGCCGGTCGTCGGGTCGTGGAAGATCATCTCCTCGGCGACCCGGCCGCCGAGGGCGTAGGCGAGCTGGTCGAGGATCTCGTTGCGCGTCGTCGAGTACTTGTCGTCCTGGGGCATGACCATCGTGTAGCCCAGGGCCCGCCCGCGCGGCAGGATCGTCACCTTGGTCACCGGGTCGGTGTGGTTGAGCGCGGCCGCGACGATCGCGTGACCGCCTTCGTGGTATGCCGTGATCTTGCGTTCCTTGGCCGACATGATCCGGGTGCGTTTCTGCGGGCCGGCGACGACCCGGTCGATGGCCTCGTCGAGCGCGAAGTTGTCGATGGCCCGGCGGCCGGTGCGCGCGGTGAGCAGGGCGGCCTCGTTGAGGACGTTGGCCAGGTCGGCGCCGGTGAAACCGGGGGTGCGCCGGGCGACGGCGAGCAGGTCGACGTCGGGGGCCATCGGTTTGCCCTGGGAGTGCACCTGCAGGATGCGGTGCCTCCCGATCATGTCGGGGGCCTCGACGGCGATCTGCCGGTCGAAACGGCCCGGGCGCAACAGGGCCGGGTCGAGGATGTCGGGGCGGTTGGTCGCCGCGATGAGGATGACGTTGGTCTTGACGTCGAAGCCGTCCATCTCGACGAGCAACTGGTTGAGGGTCTGCTCCCGCTCGTCGTGGCCACCGCCCAGGCCCGCGCCACGGTGCCGGCCGACGGCGTCGATCTCGTCGACGAAGACGATCGCCGGGGCGTTGGTCTTGGCCTGCTCGAAGAGGTCACGCACCCGGGAGGCACCGACACCGACGAACATCTCGACGAAGTCCGAGCCGGAGATCGAGTAGAACGGCACACCGGCCTCGCCGGCGACTGCCCGCGCCAGCAGGGTCTTGCCCGTGCCGGGCGGCCCGTAGAGCAGCACACCCTTGGGGATCTTCGCCCCGACCGCGAGGAACTTCGCCGGGTCCTGGAGGAACTCCTTGATCTCGTGCAGCTCCTCGACCGCCTCGTCGGCGCCGGCGACATCGGCGAAGGTCACCTTCGGCATGTCCTTGCTCGCCAGCTTGGCCCGCGACTTGCCGAACTGCATGACCCGGTTGCCACCGCCCTGCATCTGGCCCATCAGGAACCAGAACAGGGCCAGGACGATGAGCATCGGCAGGACCAACCCGAGCATCGAGGTGAACCAGTTCTGGGTGTCGATCTGGTCGCTGAAACCCTTGGGCGGCTGGTGGGCGTCGAGGGCCTGCACGAGTTGCAGCCCACGGGCCTCGACGTAGAAGGAGTAGACCTTCTTGGCGTCCTTGATCTTGTCGCCGTCGGAGTACAGCTGCCCGTCCTTGAGCACGAGCTCGAGCCGCTCGTTGTTGAGCAGCTTGGCGGACTCGACCTTGTCGTCCTTGATGAGCTGCAACGCCGCGGACGTGTCGATCCGGGTGTACCCGCCGGCGTCGGCGAAGAAGAAGGTGCCGGCGATGACCACGCCGAGGATCACCATGAGCCAGATCCACTGCGGTCGAATGGTGCGCTTGGTCGTCATACGGTGCGGGGCGGGGCCCCAGCCTCCCTGTCGTCGGGCGGTCACGTCGGGCGGCGGACCACCCCCGGGCATTCTCGCAGGTCAACGAGCGCCGCGAAGCCCGTGTTCCACCGCGGCGTCACCTGGTCCGCCGCACCCCCCCGCCCACGTGCCCGCCCGACGCGCAGCTGCCGCGATGTCGGGTGGTCAGGCCTTCGGCGGCAGGGTCCGCACATGCGCCAGCCCGTATGCCGCCCACCTGCGCAACGCCTCGTCGGTCTGGATCGCCGCCGGACCCACGCGCAGCCAGCCGTCCATCCGCCGGCCGCGCATCTCGAACCGGTCGACGTGCACTCCGTCGACGAGCGAGTCGGCCAGCGCCGGGTCGACCCGCAGCATCAGCCCACCCTTCCCGCTGGCCGCCACCGCCATGTGCCCGCCGACGAGGAACGCCAGCCCGCCGAACATCCGCATCTCGCGCACCCCCGGCTCGTCCTGCACGATCTCCCGGAGACGGTTCGCCAGTTCCTCGTCGTAGGCCATGCGGGCAGTATGCCGCGCTCCGCTGGGCCCGCTTCATCTCCGCGGCTCCCCAGGCCCCCAGGGTCTCCCCAGGACTCGCTACGACGCCACGCCGGGGTGTTGCGGTCGGCCACGCGAGGGTCCCCAGGGCTCCCCAGCTCCGATGATGCGTCGGCGCGCGCTGGGAAAGCGTCCGTGACATCGTCGTAGGTGGCGTGCCAGCGCTACCTTCAACGACTTCATGGGCGCTATCCCGCCGCGGCCACACTCGCCCGACGCCGGCTCACATCGCCCGACGCCCGACGCCCTTCCGCTTGAGGGCGGAGAGGGATAGGGAGGGGTAAGAGGTGGCCGCCGCGGCACGCTGACTCGAGAATCCGTGGCGCCCCAGTGGGGTCACCCGGCCAGGGCGGCGGCCTTGATCCGGCTCGCGGCGACCACCAGGTCGATGACCTGGTCGGTGCTCAGGTGGTGGGTGTTGACGATGAGGTCGTAGTGGCCGTTCTCGCGCGGGTCCCATGCGTACAGCCGCATCGACATCTCGGCTCGCACCCGGTCCTCGTGGGCCTGGCGTTTGGCAGCCCGGCCCTCATCGATGCCGGCGTCGGCGGCGGCCCGGGCGATCCGTGCCTCGAGCGGGCCGTCGAGTTTGACGTGCAACGCCCCGGGCTGCTCGGAGAGGATGACCGTGGCGTTGCGCCCGAGCACCACCCCGCCGTCGACGACCGCGTCCCGCACGGTCTTGGTGTTCTCCAGGGCGATCTCGTAGTCGTCGCGTTGATCGGCAGGGATCGAGCGGTTGTCGACCCCGTAGTGGCCGAAGGAGGCGAAGAAGCGCGACAACGGCCCCTCCTCGGCCTGCTGGGCGCGTCGGCGGGCTTCGGCATCCTCCAACTCCTCGGAGGAGAACTTCTGGCCGAGATAGGGCACGCCGAGCGCCTGGGCGACCAGCGGGGCGACGACCGTCGCTCCCGAACCGTAGGACTCGAAGAAGGTGACGATCGGGCGGGTCTCGGCGGACTGAGGGGTCATGGCGGGTCCTTCCGTGCGGTGTGCGTGCTGGTCCGGGTGGCGGGCTGGGGTGGGCGGGCTGGGGGTGGGCGGGCTGGGGTGAGGGGCGCGCCGGCGCTGGGCCGGCCGAGTGGTCAGAGCCGGGTGTCGACGAGGCCGCAGAAGGCGTCGACCGGGCTCGTGCCGGTGAAAGCGGCGGCACCGGCGGCAAGCTTCGCGACGACGGCGTCGAGGGTCTGCTCCTGACTGTCGTAGGCGTTGACGAAACACTTCACCGCCGGGGCATCGGCCAGATGGAAGGGCGCAGCGAGGGAGACGAAGATCGTGGGGATCTCGTGGACGTACCACGGCAGGTCCGGGGTGCCCTTGGACGCCGGCCACATCACCCGCTCCACCGGCTGCATCCCGCCGACGACCTTCGCGACGTTGACGACGACGTCGTATCGGCTCACCAGGTCGGCCACCGGGGCCTTGCCACCGTACATGTCGTTGAGTGCGGCCTGCCGCTGCTCCACGGGCAGCCGCAGGATCCGGTCCATCGCCGACTCGAAGATCGTCACCTCATGCCCAGCTGCCCGCAGCCGCTGCGCGATCCCCTCCCACGGCGGCTCGCCGGAACCGCCGAAGAGCGCAGCGGCCGGATTGTCGGGCCCCTTGACCGGCACGATGAGCACCCGCGGATAGCGCTGCACGGTGAGCGGCAGGATCGTCGGGTCGGCATTCTTCACGAGCGTCACGGCCCGATCGGTGATCTGCTCGAACACCGCTCGGTTCTCCGGCAGGCCGACCCGCCCGAGCGCCTCAGGCGGTGGCACGATCTCGGCGCGCGAGGTGCGGTGCAGCCCGAGCGAGGCCTTGAGCCCGAGGATGCGTCGCAACGCGTCGGCGAGTCGTTCGGGGGTGATGGTGCCGTCCCGGTAGCCGTCCAGCATGTAGCCGAGGTCCTCGTCGGGATCGTTGAAGAAGAGGAACATGTCACAGCCCGCCGCGATCGCCGTGGGCAGCACCCGCCGGCGCGGCATCGCCGAGGTCATCCCCACCATGTGGCTGGCGTCGGTGACGACCAGCCCGTTGAAGCCGAGCTGCCCCTTGAGCAGATCGGTGATCAGTTCCCGGCACAGCGAGGCCGGCAACAGGGCGGTGTCCGGAGTGTCCGGCGTGAAGTGCCGTTGATAGGCCGGCAGCATGATGTGCCCGGCCATCACCGCGGGCACCCCCGCGTCGATGAGCCCGGCATACACGCGTCCGAAGGTGGCGTCCCAGTCGGCGGTGGAGAGGGTGTTGACCGACGAGCTGAGGTGATGGTCGCGCTCGTCGATCCCGTCACCGGGGAAGTGCTTCATCGTGCACAGAACCCCCGACTCGGCCATCCCGCGCAGGTACTCCCTACCCATCGCGAGGACCGCATCCGGGTCGGCGCCGAAGGAGCGGTTGGAGATGATCGGGTTGCGCCAGTTGACGAGCAGGTCGACGACCGGAGCGAAGGCCCAGTTGCAGCCGATCGCCGACGACTCCACCCCGGCCACCCGGCCCATCTCGTAGGCCCAACGCGGGTCGGTGGTCGCGCCGATCTTGATCGGGTAACCGACCAGGGTGCCGTCGGTGCACGCGCCATTGCCCCCGGCCTCGGCGTTGGAGGCGATGAGCAACGGGATGTCGGCATGCTCCTGCAGGAACCGGTTCTGCTCCTGCACCTGCGCGGCGGTCGCCGGGTTGTAGCGCACCCCGCCGTACCGGTAGCGGCGCAGCGAGTCCAGCAGGTAGTCCGGCTCACGGCTGGCGCCCATGTTGACGAAGAGCTGCCCGATCCGCTCCTCGTGGCTCAGGCCCGCGATGGTCTGCTCGACCCAGGCGATGGCGTCGGCGTCCAGGTGATAGGGGGCGGCGGTGAGGTCCACCATGTGTGGCTCCAGTTCGTGTCGTCAGGGATCGTGCGGTCACGGCGAGCTCGGTCCGGCCGGTTGCCGTCAGGGCGGCGGTCCCGCCGCCAACCCCAGCCGTTGCACCGCCTGGGCGATGAGCTCGCCGGAGCCGAGGCGCAGCTCGAGGGTGACGCCGAGCTCGTCGGCGCCGAGGGGTTCGAGCGCGGCATACTGCGAATCGAGCAGGTCGGGGGGCATGAAGTGGTCGCTCCGGGCCGCGAGGCGAGGGGCGACCACCTCGCTGGGCCCGGCGAGGTGGACGAACTCGACGTGCTCCGCGCCGGTGCGCAGGATGTCGCGGTAGCTGCGCCGCAGCGCCGAACACGCCATGACCGTGGACCGGCCGGCGCGCTCGTGGTGAGCGATCCAGGCGGCAAGGGCCCGCAGCCAGGGCTCCCGGTCGGTGTCGGTGAGGGGGATGCCGGCCGACATCTTCGCGATGTTGCAGTCCGGGTGGAATCGATCGGCGTCGGCGAGCACCAGCCCGGCCCGCTCGCTGATGCCCGCGGCGACGGTGCTCTTGCCGCACCCGGACACTCCCATGACGACGACATGCCGGCTCATGGCGCTCGCCTCACCAGGTCGCGGTACTGGTCGAGCACGACCGCGGCGGGCACCGGCGACTCGAGGCCAAGCCAGGCCAATACCTTTGTCACCGAGTCCTGCTCGTCGCCCTCGACGAGGGCGCGCACCATGTCGGCGTGGGCGTCGGTGACCGGGGCGCCGTGGCCGCGCAGGTGCGCGACCCAGGCCGCGATCGCCCTGGTGGCCCCGACCGGCATCCCCCCAACGGCGAGCTCGGCCGCCAGCGCCGGCACGATCCGGATCGGCAGCTTCTGCGAGCCGTCGGCGGCGATCTGGGCCAGCAGGTGTCGGATGTTCGGGTTGGCGTAGCGCTGGACCAACGCCGCCCGGTATGCCGCGAGCTCCGCCGCCGGCAGTCGCAGGTGCCGGGCTGCGACGTCCCACCACTGCTGCACCCAATCGAGCACGAGCGGGTCGGCGATCGCCTGGCACACCGTCTCATGCCCGAGGATGGACGCGGCATACGCCATGAGCGTGTGAGATCCGTTGAGCAGCCACAACTTCCGGGTCTCGAAGGGCACGATGTCGGTGACGAACCGGGCTCCTTCCGCTTCCCACCTGGGCCGGCCGGCCGGGAAGTCGCCGCTGATGACCCACTCGGCGAAGGGCTCGGTGACGACGAGTTGCGGGTCGTCGATGCCGGTCTGGGCGGCCAGCTGCCCGGCGTCGGTGGGGGTGGCTCGGGGCGTGATCCGGTCGACCATGGTCGTCGCGAAGGACACCCGCTCGGCGATCCAGGCAGGCAGGGTGGGGTCGACCTCGGCGGCCAACTCGGTGACCACCCGGGCCGCCATGGCGCCGTTCTCCGGCACGTTGTCGCAGGGCACCACGGTCAGCCCCGTTGTCGACGCGGCCGACCCACGCCGGGCCAGCAGACCGGCGACGAGCTTGCCAGGGGTGGTCGTCACTGTGGCGGTGACCGGATCGGCGCGCAGGGCGTCGCCGTCGGCCCGGACGTCCGGGTCGGTGAGGTCGAGCCCCCCAGTGCTGTCGCGCCGATAGCCGGCCTCGGTGACCGTGAGCGTGACGATGGACAAGGTCGGTGCGGCGAAATAGGCGCGCAGCGCCGCGAGGTCGTCGCCGCGGTGCACCGCGCTGAGGCTGGCGATGGTCTGCGGCAGGTCGCCCTCCCGGGTGCGCACGAGGAGGGTGTAGAGACCGTCCTGGGCGGCCAGCTCGTCGCAGATACCGGCGCCGCGCCCCGCGAAGGCGGCGATCCCCCACTCGCCCGCGTCCGGCGCCTGCTCGGTGTACCAGGCCTGATGGGCCCGGAAGAAGTTGCCCAGGCCTAGGTGCACGATGCGCACCGGCGCCGCGGGCCGGCCGTCGCCGGCGGCCCGGGAGAGGCGGCGGCCCCGGTTCGTCCCGACCGGGCCCGGCTCCGCTGCGGGAACGGGGGCCGGGACCGCGGTGCGCTGTTGGTCGGTCATAGCTTGAACACCGTGCGCGGCTGCTCGGCGACGAGCAGGTGGGCGACCTCGGCGGCCTCGTCGAGGTCGAGTCGGTGCTCGACGACGAGCTCGGCCAGGTGCCCGCAATCCAATCGGCGGGACATGTCGTGCCGGGCCGGGATCGAGCAGAACGCCCGGGTGTCGTCGATGAAGCCCGACGTCCTCGTGAAGCCGGCGGCCTCGGTCGTGGCGCGGCGGAACCGCCGGATCGCGTCCGGGGCGTCGATGAACCACCACGGCACCCCCACGTGCATGACCGGATAGAAGCCGGCCAAGGGCGCCAACTCGCGTGCGTAGAGGGTCTCGTCCATGGTGAAGACGACAAGGTTGAAGTTCGGCGACGTGCCGTAGGCGTTGAGCAACGGGGCGAGGGCCTGGGTCGCCTCGACCGCGATGGGGATGTCCCCCCCGACATCGGCCCCGTATGCCGCGAACGTGGGCCCGTGGTGATTGCGGGCCACTGCGGGGTGCAGGGTCATCGTCAACCCGTCCTCGTGGGCCATCCGGGCCATCTCCGACACCATGTGTCGTTGTAAGGCAACGCATTCCTCGGCGGTGGCGGTGCCGGCGCGAGCCGCGGCATACACCCTGGACGCCTCGGCGACGGGCAGCATGTCGGTGCGCAGGTCGCGGTGACTGTGGTCGGTGGACACCCCGCCGTGCGCCTTGAAGAAGGCCCGACGGTTCTCCAGCGCAGCGACATACCCGGCATAGGTGCCGACGTCCTCGCCGGAGACGGCGCCGAGCCGGTCGACCAGCGGCACCCAATCGGGCCGCCCTGGCTCGAGATAGCGGTCCGGGCGGAAGGTCGGCAGCACCCGTCGGGTGAAGCTGGGGTCGGCGCGCAGGGCCGCGTGGTGGGCCAGGTCGTCACACGGGTCGTCGGTGGTGGCCAGCACCTCGATGTCGAAGCTGTCCAGCAACGCCCGCGGTCGCGAGGAGTCCCGGGCGATCCATTCGGCAATCACGTCGTAGATCGCATCGGCCGTTGCGGCACTAAGACGTTGGGTGACACCGAAGATCTCGACGAGTTCGCTCTCCAGCCAATAGCGCACGGGCGTGCCGGCGTAGGCCGGCCAGTGTTCGCACAGCAGGCGAAAAGCCTTACGCGATGCCGCTTCCGACAGCTCTCCCTGACCGACGCCAAGATCGGTCAAGGACACCCCGCGGGCGTGCATCATCCGGGTGATGTAGTGGTCGGGCGTCACCAACAGCGAGGCGGGGTCGCGGAAAGGGATGTCCTGGGCGATCCACTCCGGCGGCACGTGACTGTGCGGCGAGAGGATCGGCAACTCCTTGACCTGCGCATAGAGGGTGCGAGCCACCGCCCGAGTGGAGGGTTCGGCGGGGAAGAGCCGGTCGGGATGCACCTGGAGCGCCGCGGTCATGGCTCCATCCTTGGCCGCTGTCGCAGCGGCCGACAACGGGTTGCCATCGGTTGCTCGGCCCCACGATCCGAGCCCCGCCGGGCGGGCCTTCCTGCGTGACAAGTGCCGGCAACCCCTTGCCCGGCCGGCGCCGGTCTGGCTGGATCGAAGCCAGCCCCGTCCCGGAAGGACCCGTCATGGCCGACCCTGCCACGTTCCCCGTCGCCTGCCGCCTCGTCGGCGGCGCCCACGAGCAGGTGAGCGAGGCCGACCTCGACGATCTCGTCGGCACGGCCTTGCGCGGTATGCCGCTGGACGGCGCCGACGTTGTGCTCGTCGTCCCGGACGGCACCCGCTCCTGCCCGCTGCCGCTCCTTGTGCGGGTCGTGCACCGCCACCTGCATGGCCGGGTCGGGCGACTCACTGCGGTCATCGCGCTGGGCACCCACTCCTACATGGAGCCCGACGAGATCGACCGGCTCTTCGGCGTCGGTGGGCCCGGGCAGCCGGGGAGCCTCGCCGCGGCATACCCGGGCCTGCGGGTCGTCAACCACGAGTGGGCCGATCCCGACATGCTCGTGACGGTGGGGCACCTGTCCGGCCAGCGGATCGCGCAATTGTCCGAGGGGCGTCTGGCCAAGGGCGCGGACATCCGGATCAACCGGCATGTCGCCCAGGCCGATGTCGCGATCGTCGTCGGGCCGGTCTTCCCCCACGAGGTGGTCGGCATCTCCGGCGGCAACAAGTACTTCATCCCTGGGGTCGCCTCCCAGGAGTTCATCGACATGACCCACTGGGTGGGTGCCCTGATCACCAGCTACGAGATCATCGGCACCACGGGGATCACCCCGGTACGGGCGATGATCAACGAGGGAGCCGCGCTCATCCCCGCCCGCCGCCTCGCGTTGTGTTGCGTCGTGCAGTCCGGCACCGGCGAATTGGAGGCCGCCGCCTTCGGCAGCTGTGAGGACGCCTGGGCGGCCACGGCGGCGATCGCCGCGCAGACCCACGTCGAATACGTCGACGCGCCCTTCCAGCGGGTGCTGTCGATCATGCCGGAGCGCTACGAGGACATCTGGACTGCGGCGAAGGGCTTCTACAAACTGGAGCCGGCCGTGGCCGACGGTGGCGAGGTCGTCATCTACGCCCCGCACGTCACCGAGGTGAGCGAGACCCACCACGAGATCCTGGAGATCGGCTATCACTGTCGCGACTACTTCGTGGCCCAATGGGAGCGCTTCAAGGACGTGCACTGGGGGGTGCTGGCGCACTCCACCCACCTGCGTGGGCAGGGCAGCTACGACCCCACGACCGGGCAGGAACGGCTGCGGGTGCGGGTCACCCTGGCCACCCGGATCCCCCGCGAAGTCTGTGAGTCGATCAACCTCGGCTACCTCGACCCGGCCGACATCGACATCGCCGCCTGGCAGGCCGACCCGGACACTTTCGTCGTGCCCAACGCCGGCGAGGTGCTCTACCGGGTGCGCCCGGCCCGCTGACCGCCCCAGCAGGTATGCCGGGTGGTGCGGTCGGGCCGGAATCTCGGGCAGGGATGCCGGGCCGGTATGCCGGCCCCGGTATGCCGGCCCCGGGATGCCGGCCCCGGGATGCCGGGCCGGGATGCCGGGCCGGTATGCCGGTCCGGACGGTCAGGGTGCGGCGGGGCCGGTCGAGTCGCGCTCGATGAGTTTGACCGGCAACACCTGCGGGCGGTCGGTGGCCGGGCGGGCGCCGGCGGCGATGGCCAGCACGAGGTGCACCGCGGTCTCGCCGAGGCTGCGTAGCGGCGCGGCGACGGTGGTCAGCCCGGGGGTGACCAGGTCGCTGGCGAAGGTGTTGTCGAAACCGATGACCGAAACCCGTTGCGGTACTGGCAGACCCGCATCACGCAGACCACGCATCAACCCGATCGCCATGAGGTCGTTGTAGGTGATGATCGCCGTGTGGTCGCGCTCGCGCACGGCCGTCACGGCGGCCAGACCACCGAGCACCGTGGGGGCGTAGGGGCCGATCCGGCTCTCGGTCAACCCCAGCTCGTGCGCTGCCTCGCGTAGCGCCCGCCAGCGCACCCCGTCGGCCCACGACGCCTCCGGCCCGGACACGTAGCAGACCTTGCGGTGGCCTCGGGCCGCCAGGTGCTCGACCGCCCGGCGCATCCCCCGCGGATTGTCGGTGACCACGCACGGCAACCCGGCGACGTGCCGGTTGAGGATGACGACCGGCACCTGTTTGGCGATCGCTCGGAGCAGGACGTCGGAGATCCGGGAGGTCACCACGATCATGCCGTCGACGATCGGCAGGCTGCGGCGCAGGATCTCGGTCTCCCGCTGACCGGACTCCTGGGCGTCGGTGAGCAGCAGCGTGTAGCCGGCCTTCGCGGCGGCCGCCTCGGCACCGCGGATGATCGGGAAGCAGAACGGGTTGGTGATGTCGGAGGTGATCACCCCGATCGTGTGGAACCGGTTCGGCAGCAGCGGTGGCGCCAGATCCTCGGTGCGATAACCCAGTACGACAGCCACTCGGCGCACCTGAGCGGCCGTGCGGGCGCTGACCCGCCCGGGCCGGGAGAAGGTGCGTGACACCGTCGACGGGCTGACCCCAGCGGCCTTGGCGACGTCGTAGATCGTCACCCCACGCCCGGCGCCCTCGGCCGCACCACCGGGCGCAGACTCGGGCGGGTCGGTCGACGATGCGCGGGGCACCTGGGGCGGCTCCGTCGGCGGCACAACACCGACCCTACGGCCGGCGCTGCGTCCGAACGTTCACTGCCGCGTATGCCGCAGGGGCCGCGGCTTCCGGAGATCGACGGGGTCCCGCCACCCGCAATGGTCCGGTGACCGGACCGAGTGCGCCTGGATCAGCCCTGACCGGTGCGCCGGCAGCCGGCCGACCAGGGCCGGAGTGAGAGAGGATAGGTCGATGACCGCCCCGGCACGACCCGTCGGCACCCGGCCGACGAGCCCGACGGCCGGACCTCAGCCGGCCGCCGTGGAGGCTGCCGTGGAGGCTGCCGAACGGGTCCGCGGGTTGTTGCGCGGCATCGGGCGACTCGGGGTCGCTTACTCCGGTGGCGTCGACTCCTCGGTGCTGGTGGCCCTCGCGGTGCGCGAGCTGGGCTCGCGGCGGGTGATCGCGCTGCTCGGGGTCTCAGCGAGTCTCCCTGCCGCGGAACGGCTCTGGGCCCATGAGGTCGCTGACGCACTCGGTGCCCGGATCGTCGAGGTGGCAACGCACGAAGGCGAGCGGGCGGCATACGTCGCGAATGGACCGGACCGTTGCTATCACTGCAAGGCCGAGCTGTTCACGGTGATCGACGAGCAGGTGCGCCGCCAGTGGGGTCTCACCGCGGTCGCCTACGGCGAGAATGCCGACGACCTGCGCCGCCCGGACCGACCCGGCGCGCGCGCCGCTCGCGAGCACGGGGTGCTCACCCCGTTGGCCGATGCCGGACTGACCAAGGCCGACGTGCGCGCGGTCGCCCGGCTGCTCGGGGTGCCCAGCGCCGCGAAACCGGCTGCCCCGTGTCTGGCGTCGCGGATCCCCCATCACGTGCCCGTCTCTCCCGCCCGGTTGGCTCAGGTCGAGCGTGCCGAGGCGGCGGTCCAGGCGCTCGGCTTCGCCGAGTGCCGGGTGCGTCACCACGGGCGCACCGCGCGGGTCGAGTTGACCGTCGCGGACCTCGTGCGCGCCCAGCAGCCGGCGGTGCGAGCCCGCCTGGTCGCCGGGGTCACTGCAGCCGGCTTCGAGGAGGTCGTCCTCGACCCGGCCGGGTTGCAGTCCGGCGCGTTCACCCGCCACGCCATGGGGCTCGACGATGCCTGATCCGCCGCGCACCGACCGGGGGCCGGCCAGCGGCGACGACCGCGCGACCGCCGCGCCCGACCCGCTCGCCGGCATGGCCGAGCTCGACCACGACCGGGCCGACCGGCGCGGCTACCCAGAAGCCGTCTACTGCGCTGGCAAGACCCCCGACCAGGTCGGCACCATCGCCGCGCAGATCGTCCGGCGCGGCATGGCCCGTCGCGAGTCCCGACCTCCCGGCACGATCGGTGCCCCGGCCACCCTCTTCACCAAGGCCGAGCCGGAGCATGCGGCGGCCGTGCTCGCCGAGGCGCCCGGGGCGGCCTACCTCGACACGGCGCGACTGCTCGCTTGGCCGGGTGAACCGCCCACCCCCACAGGGGGATTGGTGGTCGTGGCCGCGGCAGGTACGTCCGACCTGCCGATCGCCCAGGAGGCGCTGCACACCGCGCGCTACCTGGGTCGGCCGGCCGAACTCGTCGTCGACATCGGCGTCGCCGGGCTGCACCGGGTGCTCGGCCGGCTCGAGCTGCTGCGCCGCGCCCGGGCTGTCGTCGTCGTGGCCGGCATGGACGGCGCGTTGCCCGGGGTCATCGCTGGGCTCGTGCAGGCACCGGTCGTCGCGGTGCCGACATCGGTCGGTTACGGCGCCGCCTTCGAGGGCTTGGCCGCGTTGCTCACCATGCTCAACGCGTGCAGCCCCGGGGTGGCCGTGGTGAACATCGACAACGGCTTCGGCGCCGGCTACCTGGCGGCGCAGATCGCGCAGCCCTGACCGGCCGGCGCGCGGTCACCCGCTGTCGCCGACCAAGCCCTCGGGTCGGTGCGACAGGAGGTCGGCCGGCACCGGCGCGCCGGGCACGAGCCCGGCAGCCGAGGCCGCGGCGCGCGCCGCGTCGAACACCTCACGCAGCGGCCGCCCGCTCTGCCGCGCCACCGCGCTCGCCTCGTCCGCCTCGACGAGCGCGTGCACGACGCCGCCGCGCGCGTGCGCGACCTTGACCGGTAGCGGCACGCCGAAGACGGGCACGAGCACCCAGCCGCGAGCCAGCGCGACGCGACTCACCTCGGTGGCCCGCACCCCGAGCGTCGTCGTATGCCGCAGCAGCACCGCCGTCACCTCGGCCCGCTCCGGGGCTCGGACGAGGGTGTGCACGGTGTGCGCCGGCCGGCCCTTCTTCATGACGATCGGGGTGAGCCAGGCGTCCAATGCGCCCGCGGTGAGCAGGGCGTCGAGCACACTGGGCCAGGCGCGTGGGTCGAGGTCGTCGACGTTGGCGGCCAGCTCGAGCAGGGGTTCGGGCACCAGGTCCTCGGGTGGGTGGCCCAGGACGGGGTCGAGATGGGCCGGTGCCGGGTCCGCGAGACCCTGCGATGGGGCGAGGTGGTCCGATACCTGGTCGGCCTGACCCGGGTATGGGTCGAGCACGACCACCCGCACGACGTTCGCCAGCCCCGGCGGGTCGGCGCGCCCGGCCCCGACCCCGACCGCGACGACCCGCCCCGTCGGGCCGGGTGCCTGGCCGACGCACCAGGCCCGCAACAGGGCCACGCCGGTCGGCGTCGCCGCCTCGCCGATGCGGGTCGAGCGCACCTGCCAGTCGCGCACGAGTTCGGCGACCCCGGGGGCCGGCACCGGCAGGTCGCCGTGCTCGGCGACGATCCGTCCGGAGCCCAGCTCGATCGGGCTCGACGTCGCGGCCGTCACCCCGAGATCCACGAGGGCGGCGCAAGCTCCGACGATGTCGGCGAGGGAGTCCCAGGCGCCGACCTCGTGCAGGTGGACCCGATCGAGCGGCATACCGTGCACGAGCGCTTCGGCCCGCGCCAACCGGTCCAGCGCGGCGAGCGCGAGCTCGCGCACCCGGGGGGCCAAGGTGGCCGCGGCGACGAGGTCCACCAGTTCGCCGGCGTGCCGATGCGGCGCCGGCCTGGTCGCGGTCACCACGGCACGCCGCGCTCGGAAACCGTTCCGCGACACGTCTTCCCAGCCGATGTCGACCTCGGGGACCACGGCGGCCACGGCCGCTTCGACGACCGCAGAGCGCGCGCCGGCATCGACGAGAGCGGCCAGCAGCATGTCGCCGGCGACCCCCGCGGTGGCGTCGATCCATAGCGCCCGACCGTCGGTCATGACGCCCACCGTAGGGCAGGGGCGACGAGTCGCGACGGGCGCGTCGCGGCGGTGTTCCCTGAGTGCCGGACACCGGCAACTCCCAGCAACCCATGGCGCGCAGTGGCGCAGCACGCTGTGCTGGTGTCGTGAGCATGATCCCGCCCGCTGCCGCCACCCTCGTGGACTTCCGCCCGACCTGCGACTTCTTCGTCGGCATCGATTCCGACGACTACGCCGCGGCATACCCCGGCCCGGAGATCACCCGGTGCATCGAGTGGGGCGACGAGGTCAACGCCGCCATCGCGGCGATGGTGCACGGCTGCCCGCCCTTCCCCGACGTGCGCGCCAGCCTCGAGGCGATGCAGGGTCGCGTCGATCCCATGGTGGTCTCGGCGACGCCCCTGGAGGCGCTGCGCCGGGAGTGGGCCGAGCACGGGCTGGCGCCCCTCGTGCGCGTGATCGCCGGGCAGGAGATGGGCACGAAGGCCCAACACCTGGAGTACGCCGCCAAGGGCAAGTACCCCGACGACCACATCCTGTTGGTCGGCGACGCGCCGGGTGACCGCGATGCGGCCCGGCGCACCGGAGTGCTCTACTACCCGATCCTGCCGGGGCACGAGGCCGACAGCAGGAGACGTTTCCGCACCGAGGCGTTGCCGCGTTTCCTGAACGGCACGTATGCCGGCGCGTACCAGGACGGCCTCATCGCCGAGTTCGAGGCGTTGTTGCCCGAGACACCTCCGTGGGCGGGCTCGGTGCCTCCCACCCCGTAGGCGGTTGCTGGCCGGACCGCCGGCCACGTCGACGACGTCGGACGGCCCGCGGCTCAGCTGTGCACGCCGTGGGCGCCGGGCGTCCCACCCCCCGCCCGGCGCCCGCCACACGTTCGCCCGCGGGGCGGGCCACACCGCCCATCCGCGGGCCACACCCCCCTCCGCCCGCGGGTGTCGGCGGCCACGAGAAACTGCCCGTGGGCGGCCAGTTAAGTGCCCGTGGGCGGTCATGAGATCTGCCCGTTGGTGGCCACGGGTTCTGCCCAGTCCCTGTTGATTTGTGCTCGGCGCGGTGACGTGTCGGGTGCGGTCC
>RRZT012671565.1_pt1 | contig 17343 bp, 19 predicted proteins | sample 2165551 | NCBI WGS metagenome assembly RRZT01 (sample SAMN10456910, study PRJNA506462) | wastewater metagenome | biome: wastewater; feature: sludge; material: wastewater sludge; isolation source: wastewater sludge with Escherichia coli K12::gfp cells carrying plasmid... | place: USA: Moscow, Idaho...
CCTGCGGCGACGTGCCGGTGCCCGACGATCAGCTGCCGGTCGTGCTGCCCGAGAACGTCACCGTCACCGGCGCCGGCAGCCCGCTGGCCAAGATGCCGGAATTCTACGAATGCGCCTGCCCGAAGTGTGGCCAGCCGGCGCGGCGCGATACCGATACGATGGACACCTTCGTCGAGTCGTCGTGGTACTTCCTGCGCTACTGCTGCCCGGACAACGACGAGGCGATGGTCGACGAACGCGTCGCCTACTGGTGCAAGGGCGGCATCGACCAGTACATCGGCGGCATCGAGCACGCGATCCTGCACCTCCTGTACTCACGCTTCTGGACCAAGCTGATGCGCGACGTCGGCCTGTTCGGCGACGAGAAGCTGGATGAGCCGTTCGCCAACCTGCTGACGCAGGGCATGGTCGTGGCGCCGACGTTCTATCGCGACGGAGAAGGCGGCAAGAAGGACTGGATCAACCCGGCCGACGTCGAACTGGCGTGCGACGAACGCGGCCGCCCGGTCACGGCGACGCTGAAGAGCGACGGCCAGCCGGTGGTCATCGGCGGCACCGAGAAGATGTCGAAGTCGAAGAACAACGGCGTCGACCCGCAGGCGCTGATCGACCAGTACGGCGCCGACACGGCGCGCCTGTTCATCATGTTCGCCAGCGCCCCCGACCAGTCGCTCGAATGGTCGGATGCCGGCGTCGAAGGCGCCTACCGCTTCCTCAAGCGGGTGTGGCGCCTCGTCTTCGAGCACGTCTCCGGCGGTCTTGTTCCGGCCTGCTCCGGTGGCGAGCTGCCTACCGAATTGAAGACTTTCCGCCGCCAGCTACACCAGACGATCGCCAAGGTCGCCGACGACTACGGTCGGCGCAAGCAGTTCAATACCGCGATCGCCGCCGTCATGGAACTCTTGAACGCCTACGCCAGGCTCACCGACGATTCGGCCACGGCGCGCGCCGTGCGTCAGGAAGCGCTCGAAGCCGTCGCGCTGCTGCTCTACCCGATCGTGCCGCACGTCTGCGAGGCGCTCTACGCCGAGCTGAAACCCGGCCAGATGGCGGGCGTACAAGCATTCCCGAAGGCCGACGCGACGGCGCTGGTGCAGGACGAAATCGAACTCGTGCTGCAGGTCAACGGCAAGCTGCGCGGCAGCCTCTGCGTCCCGGCCGGCGCCGACAAGGCGGCCATCGAAGCTGCAGCGCTGAACTCGGAAGTGGCGCAGAAGCACCTCGAAGGCAAGGCACCGAAGAAGGTCGTCGTCGTCCCCGGACGCCTCATCAACATCGTCGTCTAGGTTGCGGAGAGCATAATGATCGCCTTCATCGGCACGCGCCTGCATTTCGGGCTGTTCCTGCTGGCCGTCGGCCTCGGTACGCTGATGGCCGGCTGCGGCTTCCAGTTGCGCGGGTCCTACTCGTTGCCCTACGAGAGCATCTATGTAGGCGGCGCCGACTACAACCTGATCGTCGCCAACATGAAGCGCGCGATCCGCAACACGGGTACGCGGCTCGCCGACTCGAAAGAAGACGCGCAAGCGACCTTCCTGCCGGCCGGCGAGAAACGCGAGGCGAAGATTCTTTCGCTCTCAAGTACCGGCCGCGTGCGCGAAAAACGCCTTGTCTACACGTACAACTACCGGGTCATCGACGGCAAGGGCCGCGACCTCGTTCTGCCGGGCAGCGTGGAACTCACGCGCGAAATCACTTACGCCGACTCGGACGTTCTGGCCAAGACGCAGGAAGAAGAACTCCTGTGGCGCGACATGGAAGGCGACCTCGTCCAGCAGCTGATGCGCCGCCTGGCCGCGGCCAAGCCGACCGCGCCGACCACGCCGGAGTAAGGCGCCGATGCTGCTCAAGGGCGAGCAACTCGCGGCCCACCTCGACCGCGACCTGAAAGCGGTCTACGTCATTTATGGCGACGAACCGCTGCTCGTCATCGAAGCCGCCGACGCCATCCGCGCCGCGGCCCGGCGGAAGGGTTTCGACGAGCGCGAGGTACTGACGGCGATTGCCGGCTTCAACTGGAACGAACTGCACCTCGCTACCGGCAACATGTCGCTGTTCGGCGGCCGCCAGCTGATCGACCTGCGCATCCCGACCGGCAAGCCGGGCCGCGAGGGCGGCAAGGCTATCCAGGATTACTGCGCCCGCCCTTCGCCCGATGCACTGCTGCTCGTCACGCTGCCCGGCCTCGACTGGAGCGAGGAGAAGGCGACCTGGCTGAAGGCGCTAACCGAGGCCGGTGTCGCCGTCAAGCTGATCCCGCCCAACCTCGCCGAACTCCCGGCGTGGATCGCCGGGCGCCTGCGCCGGCAGCAGCAGAAGACCGGCAACGACGCGCTGCGCTTCATCGCCGAACGCGTCGAAGGCAACCTGCTCGCTGCGCACCAGGAGATACAGAAGCTCGCCCTGCTCTACCCGGCCGGCGAACTCTCGCTGCAACAGATCCAGGAAGCCGTGCTCAACGTCGCCCGCTACGATCTCGACGGTCTGCGCGAGGCCCTGCTTTCGGGCGATGTCGCGCGCCTCACACGCACGCTGGATGGTTTGCAACAGGAAGGCGAAGCGCCGCCGCTCGTACTCTGGGCGATGACCGAGGAAGTGCGCGCACTGGCGCAGGTGAAGGCTGGGCAGAAACAGGGCCAGCCGGTCGACGCGCTGCTCAAGGAAGCGCGCGTCTGGGGCGCACGCCAGTCGCTGTTCAAGCGCGCGCTGCCGCGCGTCAAGGAGGCCGCAGCCAACGCGGCATTGGAGGATGCGGCACGCATCGACCGCATGATCAAGGGAATCGGTGGGGGCGACGTGTGGACCGAGTTCTTGCGCCTGGGACTCGGACTCGCCGGCCATTAGAGGCACTCTGCAGGCAAACTGCGCACGCGAACGCGATCGGCGTTCGTCGCAAATCAGACCTTCATAAAGCGGGACAGCTCGCCCGTGGGTTGTGGGCGGCAGCTCATGCCGCGCCTTTCAGTGCTTTTCGTCCGCAGGCGCATCCGGCGCCAGATGTTCCCACAGGCAGTCGTCGCGCCACTCGGCTTCGTCGTTGAGGCCCTGGCAGCACTTGCCCTGGACCAGGCACTCACCACCGCAGGTATCGGCAACCACCACCACCCGTAATTCGGGATCGACTTTTCGTTCGCCATCCCAGTAACTACAGGTGGCACAGACTTTCACTTCGGCAGGAATGATGACTTTTTTCTGATTCATGGTGAGTTAGCAACAGGTTTCGTTTGCGGTCAGAGTGTATATCTTTCCAATGGTTCCTTTAAGGAAATTATTCCTTCGCTGGCTATAATCAGTGCTTGCCAAAACTCAGCAGAGCGACCGTGGATATAGCGCAATACATGAAAACCGTCGGGCAGCAGGCACGCGCCGCCTCGCGTGACATTGCCCGTGCCGACAGCAACCGCAAGAACACCGCCCTGTGCGCCATCGCCGCCGCCATCCGGCGCGAAGCGGCCGCCCTGCTCGCGGCCAACCGCGCGGACGTCGACGCGGCGCGCGCCGCCGGACTCGAACCGGCGATGCTCGACCGCCTCACCTTGTCCGGGAAAGGCGTCGCCGCGATGGCCGAAGGCGTCGAGCAGATCGCCGCGCTGCCCGACCCGGTCGGCGAGATCAGCGACCTCAAATTCCGTCCGAGCGGCATCCAGGTCGGCAAGATGCGTGTTCCGCTCGGCGTCATCGGCATCATCTACGAAGCGCGTCCGAACGTCACCGCCGACGCCGCGGCGCTCTGCCTGAAGTCGGGCAACGCGGCGATCCTGCGCGGCGGCTCGGAGGCGATCCGCTGCAACCGCGCCATCGCGGCGCTCGTGCATGAAGGTCTGGCCGCCGCCGGCCTGCCGGCGAATGTAATCCAGGTCATCGACACCACCGATCGCGCCGCGGTCGGCCACCTGATCACCCTGCGCGAGTACGTCGACGTGATCGTCCCGCGCGGCGGCAAGGGCCTGATCTCGCGCCTGCTGGCCGAAGCGCGCGTGCCGATGATCCAGCACCTGGACGGCAACTGCCACGTCTATCTCGACGACGAAGCCGACGCCGACAAGGCGCTCGCCATCGTCGAAAACTCCAAGACGCAGCGCTACGGCACGTGCAACACGGCCGAATCGCTGCTCGTCGCGCGCGCCGGCGCAGCGCGCCTGTTGCCGCCGGTCGCCGCGATGCTGACCGCGAAGGGCGTCGAACTGCGCGGCTGCGCCGAGACGCAGGCGCTGGTCCAGGAAGCCGTCGCCGCCAGCGAGGAAGACTACGCCACCGAATTTCTCGCCCCGGTCATTTCCGTCAGGATCGTCGCCGACCTCGAAGAAGCCATCGAGCACATCAACCACTACAGTTCTCATCACACGGAAACCATCGTCACCGAGAACTACTCGAAGGCGATGCGTTTCCTGCGCGAGGTCGATTCGTCGTCGGTGATGATCAACGCCTCGACACGTTTCGCCGACGGCTTCGAGTACGGCCTCGGCGCCGAAATCGGCATTTCCACCGACAAGATCCACGCGCGCGGCCCGGTCGGACTGGAAGGTCTGACCAGCCAGAAGTGGATCGTGCTCGGCAACGGGCAGGTACGCAGCTAGATCGTTTGAAGCGGCATCCGCGGCTTCGCGGCCTTACTCAAGGAGACGTGATGAGAACACTGATTCTGGCAGTCATCGCCGCGTTGTCGCTGAATGTTGCCCAGGCCGTCGAAGTGGCCGGCGTCAAGTTCGAGGACAAGACCAGTCTGGGTAACGCAAGTCTCGTCGCCAACGGCGCCGGAATGCGCAAGAAAGCCTTTTTCAAGGTCTACGCCGTGGCGCTCTACCTGCCGGAGAAGCAGACCGACGCCGACGCCATATTTGCCACCAAGGGCGCCAAGCGCATCGCGATCACGCTGCTGCGCGACCTCACGGCACAACAGTTCGTCGACGCGCTGCAGGACGGCGTCGCCAGCAATCACTCCGAAAGCGAGTTCGCGGCGCTGAAGGAGCGGCTGAACCGGTTTTCGGAAGCAATGCTCGGCATCGGCGAAGCCAAATCCGGCGCCCAGGTGTTCATCGACTTTCTGCCGGAAGGTGCGACGCGCCTGACGGTCAACAATGAAGTCCGCGGCAGCGACGTTGCCGGCGAGGATTTCTTCAATGCGCTCCTCAAGATCTGGATCGGTAACAAGCCGATCCAGGACGACCTGAAGCAAGCCCTGCTGGGTAAGCCGGCATGACCGAAGGGATCTACCAGGCCGTCGTATCGGCGCCGGGATTCAGCATCGGCGTGCGCTGCGACGAGGCTGAAATCCACACCATCGAATATCTCGAACCACGTACCGAAGTTGTGCCGAGCAACGCCCTCGCGCGTGAGGCGGCACGCCAACTACAGGCCTACCTCGCCGACCCGGACTTCGTCTTCACGCTGCCGCTGCGCCCGTCCGGAACAGCGTTCCAGCGCCGCGTCCGGGAACAAATTTCGGCCATTCCGACCCACCAGACGCGCACCTACGGCGAGTTGGCCAAGGCGCTGCACAACGCGCCGCGTGCGGTCGGCCAGGCGTGCGGCGCCAACCCCTTCCCGCTCGTCGTTCCGTGCCATCGCGTGATCGCGGCCGGCGGCGGCCTGGGGGGCTTTGCGCGCCAGCGCGGCGGTTTCCTGCTCGACGTCAAGCGCTGGCTGCTCGCCCATGAAGGGCACTGAAATACGCGCCGAAGACAGCGCGGAAATCGACGCCTTCTGCGATTCCGTGTGGCTGGAGGACGGCCTCGCCAAGGCCTCGCTCGCCAGCTACCGGAGCGATTTGAAACACTTCTCCGTCTGGCTGAACAGACACAAACACCCGACGCTACCCCAAGCCGCTGAAGCCGCCTTGATGGCCTTTGTCGCCGAGCTCTCGACGACACTGCGCGCCTCGTCGCAGGCGCGCTACATCTCGACGCTGCGGCGCTACTACCGGCATTTGCTGGCGCGCGGGCAGGTCGCTACCGACCCGACGCTGAAGATCGCGATGCCGGCCAAGCCGTCGCGATTGCCCAAGGTGTTGTCGGAAAAACAGGTCGAAGCCCTGCTCGGCGTCCCGCAAATCGACACGCCGCTCGGCCTGCGCGACCGCGCCATGCTGGAAGCGCTCTACGCCACCGGCCTGCGCGTCTCCGAACTCGTTGGACTGAAACTGCACGAGGCGCACTTCGACATGGGCGTCGTCCGCGTCTTCGGCAAGGGCAGCAAGGAACGCCTGGTACCACTCGGTGAAGAGGCTATCGACTGGATGCGCAACTATCTGTCCGAAGCGCGCCCGGCCATCCTCAACGGCCAGCAGAGCGACGACCTGTTCGTCACCGCGCGCGGCGAAGCAATGACACGTCAGGCCTTCTGGCAACTGATCAAGCGCCACGCCAAGCTGGCCGGTATCGATCCGGCACGGCTTTCACCACACGTCCTGCGCCATGCCTTCGCGACGCACCTCCTCAACCACGGCGCCGACCTGCGCGTCGTCCAGCTGCTGCTCGGCCACGCCGACATTTCGACGACGCAGATCTACACGCACGTCGCCTGCGAGCGGCTCAAGACGCTGCACGCGGCGCACCATCCGCGCGGCTGAGGGAAATCGCCCGCACCGCTCTGCTATCCTTTCGGTAGCCGCATCAGGAGAACCCCATGAAACCCGAAAACGCGCCGGAAACCCCGGCGACGAAGTTCCTGCGCCAGCACGGAATCGCGCACTCCAATCATCTCTACGACTATGAAGAGCATGGCGGTACGCGCGTTTCATCGCGCGAGCTCAACGTCGCCGAACATGCGGTGATCAAGACGCTGGTCATGGAAGATGAAGCGGGCAAACCGCTGATCGTTCTCATGCACGGCGATTGCAAGGTGTCGACCAAGGAGCTCGCGCGTCAGATCGGGCGCAAGAAGATCGAGCCGTGCAAGCCGGAAGTCGCCAACCGGCACACCGGCTTCCTCGTTGGCGGTACGAGTCCGTTCGGCACGAAGAAGCAGATGCCGATCTGCATCGAGAAGACGATCCTTGATCTCCCCTTGATCTACATCAACGGCGGTAGACGCGGCTTTCTCGTCGGCGTGCATCCGCACGATCTGATGCGCGCGCTGGCGCCGACCGTCGTCGAGGTCGCGCTCAAGGGATAGCGGCGATCAGCCGCGCTACTCATGCCCTACTCACGCACTCCGCGTTCGATGATGACGCCGACGCGCTTGACGCCGCGCATCATGCCCAGCTTGGCGATCGACACGCGCACCCAACGCGCGCCGAATTGCTCGATCAAGAGGCCGGCGACGTACTCGGCGAGCTTCTCCAGCAGGTTGAAATGCTGGGTTGCCAGTTCGCTGCGCAGCCGTTCGACGACGACCGCGTAATCAATCGTATCGACGATGTCGTCGCTGACGCCCGCGCTCGCGGTCGACGTACCGATCTGCAGCGACATTTCGACCGTCTGCGGTACAGCCCGCTCGCGCGGATAGATCCCGATCAGGGTCGAGAGGCGAAGTTCGTCGATAAAGATGATGTCCATGAGGCAGGTTGTTCGCTCAGTGTAAAATCGGCGGCCAGACGGGAGTCCGTGACCGACGCGGATTCTAGCGCACTACGCCGCCCGGATTCGTTCATTCGCTCACTCGCCCAGCCATCCGCATTTCCGGAATTCCACCATGCACACCGCACTCTTCCTCGTTGCCGCCGTCGTCCTCGCCTACCTGCTCGGCTCCGTTCCGTTCGCCATGGTCAGCAGCCGCCTCTTCGGCCTCGCCGATCCGCGCAGTTACGGCTCGAAGAACCCCGGCGCGACCAACGTCCTGCGCAGCGGCAACATGAAGGCGGCCATCGTCACCCTGCTCGGCGACCTGGCCAAGGGCTGGCTGGCGGTCTTTCTGGCGCAAACCTACGGGCCGCGCTTCGGCCTGGGTTCCGGTGCGGTCACGCTGGTCGCGCTGGCGGTGTTCTTCGGCCACCTGTTCCCGATCTTCCTGAACTTCCGCGGCGGCAAGGGCGTTGCGACGGCCGCCGGCGTCCTGCTTGCCCTCGACCCGCTGCTCGGCCTGGCGACGCTCTGCGTCTGGCTGCTCATCGCCTACACCCTGCGCTACTCGTCGCTATCGGCGCTGGTCGCGGCGGCCACGGCACCGCTGATTGCCTTTTTCCTGTGGGGCCGCGATCCACTGCTCGCCGCGGTCGCGATCATCGCCATGGCGCTGGTCGCCAAGCACTGGGCGAACCTGCAACGGCTGATGGCCGGCACCGAGCCGAAGATCGGTGCCAGGAAGAAGGCCTGATCCGCTCAGCCCTTGATCGTCAATTCGGCCAGCGGCCAGCGCGGACGCACGGCAAACGCGCCGGCCGGCTTCGCCGAAACACCGGCCTGAAAACGCAAGGCACCGGCCAGCGCAATCATGGCGCCGTTGTCGGTGCAGAACTCGAGTTCGGGGTAGTAGACAGTGATCCGCGCCTTGAGCGCTGCGGCGTCGAGCTGCCGGCGCAGCTCGCGATTGGCGCCGACGCCGCCGGCCACCACGAGCTGCTTGAGGCGACAGTCCTTGACGGCGCGCATCGATTTCTTGACCAGCACTTCGACGATGGCGTCCTGAAAGCCGCGCGCGATGTCGGCACGCTGTTGCTCGTCGGGCTCGCCGATCTCGCGCACCTTGGTCAGCACCGCGGTTTTCAGTCCGCTGAAGCTGAAGTCGAGGTCGCCCGAATGCAGCATCGGGCGCGGGAACTTCACCACGTCCGGCCGCCCCTGCTCGGCCAGTTGCGCGAGAACCGGCCCGCCGGGATACGGTAGGCCGAGCAGCTTGGCGGTCTTGTCAAAAGCTTCGCCTGCCGCATCATCCAGCGTTTCGCCAAGCAGCTGGTATTCGCCGACGCCGGTCACGCGCATCAACTGGCTATGCCCGCCCGAGACGAGCAGCGCGATGAACGGGAAGGTCGGCGGCCGCTTCGACAGCAAGGGCGAGAGCAAATGACCTTCGAGGTGATGCACGGGCACCGTCGGCACACCGAGCGAGCACGCCAGCCCTTCGGCAAACGAGGCGCCAACGAGCAATGCTCCGGCGAGTCCCGGACCTTGCGTATAGGCGACGGCATCGACGTCGGCCAGCGCATGCCCGCCATCGGCCAGCACCTTGCGCAAGAGCGGGACGGCGCGCCGGATATGATCGCGCGAGGCGAGTTCGGGCACAACGCCGCCGTACTCGCGGTGCATCAGTATTTGCGAATGAAGGGCGTGGGAGAGCAGCGCGCCGCCGTTGTCCGTGCTGTAGAGCGCGACACCTGTTTCGTCGCAGGACGATTCGATTCCGAGAATAAGCATGGGCGGCATTTTATCAGCCCATCGCCGACAAGCGCCGACGGCCCTCGCATAGCGCATTCCCGGCGCCGAGTTCGCCTTTTTATTTACCCTTGCGACAGGTAGAATCGGGCCAATCATCATAAGGAGCCCGACCATGACCTCCACGCAAATTTCCCCGGCCCAGGAGGCCGCCATCCTCGCCGAAGCGCTGCCCTACATCAAGCGCTTCCACGGCAAGACCATCGTCGTCAAGTTCGGCGGCAACGCGATGGTCGACGAGAAACTCAAGCAATGTTTCGCGCGCGACGTCGTCCTGCTCAAGCTCGTCGGCATGAACGTCGTCGTCGTGCATGGCGGCGGCCCGCAGATCGAAAATACGCTCACCCTCGTCGGCAAGAAAGGCGAGTTCACCCAGGGCATGCGCGTCACCGACGCCGAGACGATGGAGATCGTCGAAATGGTGCTCGGCGGCCAGGTCAACAAGGACGTCGTCAACCTGATCAACCAGGCCGGCGGCAAGGCGGTGGGCCTCACCGGCAAGGATAGCGGCATGGTTCGCGCGAAGAAACTGCTGCTGCACAACCGCGACAATTACGAAGACCTGATCGACATCGGCATGGTCGGCGACATCACCGCCATAGACCCGTCGCTGATCAGCCATCTGCAGGCCGGCGCCTTCATCCCGGTCATCGCGCCGATCGGTGTCGGCGAGAACGGCGAAACGTACAACATCAACGCCGACGTCGTCGCCGGCAAGATCGCCGAGGTGCTCAAGGCCGAAAAACTCGCGCTGCTGACCAACACACCGGGCGTGCTCGACAAGGACGGCAAGGTCGTCACCGACGTCACGCCGGCGCAGATCGACGCGATGGTCGCCGACGGCACGCTGTTCGGCGGCATGCTGCCCAAGATCCATTCGGCACTTGATGCGGCACGCAACGGCGTAAAGAGCGTGCACATCCTCGACGGCCGCGTCGAACATGCGCTGCTGCTCGAAATCCTGACCAGCCACGGCTTCGGCACGATGATCAAGAGCGAATAGTCGTTCAGGACAACGGCGTGAAGAGCCTCCTCCACGAAGACGCCGGCTCTTCACCCGCAGGTTCGCGCTTCACCCAAAGAACCTGGCTATTCGACCTCGACAACACGCTGCACAACGCCAGCGCGCACATCTTTCCACAGATACACGTATCGATGATGGCGTACATCTGCCGCCATCTGAACGTCGACGAAGCCGAGGCCACACGCCTGCGGCAAACCTACTGGAAGCGCTACGGCGCGACGCTGCTCGGCATGATGCGGCACCACGGCACCGATCCCCGGCACTTCCTGCAGCAAACGCATGCCTTTGACGACCTCGCCTCAATGGTCGTCTCCGAACGCGGCCTGAAGCAAATGCTGCAACGCTTGCCCGGGCGCAAGATCATCTTCTCGAACGCACCGCAGCAATACACCGAGGCGGTACTCGCGCTGACCGGCATTCGCCGTCACTTTGCGGCCGTCTACCCGGTCGAACGTTTCCGCTTCCAGCCCAAGCCGGCGACCGCCGGATTTCTTCACTTGCTGCACAAGGAAGGGCTCGATCCGCACCGCTGCATCATGGTCGAAGATTCGCTGCCCAACCTCAAGACGGCAAAACGGCTCGGCATGAAGGCCGTGTGGGTGAGTACCAGCTCGCGCCAGCCGCCCTACGTTGACGTAAAACTGGCGTCGGTTGTCGACTTGCCCAAACGACTTGGGCGACTATAGACGGGCAGACTCAACCAAGAGAAACGACACAAGATCAATCAGGGAGAGCGACATGGGCAAGCCGGGCGAACGCAAGCTGCAGATCCTGCAAACGCTGGCCGGGATGCTGGAGGTGCCGAAAGGCGAGAAAATCACCACCGCCGCCCTCGCCGCCCGGCTCGACTGCTCGGAAGCTGCGCTCTACCGCCACTTCGCCAGCAAGGCGCAGATGTACGACGGCTTGATCGAGTTCATCGAATCGAGCCTGTTCGGCGTCATCAACCGCATTGAAACCGAGGAAGCGCAGGGCTTGCGCCAGGTCGAGCAAATCCTCGCGCTGCTTCTCGGCTTCGCGCAGCGCAACCGCGGCATGACGCGCGTGCTGATCGGCGACGCGCTGGTCAACGAAAACGAGCGCCTGCAGGCGCGCATCAACTTGCTGCACGACAAGATCGAAGCGGCGATCAAGCAGGCGCTGCGCGTCGCCGCGACGCAGGAACAACTCGCGGCGGACGCCGATTTCGGCGCGCTGGCCAACGCGCTGCTCTGTTACGTGATCGGCCGCTGGCACCAGTACGCCAAGAGCGGCTTTGCGCGCGAGCCGATGGCGCAGTGGAAACAGCAATGGCCGATGCTCTACGTCACCTGCCTGAGCCAGCGCAGCGAATGAACGCCGATCACCCCTTCAGCCAGGTCGCCGCGTCGAGCGCGAAGTAGGTCAGAACGCCATCGGCGCCGGCGCGCTTGAAGGCGAGCAGGCTTTCGAGCACGCATGCCTTCTCGTCCAGCCAGCCGTTCTGCGCCGCCGCCTTCAGCATGGCGTACTCGCCGCTCACCTGATAAGCGTAGGTCGGCACCCTGAACTCGTCCTTCACGCGGCGGACGATATCGAGATAGGGCATGCCCGGCTTGACCATCACCATGTCGGCCCCCTCGGCGATATCGAGGGCGACTTCGCGCAGCGCCTCGTCGCCGTTCGCCGGGTCCATCTGGTAGGTGTACTTGTTGCCCTTACCGAGGTTGCCGGCCGAACCGACCGCGTCGCGGAACGGCCCGTAGAAGCTCGACGCGTATTTCGCCGAATAAGCGAGAATCCGCGTGTGGATCTGTCCGGCGCTGTCGAGTTCGGCACGAATGCGCGCGACGCGACCGTCCATCATGTCGGACGGCGCCACCACGTCGGCTCCGGCCTGCGCGTGACAAAGCGCCTGCTTGGCCAACGCTTCGAGCGTCTCGTCGTTGAGCACGTAGCCGCGCGGATCGTCGGCCGCGATCAAGCCATCCTGACCGTGGCTGGTATAGGGGTCAAGCGCCACGTCGGTGATGACGCCGAGCTCGGGGAACGCCTGCTTCAGCGCCGCCACGGCGCGCGGCACCAGCCCGTCCGGATTCCAGGCTTCCTCGGCGCCCGGCGTCTTGAACGCCGCATCGATCACCGGAAACAGGGCCAGCGCAGGAACGCCGAGCGTCTGCGCGCGTTCGGCGGTTTGCAGCAGACGATCGACGCTCTGCCGCTCGACGCCGGGCATCGAAGCGACTGCTTCGACGCGATCACGGCCGTCCAGCACGAAGACCGGATAGATTAGATCGTCGGGCGTAAGCACCGACTCGCGCATCAGGCGACGGGAAAAGTCGTCGCGACGCATGCGACGCAACCGCGTTGCGGGAAAACCGGCATTGAAGGCTGTCGTGTTCATACAGGCACTCTCGTTAAAAAACTCGCCACTTGAGAACAAGTTCGGGAACTTCTTTCAGACCGACTCACTCTGAGTCTGCAGATGGCACACACCGTCTCCCGCTTCATCTCCCTGAGCGGGCGCCTTACATCTATGTAAGGCACTTTTGGCCCCCGGCTCTCCCTTTGCCGGGGGCTTTTTATTTCTGCAGCGCTTTCGCCGCCGTGCGCGCGCTCCAGCCAATTGCCTTGCGGTTCTTCGCGCGCGCCACCTTCTCCGTGCGCAAACCGACCGGAGGCGCGACTTCCTTCAGAATCTCCATGTCCAGCCAGCCAGCCAGCATCGCTTCCGCCTCCGCAACACCGGTTCGCTTGAGACTGGAGAACAGCTGCACCGTGCAGTTGTCGCCGATTCCCTTCAACTCGGCCTGAACTTCGCGCAGCACCAGCGCCTGTTCCTGGCGCGTCAGCTTGTCTGCCTTCGACAGCAACACGTGGATCGGCTTTCCCGTCTGCGCAAACCAGTCGATCATCTGCACGTCGAGGTCAGTCAGTGGGTGCCGGCTATCCATGATCATCACCAGCCCGACCAGCTGCTCGCGGCAGGAAAGATACGGCGCCAGCAATCCCTCCCACTGCGAGCGGATTTCCTCGGGCGCCTTGGCGAAGCCGTAGCCGGGCAAATCGACGAAGAACTTCCCTTCGGCCAGCATGAAATAGTTGAGGTGCTGGGTACGCCCGGGCGTCTTCGAAACGTAGGCCAGGCGGGTATGGTTGGCCAGCGTGTTGATGGCCGACGACTTCCCGGCGTTCGAGCGTCCGGCGAAGGCAATTTCCCGGATGGAATCGGCCGGAAGGTCGTTCAGATTGGCAACGGTCGTGCGGAAAACGGCAGTGCGGAATAGCGGCATGGTGGGGTAGACAAGGAAATGGGGCTAGCATGAGGCAGCCCGAAAGTGCTATAGAATATCAGGTTTGGGAATCGGCGACGCCGTGCTTCTCCGAACTCGCGCCTCTCTGAACTCGCACTGATCCAAAGGAGTTTGTACATGATTCGCACTCTGGCACTCGCGGCGCTCCTCACCGCCGGTTTCTCCGCTCAAGCAGCCGAGGATGCGGCGATCAAACCGGATCTGGAGAAAGCAAAGAGCATCGCCGAGTCGGTCTGCGTTGCCTGCCATGGCGCCGATGGCAACAGTGCCACGTCGGCCTACCCGCTCATCGCCGGCCAGGGCGCCGATTATCTCTTCAAGCAGCTCAAGGAATTCAAGGCCGAGGAAGGCAAGCCGGCCGTGCGCAAGAACGACATCATGGCCGGCATGGTCGCCGCACTGAGCGCCGAGGACATGAAGAGCTTGGCGGTCTACTACTCGCAGCAGAAACTGAAGCCGTCGGCAGCGACGGACGTGAAGCTGGTCGACGCCGGCAAGGCGCTCTGGCGCAAGGGCGATTTCGAGCGCGGCATTCCAGCGTGTGCCGGCTGCCACGGCCCGACCGGCGCCGGCATTCCGGTGTTGTATCCGCGCCTGTCCGGACAATATGCCGATTACACAGCGACCCAGCTGAAGAACTTCAGAAGCGAGGAACGGTCGAACGATCCGGGGAGAATGATGCGGACCATTGCGGACAAGCTCTCTGACAAACACATAAAGGCGCTCTCCGACTACATCGCCGGACTTCGCTAACCAACTTGTACGGTTGTACGTGACCACTCCACGCAAAGGGAACCGATCATGAAAACACTCAAACAGCTCATCGAAGGAAAGAACAGGAAACTCGCGGCGGTTTCGCCGGACCATACGGTGCTGCAGGCGCTAGAGATCATGGCCGAGGTCGATGTCGGCGCACTGCTGGTACTCGACGGCGAGCGTCTCGCCGGCGTCTTCTCTGAACGCGACTACGCGCGCAAGGTCATCCTGCAGGGCAAGGGCTCGCGCCAGACCAAGGTCAGCGAAGTCATGACGGGCAAGGTCGTTTATGTGAAGCAGAATGCGACGATCGAGGAATGCATGGCGATCATGACGGAGAAGCACATCCGTCACCTGCCGGTTCTCGATGACAACCAGATGGTCGTCGGCATCGTATCGATCGGTGACGTGGTCAAGGAAATGGTCAGCCAGCAGAAGTTCATCATCGGCCAGCTGGAGAACTACATCACCGGCTAAGCAAGCGCCACGACGCGCCAGATACGAAAAGAGCAGGGTTTTCGCCCTGCTCTTTTTTTGTGCCCTAAACGGACTCTTGCTTGATGCTTACTTGATCTCGAGCAGGCTTTCGTCCCACTTGGCGTGCTTCTCGAAGCCGAGGAGGTTAGCGGTCGTCGCGGCGATGTTCGAGAGGCCGGCTTCGGGAGTCTGCTTCAGGCCGAGCTTGCCGCCGGTGACATTGTCGTAGAGGATCAGCGGCACCGGGTTCAGCGTGTGTGCGGTCTTGGCTTTGAACGAACCATCCTTGTTCTGCGCCGGCTGCCTGGTCTTCTTGTCCAGCTCGAACATTTCGTCGGCATTGCCGTGGTCGGCGGTAATCAACGCCACGCCGCCCATCGCGTCGATCACCGGCAGGATGCGCGCCAGCGCCAGGTCAACCGCCTCGACGGCCATCGTCGCTGCGCGGAAGCTACCGGTGTGGCCGACCATGTCGCCGTTGGCGAAGTTGCAGCGCAGCGTCTTGTACTTGCCGCTCTTCAGCGCGTCGATCATCGCGTCGGCGATTTCAGCGGCCTTCATCCACGGACGCTGCTCGAACGGCACGACGTCGCTCGGCACTTCCTGATAGGTTTCGCCGTCGAACTTGCCCGAGCGATTACCGTTCCAGAAATAGGTCACGTGGCCGAACTTCTGCGTTTCCGAGCAGGCGAACTGGGCGATGCCGGCCTTCGAGAACCATTCGCCCGAGGTATCGAGAATTGCCGGCGGGTTAACGAGGAAGCGCTTCGGCAGTTTCAGGTCGCCGTCGTACTGCAGCATGCCAGCATAGGTCACCTTCGGCACGCGCACGCGGTCGAACTTGTCGAAATTGGCTTCTTCGAAGGCGCGTGTAATTTCGATCGCGCGGTCGCCACGGAAGTTGTAGAAGACGACCGCGTCGCCGTCCTCGACGGTACCGACCGGCTTGCCGTCCTTGGCGATGACGAAGGGCGGCAGATCCTGGTCGATGGTGCCGGGAAACTTGACGCGCAGCGCCTTGACCGCTTCCGAGGCGCTGGCGAACTGGTCGCCTTCGCCGAGGATGTGCGTGTGCCAGCCACGATCGACCATGCTCCAGTTGGCGTCGTAGCGGTCCATCGTAATGTTCATGCGGCCACCGCCCGAGGCGATCTGCGCGTCGAAGCCGCCGGTGCTGAGTTCGGTGAGGAAGGCTTCGAACGGCTCGACGTAATCGAGCGCGCTGGTTTCCGGCACGTCGCGGCCGTCGAGCAGCGCATGTACGCGCACCGCCTTGACGCCTTCTTCCTTGGCACGCACGATCATCGCCTTCAGGTGGTCGATGTGGCTGTGCACGTTGCCGTCGGAGAAGAGGCCGATGAAGTGGATCACACCGCGACCGGCCTTCGCGCCGGCGACGATCTGCTGCCACGCCTCGCCTTGCCAGATCGCGCCGGAGGCGATGGCGTCGGCCACCAGCGAGGCGCCCTGGCTATACACCTGCCCGGCGCCAATGGCGTTGTGACCGACTTCGGAGTTGCCCATGTCTTCGTCGGAAGGCATGCCGACGGCGGTGCCGTGGGCGCGCAAGGCGATGTTCGGGTAATTGGCGAACAGCTTGTCCAGCGTCGGCTTGCGCGCGGCGGCGATGGCGCTGCCGGCATCGGACTTGGGAATGCCGTAGCCGTCCATGATGATCGTGACCACCGGGCCTTGAATGCCGGCAAAGGAAGCAAGTTTCTGCAACATGATGTATTCCTGCGAACGTAAAAGTTAAGAAAACCGGAAGCGACACCCTCGAATCATACCGCTAACGCAGACGCTGCTTCGGATCGAAGCGGACGATGGCCCGACCGTCGGCCGTTTTGCTCGGCTGCGCTTTCCAGGCGTGGCCGTAAACAACCTCGAAAGTCGCCGGCAGACGGCCGTCCTTGAGCAGTCTCTCATAGGCCGCGCGCGCCGCCTGCCACGCCTGGCGCCCCATCAGGCCGCTGCGCCGCGTCTGCATGGCACAGCTCGCGCCGTTGCGGCGCAAGTCAGAGAACAGCTCGTCCACGCCGGGGTAGGTCATCGTCAGCATTTCGACGTCCATGACCGGATCGGCAAAGCCGCATTCGACGAGCATGTCGCCGTAGTCGTGCATGTCGACGAAACGATGCGTGTGCTCATGACCGTCGCTGAAACAGGCGCGCAATTCTTTCAGCGTATCGGGACCGAAGGTCGAGAACATCAGGAGGCCGCCAATGTCGAGAACCCGGTGCGACTCGCGGAAGGCGGCGAGCGGATCATCCACCCAGTGCAGCATCAGGTTCGACCAGATCAGGCCGACCGAAGCGGTCTTCAGCGGTAAGGCCTGCGCATCGGCGGAGAGCAGCGAAGCCGTGTTGCCGCGCATGAAGGGTAGCAGCCAGCGCATGCGTTTACGCTGACCGCGGCCGGCCTGCAACATGGCTTCACTGGCGTCGGCGCCGAACACGAAAGACTTCGGATAACGCTCGCCCAGCGCCGTCAGGCTGCCGCCCGTACC
>RRZT012914385.1_pt1 | contig 17343 bp, 20 predicted proteins | sample 2165551 | NCBI WGS metagenome assembly RRZT01 (sample SAMN10456910, study PRJNA506462) | wastewater metagenome | biome: wastewater; feature: sludge; material: wastewater sludge; isolation source: wastewater sludge with Escherichia coli K12::gfp cells carrying plasmid... | place: USA: Moscow, Idaho...
AATGCTAACATTGCTATCCCTGGTTTTGCATTATCTAAATTAAATTCATCTACTCTAGTGCCTTCTGGAAATATTCCTAAGATATCATCATTTTTTAATACTCTCAATGCAGTTTTTATTGCAGATACATCTGAACCATCTCTATCTACTGGAAAAGCGCCAACCTTTAGTAAAATCCATTTTAAAATTTTATTTTCAAATAATTCCTTTTTAGCCATAAAAAATATTTGTCTTTTAGTAGTCAATGCTAATACTATTGGATCTAATAAATTTATATGATTAGCACATATTAATAAATTACCCTCTTTAGGTATATTATATTCACCATTTATATTAATTCTAAAGATTATCCTAAAGATTATATTTAATAAACCTCTTAAAAATTTATATAATGTCAAGATTTTCCTCCTTGATATAATCTATTATACAATTTATTACTTCATTGATAGTCATATTTGTGTTGTCTATTTCAATTGCATCTTCTGCTTTTGATAATGGATTTAATTCTCTTGTGCTATCATTATAATCTCTTTTTATAATATCTTCATATATTTCTTCTAAAGTTAAATTACTATTATTTTTAATAGATTCTAGATATCTTCTATTTGCTCTTTCTTCTGCAGAAGCAGTCAAGAAAAATTTATAATCTGCATTGGGAAAAACTGCTGTACCAATATCTCTTCCATCCATAATAATTGATTTATTTTCTGCTAATCTATGTTGTAATATAAGAATCAATTCCCTGACTTCGCCAATAACTGCAATCCTAGATGCATTGTTACTTATTTCATTTTCTCTTATATCAGTTTCAACATTTTTACCATTTAAATAAATTTCATTATCTATAATATCAATATTAATATACTTTAAATTTTCAATGATTTTATCATTATTTGATATGTCTATATTATTATTAACCATATATAATGCCACTGCTCTAAACATAGCACCAGAATCAATATAAGATATATCTAAAATATTAGCAATTTCTTTGGCTATTGTACTCTTGCCTGATGCTGCTGGACCATCTATTGCAATAATTATATTTTTCAAACTAACCCTCCTTATTTGATAAATCTGGTCTTAATGCTTTTGTATCTTTTAAGTAAATATGCTTGACTTCATTTTGAACCATATTTCCCTGATAATGTATCATGACTCTTATACATAGTTCCATACTATTTTCTACATACATTTCATTTAAACATATAAGCCCTGCATTTACTATACCAAGCTCTCTTGCACCAATTGCTGGATATGCCTTTGTTATATCTTTAGTAGAAGTAAATATTATACTAATTATATTTTCTATATTTAAATTATTTTTTTCTATTATTGTTTTTAATAATTCTTTAGAATTTATAATTATCTCGTCATAGTCATTTTTAGATACATTTGTTGCTCCCCTAATAGCTACTAGATTCATTATTCCACATCCTTTATATTATATCTAATATTCAATAAATCTACAAGTATTCTTATACATTAAGTCCTGCTAAATAACCAGTAGAAAATGCAATTTGTAAATTGTATCCACCAGTTAATGCATCAACATCGATAATTTCACCAGCAAAATACAGACCTTCAACAATTTTTGATTCCATAGTAGAAGGATTTATTTCCTTAGTAGATATACCTCCAGCTGTGATTATTGCTTCATTTATATGTCTTATCTCAGAAAATTCTATTGGATAATCTTTTAGTATCTTTACAAGTCTTTCTCTTTCTTCTTTTGTTATTTGATGTATTACTTTATTTTCATCAATTTTTGCCAATTTTATAACTGGAATAATTAATTTTTTGGGAAGTAGCCCATCAAGTGAATTTAAAAGTATTTTGTTATTATTATTTTTAAAATCTCTAAGAACTCTAGCATCTAATTTTTCAAAGGATAGATTAGGCTTTAAATCAATATTCAGTTTTATATCTTTAGCATTTAATCTATTTATATAACTACTCATAGATAAAACAATAGGTCCTGAGATACCAAAATGGGTAAATAACATTTCTCCAAAAAGACTTTTATATAATTTATTTTTAACATATGCTTTTAATTCTACATTTTTTAAGGATAATCCTTGTAATTCAGTATTATGATTCTTTAAATTTATTGGACAAAGCCCTGGTTTAACTTCCACAATACTATGACCAAGTTTTTTAGAGAAAATATATCCATCTCCAGTAGAACCAGTTGCTCTGTAAGAATTTCCACCAGTTGCTATGATTATCTTATTAAAAAATAATTTTCTATCTTCAAATTTTATTTCAAATCCATCTTTAACCTTAACTATATCTTTTATTTCAGAATGCAATTCTAACTTAACATTATTAGTTTTCAAATATCTATCTAATCCTTTAATAATATCACTGGATTTATCTGATTCAGGAAAGACTCTATTACCTCTTTCTATCTTTGTAGTAATACCTTGGTTATTCAATAAATCAATTAATGCATCAGAGTTAAAAGTGTATAATCCACTATACATAAATTCTTTATTACTTATAATATTATTCATAAAAATATCTACATCAGAAGCATTTGTTATATTACATCTTCCTTTTCCTGTTATAAATAATTTTTTACCTATTTTTTCATTCTTATCAAATAACACAATATCTTTTCCCATCATTCCTGCTGTTGCAGCTGCCATTATTCCAGCTGGTCCAGCTCCTATTACTGCAATTTTATCCATTATATTCTCCTTTTAAATGAGTTGTTGAATTATAATATTTTAATACTGTATTATAATCTTTTACTTCGATTTTAGATATACCTGTATTATTCATACTTAAATTTTTAAAATGTTTATTATCCATATTAAGTAATACTAAGATTAACATTTTTATTGTAACACTATGGGAAACTATTAATATATTTTCATAATCAACTATTGAGTCTAAGAACTTTTTAACTCTTTTTCTTAACTCATCCAATGTTTCACCATCTTCTATAGAAGACTCTTCAGGAATTCTTAGCCAATTTTCATATCCTTTACTATCAAACTCTAAGATATCTTCCTTTGTCTTTCCTTCCCATATGCCAAAACTATTTTCTCTAAGTAATTCTGATTCTATTATATCTAATTTGAGTTTATTATTTATTATCTCAGCTGTATCATATGCCCTACTTAAATCACTAGAGTAAATAATATCTATATTAGTACTTTCATATTTATTTAAATACTCTGCTGCTTTATTAGCTTGGTTGATTCCTAAATCAGTTAATCTACTATCTTTCCAACCTTGTATTTTGCCAATTGTATTCCATTTTGTTTCACCATGTCTTATAAAATATATATTTTTCATTTTATCTCCTTATTTATCAATTATGATAACATTTAATATGAGTGATCTTTAAAATATAAAAGACCAATCTTATGATTGATCATTTATATTTTTCACATATATATCATATTTATTCCAAATATCCTCTAATTCATCAAACTTATCTGTTATTTCTTCTTTTCTTTCATATCCTAAAGCTGCAATAAATGCGTTTATTAAACTCATTGCTCCAACTATTGAATCAATGAAAGATATCATATCACTATTTGCGATTAACGTAACATCTGCATGGTCAGATACTGGTGAACTAAAACTATCAGTAATACTTATAATCTTTGCTTTTTTTACTCTAAGATGGTCTAATAGTTTTAAAGTAGCTCTTGCATATCTTGGATATGAAATAACTATTACTAGATCATTTTCATCTACATTTAATAATTGTTCAAAAACATCATTGCCCTCTGTCTTTATAACTCTTACATCATCTAATAGATAATTTAAATAAAATGATAGATAGCCTGCTAGGAAGAACGAACTTCTCATACCTAATATATAAACTTTTCTAGCTTTTAATGTCATATCAATTGCTTTTTTAAAATCAGCATAATTTAAATTTGCAATTGTCTTTTCAATATTATCTATATCTTTCTTAAAAGAGAAATTTATTATATCATCTAATTCATTATATTCTTGACTTAATGAAATTCTTTGTACAGTGGTTAATTTAGTTTTTACTAAATCCTGTAATTCAATTTGTAGCTCCTTATAGCCTTCAAATCCTATTGCAATAGCAAACCTTACCACAGTTGACTCACTAACACCTATGGACTCACCAAGCTTTGCAGCAGTCATAAAAGCAGCCTTATCATAATTATTTATTATGTATTTGGCAATTAATTTTTGACCTTTACTTAAGTCATTGTATTTTTCATTTATAAGCATTATTATATCAATATATTCTTCCATATTAACCTATCCTTTATATTATTCTTATATATAATATCAAAATTGAAATTTTTTGCAAGGTATGTTAAATATTTTTTAAAATAAAAGAGCTGTTTCCAGCTCTTTTATACAGGGTAAACTTTATTTTCTTCATCTAGTATTGTATGGTCTAATTTATATTTTTCTGCTTGTCTATATTTAAAATAATCTATAGCAATATTTGGAAATAATGCATAAGTTAGCACATCCTCATCTTCTTCAATATATTCTTTAATAGTTTCTCTATAACCTTCCAGTTCAGAATCAATCAAATCTGCTGGTCTACCATTGAATACTGTTTCATCTCCAATTATCTTTTCTTTTATTTCATCTGAGATTGGCACTGTAGGTTTACCATATAAACCTTTAACATAATTCTTTACTTCATTTGAAACCATTTTATATCTTTCTCCTAGAAGAATATTAAATACTGCCTGTGTACCAACCATTTGACTCATTGGAGTTACAAGCGGTGGATAACCTAAATCTTCTCTAACTCTAGGAATTTCTTTTAATACATCGTCATATTTATCCATTGCATTTTGTTCAGTAAGTTGTGAAACTAAATTGGATAACATACCTCCAGGTACCTGATATTGCAATGTTCTTACATCAACATTTAATACCTTAGGGTTTAATATTCCATCTTCTAGATATTTATCTCTTATCTTAGAAAAATAATCTGTTATTTCTAGTAATAAATCCATATCAATACTCTCTGGATAATATTCTGAACCTGTAAATGAAGCTATCATTGATTCTGTTGCAGGTTGACTACTTCCCATACCAAATGGTGATAAGGCAGTGTCTATAATATCTGCTCCAGCTTCTACAGATTTCATATAAGTTTGATTTGCCACACCTGATGTAAAGTGAGAATGTATCTGTAATGGAATATCCACTTCAGATTTAATTGATTTAACCAATTCTTCAGCCACATAAGGTAATAAAATACCTGACATATCTTTTATACAAATAGAATCAGCACCCATCTTAGCAAATTCTTTTACTAATTCAACATAATATGCATTATTGTGAACTGGACTTGTTGTATAGGAAATTGCTATCTGTGCATGACCTCCATATTTTTTTGTAGCCTCTAATGATGCCTTTATATTTCTTGGATCATTTAATGCATCAAATATTCTTATAATATCTATACCATTTTCTATTGATTTTTTTACAAATTCATCTACAACATCATCTGCATAATGTTTATATCCTAAAAGATTTTGACCTCTTAGTAGCATTTGTAATTTTGTATTTTTTAAATGTTTTTTTAATGTTCTAAGTCTATCCCAAGGATTTTCATGTAAAAATCTAAGTGACGCATCAAATGTTGCTCCACCCCAAACCTCAAGGGAATGAAATCCAACTTTATCTAGTTTTTCTAAAATTGGTAGCATCTCTTCTGTTGACATCCTTGTTGCTATTAAAGATTGATGTGCATCTCTTAATATAGTTTCAGTTATTTTAACTTCACTCATTTTTGTCCTCCTTATTTCTTTTCAAGACCATATAATATTGGTGGATTATTTTTTTGGTTAATAAAATTAAATTCTAATACATTATATTTCTTTTGATCTAATGATTTAAAATACTCTTCTATAGCCAATTGTTCCATCAGTCCACCCTCATGTCCTCTATAGCAGGTAACCAATATTAAACCGTTGTTTTTCAATAGTTCTACTGACTTTTTTATACCCATTAAACTTGTCTTTAAATCAGTTTTAATATTTTTATCTCCAGATGGAAGATATCCTAAATTGTAAATAAAAAAGTCAATTTGATTTTCTATATATCTATCTAGATTTTCATGACCATCTAAAATCAAATTGACCCGTTCTATTAAATTATTTTCTTTTAATAATTCCTCTGTATTTTCTATTGCAATACTTTGAATATCAAATCCAAATACTTTTCCATTTACTCCTACTTTATTTGCTAATAATAATGTATCATTTCCATTGCCAACTGTGCAATCGCATACTACCATATCTTCTACAATAAAATTATCCATTATAAATCTACTTGTTTCTACTGGATTTATAAAATACTTATACATATTAATCATCCTTATTTTCAATTAATTTATTTAGTGAATCTAATTCTTCATTAGTTAAATGTCTCCACTTACCTAAGGGTAAATTATTTAATTTAATATCACCTAATGATATTCTTCTAAGTTCCAAAACTCTATGACCTATAGAATCAAACATTCTTCGAACCTGTCTATTTCTACCTTCATGTATTGTTATTTCTACAATTGCATTTTTATTTTTTGAAATCATTTTTACTTTAGATTTACTAGTCAATTTGTTATCTAATAATATTCCATTTCTAAGTGTATCTAGTTTTTCTTCTGTTGGTATTCCCAATACTTTAACTCTATAAGTCTTTTTTATTTCATAACTTGGATGCATTAATTTATAAGAAAAATCTCCATCATTAGTTAATAGTATAAGACCTTCAGAATCTTCATCTAATCGCCCAACAGGATATATTCTTTCATCTATACCATTTATTAAATCCATTATTATTTTTTCACTGTGTTTATCTTTTAATGTTGTAGTATATCCAGCTGGTTTATTTAATATTATATATATTTTATTCTCTTCTATTTTTATTATAATATCATCTACAGTTACAAGATCATTTTCTATATCAACTTTAGTACCAAGTTCAGTGATAATAATATTATTTACTTTAACTCTGCCTTCTTTTATTATCTCTTCAGATTTTCTTCTTGAGGCAATGCCCGAAACTGCCATATATTTTTGTAAACGCATATCCTACCTTCTATTCCTTCTGATTTTCAATATCTTTTATATTTTCAAATTCAATTTGTTTATCAAGCTCTAAATCTGGAAGTTCATCAAGTGATGCTATGGAGAAGAATCTTAAAAATTCATCAGTAGTTCCATAAATGATTGGCTTGCCTATTTGATCCAATCTACCTAGTTCTTCTATTAATCCTCTAGTCTCTAGAGAATCAAGAACCTTATTTGACTTTACACCTCTTATATCTTCAATCTGTGTTCTTGTAATAGGTTGCTTATATGCAACAATTGAAAGTGTTTCTATTGCTGCATTTGATAATCTTGATTTTTCATGATTGGTTATTAATTTTTTTATCCATTCAAAATGTTCTTCTCTTGTTGTTAGTTGATAAGAATCATTTATTCTAATAATTCTTAAACCTCTATGATTAAATTCTTCCATCATTTCTTTTAAAATTATCTTAAGTCTTTTTTTATCTATTTTAGTTATACTGGAAATATCAGCTATACTTAAAGGCTCTCCCCAAGCGAATAGTAATCCTTCTATTATTCTTTTTACTTCTGTGATTTCTTCCACTTTAACACCCACTTTTTACAATTGATATTTGGGAGTAATTTTTATTTTGTTTTAACCTTATAAATTTTATTTTAGTCAATTCTAGTATTGCTAGAAACATTGAAATAATTTCAGATTTACAGGCTGATAAATTAAATGCTTCCTCGAAATAGAATTCCTTTGTATTTTTTAACATATTTTTCAGTTTATCCATGGATCTTTCAACGGGAAATTCTTCTCTATGAATTTTTAATATTGATAAATCCAACTCTTCTGTAATCTCTTTGTTCATTTCAATTATCTTTTTAAAGGCAATGCTAAGTTGTTCTAGACTCACTTCTTCTAATAGTAATTCATCTTCAATTAAATCTGCAAAATCCTCTTGCTTTTTATAAAATCTTCTATAATGGTCTTCACCCATTATCTTAATTTCATTAGCAATTTCTTTGTATTTTTTATATTCAATTAATCTTTTTATCAATAACTCTTCTGGATCTTCTTCATCTTCATCTTCTACAACTTTCTTTGGAAGTAGTCTATTGGACTTTATCTGTAATAATGTACTTGCCATCACAAGAAATTCACTAGTTATATCTAGATTTAAACTTTCCATTTCATCTAAATAGGATAGATATTGATCAGTTATTAAATTAATTGGAATATCATAAATATCAATTTTTGCATCATCAATTAAATGTAATAATAAATCCAAAGGACCTTTAAAAACATCTAATAAAATATTATACTCCATTTTACACTCCTAATTATATTCTTTAAAACCATCTTTTGTTACTATACCATATATTAGTTTATTTGTAACCATTGATTTATCATCTATTTTAATAATATTATCTAATGTATTTAATGCATTTTCACCCTTATCAATATTATCATAAAATATCGTAGCTAATAACTCACCTTTTTTTATAAAATCTCCAACTCTTTTATTAAGGATAATTCCAACTGCTAGATCTATTTTTGAATCAACAGTTTCTCTTCCTGCTCCTAAGTACAAAGATAGTTTACCTATATCTTCTGCATCTATATCTATTATATATCCTTCTCTATCACTGTATAATTCTTTAGTATATTTTGATTTAGGTAATAAATCTAAGTTCATTATCATATCTACATTGCCATTTTGTAATTCCACCATTTTTAAAAACTTATTAAATGCAGTTCCTGATTTTATTGTATGCAATAATGCAGTTTCTGCTTCAACTCTATTATCTGTATAATTTGATAATAATAGTAACTCAATCCCTAAAGCTAAACTTACTTTAAATAAATCTCCATCTAAATGTTCTCCTTTTAGTATTTCAATTGCTTCTTTTACTTCTAATGAATTACCAATTGCATTTCCAAGTGGCTGATTCATATTAGTTATCAATGCAATGGTATCTTTATTAGCACCATTACCAATATTGACCATTTTTTGTGATAACTCAATTGCATCCTCTATTTTTTTTATAAATGCTCCTTTTCCCAACTTTATATCTAATACAATTCCATCTGCACCTAATGCAAGCTTTTTACTCATTATACTACTTGATATAAGTGATAAATTTTCAACAGTTGCCGTTACATCTCTTAATGCATAGATTAATTTATCTGCTGGTGCAATATTTGCAGTCTGTCCACTAATTGATAGTTTAATATCATTAGTATTATTTATTAATTCTTCCTTAGATAAATTTGTATTAAAATTTTCTATAGAATCAAGTTTATCCAATGTTCCACCAGTATGACCTAATCCTCTTCCTGACATTTTTACAAATGGTATATCCAAAGCAGCAATCATAGGACCTAGTACCAAAGTTGTAGTATCTGCAACTCCCCCAGTGGAATGTTTATCAACTTTAAATCCAATTATTTTTGAAAGATCTACTCTCTCACCAGAGTTCACCATTGCCAAAGTTAGATCCAAAGTCTCATCATCATTCATTTTATTTAAATATATTGCCATAAGTAATGCCGATACTTGGTAATCAGGAATATTTCCATTTGTATAGTTTTCAATGATATAGTTTATTTCTTCACTAGTAAGTATTTTATTATCTCTTTTAGATTTAATAATATCATAAACTCTCATTTTGACCTCCTATTAAAATAGATTATTCTATTTCTTCTAAGATTTTTATGATTAATTTTTCAAAATTTTCCTTTGCTAATAATGAAGTTTTAACAACATCATCATGAGTTAATACTTCATCAAGTATTCCTGCTGCCATATTTGTAATACAAGAAATACCAATTATTTCAGCAGATTGATGATTTGCTATAATTGCTTCAGGTACTGTTGACATACCTACTGCGGATGCACCTAATATTCTTGCCATTTTTATCTCTGCTGGTGTTTCATAAGATGGACCAGACATCCACATATATACTCCTTCTTTTAAATCAATATTTAATGATTTAGAAATATTTTTAACTTTTACTCTTAAATCAGAATTATATACATTACTCATATCTGGAAATCTCTGGCCTAATTCATCATAATTTTTGCCAATTAATGGATTTACACCTGAATAATTTATATGATCTGTAATCAACATTAAATCGCCTGGTTTAAATGAAGTATCTACTCCACCAGAAGCATTGGTCAATATAAATTTATTTACTCCTAATCCCAAAATCACTCTAATTGGAAGTACAACATCTTCAATATTATATCCTTCATAATAATGAAAACGACCTTGCATTGCAATTATCTTTTTATTTCCAAGTTCTCCTATGACTAATCTTCCTTCATGGCCAACAACTGTTGATATAGGAAAGTATGGGATATCATTATATGTAATAATTATCTTATTTTTAATCTTTTCTGCTAAATCACCTAAGCCAGAACCTAATACTATACAAATATCTGGAGTAAAATTTATTTTATTTTTTATATAATCTATACTCTTATTTAGTTTTGTTAAATAATCCATATTTACCTCCCATTTGTTTTTGAAGAATTTAAAAATTCTTGGGGCTTTATATTTAATTCAATATCAATTTCATTTGAGTAATTTTTAAATATTTTCCAAAGCCCTTGTCTTGTTAGTATATTTCCCTGAAGATTAACAAATAAGAATATATTCTCTGGAAATTTTTCAATTAATAATTCTGTATATTTTTTTCCATAATATATTAAATCTTTATTTAATTTAATATATTCATCATTATCAATAATATAACCAATCTCTATATTTAAATCAGTTATTTCTTTTTCTAATATATCAGATATATTTATACCTGTTTCATAGATTAATTCCAATAAAAATCTATCTCTTAATCCTTTTAAATTCTCTCCATATAATTCTAAGGGAATTTCAATCATTCTTCTTATAATATCTTCATCTAATCTATTTTTAGGTCTATTGTATTTTATCTTGGGTAATTCCATATCAAAAGTTGGATCAACTTTTATCTCACCAATATTTAATGCAAAATAAAAATAATTTCTTAATGATGCAATTTTTCTTGTAATAGAATTTTCACTATAACCTCTTTCTCTTAAATGGATAATGTATTTAAGTATATCTGATTTATTGACTTCATTAATTTTTTTTAATCCTAAAAATTTTTCAAATAGATATTTATCTCTAATATAAGCCTCAATAGTGTTACTAGAAAAATTTCTCTCAAGATAAGATTTATAATCCATGTTTATCTCCTAAAAATTTATCTAAATATAATAATGCCATTACAGTTTTACTATCAACAATTTCTCCGTACTCTATTTTCTTTATAGCATCATTTAATTTTATTTTTACTAATCTTAAATTCTCATCATCTACTCCTAACTTATCAGATACTTTTACTATATCTTTAGTAAAAAATAAATGAATTCTTTCATCGGAGAATCCTGGCGATGTAAATATTTCCATTAAGTATTCTAGGCTTTCGGTTCTGTAGCCAGTTTCTTCTTCTAATTCTCTTATTGCAGTTAGATTTGGCGCTTCATCTTTTTCTATTTTTCCAGCTGGTATTTCAAGTAAAACCATTTCAATTGGTTTTCTATATTGTTCTACTAGTAATATTTCACATTCTTCTGTTAATGCTAAAATGCCTACTGCTCCTGGATGTTCCACAATTTCTCTCTTTGTATATCCTTTATTAGCTAATTCAACTGTATCAACTCTAAAATTAATTATTTTACCATCATATATTCTTTCTGACTTTATTGTTTTTTCTTCTAAAGACATTCTTTTTCCTCCTCGTTAAATAAGAAGTTTGCATATTCTGCTACAGCTCCTAAAGTTAAAAAATAATCCCTTTCCTCCTCAATATCTCTACCCATAGTCAAGGTATTATAACCATACTTTTCCATAGCCTTGTAAATAGTACTACCATTGCCATAGACAATATTTATATTATCATTTAAATTTAAATCCTCTAACTGTTTATTAATTATATTTCTATTTTCACCTTTTAAATTATTAAATACAATTCTTGTAGGAGATTTTACAATATATTCTAATACAGTTCTAGTGTGATGACTTAATCCAAAATGCCTTTCTCTTTTATCATTAAAATTAACTCTTGGAACTAAGATAGAATTCCCTCCTAGCGACTCTACTGCATTTACTATCTCACCTTGTTCAATGCCACTATATCCAAATTTAGTTCCAGTACCAACTATTCCCGGTCCCATGGATATTATTGTAATATCAGATTTTAATATTTCTTTTGAAGCAATTAGTCCATTATAAATATTTACTGCCTCTAAATCACCACCAAAAGCATGGCCTATTGTAATTGTATTATTTAATAATTTATCATCTTTCAATCTTCTAACAGTATCGCTAAATCCCATTGGTAGACAACCACCATCTGTCATTATATAATTTATATTTAGATTATTATTTAAATATTTTAATGTTGTTACTATAGGTGCCAACATACTATGTAATGTAGCAACAATACATATATGATTATTTAAATTATCAAAATTTAAAAATACATTATGGTACTCTGATTCTTGTGATTCTGCAGCTAAACACTTTATCTGCATCGGTGTGTACCTTAATTTCATTATATGACCACTATCATTTGATAATAGTTTTTCATTATTTAAATTATTTATTATAAAATCTATGCCACCAGTACCTAATTTTAAGTCAACTGCTGTAGTATTGATAACTACAATATCATCTATATTCACTTTTCCAGTCATTTTATTATAATTAATAGAATCTGATATCCTATCACCTATATCAACTTTTACTTTTGTTATATCTTTATCTTCATAAATAATTTCTATTATCTTTCCTCTACTATAACTTAACATTGTTTACCTTCCTATTTCATCAATATATTTTAGAATTTTATTATTTTCAATTATTTTAGAAATTGATTTCTTTTCAGCTAATATATGTAAGAATATTAGCAATAAAAGATAAGCTATCTTTATATATAATATCTGTGATAATACTACATATATTCCCAAAGTTAGACCCAATACATTAGACCCTGTATCTCCCATCATGGCTTTAGCTTTTATATCATATGGCAAATATACTAGTGTTATTAGTATCATTGAAACTATAATAAAATATCTATTAAATTCTGATAATAATAAAAATATTATACTTAATAATAAAAATACCTTTATTGTTCTACCAGGTCTTAAATCAAATAAGTTCATTGCATTTATTGATAATGCAATTATAAAACTATGGAAAATTATCTCTCCAATGCTATTAGATATAAAAGTAGATATAACTAATGAGATAAAAAATCCTAAGGCAGCTTTTACAAATCCTGTTGTTAATTCCCCTTTAAAAAATGATTTAATATGTCCCTTTAGTCCTTTTACTTTAATATCTCCAGCTAAGTCATCTAATAATCCCACCAATCCCATTGTCAATATTCCAAATAGGTATAAAATTATCTCTATATTTTTGTCTATAACAATATATAGAGATAATGATATTAATTGGACAAAAATAAATACTATACCTAAAGGCATTGGAATCATTATTTTTTTAAAGTTCAAAGCTACAATTTCATTAGTTTCTAGCATTTTCATAACCATTGGTGTTCCAATTATAGTTAGAATAGTTGTAAGTATTAATAATATAATTTCCATTTAATCACCTTTTGAAGAACATTACTATTAATGTCTTTAATATATTTAAAAATTGTTTACCTCTATGGATATAACCTTTAAATGAATGGTCTGAATATCTATGACTCATATTTACTTCGATATTTTCAAAATTATATCCATTTTTTATAGCTTGAATTGTCATAGCAACTTCAATTCCATAATTATTAGGAATATATTTAATAGAATCTATGATTTCTTTTTTATATGCTCTCTGACCTGAAAGAGAGTTATCCATCTCAACTTTTGTATAAAATTTAATACCTTTCTTGGCTAAATTTTTTACTAATCCCATACCTTTTCTCTTTCCAGCTTTTTCTCTAACAGGAAATCTAGCCACAGTAAAATCAACTTTGTTGTCTAATACTGGATTAATTAACTTTTCCGCTTCTATACTTGTAATACCTATATCTGCATCTAATAAGCATATAATATCATAATCATATTTGTTAAAAACTTCCTTTAATCCTGCGCCCTTACCTTTATTGGTTTCAAAATTTATTAATTCTACATTGGAAAAACTCTTTACAATCCCTGCAGTATTATCTGTAGAACCATCATTTATAATAACTATCTTATCTATTATATTTAATGATTCTAAACCTTCAATTGTTTTTCCAATAATATCTCCTTCATTATATGCAGGAATTGCAACTAAAATTTTATATTTCATAATCTTCCCTCTATATCTTAATTAGTATTAGTATTTATAATGTCTAATCTTGGCATTAAACTATCTGCTGTATTTTTAGTACCATAATGCCCTGGTCTATTGTCAATTACATAGACTAGTGATACCTTGCCTATTATATTATCTATATTATCTATTGTACTTATATTATAATCTTGATAACGTGGCATATAAGAATAACTTACATTTGATTTCTCTACACCAACGATATTTATATTTTCAGAAATTGAAATATCAATTATACATTTATCAATCTTGTCAACTAGGGCATTTTCTTCTTCTTTACTACCTCCAGCTATTATAATTGTATCAATTTTATTTTCAATATTTAAATTACCTATTAAATCTATTATTCTTTCTTTTTTCAACATTTCTATAAATTCATTATTATTTTCTAATAGAGCATTTGTTATTTTTCTGCTTATATCTATAATTAAGTCATTATCTTCTAATTCTATATTATATCTTGTATAAATATCTTCTAATTTTTCTATATTCCTTACATTTTCCTTTATTGTTAATATGCCTTTTAATTTTGCACCCGCATCTTCTAAAGTTGCTCCTAATCCAGAATAAATATAGTCAGAACTAGTTTCGATTATTATTGCATTTTTACCCAATAATCTATTTTCAATTATTTTTTTATAACTATTATTTATATATTTTTTATCATCAATTTGCTCTTCTTTAATAGTATTTATTTCATCTTTTAATTTTTTATTTTCTCTTTGTTCATAATCAAATCTTTTTTCTAATTCTAATGCAATTAACTCACCTTGGTCTTCAACAATAGTTTGAGCATCTAATGTAAATCCAATAAATATTCCAATACCTAATGCAGCAAAAATTGCAACTATTGATATTACATAAAATTTCATATTTGGTATCATAGTATTCTCCTTTATAATCCTAACATCATTCTTAATTTTATTCTTAAAAGTTTGGCTAATTCTCTCATAATTGGATGCATACCAACTATAACAATTATAGGTATTAATGCTGCTATTGCTATTCCAATTACATATTTAAGCTTAAAACTACTATGATATAGTTTGTTAACGCCTTTTGCATCTACTAATTTTGCCCCAACCTTTATTCTTACTAAAAATGTACTTGCCATTCCTGGTCTTCCTTTTTCTAAAAAATCTATCATATTATTATGTGACCCAACTGCAACTATTAAATCTGCACCATTGTCATAGGCTAATAAAAAAGCTATATCTTCTGAAGTACCTGGAGCTTGAAATTTTATAGCATCTAATCCTAAATTCTTAACTCTATCAAGACCTGGAGCCTTGCCATTAGCATAGGCATGAACAACAATTTCTCCCGCAGACATAAGACATTTATCAGATATACTGTCCATATCTCCTACTACAATATCTGGTCTTAATCCTTGTTCTAATAATGCATCTCCACCACCATCTACACCAATTAGAATTGGTTTAACTTCATCAATATATGATTTAATTGCATCTAAATCTGCTTTATAATCTTTTCCACGAACAACAACTAGAACATGCTTAGAATCAATTTTTGTTTTAATCTTTGGAGTCTCAACGCTTCCTGTAACTAAACCTTTTTCTTTCTTAGCATATTCTAGTGTATTATCTATAAAATTTTCTAACTCATATTCTATGTTATCATAAGCTATTTGTAGCAGATTTTTTATTTTATCTTCTGTTAATAATTCACAATTATAAATTTTTTCATCACAAATTAAAGAGTCTAAATTTAATTCAATAAAACTCCCCTCTGAAATTTCTTCAAATAAATCTGTATCTCTAGATTCAAATATCGGTATATTTGCTTCTAGAAACTTTGCTGGACCTTGATTAGGGTATTTTCCACTAATGGTTTCACCAAGATTTATTATCGCTGCTACTTTTTTTTCCACTAATGAACTTGCAGCTACTTCATCTATATCTGTATGGTCAATCAATGCAATATCACCAGGGTTGAGCCTAGAAGTTAAATTTTTAGTCTTTTTATCTTTTTTTACTAAACCTTTTATCAAAATATTTCCTCCATTATTAGTTTAGGTTATATTTTCTAGAATTCTCTAAGATTTCTTTTGCATGGGAAATAGTTGTATTTGTAATATTGGAACCACCTATTAATCTAGATATTTCCAAAATTCTATCTTCATCATTTAATTTTCTAACAAAAGATTGAGTTTCATTTGAAATAGTCTTTTTTTCAATTAAAAAATGTGTATTAGCAAAAGAAGCGATCTGTGGTAGATGCGAAACACATATTATTTGATGATCTCTAGATATTCCTTTTATCTTTTCGCCAACCAATTGTGCTGTTTTTCCACTTATCCCTGTATCTATTTCATCTAAAATCAAAGTATCTATATTATCATAGTCTGCAAATACTGTTTTAAAAGCTAACATCATTCTTGACATTTCTCCACCTGAAATTACTTTAGATAATGGCTTTAATTTTTCACCAACCTTAGTAGATATTAAAAATTCAATATCATCTAAACCATTATCTGTAAAGTAAGTTTTTTCTTTAAAATCAATTTGAAAATTAACATTATTCATATTTAAATCTTTTAATTCAGTTAAAATATTTTTTGTTAAAATATCAGCAGCTTTTCTTCTTATTTTTGTTGCATCTTTAGATAAATCTAATAGTTTATTTTCTATATTTTTTACTTCATTCTCTAAATTTTTAATATTAACTTCATTTGATTTTAAGAATTCCAATTCACTCTTAATTTCTTCTCTATAGTTTATGACTTCTTCTAAATTTTTATCGTATTTTCTTTTTAAGAAGAATGGGATAGTAATATATGTCGATTAAACAAAGGATTCTAAAGAATAGTGTAGCCTCTTTACTTGATAAAATTTCAAAAGTGACTGAACAATTATTGCTAGTGCCATTTTTTATTTTATGTTGGGGGGTTGAGTATTATGGTGATTGGATCACTCTAACT
>RRZT010259471.1_pt1 | contig 17339 bp, 16 predicted proteins | sample 2165551 | NCBI WGS metagenome assembly RRZT01 (sample SAMN10456910, study PRJNA506462) | wastewater metagenome | biome: wastewater; feature: sludge; material: wastewater sludge; isolation source: wastewater sludge with Escherichia coli K12::gfp cells carrying plasmid... | place: USA: Moscow, Idaho...
ATCGTGCTCGGGCCGGGCGTCCGCGCGCTGTGGCTGCTCGCGACCGGCGACGCCGGGGTGGCCGCGCTGAGCGACCCGAGCGTGCCGGCGACGTGGGCCGTCGTGTCGGGGTGCGTGTGGCTGCTCGCGCTCGTCGCGGGGGTCGAGCGTGGCCCCGCGCTGCGTCCGCCGTTCCTCACGGGCGTCCTCGGCGACGCCGACGCGTCGCGCGCGAGGGCGTTCGGCGGTCCGGTCCTGCGCGCGACCGCCACGCTCGCCGTGGCCGGCGCCGTCGCCCCGCTGCTTCCCGCGCTCGCGCTCGTCGACGCTGGTCTCGCCCGGCCGCGCGACGTGGCCGCGCTCGCGCTCGCGGGGGCGCTCGCGGGGCTCCTCGTCGCGACCGCGGGGCTCGCCGGTCAGGTCCTCCGTGCGACGACGGTCGGCTGGACCGCGGTCGTCGCGCTCGCAGCGGGGGTAGCGACCGCGCTCGTGGGCTGGTGGCGGTGGGCGCCGTGGGCGCTCGTCGCGAGCGTATGGCCGGGTAGCGGGTTGCCTGCCGCGAGCGTCGTGGCTGCGGCCGCCGCGGTCCTGGTCGTCGTGTGGCTCGGGCTGCGCGGGCTCGAGCGTGTCAAGACGCGTCGTCTCGTGGGGCAGGCCGTGCGGGCGCAGCGCGCGCAGCTGCTCGTCACCGCGCTCGACCTGCCCGCGGCGGGGGAGGTGTACCGGGCGCTGCCCACGGCGGGCCGCCGCCTCTCGGCGCTCAGGCAGGTCCCGGGGCCGGTCGCCGTCCTGCTCGTCCCCGTGACGGCGTCGGTGCGCACGCCGTGGCGGCTCGCGGCGGGCCTCACGACGCTCGTGGCGGCGGGTGCCGCGAGCGGTCTCGTGGTGCCCGGCACGGCGTTGCACGTCGGGCCGGTCGTCAGTGCGGTGCTGGCGTACCTCGGTGTCTCGGTCGTGTGCGACGGCGTGCGGCACGCGGCGGCGCTCGGCCGGGTGTCGACCCAGTACGGCTGCTCGGACCTCACGCTCCTCGCTCTGAACGGCGCCTGGCCGCTCGTGGCCGCCGTCGGGCTGACGGCCGCCGGGGCCGCAGTCGCGGACGCTCCTGTCGGCCTCGCAGCGGTGGTGGCTGCGCTCGCGGTCGGGGTACGCGTCTCGGACGCGCTCAAGGGGCCGATGCCGGTCGACCTGCTCGTGCCCGTCGTGACGCCCGCGGGTGACGTCTCGGCGCTCGGCCGGGCCGTCTGGTTGGCCGACGGCCCGCTGCTCGTGGGGGCCGTCGGGGTGGCGGGCGGACTGGCGGCTGCGGGGCGCGGGGGGCTCGGCGTCGTGGCTGCGTGCGTCGTCGCGATGGTGCTCTGGAGGGCCCAGCGGCGCTGACATGCTGACACCGTGTTCGTCAAGTTCTGACGGCCCGTTCGCCAAGTTCTGACAGTCCGTCCGTCAAGAAGTGACAGTTCGTCAGTCTTCTCGACGGCCAAAGGTCCTGAGAGTAGGGTGTGCCTGGTTTGCTTAGGCAAGCCTCACCTACGACCCGCGCGGCTGCCGCGCGGGCACGCCTCGACACCAGGAGCTCCGCCGTGCAGCTTGTGTCCCGAGCCAGGTCCGCCCTCGCGGCGCTGGCAGTCCTCGCCCTGACGCTCACCGCGTCGATCGTCGGGCTTGCCACCCCCCGCCGTCGCTGGCGCAGGCCCCCAGCTCGTCCTCTCGGAGACGACTGGGCTGACGCCGGGTCAGGAGGTCACGGTCACGGGCAGCGGCTACGACCCGGCTGTGCCGATGTACCTGCTCGTGTGCAAGGACGTGCCGCTGTCCGAGGTGAGCTTCACGTTCGCGATGGGCTGCACGGCCGGCTCGAAGGCCATCTCGCCTGCCCCGGACACGCCCACGAAGGTGAAGCTCGAGGCGGACGGGACGTTCACGACGACGATCGCCGTGCCCGACAAGGGGGCTGACGGAACGGCGATCTACACGGTCGCGGACCACACCGCGCAGTCGAATCGGGGCCAGGACGCCAAGCAGACGGTCACGTTCCTGAGGCCACCGGCCGTCTCGGTGTCGCCGGTGACGGGTGTCCATGCTGGTGTTGCCAACACGTTCTCGCTCTCGGGCAGCAGCTTCGTGCTGCCTGGATCTGCGCAAGGCATCTACGCGGGTGTCGTCGCGACGAGCGACTGGCCCCAGGGTGCGGCGCCCGACGCGTCGAAGTTCATCGGGACGAAGTACATCCCGGCGGGCTCGATCACTGGCGGCGCGTTCACGGCGTCGCTGTCCGTCGCGGCCGGGGCGCTCGACCCGACCCGCTCGTACGAGGTCGTGACGTTCTGCGCCCACGCCTGCTCCGGAACTGACCGGTCGCTCGACGTCCGCGTACCCATCACCTTCGCGGCTGCGACCACGCCGACGCCGACGCCGACCCCCACGCCGACCCCGACCCCCACGCCGAGCCCGACCCCTACGCCGGCTCCGAAGCCTTCCGAGTGCGTCGCTGACTCTTCGATCACCTCCTGCGTCTCGTCCTGACGTCGTCGACCAAGGCTGAGCTCCGGGCAGACGCCGACGTCAAGGCGTACCTGAGCACCCCCGCGCAGAACCTCAAGGACGTGGCGATCGCCTCGGTGGACCTCAGCGGCGCACTGGCGACGTCCGGCCGCACGACGACCATCACCAACGCCGCCGTGACGCTCCTCGCCTCCGGCGCGCCCGTCTTCGCAGGGTTCTACCCCGCGGGGGAGAAGCTCGACCCGCTCAGCGCCACGATCACGGTCGCCGAGAAGTGCGACGACGCCAAGGTCCCACCCACCCCGAAGCCCGTCGCGACGCCGACGGTGTCGCTTGGTGGTGACGTCGAAGGCTCCCGCGTCGAGCAGGGCGACACGATCACGTTCCGCGTCACCGGGCTTCCCGCGTCGGCGGCCTCGAGCGCCGAGGTGCACTCCGACCCGATCAGCCTCGGTTCCCAGCGCACGTCGGCGAAGGGAGTCGTCACGTACGACTTCGACGTCCCGGAGGGGTTCGCTGCGGGGCGCCACACGTTCGTGCTCTCCGTCGCGGGCGTCGCGAAGCCGATCAAGCAGACGTTCACGGTCGTCCGCGCCGAGGCCGACAAGGCTGAGCCCGTCGACTCGACCGGTACGCCCGAGTGCGTCGCCCGCAGCGTCAACGGCGCCACGCTGACCTGGGGCCTCAAGTCCAGCTACCTCGCCTACATCGAGGGCTCGGTCGCCCAGGGCAAGATCACGACGGCGGGAGCTCAGCGTTCCGGCTCGACGTTCACCTGGTCTGGCGGGACCGGCGCGTACAACACCGACGCTGCGCGCGGCACGGGCTCGTTCACCGGCTCCGTGCGGACGGTCGGCCACGGTGGCGTTCTCGACGTGACGTTCTCGAACCCGCGCGTCGTGCTCCACAGCTCGACGCGGGCGTCGCTCGTCCTCGACACGCGAGGCACCACGATCGACGGCGACACGTTCGCGTACGCCGGCATCACGTTCGCGACGCTGCACCTCAGCGGTCGCGGCGGCATCTCGGGCGACCGCGTGTCCTACAGCGGCGTCCCTGCGACCCTCACGGCAGCGGGCGCCAAGGCGTTCTCCGGCTTCTACAAGGCCGGCGACGCCCTCGCCCCCGTCTCGTTCACGCTCCCGCTCGGGGGCGAGACCGACTGCTCGACGCCGACCGGCACCCTCCCGGTGACCGGCTCCGAGCCGGTCGGGCTGGTCGCGCTCTCGGGTGCGCTCCTGCTCGCCGGTGCTGCGCTCGTCCTGGTCCGCCGCCGTCGGGGCACCGTCTCCGCCTGACCTGGACGCCGACGCACGTAGGCCCTGGACGCGATGCGTCCAGGGCCTACGTCGTCGAGAGGTCTCGGGACGGTGGGGTCAGACCAGCTCGATCAGGTCCGCGATCGACGGGACGACGCGCGACGGACGGAACGGGTACAGCTCGACCTGCTCCGCCGTCGTCGAGCCGGTGAGCACGAGGAACGTCTCGAGGCCTGCCTCGATGCCCGCGACCACGTCCGTGTCCATGCGGTCACCGATCATCGCCGTCGTCTCCGAGTGCGCGTCGATGCGGTTGAGCGCCGACCGGAACATCATCGGGTTCGGCTTGCCCACGAAGTACGGCTTGCGCCCCGTCGCCTTCGTGATCATCGCAGCCACCGCACCCGTCGCCGGCAGCGGGCCCTCGGCGCTCGGGCCCGTCGCGTCCGGGTTCGTGCAGATGAATCGCGCGCCGTCGAGGATCAGGCGGATCGCCTTCGTGATCGCCTCGAACGAGTAGGTGCGGGTCTCGCCGAGCACCACGTAGTCGGGCGACGACTCGGTGAGCGTATAGCCCACCTCGTAGAGCGCCGTCGTCAGCCCGGCCTCCCCGATGACGTATGCCGAGCCGCCTGGCGACTGGTCCTGCAGGAAGCTCGCGGTCGCGAGCGCCGACGTCCAGATCGCCTCCTGCGGGACGTCGATGCCCGACTGCGCGAGCCGTGCGCGCAGGTCGCGGTCCGTGAAGATCGAGTTGTTCGTGAGGACGAGGAACGGCCGCTCGGCGTCGCGCAGCGCCCGGATGAACTCCGGCGCACCCGGGAGGGCGACCCCCTCGTGGACGAGGACGCCGTCCATGTCGGTCAGCCAGGAGCAGATCACGCGAGGCTGGTCGGTCATGTCACACCTCCGGTGTCGTCGTGGGGACGGACGCGGCCGTGTCGCGCGGCGCACGACGCCGCGCGAGCCACCCGCGGGCGACCTCGATGATGATCGGGAGCACCGACACGAGGACGATCAGGACGAGGATCGCCTCGATGTTGTCGTGGATGAACGTGATCTGCCCCAGGAAGTACCCGAGCACCGTGATGCCGACGCCCCACAGCAGCGCGCCGATCACGTTGTAGCTCACGAAGTGGCGGTAGGGCATGCGGCCGACGCCGGCGGCGACAGGCGCGTACGTGCGCACGAACGGCGCGAAGCGTGCCAGGACGATCGCCCGGCCGCCGTACTTGTCGAAGAACGCGTTGGTCTGGTCGATGTACGACTGCTTGAAGAACCGGGAGTCGGGCTTGCTGAAGATCCGGGGCCCCACCTTGTGCCCGATCGCGTAGGCGACCTGGTCACCTGCGAACGCGGACACGAACAGCAGCACGCACAAGAGCCACAGCGGGAAGTCGAGCTGCTCCTGCGCGACGAGCATGCCCGCCGTGAACAGCAGGGAGTCGCCGGGGAGGAACGGGAACAGCAAGCCCGTCTCGATGAACACGACGACGCAGATCCCGATCAGCGCGTAGGTGCCGAAGGACGCGATGAGCGTGTCCGCCTGCATCCAGTCGGGGCCGAGAGCGAGGACGCTCGGATCGGCGGCGGCGTGGAGGGGCGCGGAGGACACAGCGTCGAGCACAGAGGTCAGCACCGCTCCAGCCTAGTCGGGCGGCCTGTCTGGACGGCGGTGCCGTCGTAAGCAAGTGGTGAACATCCGTGCGCCGCTCGCGCCGATACCTGCAGGACAATGGTCGGGTGCTGCAGGACCGTGACGAGGAGACCACCCGGGAGATCGGCGTCGGGCCGTGGCCAGGCGGGCCGGCAGCCTGGCCCACCGACGAGCGCTACGACCCCGAGCTGCTGAGCGACGGCGACCGGCGCAACGTAGGCGACGAGTTCCGCTACTGGACGGTCGAGGCGATCGTCGCAGAGCTCGACACCCGCCGGCACCCGTTCCACGTCGCGATCGAGAACTGGGGCCACGACCTCAACATCGGGTCGGTCGTGCGCACAGCCAACGCTTTCAACGCGGCAGCGGTGCACATCGTCGGCCGGCGCCGGTGGAACCGACGCGGTGCCATGGTCACCGACCGCTACCAGCACGTGCACCACCATCCGGACGTCACGGACCTCGTCGCGTGGGCTGCCCACGAGGGGCTGCCCGTCATCGGCATCGACAACGTCCCGGGCTCGGTCGCGATCGAGCGGTTCACGCTCCCGCGGGAGTGCGTGCTGCTCTTCGGCCAGGAGGGTGCGGGCCTGAGCGACGAGGCTGTCGCGGCGTGCGACGTCGTCCTGCACATCACCCAGTTCGGCTCGACCCGCTCGATCAACGCGGGCGCCGCCGGGGCGATCGCCATGCACGCGTGGGTCAGCCAGCACGCGCAGATCCCCGAGGCGTGAACCTGCGCTGGAGAGACCGTGTTCCACGGGTCAAACGGCCCAGCGGGGGTTCCTGCATCCGTGAGAAACTGTCCCCGACAGTCCCGTAGAAAACCCTCACCCTTCTTTGGAGTTCTTCGATGGCCATCGCAACCCCCGAGGTCTACAACGAGATGATCGACCGCGCGAAGGCGGGCAAGTTTGCCTACCCCGCGGTCAACATCACGTCCTCCCAGTCGATCACGGCCGCCCTCCAGGGCTTCGCCGAGGCCGAGAGCGACGGCATCATCCAGGTGTCGGTCGGTGGCGCCGAGTACGCCTCCGGCTCGACGATCAAGGACCGCGTCTCCGGCTCGCTCGCGCTCGCCGCGTACGCCGCCGAGGTCGCGAAGAACTACCCGATCACGGTCGCGCTCCACACGGACCACTGCACCAAGCAGAACCTCGACTCGTGGGTCCGCCCGCTCCTCGCCATCGAGGCGGAGCAGGTCAAGGCGGGTAAGAACCCGACGTTCCAGTCGCACATGTTCGACGGCTCGAACATCCCGCTCGACGAGAACCTCGTCATCGCAGCCGAGCTCCTCGAGCTCTCGCAGGCGGCCCGCACGATCCTCGAGATCGAGGTCGGCGTCGTCGGTGGCGAGGAGGACGGCCACACGGCCGAGATCAACGACAAGCTCTACACGACCGCTGAGGACGGCCTCGCGACCGTCGCCGCGCTCGGCGCCGGCGAGAAGGGCCGCTACCTGACGGCCCTCACCTTCGGCAACGTGCACGGCGTCTACAAGCCGGGTGCGGTCAAGCTGCGTCCGTCGATCCTCGCCGAGATCCAGAAGACGGTCGGCGACAAGATCGGCAAGGAGAACCCGTTCGACCTCGTGTTCCACGGTGGCTCCGGCTCGACCGAGGCCGAGATCTCCGAGGCCGTCGACAACGGCGTCATCAAGATGAACATCGACACGGACACGCAGTACGCGTTCACCCGCCCCGTCGTGGCCCACATGTTCCAGAACTACGACGGCGTCCTCAAGGTCGACGGCGAGGTCGGCAACAAGAAGGCCTACGACCCGCGCGCCTGGGGCAAGCTGGCCGAGGCTGGCATGGCTCAGCGCATCGTCGAGGCTGCCCAGCAGCTCCGGTCGGCTGGTCACAAGCTCTGACCTGAACTCACACGCAGAAGGCCTCCGCACCCTCGGGTGCGGAGGCCTTCTGCGTGTCTGGCGGGCTTCAGCAGCTCACCGGGACCCGCGACGACGCAGCGCAGGCACTCGGCCCGTGCGCGTCAGAGCGCGGGGTTGCTCTGCCGGGGCAGACGCTCGATCGTGAACTCGTCGACCGGCGCGAGCTCGAACCCCGGGTCCTCGTCGAGGATCTCGAGAAGCTCGCCGATCCTCGTGACGTCGAGCAGGAAGCGCATGGTCGCGGGGGCGCGCAGGACGCGCACCTTGTGCGGCGACGTCGTCGCGAGGCGGGCGAGGAACGCGACGCCGGACGAGTCCATGAACGTCACGTGGTGAGCATCGACCTCGACGGGGAGGCCCGTGGCCTCCGCGTCCTGCATCGCGTCGGAGAACTCGTCGGCAAGGTTCGCGTCGATCTCGCCGGACAGGACGATCCGTGTGCGCACAGCGCCGACGAGGACGTGAACCGTGCCGGGGTCGCTCACGGTGGCCGCAGACTCGTCGGCGGCGGACGGGTCCTGCCCAGGGAGATCCTGCGGGCTGGGCGTGTCGTACACGGTCCTCCTTCGGTCGCCGTACGGTGCGGCGGGCGATCGTGCGGGCATATGGTCACTATCCTGGCGCCACCACGGTGGGTCGCCTGGGAGCAGACTATCTATCTTGGCCGGGCGACGGGCAACTCTAGGGAGGGTGGGTGCGACAACCAGCGGCGAATCACCCGCGTACGGCCGGGGTTCACCGGGGCGATCCGGACGCGATGCTGCGTGCTGCCGCCGCGACGCGCGCCGGGGTCGGCATCACGGTCCTCGAGGTGGATGGGTCGCGGCTGACGATGATGTGGGTGAACGAGCGGTTCACGGGCATCACCGGACGCAGCACTACGGAGGTTGTGGGGCATGAACCGCGGGAGTTCTTCGGGGACCGGTGGGACGTAGCGGCGTTCACGGACATCGCGCGCCGAGTGCGCGCAGGAGAAGCTGTCGAGGTCACGCTGCCGTTCCGGCGGCCGGAGGGTGACCTGGTGTGGCTTCGGCTGCGTCTGACATCGGCACTCGAGGGCCGCCCTGACGAGCGCTCCGAACGTTGGGTCGCGACGTTCGACGACGTCACGGACGCGATAGCGCGCGACGAGTCGCTCCGGGTGTCGATCACGCAGGAGCGCCGCGCGCGCGAGAGCCTCGCACTGCTCGTCCGCATCTCACGGCTTCTGACCGAGAGCGACGAGTCCGAGGTGCTCCGCGTCGTCTCAGCCGTGCTCGCGAGCACGGTCGCGTCCTGGGCAGGCTTCCTGCTCGTTGACAACCATCTTCAGGTCAGTGCCGGCGTCGACCCGTTCGACCTGAGCGTCCTGCCGGCGCGCGGCGCGCGTGCTGAGCCACCGGAGCCGCCGGGTCTCGGCGCGGTCGACAGGTCGAGCGGGGGAGCGGTGCTGCACCTGCTCGGTGGTCGGCTCTCGGACGCGATCGTCGACCTCTCGCTCGGCTATCCGGAGGGCTCCGCCGCATACCGGGTGCAGCAGGCCGTGCTGGGTGACGACCCGACTCTCGTGCTGCGGGCCCCGCGCGTCCGTGTGATCGGCATCCCGGGGTCTCGTTCGGTGCTCGGCCTCTGCGTCGTGGCACCTCCGGAGGGTGTCGAGCCGGAGGACCTGGACGACGACATGCGCACGCTCCTCGACGTGATCGTCCGTCGCGTCGCCCTCGCCGTCGAGAACGCGCGGCTGCACGCGCGCGAGCACCAGCTCGCGTCGGCGCTGCAGCGCGCGATGCTGCCCGAGCAGGCGGACGTTCCCGGCCTCGACGTGTGGTCGTACTACTCGCCGAACGTCGAGCACGCCCAGGTGGGCGGCGACTGGTACGACATCATCGGCATCAGCGACGAGGTCGCGGGCATCGTCATCGGAGACGTCGTGGGGCACGACGTCGAGGCGGCGGCCGTGATGGGTCAGCTGCGGTCGGTCGTGCGCGCGTACTCGTTCGAGCTGACCGACCCCGCCCTCGTCCTGGAACGGACGGACGAGCTCGTCCGCGGGCTCGGCTTGGCTCGTGCGGCGAGCCTCGTCTACGGCACCCTCACGCGGCTCGGGGGCACGGACCCCCCCGTGGACGACAGGCGCTGGCGGTTCGACTACTCGCGGGCAGGGCACCTGCCGCCGATCCTCCTGCGGGACGGCGCGGCGACCCAGCTCGCGCAGGGTGCGGGTGCGCTCGTCGGCTTCGGTAACCGTGCTCGTACCGTCGGCACGGTCGAGCTGCGTCCGGGCGACGCGGTCGTGCTCTACACGGATGGCCTCATCGAGCGCCGTGACCGGGGCCTGCGGGAAGGTCTCATGGCGCTGCTCGAGGTGGCGGGACACTCGGCGGCGTTCGACGCGGCCGGGGTTGGCGAGGAGCTCGTGAGCGCGCTCGCGGAACGGCCGGAGGACGATGTCGCGGTCGTCGTCGTGTGCGTGCCGTCCCGGGTGCGGGCAGGCAGCCCTGCGGACGGACCGCGCAGCCGGCGGTGGAGCCTGCCGAGCGAGCCCGGGTCCATCGGCCGTGCGAGGCACGCCCTGCTGCGCACCGTCCAGGCGTGGGGCCTCGGCAACGCGGCGAATGCGGAGCTCGTTGTCTCGGAGCTCGTCGCGAACGCGGTGCTGCACGGGTGGGGGACGATCGTGCTGCGCCTCTTCGACACGGGCGACGGGCTGCGCATCGAGGTCGAGGACGCGAACCCGGCGCCTCCGGTCATCATGAACGGCCACCCGCAAGGGGTCGGGGGCTATGGCGTGCAGATCGTCGACCGGCTCGCCGACTGGGGCTGGCGCCCGTCTGCGGTGGGCAAGATCGTGTGGGCGAAGCTGAGCAGCTGAGCAGCCGCGAGGACGTCAGGCGCCGGGGACCGGGAACGTCAGGCTCCGACCGAGCGGCCGTGGCGCCGGGGCCGTGGCGTCGGGGCGGGGGCGGTGCTGGACGGGGTCGGGGTCTCGGGAGCCGCCGGGCACTCGTGGTCACCGTCGATGCGGAACAGGTCGAGGGCTCCGCACACCTCGAGGACGAACAGGTCGCGCTCGTCGCAGCCGCGCAGGACGGTCGCGCCGCCGCGGCGCCGCCCGGCGTCCGCGAGCGAGATGAGGAATGCCGCTCCGGTCGAGTCCATGAACGTGACACGGCACATGTCGAGGACGAGAAGCTGGCGGCGCAGCCCGACGACGCGCGCGGTGATCTCGGGGAACTGGTCGCGCTCAGCGAGGTCGAGGTCGCCCGCGATCGTCAGCGTGGTCGTCGCCGGCGACGTGGAGATCTCGATCATGAGCGGTGTCCTCCGAGACGGGCCGTGCTCCAGGAGGAGCCACGCGGGCACGACCGGGGAGGGCGTGCGTGGCACCGAGCGTAGCCAGGCCCGGGTGTCGGCGCGACCGAGAAGGGGCGTGCGTCCTGTCACGATCGGGTCTCGGGTCATGTCTCCAGGAGCGCTGCGCCCGCGCGCAGATACGCACGTGCGTCCCGATCCTGATGATGGCCCCGGGCGCTGCGGCCGGGGCCGTCTCAGTGGATGTCGAGGCGGGACTGCTCGACGTCGAGGATCGCCTGCGCGCGGTCGATCACGTGGCTCGCGTGCGCGCCCTCGGCGCGGGCGTCGTCGAGCGTCGCGAGGCCGGCGCTGTCGATCTCGGTGACGAGCGTCGCGAGCTTGACCCGCTCGGCCTGCTCGTCGGACCCCTGGACGTCGAGCCGGTCGATGACCCACGGCAGGGACGCGCCCTGCACGACGAGGGTGACGATCGCGACCGTGAACGCGACCAGGACGAGCTGCGGGCGGTACGGCAGGTCTGACGGGAGCGACTGCGCGGCGGCGAGCGTGACGACGCCGCGCATCCCGGACCAGGCGATGACCGCGCCGCCGCGCCAGCTCAGGCCCTCCGTCTGGAGGAAGTCCATGTCGGCGCGCTTGCGGCGCAGGCGCCGCGTGAAGCGGCGCGCGTGCTTGTCGTCGGTCAGGTCGAGGCCGGGTGCGGGTCGAGCTCGACCGTCGGGACGCCCGGCACGTAGCTGGCGGCGATCCCGAGCAGGACGAGCAGGATCGGGGCGGCGACGCCGAGGCGCGGGGCGATGCTCGCGACCGCGACGATGACGACGACGGCCAGGACACCGAGCAGTGCGAACTCCATCTGGGAAAGATATGCCGCTCACCGGGCCCGGTCCGAGGAGTTCCGGGGATAATCGAGCCATGACCCAGCACCCGCGCCCCGAGCGCATCGACCTCGGCCCTGCTGTCACTCGTCTTCCCGAGGACGGCGCAGACGCGCGCGCCCGCGCGCTCGCAGCGCAGGGTGTCGAGCCGGCCGACGTCGCACGTCAGGTCCCCGCGTCGTCGTACGCCTGGGCGGTCCTCGCGGAGCACGCGCTCGCGACGGACGCGGTCACCGCGTACGCGTTCGCGCGCACGGGGTATCACCGTGGTCTCGATGCGCTGCGCCGCGCGGGCTGGCGCGGCGTCGGCGCCGTACCGGTCGACCACGAGCCGAACCAGGGCTTCCTCAGGGCGCTCCTCGCGCTTGCCGAGGCTGCCGCAGCCATCGGCGAGGACGACGAGTCGCAGCGGTGCGAGCAGTTCTTGGGCGACTGCGGTACCGAGGCCGCAGCGGTGGCCGCGCTCCGCTGACGTCGGGCGCGCCACTTGGCGCGCGGACACGCTGGGGCTCGGGCCCCTGAGCCGGTAAACTCGCGGGGGAACCGGGCTGCTGTCGCCCGGACCCCGGCGGACGCGACGCGTGCCGGGTGCCGCTCCGGCACCCTGAGCCTGCGGCTGAGACGCGCGCCGACGCGAGGGCAGCGACGAAAGTGGTGATCGGCATGCCAGCCATCGTGGTCGTCGGAGCCCAGTGGGGCGACGAGGGCAAGGGCAAGGCGACGGACCAGCTCGGCTCCCAGGTCGACTATGTGGTCAAGTTCAACGGGGGCAACAACGCGGGCCACACGGTCGTGGTCGGCGACGAGAAGTACGCGCTCCACCTGCTGCCGTCGGGCATCCTGACCCCGGACGTCACGCCGGTCATCGGCAACGGCGTCGTCGTCGACATCGAGGTGCTCTTCGAGGAGCTCGACGACCTCATCGCGCGCGGTGTCGACGTCTCGCGCCTGCTGGTCTCTTCCGCGGCGCACGTCATCGCGCCGTACAACCGCACGATCGACAAGGTCACCGAGCGGTTCCTCGGCAAGCGGAAGATCGGCACGACCGGTCGCGGCATCGGCCCGGCGTACTCGGACAAGATCAACCGGGTGGGCATCCGCGTGCAGGACCTGTTCGACGAGAACATCCTGCGGCAGAAGGTCGAGGGTGCCCTCGACCAGAAGAACCAGCTCCTCGTGAAGGTGTTCAACCGCCGTGCGATCACGATCGACGAGACGGTCGAGGAGCTCCTCGGGTACGCCGAGCGGCTCCGCCCGATGGTCACGGACACGTCGCTCGTCCTCAACAAGGCGCTCGACGAGGGCAAGACCGTCCTCTTCGAGGGCGGCCAGGCCACGATGCTCGACGTCGACCACGGCACGTACCCGTTCGTGACGTCGTCGAACGCGACGGCGGGCGGCGTCTGCACCGGCTCGGGCGTCGGCCCCACCCGGATCGACCGCGTCATCGGTGTCATCAAGGCGTACACGACGCGCGTCGGCGAGGGGCCCTTCCCGACCGAGCTGTTCGACGAGATGGGCGAGTTCCTGCGTGCGACCGGGCACGAGTTCGGCGTGACGACGGGTCGGCCGCGCCGCTGCGGCTGGTACGACGCGGTCGTCGCGCGCTACTCGGCTCGCGTCAACGGCCTCACCGACTTCGCGCTGACGAAGCTCGACGTGCTGACCGGTCTCGAGAAGATCCCCGTGTGCGTCGCGTACGACGTCGACGGTGTGCGTCATGACGAGATGCCGGCCGACCAGTCGGACTTCCACCACGCGAAGCCGATCTTCGAGTACTTCGACGGGTGGACCGAGGACATCACGTCGGCTCGCACGTTCGAGGACCTGCCCGCGAACGCGCAGGCGTACGTCCTCGCGCTCGAGGAGATGTCCGGCTCGCGGATGTCGGTCGTCGGTGTCGGGCCGGACCGTGAGGCGACGATCGTCCGTCACGCCCTCGTCTGAGCCGCCGAGGCAGAGCAGACGCAGAACGGCGCGTTCCCCTCGCGGGGAACGCGCCGTTCTGGTGTCCGGGTCAGATCTGCTTGCCAGCGAGGATATTCTTGGCGGCCTTCATCTGCTTCTTGGAACAGCCGCCGCCGTAGCCGGCGACGTACGTCGACGAGGCGGTGAGCATGCCGGTGCGCTGGGCGCCCATCGCGTCAGCGATGCAGTCAGCCATGTGCTCGAAGCTGCTGCCGTGCGCCTTGGCCTTCGGGTAGACCTTCTTCATCGCCTTCTCGGCGGCGCGGAGGTCGTAGTCGTAGACGCGGTACTGCAGGACGTGCGCGCACTCGTGGTACTGGGTGGCGACGGCGAGCGGGTGGTTCGGGTCGAGGCTCTTCCCGAACGCGGTCCGTGACAGGACGATGCGCGCGGAGCCGTTCGAGCTGACCCGCGCGTAGTTGGTCGTCTTCTTCTTCGTCGTGACGGGGACGCCGCTGCACCATCGCTTGATGTTCTTCTTCGCTGAGGCGCCCCAGGAGAGCTTGCCGACCTTGGTCTTGGCGGAGACCTTCGAGACCTTGGACTTCATCACCCAGCCGGACTTGCCCTTGTACGTGACCTTGTACCGGCTGTTCTTCACCTTCGTGCTGGCGGCCTTCATCGTGTAGTCCGCCGGGATCGTCGCGCGCTTGGCGGAGCCGCTCGCAGACGAGTAGAGGATCGTCTTCACCTTGGTCTGCAGGCGCCACGTGGGCTTGGCGGTCGCGACCAGGGCTGCAGGTGCCACGACGGTCGCCGCCGTGGTGGCGGACCCGGCTGTGGCGGGGGCCGCCGCGGTCGGCGCGAGGAGGAGCGCGACCGTCGAGGCGACGGCGAGCGCGAGGGTACGGTGCTTGGCAGACATCAGGGTGCGGGGTCCTGTCCTGGCGACATTTCACGACAGACCGACCCTACCCGCGGCTCCGAGACCCGGCACCTGGCGGGGCAGCGGCGCTGACGCACCGTTGCCCGCCTTCCTCGAGAGGTCAGCAGACGCCCGGGCGCTTCGTCGGCTTGGTGGGTTCCTTCGTGGGCTCCTGTGCGGGCGCATCCGTCGTCTCCGGGCTGCTCGGTGCGTCGGTCGTGGCGGGCGCGTCCGGTGCGTCGTCAGTCGTGGTGTCGTCGTCGCTAGCCGGAGCGTCGCCTGCAGGCGTGCTCGGAGCGTCGCCCGCAGGCGTGCTCGGTGCGTCCTTCGTCGCTTGGGCGGCCTTCTCGTCAGCGAGTGCGGCGGGCGTCCCGGGGACACGGTCGTCGTTGATGATGCGCTGCCAGATCTCGGCGGCCTCAGGCTTCCACTCGACACGGCCCTTGACCGACGAGTCGAAGACGGGCAGGAACGTGAAGGTGATGTCGTCCATGTTGATCGACCGCAGCGAGAACGCGAGGCCGGCGAGCGCCGAGGGGGAGCCGAGGTCGGGGCTCGTGTTGATCGCGGCGAGCACAGCTTTGACGACCGAGTAGAGCTCGGGGGAGTTGGTGATGAGGTTCTGGTCGAACACCTCGTGGGCAGCGGCGTCGAGGAACGCCTGCTGGCGCTCGATGCGGGTGAGGTCTGAGCCGATCTCGAGCCCCATGCCCTGACCGTGCCGCGCGCGCAGGAAGTTGATCGCGGTGCGGCCGTCGAGCGTGTTCGGTCCGGCGGGCAGGTCCAGCTTGCCGTACTTCGGGTCCTCCTTGACGGCCTCGGGGAGGCACATCGGCACGCCGCCGACCGCGTCGACGATGTCGATCACACCGGTCATCTTCAGCACCACGTGGCTCGTGATGCGGATACCCGTGAGGGTCTCGACGGTCTTGATCGTGCACGCGGCCGCCGTCGCGAAGTCCTGCTTGGACCCGGCTCCGATCGCGAATGCCCTGTTGAACATCGACCGGGACTCGGCTGCGCTCTGCACCCCGTCGCCCGTGAGGCACGAGGGGATGTCGACGAGGGAGTCACGTGGGATCGAGACGACCTCGACGGACTTCCGGTCGCCCGAGACGTGCACGATCATCGTCGTGTCGGAGCCCATGCCGCCGCCCTTGCCGGCGATCTTCTCGTTCTCCGCGTCGCGCAGGTCGGTGCCCATGACGAGGATGTTGAGCTGCTGGCCCGCGTACGGGTCGTCCGGGTCGGCGACGATCGTCGGGCGGTCGTCACCGAGAAGCTTGTCGACGTCGTCGACCGTCAGCTTGGACTGCAGGTCGGCGTTGACGAGCGCGACCGCGGTGCCGCTGAACGCGATGAGCGCGGTCGCAGCGAGGGCGACGCCTCGCAGGACGCGGTGGTTGCGCTTGTGCAGCACGTGGCGCGGCGCGGTCGAGTTCGCAGGCATCTTGGGCACGATAGGAAAGATATGCGTTCGAGTGGTAAGTCAGGCGGCAAGGCGCGGCGGGAACCGTGAAGAAGCGGTGCAAGCGCGCTCGCGTGCGCCCGGATCGGGTCCTTGGTCCGTTTTGGTGGTCACGGGGCGGACGTCCGCCCGCCGGGCCTGCGGCATCCGTAGGATCGTGGGCGTGAAGATCCTCGTCATCGGTTCCGGTGCCCGCGAGCACGCGATCCTCCACTCCCTGGCGCACGAGAACGGGGCTCACGAGCTCCACGCGGCGCCCGGCAACCCGGGCATCGCCGCTCTCGCGACGCTGCACGGCATCGACCCGCTCGACGGCGTGGCCGTCGCGGCGCTCGCCACGAGGCTCGAGGTCGACCTGGTCGTCGTCGGGCCGGAGGCTCCGCTCGTCGCCGGGGTCGCCGACGCCGTCCGCGAGGCGGGCGTCCCGGTCTTCGGGCCGAGCGCGGCTGCAGCCGCGCTCGAGGGCTCGAAGGCGTTCGCGAAGGACGTGATGGCGGCCGCCGACGTCCCGACGGCGCAGGCCTATGTGTGCGTGACGCCCGCCGAGGTCGAAGCGGCGGTGGACGCTTTCGGCGCGCCCTACGTGATCAAGGACGACGGCCTCGCTGCGGGCAAGGGCGTCGTCGTGACGAGCGACCGTGCGGCAGCGCTCGACCACGCGCAGGCGTGCCTCGCGGCGCGCGGGGCTCAGGGGCGCGTCGTCGTCGAGGAGTTCCTCGACGGTCCCGAGGTGTCCCTCTTCTGCGTCAGCGACGGGGCGAACGTCGTCCCGCTCGCTCCTGCGCAGGACTTCAAGCGTGCCTACGACGGCGACGAGGGCCCCAACACGGGCGGCATGGGCGCGTACTCTCCGCTGCCGTGGGCCCCTGCGGGCCTGACGGACGAGGTGCTCGAGCGCATCGCGCGCCCGACGATCGCCGAGATGGCCCGTCGTGGCACGCCGTTCGTCGGCGTCCTCTACGTCGGTCTCGCGCTGACGAGCAGGGGCACGCGGGTCATCGAGTTCAACGCGCGCTTCGGGGACCCGGAGACCCAGGTCGTCCTGTCGCGGCTGCGCACGCCGCTCTCGAGCGTCCTCTACGCGGCCTCGACCGCCGCTCTCGGCGGCCTCGAGCCGCTGCGCTGGGCGCAGGACGCGGCGGTGACGGTCGTCGTCGCGGCGCACGGCTACCCGGCGGACGTCCGGTCGGGCGACCCGATCGCCGGCGTCGATGGTCCCGACGGTGCGGCGAGCGTCCCGGGCGTGCACGTCCTGCACGCGGGTACCGCGGAGGCGGACGGCATGCTCGTCGCGTCGGGCGGGCGCGTGCTGTCGGTCGTCGGGCGCGGCCCGGACCTCGCGGCGGCGCGTGCCGCCGCGTACGCGGGCGTCGGCCGGATCTCGTTGCCGGGCTCGCACCATCGCAGCGACATCGCCGCGAAGGCGGCGCAGGCGTGAGCGCGCTCGCGCTGCCGGGCTGGCGTCACGTCTACTCGGGCAAGGTCCGCGACCTGTACGAGCCTGACGAGGCTGCCCTCGGCGGCCCGCACCCGCTCGGTGACGTCGTGCTCGTGGTCGCGTCGGACCGCATCAGC
>RRZT013005768.1_pt1 | contig 17332 bp, 19 predicted proteins | sample 2165551 | NCBI WGS metagenome assembly RRZT01 (sample SAMN10456910, study PRJNA506462) | wastewater metagenome | biome: wastewater; feature: sludge; material: wastewater sludge; isolation source: wastewater sludge with Escherichia coli K12::gfp cells carrying plasmid... | place: USA: Moscow, Idaho...
CTCCGGGATGCTCAGCAACCGCCCCCCAAGCTGTTATTTTTTACATTCTTAGCTCCAAATGAAAAATGCTAAGGTCTGCTTTTCATTTCGGAGATTATTTGATGCCTTCTATTTCAAGAGTGGGAGATGCTCACACCTGTCTTCAAACAGGCCATTCTGTAAATGCGGTAACATCGGGTTCACCGGATGTCATTATTAATGGGGTCCCTGCTGAACAAGTTTGCCATCTATACGCATATCACGTATAGTTATCTATGAAAAGTATCTTTGTTGAATCAACCATTTTTGAAAAGTACCGTGAGTCGTATTTGACTGACGATGAGTTCAGCCTTTTCCAAGCAGAGCTTATGTCTGATCCCAAGAAAGGCGAGGTGATCCAAGGTACTGGTGGTTTGCGGAAAATTCGAGTCGCGGGTAAAGATAAGGGTAAACGCGGCGGTTCACGTGTTATCTACTACTTTCTCGATGATTTGCAGCGTTTCTACTTATTGACGATTTACAGTAAAAATGAAATGTCTGACTTAACCGCAGATCAAAAGAAACAGTTAAAAGCGTTTATGGAGGCATGGCGCAATGAACAATCGTGATTTATTTGCTGAATTAAGCTCGGCTCTAGTGGAAGCTAAAGAACATTCTGAGGGCAAGCTAACGCTGAAGACTCATCAGTTCACTAATGTTAGTGAACTCAACATATCTCCTGATGAGATCGTGAATATCCGAGAACGATTTCATATGTCTCGCGGCGTATTCGCTCGCCTACTCCATACATCATCAAGAACGCTGGAAAATTGGGAACAAGGCCGTAGTGCACCAAATGGCCAGGCAGTCACATTACTGAAATTAGTTCAACGCCATCCTGAAATCTTAGCTCACATCGCTGAGCTCTAAATCAAGTTTAACGAAACAACCATACAAAAACTTAATGTCGGACTTGAACTTCACCCGCTTTTTCGCTCACTGTTTAGTCGCCTGATTAAAAGTCAGGGCTGTTATTGATTATCAGGTAGAGAGCCACAGATAATATTTACCGTTATCAATAACTAATGGCTGACCATGGAATGATAGAGTTATCGGTTTATGCGGGATTATTTTTTGTTGCCCTGCTTTCCGCTTCCATCTTACCGCTGCAATCAGAAGCGGTATTAGTTGGCTTGTTGCTGAGTGAGACACATCCGGTCTGGCTGTTACTGGCTGTCGCCAGCACAGGGAATGTACTCGGTTCATTAGTGAACTGGTATTTAGGCAAATATCTGCAGCATTTTCAGCACCGTCGCTGGTTTCCGGTAAAGCCAGACCAGCTGGACAAAGCCAGCCGCTGGTATCAGAAATACGGAAAGTGGTCGCTGTTACTGAGCTGGGTGCCGATCATCGGTGATCCCCTCACCGTGATCGCGGGTGTATTACGCGAGCCCTTCGTGCCGTTTCTGCTGCTGGTGACGGTCGCGAAGGTTTCACGATACCTAGTGCTGGCCGGGATTACGTTGTATTAGGCAATCAAATGCACCCGCCACAGGAACTGCAGCGCCAGTCGGCAACATTCACGGCCTGATAAAACCAGCGGAAAAACTCTTCTTCAACCGGAATGTCATTGTCGATAAAACACTGGCTCAGCCAGTCGATGTTATCAACAATCCACTCGTCCTCTTTAAGTCCTTCTTCCCACTCCGGGTCATCTTCAAACAGGTAACTGAAATTACCGAAGGTGCCCATATCTTTCACTTTGACTGACTCCGGTAACGCGAGTTCCTGATCATTAAAACTGATTTGCCAGAAGCCGAGACACATCGTATGGCCTTTGGCACTCCATTCCGCCTGAAATGGGTTTACCTCGTTAACAGACATCGCAACGTCTCCTGATGTTGTTTTGTTAACGCATTTTTACCATTTGTTAACATTCTGTTATTGATATCTATCAAATATGCATTAGAAATATCTATTTTATGTTGATACAACGCCGCAGCGGGCTGGGTTGTGATATATTTTGAGTGTTATTCTGATGAGCGAACTAAATGAAACTAACCACCTATACTGATTATGGTCTGCGCACCCTGATGTTCATGGCTTGTCTGCCACCCGGTGCCCGTAGCAGCGTCGTCGAGATCAGCAACTACTATGACATCTCGCGCAACCATATGGTGAAAGTGGTCGTTCAGCTGGTTAGTCTCGGTTATCTCAGTTCTGTTCGTGGTAAAAACGGTGGGATCACCCTCGCCCGCTTACCTCGCGATATCCGCATCGGACAGGTGATCCGCGATTTGGAAAGCAATCTGAATGGCGTGGATTGTGGTTCTCCCGGCTGTAAGTTGGTGCCTGTCTGCCGGTTGACGAATGCACTGAAAGTCGGGATGGAGGCTTTTCTGGCAGCGATGGATGAATTTACGCTGTCGGATCTGGTTAACAACGCCGATCAGATCATTGCGATACTGCAGATCGACGTTGATGCGATTCCTGTTCCCGTAAAGAAGGCAGATTAACGCCTCACCAGTAGTTTTCCATCGTGATCTGTCCCGGTTCCCGGCGCAGATTCTTTTTCAGTCCTTTTTGCTGCAATGCCTGTAACGTATCTTTCACCATCGCCGGATTGCCGCAAATCATGGTCTGGGAATAATCCGGTGAAAGCACCAGTTCCGCAGCTTCTTCCAGCAGGCCATGATCGAGTAATGCCGGAATCCGGCCGCGCAGCAGATCAGTGCAATCTTCCCGGCTGACCACTGGAATATAGCGGAACTGCAAAGGCTGCTGGGTTTTTATCGTGTGAATCAGTTCCTGATAAGTCAGATCATTGCGTTCACGAACGCCATGCACCAGTACGATATTTTCAAATCGCTGAAAGACCTTTCTTTCCGAGAGAATGGATAAAAATGGCCCGATGGCGGTGCCGGTTGCCATCATCCAGAGATCACGGCCTTCCGGTACTTCCGCCAAAGTCATAAAGCCGCTGGCCTGATGGGATAGCTGTATTTCATCGCCGGGTTGCAGATTAAACAGATAAGGCGACAGGCGGCCTTCAGGAATTTTGATCAGATAAAACTCATGCTGATCAGCCTTCGGCGCATTCACAAAAGAATAGGCCCGGCTGACCCTTTCACCATCAATGATCAGGGAGAGTTTGCCGAACTGCCCCGCAGCATACGGGGCCAGATCAGCTTTAATTTTGAGGGAAAAGAGCTTGTCACTCCACTGAATGACTTCATACACTTTCCCGTTTACCCAGTCTGTCATGTGCGCTCCTTATCCTTCCGAAATAAAAAGCTGCTGCGGTTAAATGCAGCTCAATCTGAAATTCATTTAGTAAAGTATGGCTAACTTTCCTTTAACTGCTTGATCAAATTCATACTACGACTAATGTGTTGCCCTGCGGTGACAAAACCCACGGTTTTATCCTGCTGCAATGCCTGAGCAGTCAATCCATTTCCGTCCTCATCCAGCTGCCAGATCAGATCGTCACTCCGAACATCACCGGCTAACTGAAGCGGATAACTGGTCGTTTTGACATTGACCGGCATCACCGGCCATTGCACAGCGGTCTGCTCTCCGGCCAGCGTTTTAGCCAACGCCTGTGCACTGACGGTGATCGGTTGCAGGTAAGGCAGTAACCGGCCGCCGATTTCCGCACAATCCCCTAACGCATAAATATGTGGATCGCTGGTCATCAGATAATCGTTCACCACAATGCCGCGATTTACTGCCAGTTCCGCCGCTTTAGCCATGGCAATCCGTGGACGTAATCCGGTGGCACAAACGATGCTGTCGACAATAATAGATTTGCCATCACGGAATGTTGCCTGCACACCATCAGCCACTTTTTCGACCGATGTCACGGTGTTCAGCAATTCAAACTGACAGCCCGCCGCCCGCAATACAGTGTGCAGTTTTTCGCTGGCAAACCCCGGCAGTAATGCATTCAGCAAGCTGTCTGCCGGATCACAAACGGTCACCTGTTTCCCCGCCAGCAGAAAATCATTCGCCAGTTCACAGCCGATCAAACCGGCACCAATCAATAAAATGCGTTGGCTGATCGCCAGCTTGTCCTGATGCTGCCGGTATTCCTGCAGACTGTTCAGGGTAATAATTTCATTAACCGCATTACCACTGACCGGCGGGATCCAGGCCTCGGCACCGACTGCCAGAACCAGATCACGGTAAGGTAATTCCCGTTCCTGCAGCTGAATGGTTTGCCGCGCTGTATCTATGGCTATCACCGTCTGCTCAGTCAGGATTAATGCTTTCAGCTCCTGCGCCAGTTCTCTGGCTGATTTGCGGATCAAATCAGCGGCGGTCTGTCGTTTGCTGACGACATGACTAAGCTGTGGTTTGGCATAGTCTGCGCCGTCATCCGAGCAGACGATAACCAGAGGAGCTGAGGGTGCAAGCTGGCGATATTGCCGGGCCAGTTGCAGACCTGCATAACCACTCCCCACGATGACAACCGGATGATGTGCGCCCATGGTTGTCTCCTTCTTACGCGGCTTTGGCAGCAGCGTCTGCCACCGGCACAAAGTCATCTTTGCCCATAAAGCAAACCGGGCAGAGGAAACTTTCCGCGACATTTTCCCAGGCAGTGCCGGCTTCTACACCCTGATTCACTTCGCCTTCTGCCGGGTCATATACCCATGAGCAGGTGCGGCAAACCATGGACGGAAGTTCAGTCGCGACAGTCGTTTGTTTAGCATCATCAGCTGATACACCGCCCAATTGCGCCACCAGATTTTTACCGTAGGCTTCGCATTCCTGCAGCGCTTCCTGCGTCGGACGCCACTCTACTTTGGTGCCTTCCAGTGTATTAAAACCGCATTCTTTCAAACGCTGAGTAATACGATTCACCGCACCACCATTCCAGCCATGGCTACCAAATGCAGCGGCAGTCTTACCGGTAAAACGCAGACCCTGGATCTCTTCCAGCAAGGCAGCGACCTGCGGCAGCATCACGTTGTTGATGGTTGGTGAACCGATCAAAATCGCTTTTGATTTAAATACCTGCGTTAACACATCGTTCTTGTCTGAATTCGCCAGATTGAATTGTTTAATTGTCACTGTCGGGTCAGCTTTACGAATACCGGATGCGATCGCTTCGGACATTTTGCGGGTACTTTCCCACATGGTGTCGTAAACCAGCGTGATCTGATTTTCCTGATAGGAATCGGCCCATTTCAGATACTGTTCGACAATCTGCGCCGGATTATCACGCCAGATGATGCCGTGCGAGGTACAGATCATGTCCAGTGGCAGATTGAATGACAGCACTTCATGAATTTTCTGCGTAACCAGCTTGCTGAACGGCGTCAGGATGTTGGCGTAATATTTGATGCATTCATTATGCAGTTCATTTTGATCAACCAGATCGTTATACAGCTGATCGCTGGCATAGTGCTGACCAAACGCGTCGTTACTGAATAACACGGCATCTTCGGTCATGTACGTCATCATGCTGTCCGGCCAGTGCAGCATCGGCGCTTCAACAAACACCAGCTTTTTACCGTTGCCCAGATCCAGCGTGTCGCCGGTTTTTACAACCTGAAAATTCCAGTCCTGGTGATAGTGACCCTTCAGCGACTTAACGCCATTCGCCGTACAGTAAATCGGTGTACCCGGAATTTTCGCCAGTAACGCTGGCAGTGCGCCGCTATGATCAATTTCTGCATGGTTGGCAATGATGAAGTCGATTTTCTCCAACGGAATTTCATTCGCCAGATTCGTCACAAACTCATCGGCATACGGGCTCCACACGGTATCAATCAGCGCCACCTTCTCTTCTTTGATCAGATAGCTGTTATAGCTGGAACCTTTGTGTGTGGAGTACTCACTGCCGTGAAATTCGCGCAGTTCCCAATCCTGTTTGCCAACCCAGTAGATATTGTTCTTAACGTGCAGTGTCATGATTTCATCCTCAACATAATGTGCATCTCATATGCAGTGTTTGCATCTTAGTTTAATGTGCATTTCAAATGCAAGTTATGTTTGAGAGATTTTTTGTCTCACACACCCCACTCAGGCATGACGACATACGGGAATAAAACGGGCAAAAACTGTTGCTACAGAAAATCAATAAAAAATAACCTATAAAACAAAGCGTTATACTTTCATTCTTGAAAGAGAAAATATCCTGACCACTCGTCCACGGTGTGTTTTTTGTTTTTATTTGTGAGAAAACTCAAAACGGGCACATTCGGTCATTACTGTTTATGCCCGTTTCGTGTTAAATGGTCGTAAAATGAAACCGATTTCATTACAAAACGTAACCGAACGGTCACATATCCGTAAACAGTCATGGCTTTTTGTGACCAATAGCACATTTGTTTCGTTCACAGTTTATGAGCTTCGTTTTCGTAATTCTTAGCTCAGATCTATTTCCGTAACGCACCTAAACTGAATACAACTTAAAGAGAGGAAGAAATATGTTGCAGGCTGAAAGACATCACAAAATTAATGAGCTTCTGAAAGAGAACGGCTCAATATTGGTGAATGATCTTTCTCTGATGCTCAATATTTCAAAAGAGACCATTCGCCGTGATCTGGCTTTCTTAGAGAAAAAAGGATATCTGAATCGTACACATGGCGGAGCGGTTCCTGTTGGAAACCAAATTAAACATATTACTACGCCTGTAGATCTGGAATATGAGGAAAGTGGCGAAGCATTCAGAATTAGAGCCAATCAGAACACTGACACCAAAATAAAAATGGCTAAAAAAGCATTAGCCTATATTGAACCCGGTGACGTTATTCTGTTGGACAGCAGCACCAGCTCATGGTTCTTGGCAAGACAGATTCCGGATATTGAGATTACAGCGCTGACAACATCATTAAATATAATCCATGCATTGGCATGTAAATCAAATGTCAGGGTTATCGGGTTAGGTGGTGAATATTCAGAGAAATATGAATCATTCAGCGGTCCATTGACAGAAAGCATTGTAAAAGAATTCAGCATTAATAAATTTTTCTTCTCTTGTCATGGCATCGGTTTAACCACCGGAATAAGAGAAAGCAATGAAAATCAGGCCAGACTAAAACAGATGATGCTTGGTGTGGCAGATAAATCAATTTTATTATGCGATTCGACAAAAATCGAAAGAAGATCTTTTTGCAAAGTCTGTGATTACAGCAAAATAGATGTATTAATTACAGATCAATTACCTTCCGACGAATACAGAACCGAAATAGGATGGAACAACGTAAAAATTATTGAAACAAACCGAAAATAACCGAACTAAAGATGGCTATTTTTAAATAAAGAAATAGCCGTAGTATTAGTATCCAAGTAGTACAAAGATGTTGTGTTTTTCAACACCGGCTCAACACACCCTGAATATTTAAAATAATATTCAGAAGATATTTACATGGAGAATACGTATATGAAAAAAGCAGGTCTTGCTTGTGTGATTGCTACTATTTTAGCGTCTTCAGCTACTTATGCTGCTGATAGTTTTAAAATGGGTGTTGTTGTAAAAATCGGCGGTATTCCATGGTTTAACGCGATGGAAGAAGGCATTAAAAAAGAAGCAGCCAAACAAGGTGTTGAAGCCTGGCAAATTGGCCCGACAGCCGCAGATCCGGCGCTTCAGGTTCGTGCAATTGAAGACTTGATTGCTCAGAAAGTGGATGTGATTGGTGTTGTACCTAACGATGCCAAAGTACTGGAACCCGTACTGGAAAAAGCACAAAAAGCAGGTATTAAAGTTATCGTTCACGAATCACCAAATCAGAAATTTGCTGACTGGGATTTCGAACTGGTTGATGCCAAACAACACGGTATCAACCATATGCAAAAACTTGCTGAATGCATGAAAGGTGAAGGCAAATATGTGGCTTACGTTGGTAGCCTGACCGTACCTTTGCATAACGTATGGGCTGATTCAGCCATCGAATATCAGAAAGCAAACTATCCGAAAATGACTTTGGCAGCCGATAAATTCGGTGTAGCTGAATCACTGGATGACACCATGCGTACCACTAAAGATCTGATGTCCAAGAATAAAGATCTGAAAGGTGTTATCGCATTCGGTTCCCAGGGCCCTATCGGTGCAGGCCGCGCTGTTCAGCAACGTAACAAGATTGATGATATCTGCGTGGTTGGCCCGTTCAGTCCGGGACAAGGTGAATCTCTGGTCATGAGTGGCGCTATTGATGGTGGTTATATCTGGAATCCAATGACTGCCGGTGAAGTTTTTGTCCGTGTGGCAAAAATGATGATGAATGGCGAAGAGGTTAAAGACGGCATGACTATCGATGGTATGGGTCAGGTTAAAGTTGATGCACAAACCAGAACCATCCTTGGTAATCAGGTAGAAAGTGAAGATAAAGAGAACATCAAGAAATTAGTTCAAATGGGTCTCTGATCTTTATCTCTGGATGAGCTTCGGCTCATCCAGTTACATCTCCGAGGTTTAAAATGGAAACATTGCCTGAAAATAGCCGGGTCGGGTCACTTATTTCTCTGAATAAGCTTTCCAAGAGCTTTGGTGGCCATAAAGCATTAAATAATATCACCCTGGATATATTTCCTGGTGAAGTACATTGTTTAGCTGGCACCAATGGTTGTGGTAAAAGCACACTGATTAAAGTCATCAGTGGTGTTTATCAACCCGATGATGGTGCAGAAATTAAAGTTAATGGTGAATTGGTTCAGAAATTAAATCCTAACGTAGCAAGAGGCTTAGGTATTCAGGTTATTTACCAGGATTTATCTCTATTTCCTAATTTAACAGTGGCAGAAAACATTGCATTTGAACTGAATATGCAAGGTCTGCTTAGCTGGCATAATGATAAAAAACTTTTTAACAAAGCCAAAAAAATCCTCGATGAATTGAAATTCACCATCGATTTAAATGAGAAAGTAGAAGCATTACCTATAGCACAGCGACAACAAGTTGCGATATGCCGGGCATTAGTAGCTGATGCCAAACTGGTTATTATGGATGAACCAACCGCATCGCTGACCCGTACCGAAGTTAATCAACTATTACGCACTGTTAATTACCTGAAAAGTAAAAATATCAGCGTCGTATTTGTAAGTCATCGTTTGGATGAAGTATTAGAAATATCTGATACTGTTACTGTCATTCGTGATGGTACTAAAGTGGGTTCCTTCCCTGCTAAAGACATGTCACCGAAAAAACTCGCTGAGTTAATGACTGGCATTTCAATTGAACACGTATTAAAGCCGGAAAGAAAATCAAATAGCCGGATTATTCTGGAAGTCGATAACTTATCCCGTAAAGATCAATACGACAATATCAGCTTTAAACTTTACCAGGGTGAAGTGCTCGGCCTTTGTGGTTTACTGGGTTCCGGACGTACAGAATTAGCATTAAGTTTATTCGGAATTACAAAACCTGATTCAGGTAAAGTTTACATCGACAGCAAGCCAGTTAACTTCAGAAATCACAGTGATGCTATCAAATCCGGTATTGGATATGTGTCCGAAGATCGCCTGACGCTTGGTCTGGTATTACAGCAATCCGTTTCAGATAACGCTGTGTTATCCATACTGGATCAGTTAAAGAACAGAATGCATTTCATCGATGATTATAAAAAGATGAAAATCGTCAGCCAATGGATTCAGGATCTCGATATCAAGGTATCCAATACTGATAATCCTATTTCCACTTTATCAGGCGGTAATCAGCAGAAAGTTGTTCTTGCCAAATGGATCTTAACACAACCCAAAGTCCTTATTTTGGATGCACCAACAGTAGGCGTCGATATTGCAGCAAAAAGCAGTATCTATCAGTTAATTCATAAACTTTCCGAACAAGGTATTTCAATCCTGTTAATTTCAGATGAAATTCCTGAAGTTTATTATAACTGCGACCGCATCCTTCATATCGAACATGGTCAGATCATGAATGAATATGAACCAAGAAAGATATCAGAGTCATTTTTGGAAGGAGTTGTAAATGGATAGATTCCTGAAAAAAAGAATGCCGATTGAGTTTTATCTCGGCGTTGTAATACTAGCCATGGTTTTATTTTTCTCAGCAACAACAGACCAGTTTTTTACACTACGTAATATTCTTGATTTAACTGAGGGTTATGCAGTTTCCGGAATATTTGCACTGGGTCTGTTTGTCGTTCTGGTTACCGGCGGTATTGATATATCATTTGCTGCAGTTGCCTCTGTCGTTCAATACGCTGTCGCCTCGCTGTTATTAGGCGGTTATATTGATGGCGCTTTACAGAGTATTGTTCTGGCGCTGATATTTGGTGTCTTCTGCGGGCTATTTAATGCCGTATTAATTTACTACCTGAATCTGGTTTCCATCATTATTACGATCAGTGTGCAGTCATTACTGTTCGGTATTCTGATGTGGCTGACCAATGGCCGTAGTATTTATGACCTGCCGGTGTGGTGGACCACGCAACACGAAATTTTCCCCTTCTCCATCGGTGATGAAACTTACCAGATTGGTTTGCCTTTCCTGCTGATGTTAGCTCTGACCTTTATTACCTGGCTGATCCTCAATAAAACAAATCTTGGACGTCAGCTCTATGCCGTTGGCGGTAACCAGGAGTCTGCCCGCCGGGTTGGTATCCGTGTTGGTCTGATCCATCTGTTTGCTTACGGTTACCTCGGTGCCGCAGCCGCCATCGGTGGCCTGGTGCAAGTCTATCGTATGGGCGAAGTCGTTCCGAATGCGTTAGTAGGTGGTGAACTTGATGTACTGGCGGCAACTGTGCTGGGCGGCGCAAGTCTGACCGGTGGTAAAGGCACCGTGATCGGCACACTGATGGGGGTTTTCCTGATTGGTATCCTCAAGAACGGCCTGAACCTGATCGGTATCTCCAGTTACTTCATGAACATCGTGATAGGCATCGTGATCGTGATTGCTATCTCCATCACGCATTACAAGAAACGTAAAGAAACTAACGTCGGTTTCGCTTAAACAGAGGCTCACATCATGAAATTAAAATGGCTCAAACTTGATGAAAATATGATCGGCCTGCTGAGCTTACTGATTGCGGTTTGTGTGATATTCAGTTTCTTAATGCCTGGCCGGTTCTTCACGCTGCAAACATTCAGCAGTATTGCTTCGCAATTGCCGGAACTCGGCCTGTTCACACTCGCCATGTTTATTCCGATGCTGAGTGGAGGTTTCAACCTGTGCATCATTGGCACAGCAAACCTGACCAGCTTACTGATGGCCTGGGTATTTATCAGCTATATCCCGGCAGATAGCAGCATGATCGTTCAATTTGCAGGATTGATCATTGCACTGGTTGCCGCCATCACGCTGGCCGTCATTATCGGCATTATCACTGGTGCTCTGGTCGCTTACATCGGTGCTCACCCGATTCTGGTGACTCTGGCTACCATGACCGTGGTGAACGGGATCGGTATTTCCCTGACCAAAGGTGCTGCATTAAGTGGCATGCCTGAACTGGTCAAATCACTCGGTTCCGGCACGCTTTTAGGTATTCCGCTGCCACTCATTATTTTCCTCTGTGTTGCGATTTGTGTCGGCTTACTGTTGGAAAAAACCAAACTGGGCAAATGCATCTACATGAGCGGCAGTAACATCAATGCGACTTATTTCAGCGGTATTAACACGCATCATCTGCAGTTGGCTATCTATACCATCTCCAGTGTGCTGTGCGTCTTCGCCGGCCTGATCATGATGGCTCGCTTTAACTCCGCCCGTATGGGATACGGCGACTCTTATCTGCTGCTGACTGTGCTGGCCATCATTCTCGGCGGTACCGATCCAAACGGTGGCTTTGGTCGTGTGTTTGGTGTGATTTGTGCGCTGTTTGTACTGCAAAGCATTGCGACCGGGCTCAACCTGTTAGGCGTCAGTCCTCACTTCAGTCTGGCAATGTGGGGCGCAGTTCTGATTATTACGTTATCCGCCAAATTCTTTAAAAAACGCTGGTCGGAAAAACGAGCGGCAAAAAATAGTAAGCCTTTATCCAACACTAAGAATACACATGTTGTTAGTACCAAATAATTGTTCTGAATTAACTCTGGAATTATGACTATGACTTATATGATTTCTCCTTCGCTGATGTGCATGAATTTAATTGAAATTAAATCACAGTTAGATGTTTTAAACACACGTGCTGATTTTCTTCATATCGATATCATGGATGGTCACTATGTAAAAAACATTACTTTGTCGCCTTTCTTTATTGAGCAGATCCGCCCTTATACCAATTTAAAAATTGATGTACATCTGATGGTAGAAGAGCCAAGCAATTTTATTGATGCAGTAGCCAATGCCGGTGCAGATTATATTTGCCCTCATGCCGAAACTATTAACCGGGATGCTTTCCGCATTATTAATCAGATCAAAAAGCACAATAAAAAAGTGGGTGTAGTATTAAACCCGGCGACTCCGGTGGAATACATCAAACACTATATTCACCTGCTGGATAAGATCACCATCATGACCGTAGATCCTGGTTATGCAGGCCAGCCATTTATTCCGGAAATGCTGAACAAGATTCAGGAATTAGCCCAACTGAAAAAAGAAAATGGATATAAATACCTGATTGAAATTGATGGTTCCTGTAACACGAAAACATTCCATGACCTCTTGGGTGCTGGTGCTGAAGTACTGATTGTCGGGACATCCGGTCTGTTTAATCTGGACGCTGATCTCTCAGTCGCATGGGAAAAGATGACCGCGAATATCCGACAAGCAGAACAAGCAGCTTAGGGGGAACACCGTATGGCTTATTACGTAGGTATTGATATTGGCGGCACCAACACCCGTTTGCTGACCATGAATGAGCAGGATGAATTTATTCTTCGTGAAAACATCCCGACCTCATCCTGGTCAGCAACGGAAAATCCACTGGAAATGTTAGCGCAGTTAATTAACGCCCATTTCCGGCAATTAGACCAACGTCCGGCCGGCGTCATGCTGGGTTTACCGGGTACATTAAGCCGTGACCGGAAAAAAGTGTTTTCTCTGCCTTTTATTCAGGCGCTGGATAATCGTGAAGTCGGTACCGAGCTGAGTAAGCTGATCGATTGTCCGGTTGCCATGGATAAAGACGTGAATCATCTGCATCTGTGGGATCTGCATCAGCAGGAAAACATGCCGTATGTGGCCGTGGGTTTGTATCTGGGCACCGGGATGGGTAACAGCTTATGGATAAATGGTGACTTCTATCATGGTGCACATGGCTCGTCAGGCGAAATCGGTCACATTCCTTGGCTTAACAACACGTTAAGCTGTCCCTGCGGGAAAACAGGCTGTGCGGAAACGCTGACATCAGGCAGTTATCTGGCGAGATGGGCGAAGGAACATGTAAAAGCACCGCATCATGTCGGCGATATCTTTGCTCACTATGGTGATCATCCGGATATTCAGGAGTTCGTTACCCGCCTTGGCATGATTATCGCTTCTGAAATGAATATTCTCGATCCGGAACATCTGTTCCTCGGAGGCGGTGTGATCGGCATGCCAGACTTCCCGAAAGAAAAACTGGTAAAGGAAATCAGAAAGCATCTGCGCGGTCCGCAACCAGCAGAAGGACTGACTATTTCGTTTAGTTTACAGACCGGTGACACGGGTTGTCAGGGCGCATGTCTCGCTGCAAAACGCCACTTCGAATCTTAGGAGTCTGTTATGACAGGTAAAGTTTGTGTTTTCGGTGCATTTAACGTGGATGTGGTTGCTCGTCTCAGCCGCTTTCCCCGCCCCGGCGAATCCATGATTGCAGCCAGCAGCCTGATGGGTGCCGGCGGTAAAGGTGCCAACCAGGCTCTTGCAGCAGCAAGAGCCGGTGCACGGGTACATTACATAGGCAAGGTAGGTACAGACTCCTTTGCCGAATTTGCCAAAAATCATTTAGACGCTTCAGAAATTAATGTCTGCACACTTTTCCACAGTCAGGAAAAACCGACCGGTAATGCATTAATCTATGTTTCGGAAGAAAACGGCGAAAACATGATTGGCGTTGATCCGGGCGCAAACTTAACCGTCACAGAACAAGAGATCGAATCTTGTCTGCCAGTCATCAAATCATCTGATTTATTACTAATCCAGATGGAAAACAACGCCGACGCGATTGTTCGTTTATTGCAGTATGCTCATGAAAATAAAGTCTTTGTTATTCTTAATCCGGCACCGTTCCAGGTTATTCCCGATGAAGCGTTGGCATTGGCCGATCTGCTTACTCCTAACAGCACAGAAGCCGAATTGCTGACGGGTATCGAAGTGAATGATCTTGATTCTGCAGCTCAGGCAGCCCGTGTGTTGCATGCCAAAGGGATCAACAACGTTCTGATTACGCTGGGTTTAAGAGGCGCATTACTCTCAACACCATCAGGCCGCACTCATATTCCGGCCTACCCCGCGCATCCTGTTGATACCACAGGCGCCGGTGATGCATTTAACGGTTCATTAGCCGCCTGTCTGGCACAAGGCGATAAACTGGAAGATGCTGCCCTGTTTGCCTCCGCCTATGCGTCTGTGTCTGTCGAAAGCGTTGGTGCCGCTCAATCCATGCCGTACAGACAAGACGCGATGGAAAGAATGCGACAACACGCCTCATTAGCGGCGGCTTCGTAGCGGGAGAAAGTGAGATGTCTGATCCCATTGTTATCGGTCTTGATTTCGGCAGTGATTCAGTAAGAGCGCTGGCGGTAAGCTGTCAGGATGGACAAGAACTGGCAACCCATACCGAGGCATATCCAAGGTGGAGCCTCGGTCAGTATTGCCAACCCGTACAAAACCAGTTCCGGCAACATCCACTGGATTACATAGAATCCATGGAGAAAGTGATCGGACACGTTGTGGCTTTATTAACAGCGGAACAACGCGCCGCGATTTGTGGCATCGGTGTTGATGCGACTGGTTCAACGCCAGCCCCTATCGATGAAACCGGTCAGGTACTGGCATTACGTGACGAGTTCGCCGACAACCCAAATGCGATGTTCCTGTTATGGAAGGATCATTCCGCCATCGCAGAAGCCGAGGAAATAACCCGACTCTGCCAGCGCGGAAAATTCCCGGATTACACCCGTTACAGCGGTGGCGTTTATTCCGCAGAATGGTTCTGGGCAAAAATACTTCATGTATCCCGGACTGATACCGCAGTCAGAAAAGCTGCGGTTAACTGGATTGAACTCTCTGACTGGATCCCGGCTATTCTGTCCGGAACCCAGGCACCGCAGAAAATCAAACGAGGCCGTTGTGCCGCAGGCCATAAATGCTTATGGCATCAGGAATGGCAGGGATTACCTTCCGCAGAATTCCTTGCCGCGCTTGACCCGGCTCTGACAGAAAACCTTCATTCACCACTTTTTACCGAGACATGGACGGCGGATGTTCCCGTCGGAAAAATCACTGCAGAATGGGCCGAACGACTCGGTTTACCAGAAGAAATCATGATCTCCGGTGGTGCGATTGACTGTCATATGGGGGCAATCGGGGCCGGAACCACATCCAACACATTACTCAAAGTCATCGGCACTTCAACATGTGACATTCTGGTCACTGACTATCAAACCATAGGCAAACGTGCGATTGATGGCATCTGTGGTCAGGTTGATGGCAGCGTCATTCCCGGCATGATCGGCCTTGAAGCAGGACAATCCGCTTTCGGCGATATCTATGCCTGGTATCAGCGTTTGCTCAGCTGGCCGCTTGAAGAATTAGTTAAACAATATCCGGAACTAAAAACCGCCGTTAAGGACCATGAGCAAAAACTCCTCAATTCACTGACGCAGAGCTGGAATAAAACCGTGGATCTGAACCATCTTCCCATCGTGCTGGATTGGTTTAATGGTCGCCGGACTCCTTATGCCAATCAGCGGTTACAAGGTGTCATATCAGGTCTGAATCTGGCCACTGACGCGCCGACGCTATTCGGCGCATTGATTGTCTCAACCGCCTGTGGTGCCCGCAAAATCATGGAGTGTCTGACCCACCAGAATGTTCCGGTAGAGGAAGTGATGGCGTTGGGCGGAATTGCCCGCAAATCACCGACCGTTATGCAGGTTTGTGCCGATGTAATGAATCGCCCGATTCAGGTTGTTGCATCTGATCAATGCTGCGCGTTGGGTGCTGCCATTTGTGCTGCTGTTGCCGCTGATATTTATCCTGCAATCGAGGCTGCACAAGAAAGAATGGCGAGTGCCATTGAACATACTTATTACCCCCGGCCTGTGAGTGTCGCTGAATATGAAACGATATATCAGCAATATCTGAGATGGGCTGAAGCTGCAGAACCTTTACTTAATTAACTTTCACCCTTTATTCAGTTTATCTGACAAGGAGTTACCGTGAGCAGTTTGTTAAATCAATTACGTGCCATGACCACCGTGGTGGCCGACACTGGCGAATTACCCGCCATTAAATTGTATTCACCCGAAGATGCCACTACCAACCCTTCCCTGATTTTAAAAGCCGTCTCCAGCCCGGAATATGCGCCACTACTGGAACAGGTAGTGTCTCAGGCCAGGCAACTTTCTGCCGATGTCGCTGTGCAAGTCGAAGAAGCCGCTGATCGGCTGATTGTGGCGATTGGCTGTGAAGTGCTGAAACATGTGCCCGGCCGTATTTCCACCGAAGTCGATGCCCGTCTCTCTTTTGATACCACCGCGACCATTGAAAAAGCCCGCAAGCTGATTGGCTTGTATGAGTATCAGGGCATTCCGCGTTCCCGTGTGTTAATCAAAATCGCCTCCACCTGGGAAGGTATCCGTGCCGCGGAACAGCTGGAAAAAGAAGGCATTAATTGCAACCTGACGCTGCTGTTTTCATTCGCGCAGGCCCGTGCCTGTGCCGAAGCCGGTACTTATCTGATTTCGCCGTTTGTCGGCCGTATTCTCGATTGGTACAAGGCCAAAACCGGTCAGTCCTACACCGCCGACAATGACCCGGGCGTGAAGTCCGTGAAAGCGATTTACCAGTATTACAAACAGCATGGTTACTCGACTGTCGTGATGGGTGCAAGTTTCCGCAGTCCGGAAGAGGTGCTGGCGCTGGCGGGCTGTGACCGCCTGACCATCAGCCCTAACCTGTTGCAGGATCTGGATGCGCAGTCCGGTGAGCTGGTACGTCAGCTGGCTGATGACGGTCTGCGTCTGCCACGCCCAACGCCGCTGTCTGAAGCCGAGTTCCGCTGGCAGCACAATGAAGATGCGATGGCTACCGAGAAGCTGGCGGAAGGTATCCGTAATTTTGCGATTGACCAGGTGAAGCTGGAGCAGTTGCTGGCTACTCGTCTGGCTTGATTTAGTTTTACCACGCTAGGTCGTCACTAATTCGGGGCGGACGATAAGGACATTGATGCTGACCCTCTGCGCCATGGATGGCGCAGTGGAGCCCCCACGGATGGGTTTACGGCGTGTCCGGCAGCGATGTCCTTATTGGTCGCC
>RRZT010869847.1_pt1 | contig 17329 bp, 18 predicted proteins | sample 2165551 | NCBI WGS metagenome assembly RRZT01 (sample SAMN10456910, study PRJNA506462) | wastewater metagenome | biome: wastewater; feature: sludge; material: wastewater sludge; isolation source: wastewater sludge with Escherichia coli K12::gfp cells carrying plasmid... | place: USA: Moscow, Idaho...
AATTAGGCTTCACAAAAAGTTTTATTAAAAAATGGATTGAAAGAATTAGGAGTAGAAAAAGATTCAATAAAAGTTGATGGAAGATACTATGATGCATTATTATTTGAATTATATATAGGAGAATAATATGGAAAAGGGAAAATCTAAAAAAGCAATTATACTGTTTATAGTTTTAGTATCATTTGATCAATTATTAAAATTATATATTTATAAAAACCATATGGATTTAAGATTTAATATTATACCAGGTATATTAAAATTTTATCCAATCCAAAATACGAGTTATTCTTATATAGGAGCAGTTTTTGGAAAAGTCTTTGCCAATTATTTATTCAATATATTTACAAGATTATTATCGGCATATGTTATTTTAAGAACAATATCTTATATTAAATATAGAAAAATAAATCTAGGAAGATTTGGAAGAGTAACTTTGGTTTTTCTCGTTTCTGGTTTTATTTGTAGTACAATAGATGTATTAGTATGGAAAGGAAGTATTGATTTTGTAGAATTATTTAATTGGTTTATATTTGATACAAAAGATCTATATTTAACAATATTTATTATAATAATACTTTATTCTATGCTATTTAAAAAAGACTTTTGGAATAACATAGATACAGATGATTGGGAAAAATATATGTTTTTTAAAAAATAATAGGCGGTGAAATAATGGTAAGATTACTTAATAATGAAGATTTATATATTGTTATGAAATACTTAAAGAAAAATGGAATTAGAGTTGCATTTTTATATGGAAATATAAAAGAATTTGGTTTAGAAAATGATAAGATTTCTAGACGATGTGGAGACTATTTTGGATATTTTGAAGAAGATGAATTAAAAGGGGTTATTGCATTTTATAATCTGGGAAGTTGTATTCTAGACTATGAAGCCGAAGAAGCAATTAAAGAATTTGTTGGCATTATGAAAAATTATTATTTTGATACATTATTAGGAATGAAAAATATAATAGATCCAGTATATAAGGCATTAGAGGCATATAAAATACCAAAGCTTATAAAAGAAGAAATATATCTTATTAATGAAGAATTTAAACCTTTTCAACAAAATAAATTAGATATAGTGGAAGGTGTGTCAAAAGAAACTATTGATTTTTTAATACTATCGAATAGAGAAGGATTTAATACCATTATCAATGAAGAACAGGCTGAAAAGATATTAAAAGAAAGAAATGCGGAAGAATATTATATATTCGGTAAAATAGACAATGAAATAGTTGCAACAGCATGTATTCAAGTAAATACAGATTCCATATCACAAATTGGTGGAGTATTTACTAAGGCAATAATGAGAAATAATGGCTATGGAAAAGAAATAGTTTCAGAACTATCTAGAAGAATTGTAGAAAATAACAAAATACCAACATTATTTACAGATAAAACAAATGTATCCGCATTAAAAGTATATGCAAGCTTAGGCTTTGAACTATATGATGATTATTTAATGATAGAATATTAGAAGGGCAGTTGAAAGTTGAGAGTTGAAAACAGTTTATAGTTTACAATGAACAGTTGACAGCTTTTCTTTTTAAGCCGAAGCTTTTTAATTTACCACATTTTACAAAAAATATTTTATTTTTTAAAGGTATTATATTTAAAAATTTAAAAGCGAGAGGCGGTTTTAGGAGTTATATATTCTATCAGTAGTATCCTAAATAAAAATAAATTTTGTGGAGAAAATATTATTACAGCGGATACCTTATGTAATTATTATCCTTTTTTATTTTCTTTAGTAGCTCATATATTATCCATAGTTGACTCAACGCCTTAATTATATTTTTGGAATAAATTTTATTTTTATCTTCAACAAAAAAGAACGACAGTTGAAAACAATTAAAAGTTATTATAATGAAAATATCAATAAGCGAGAGGCAGCTATTATAGATATATTTTAATCAATTTAATAATTCCCAAGGAATATTATAGGTAGTTTATAGTTGCCAATATACATTTGACAGTTAAATCAATATCAATTTATTTACAAAATTTGATTACATAATTAAAAATAATTATATAGGGAGGCATAATGAAAAAGTTATTTGACAGAATAGGGAAAATAGGAGTAATAGTTTTTTTAATAGATTTAATTTTAATTGGGATAACAATAATAACAAAAAAAGAATATCCAGCTATTATAAATAAAATAATAATAACTACATTTGCTATTTCTCTTATAATAGTTCTTTTATACTATAGCTTTAAAGCAATTTTAGGATATATAAAAGCATATAGAGCAAAGGATAAAGATATATTTAAAAATATTATATTTCTATCTATATTATTTATTGGTGGAAATGCAATATTGAGTATAGTATTTAAAAAAAGAATAGGGATTGAAAAAATTATAGGGCAAATTATACTATTATTTTTCTTAATAGGTACTGGATATCACAATGAATTAAAATAAATTCATTTAATAGTGAACAGTTTATAGTTTTTCTCTCTTAAGTCGAAGCTTTGTAATAAAACATCTTTAAAACATATCGTTTATTTGTAATTAAATCTCATAAATAAATACTCATAAGCGAGAGGCTGGTATTATAGATATATTTTCTATATAGATATCCTTTTTACCAAGAAACAACTAAATAAATATATATTATGGAAAAGTATTGTGCGATTTTGGTCTTAAAATAAAATGAAATCTTGGAAAGGTTTGGCTATGAAATAGCCCTTTGAAAGATAAATTTAGATTTTATCCAAAATTAAACTCGCCTTTGTAATAATATATATTTAAGTTTATTTTGAATTCTGAAAGAATATTAAAGGCAATTGACAACTAGTTGACAGTTGTGATAAGACTAGATATTAAAAGTATGTAGAAAAATATATAAATATAAAAAAAGCCCTTATAAATAAATTTATAAGGGCTTTTATCAATACTGTATTCTATTATCATTTAAATTTGTGGTTTTAAGTATTCCAATTAAATATTGATTTTTCATTATAATTTTAAAAATAGGAACACCTACTAAACCAACAATAACAAGCTCTGAAATCATAATCTGTCCAGTAACTAAAAATAAATTAATAGGCTCATTTGAAACAAATAGTATCTCCAAACCAATAATTATTGAAAATAATGCTGGATAAAGACTTGCTATGTATATATTTTTAGTTTTAGACATACATTTAGTTGTAAGAAATGTAGCAAATGTACCAAAAATTACATCAACAATGCCAAAAGGACTTACAATATTTGCTATGGCACATCCCAATGTTAAAGGTCCAACATAGAATGGATCAACAAAAGCCAATAGTGTGATAATCTCAGATATCCTAAACTGAATGGCCCCATATGACATAAAAGGTATAAAAAGCGTAAATACAACATACAATGCTGCAACAATTGCGAATCTAGTTATTTTTTTACTATTCATTATTCACCAACTCCAAAATCTGTATTATTCCATAGAATTTCTATGTTTTTTAGTTTTTCTAGATGAGAATACTTTTCTTTAAACCAATTTATTAAATCATCATCTCTTTTTACAGGGGTAGTATTCTCTACAAAAACATTTATACAACCTCTATCAAAATACTTTAGCAGAATTTCAATATCCCTATCAATCATTTCTCTTGTTTGACCTTTTATACCAACCATCAAACATATTGATTTAAAATACTTATTTACATCTTCAATATTCTCATAGACTATTCCTTTTTTTAGATAATTATTTCTAAAATCAGCATCAAAAGTTTCCATTCCCATTTTAAATATTAACTTTTGATTTTCAAAATAATCTTCTAAATCACGTATTTTATGCCTATAGTTATAATGGGATTCAAAATATATTGTCTCTATATTTTTATCATCAACTATGTCTTTAATATCTTTTAGGCATTTCTTTGGAAGTTCAAAAACAGATCCAGAATTAATAATTTCCAGTTGTTTATAATCACCAGTAATATTTTTCAAAACTTCACTGTTAAATTTAATAATCTCTAATTCATTTTTACTATTATCATCAATATAGTCACAAAAAAAACAACGTCCCCAATGGCAGGGACGCGATTTTAAAAGTACTATTTCTCTAGGATTTTTATTCATTATCCTATTATATCGTAACATATTATCACATCCTTGTTTTTTATAGTGGGTCCAAGGAAACACCTAAGTATTTAAAGACATAAAGATAATATCATGGTTTATATATTTATTCAATTGATAATTAATAATAATTTTTATTTTCTTGAAAAATAAAGTTTTAAAATAAATTTTCAAAAAATACTTGAAAAATAATCATGATTAGTATATTCTGAATATAATATTTATAAATATTTAGGTGTACAACATTAGTTGTCCCTCTCCTTAAATGATATTTATAATATAGTGAAACTATCAAAGACTCCTAGGCTGATCACCTAGGAGTCTTTATCTGTCTTTAAAAAAAGCACCAATTGTTATATTAATATATCTCATTGCCCTATCATAAGCCTCTTCTTGAGAAAATTTTCCTTGCATTCTGTCCATAAGTATTCCTTTATAAATTATTGTACAAATACTATTTAAATCTTCAGCATCTTCCACAGGTAGAAGGCCTTCTTGAATACTATCATCAAGGGATGACATACCTCTTTCATAGATATCTGATTTTAAAAGCATTGTATTTAAACCATGGGTGTCTTCACCAAGTTCTTCAGGGAAAAGCTTATAATATTCTCTAACATAACTGTCTAAATTTTTATCAAGGTTGGCAAAAAATATTGAATAATATATCTCTGGATCTTTAAAAGAATAATAGGAAAAACATTCCCAGATAGCTCTAAATTTATCTACAGGTTCTGTTCTATCTTTTATATATTCGGGTAACGCCAATGCATATGGCTTAACATATTTCATAGCTGTAAATAATATTAAATGATCTAAATTTTCGAAATAATTATAAAGAGTAGCACTATTGTAACCAGCAATTTTGGCAACTTTTCTAATGGTGATATCCTTTAGACTTTCATTTTTCAATATTTCATCAGCTGCTTCGATAAAATAAATCATAGTTCGTTTTTTTTGTAATTCTTTTCTATTCATTTTAAAACCTTCTTTCCTAGCACTTTTAAATGACTTATTATCAAGTTTTAAGTATATCTAAAAGCATATCATATTATTTAAAGCTAGACAATTGACAATCTATTGTAAAGAACATATTAAATATTAAGAAAATACTAATCGTGATTGCAAACTAATCATGATTATGATATTATATATTTAAATCAAGAAGAAAAAAGAATAAATTTTATCAATAAAGGCCGAGAGGAGTGTAGAGTATGAAATTAGAGTTAGGGAATTTTTATGTTAAAGACATAGTGTTTGGAGACAAAACTTCTTATGCTAATGGTATTCTTACTATTAACAAAGAGGAAGCACTAAAGGTTGTACTTGAAGATACACATATTACAGAAGCAGATCTTCATATTGTTAAACCTGGCGATAATGTTAGATTGATTCCAGTTAAAGATGCTTTCGAACCTAGACACAGAGTAAATGGAGATACATTATATCCTGGTGCATTAGGTGAATTAAAACAAGCTGGAGATGGTAGAACATTAGCATTAAAAGATTGTAGTGTAATAGTTGTAGGTAAACATTGGGGTGGATTCCAAGATGGTTTAATTGATATGAGCGGAGAAGGTGCTAAATATACTTATTATTCTCAATTAAAAAACATTGTACTAGTTGCTGATACAGATGAAGAATTTGAAAAACGTGAGCAACAAAAGAAAAATAAAGCATTAAGATGGGCTGGTATGAGATTATCAGAGTATATTGGTACAGCAGTAAAAGGTTTAGAACCAGAAGAATTAGAAACATTTGAATTAGCACCAGTTTTAAAGAGAGATGAAAAGACAAATTCACTTCCTTCAGTTGCATTAGTATTACAACCGCAATCACAAATGGAAGAATTAGGATATAATACTTTAGTTTATGGATGGGATATGAATAGAATGTTACCAACATTTATGCATCCAAATGAAGTATTAGATGGAGCATTAGTATCAGGAAGCTTTATGCCTTGTTCATCAAAATGGGCAACTTATGATTTTCAAAACTTCCCTATGATTAGAAGATTATATGAAGAGCATGGAAAGACTATAAACTTTGTTGGTATAATAATGTCAAACTTAAACGTTGCATTAGAACAAAAAGTTAGAGCAGGAATCTTAGTTTCTCAAATGGCTAAGTCATTAGGAGTAGATTCTGCAATAGTTGCTGAAGAAGGATATGGTAATCCAGATGCTGACTTTATAGAATGTATAGTTGCTCTTGAAGATGTAGGAGTTAAAACTATAGGACTTACAAATGAAGCAACAGGTAGAGATGGAGCAAGTCAACCACTTGTAACATTAGATCCTAAAGCAGATGCAATTGTTTCATGTGGCGATGTTTCTCAATTAGTTGAATTACCTCCAATGGAAGTAGTTTTAGGAGAATTAGAATCATTAGGAAGAGATGGATTTGCTGGCGGTTGGGAAGGCGACGAGAAATTAGGACCTTCAGTAAGAGAAGACGGTTCAGTAATAATGGAAAATAACTCAATGTTCTGTGGAGATCAAGTAGTTGGTTGGTCACCTAAGACAATGAAAGATTTTTAGGAGGTGGAGTAAATGAAAAAAGCAATACTTTATCTAAATCAATTCTTTGGACAAATAGGTGGAGAAGATGAAGCTGACTATGCTCCAGAGGTAAAAGAAGGATTAGTTGGACCAGCAATGGCATTAAATGCAGAATTAGCTGGAATAGCAGAAGTAACTCATACAATAATCTGCGGAGATAACTTCATGGGTTCAAATACAGAAGAAGCAATAGAAACAATTTTAAAAGAATTAGAAGGAAAAGAATTTGATATTTTCTTTGCAGGACCAGCATTTAGAGCAGGAAGATATGGAGCAGCTTGTGGACATATTGGAAAAGCTGTTAAAGAGAAATTCAATGTTCCAGTAATAACTTCAATGAATGATGAGAATCCAGGAGTTGAAATGTTCCATAAAGAAATGTATATTTTCAAAGGTGGAGCTTCAGCTGCATTAATGAGAAATGACATGAAAGCAATGGCTGATTTTGGTAAGAAAATTTTAAATAATGAAGAATTATTCCCTGCAGAAGTTGAAGGATACTTCCCAAGAGGTGTTAGAAAACAAGTTTGGAGAGAAGATAATAAACCTGCAGCAGATAGAGTAATAGATATGTTACTTAAAAAAGTACATGGTGAAGAATTTCAAACAGAACTTCCAATACCAGAATTAGAAAGAGTAGAAATTGCACCACCTATAAAAGATTTAGCAAATGCTAAAATAGCAGTTGTAACAACAGGTGGTATAGTTCCAGTTGAAAATCCAGATAGAATACAATCTGCATCTGCAACAAGATGGGGAAGATATGATATGACTGGAATGGATAGATTAGAATCAGGAGTATTCAAGACGATACATGCAGGATTTGACCCAGCAGCAGCAGATGCGGATCCTAATGTTATAGTGCCTTTAGATGCATTAAGACAATATGAAAAAGAAGGTAAATACAAAGAATTATATAAAGATTTCTTTACAACTGTAGGAACAGGAACTACACAAGCTGAAGCTAGTAGAATGGGTAAAGAAATGGTAGAAGAACTTAAAAAAGAAAATGTGGATGGAGTTATAATGGTTTCTACGTGAGGTACTTGTACTCGTGCAGGTGCAACGATCGTAAAAGAAATAGAAAAAGCAGGTTTCCCAATAGTACAAATGGCAAACTTAATTCCAGTAGCAAAAACTGTAGGTGCTAATAAGATGGTACCAACAATTTCAATACCTTATCCATTAGGTGATCCACAAGATACTAAAGATGAACAATATGAATTAAGATATCATAGAGTTGGAGTAGCATTAGATGCATTAACTGCAGATGTTAAAGAACAAACAGTATTTTCAGTTTAGTATAAAAAATTGGCAAAATAGGTATAGCTTATTTTGCCAATTTTAAAATAAAGATAAGATATCATTTTTAACTAAGGATAGGGGGCATAAAAATGAATAATTCAAAAAAGCAAAATAATACGGTTTATTTTGTATCGTTAGCAATAACAATAGTACTTACAGCTTGGGCTATAATTGCAAGTGATAGCTTTAGTAATTTTGCTAATATGCTTTTAAAATTTTTAACAAATAAATTTGGTTGGGCATATTTAATGGTTATGTTGGCATTTGTTATATTTGCAATTTGGTTAGCTCTAAGTAAATATGGAAATATAAAGCTTGGACCAGATGATTCAAAGCCAGAATATAGTACAGTATCTTGGTTTGCAATGTTATTTGGAGCAGGAATGGGAATAGGATTAGTATTCTGGGGATTATCTGAACCATTAGCACATTTTACAAGTCCACCAGGGGGACTTGTTGCAGGCAGTACTGAAGCAGCAGATTATGCTATGAGAGCTTCTTTTATGCACTGGGGGATTCACCCTTGGGCAGGTTATAGTATTATAGGTTTAGCATTAGCTTATTTCCAATTTAGAAAATCAGAAAAAGGACTTATTAGTAGTATTTTTAGACCATTATTAGGAGATAAAGTTGATGGGCCTATAGGAAAAGTTATAGATGTTTTAGCTGTATTTGCAACAGTAGCAGGAGTTGCAACTTCATTAGGATTAGGTACATTACAGATAAATAGTGGATTAAACCAAGTATTTAATATACCTGAAACAAGATTAGTTCAAGTTATTATAATTTCGGTGGTATCAATAATATTTATTTGGACAGCTGTAACAGGGGTAGATAAAGGCATACAAAAACTAGGAGATATAAATTTAAATTTAGCATTTGGACTATTGGCATTAGTGATTATTTTAGGCCCTACATTAGCAGTTATTAATAATATAACTAATGGACTAGGGCAATATATAAATAATTTCTTTAGTGACAGTTTACAGATATCAGCATTTGGTGATAACTCATGGTTAAACTCTTATAGAATATTTTATTGGGCTTGGTGGATAGCTTGGGCTCCATTTGTTGGTACATTTATAGCAAGAATATCAAAAGGTAGAACTATTAAAGAATTCGTTGCAGGTGTTACACTTGCTCCAGCATTAGCTTCAATAGTTTGGTTTGCAGCATTTGGTAGTATGGGAATGAATTTAGCTGATAAGGTTGGATTAGACCAATTAGCACAATGGGCAGCAGTTCCAGAAACAGCATTATTTCATGTATATAGTCATTATCCATTATCAATTGTGTTGTCACTAGTTACTATATTCTTACTTGGAACATTCTTTATAACATCAGCAAACTCAGCAACTTTTGTATTGGCAATATTGAGTTCTGATGGGGATTTAAATCCAACAAATAGAAAAAAATTAGTTTGGGGAACTTTGCAAGCATTATTGGCAACAGGATTATTATTATCAGGTGGACTTTCTGCATTACAAACAATCTCAGTAGTGGCAGCCTTTCCATTTATTTTTGTAATGATTTTTGCAATGATTGCATTGGTAAAAGGCCTTAAAACAGAAAAACTATAGTTTTGATGAGCAATATTGACAAATATTAGTTTTATACTATAATGAATATTATAAAAGAATATAAGGTGATGGAGTTCGCCAAAACTGCTATAAGCTAATGACTCCTACAAAGATATATTTTTATCTTTGTAGGAGTTTTTTTATTTTAAGGAGGACGATATGAAAGAGAGTTTAGCAATTATTATATTAACGGGAATAGTATCAAGTTTATTATTTGAAAAAATTAAATTACCAGGACTATTGGGAATGTTATTAATGGGAATGGCGATAGGGCCTTATGGATTAGATATATTGAATAGTGAAATACTCAATATATCTATGGATTTAAGGATTATAGCTTTGATAGTTATATTATTAAGGGCAGGTTTAGGTATTGAAAAAGATACATTAAAGATAATTGGTAAACCAGCATTAAGATTGTCTTTTATACCAGGATTATTTGAAGGGATAACCATTGCAATTTTATCCATGTTATTATTAGATTTTAATTTTATTCAAGGTGGTATGCTTGGTTTTATATTAGCTGCAGTTTCACCTGCTGTAGTAGTTCCATCAATGTTAGAATTAAGTAAGCGTGGTCTTGGAAAAGAAAAGGGAATACCAACAATGATATTATCAGGAGCTTCTATAGACGATGTATTTGCAATTACAATATTTACCATGTTTTTAGGTATGTATAAAAATAATGGTAAAAATATTTTTATGGAATTATTAAATATTCCAATAAGTATAGTTTTAGGAGTCGTGATAGGAATATTTATAGCCTATTTTATAATATTTATTTTTAAGATGATCCCATTTAGTAAAAATCAAAAAATATTAATTGTATTATCTATATCAATACTATTTAATTATTTAGAAAAAGCTTTAGAGGGAAGAATAGCCATCGCTTCATTATTAGGTATTATGGCAATGGGCTTTATAATAACAAATAGAGATAGAAAATTAGGTGAAGAATTATCCCGTGGATTTGACAAAATTTGGTCTTTTGCACAATTATTATTATTTGTGTTAATAGGTGGAGCTGTAAATATATCTGCTGCATTAGGTGGATTTAAATATGGAATTATAATAGTAGTAATTGGATTAATAGCAAGAAGTTTAGGAGTTTATATATCATTATTAGGAACCGATTTAAATAATAAGGAAAAGTTATTTTCAATTATGTCATATATTCCTAAAGCTACAGTTCAAGCAGCCATTTCAGGAATACCATTATCACAAGGTGTTGAAGGAGGAGAATTAATATTGGCAATAGGAGTTATTTCAATATTAATAACCGCCCCAGTAGGTGCAATAGGTATAAAAGTTTCAGGAGATAAATTGTTAAAATAATATTTATATGAGATTTGCAATTTTTATTATTCTGAATAATTTTACCATGAGAGGGTATAATATATAATGGATTAAAAAAGATAAGTTTAAATTGACTCTTGGAAGGAGAATATAAATGGAAAAAATCAAGTTAGCAGTTATATTTTATAGTCAAACGGGAATCAACACTAAATTAGCAGAATGGGCTAAAATAGGTGGAGAAGAAGCAGGAGCAGAAGTTAAACTATTAAGAGTTAAAGAATTGGCAGATGAAGAAACAATTGCTAGTGACAAATATTGGGGTAAAAATTATAATGATATAAAAGATATACCTGTTGCTACAAATGATGATTTAGTGTGGGCAGATGCAATTATATTTTCAGCACCAACTAGATATGGAAATGTGGCAGCAGAAATGAAATACTTTTTAGACGGTACAGTAGTACCTTGGTCAGAGGGAAAGTTTGTTGATAAAGTTGTATCTGCAATGTCATCAGCGGCAAATCCTCATGGTGGACAAGAAAGCACAGTAAAAGCAATTTATTCAACTATGATGCATTGGGGAAGTATTATTGTATCACCAGGATATACAGATACATCTATATATGTAGCTGGAGGAAATCCTTATGGTACAACAGGTACAGCAAAGCAAGGAGAAATAGTTGAAGATGTTAGAGCAGCAGCAATTCATCAAGCTAAAAGAACTGTTGAAATTGCAAGAGCATTAAAATTAGGTAGACAATAATAGTTTTATATGGAATGATTTATCATATCCATTAAAAAATATAAGGAGGGTTTATTAGTATGAAGAGAAAGAGCACAAAAGTTTTATCAGTATTAGTAATAGCTATCTTATTATTTACATTATCAGCATGTGGTAGTGGTTCGAAAGAATCAGGTTCTTCTGATGGAGGATTAAAAGATGGAACTTACACTAAAAAGTCTGAAATGACAGATCACGGTTATGAAGAAGTTGATGTTGTGATTAAAGATGGCAAGATTGAATCAGTTAACTTAAAGAGAATTGGTGCTGATGAAAAAGAAGTAAATTATGATGAGTGGGATGGAAGTGCAGATCTACCAAATCTAAAAGATATTAGAGTAGAGATGTCAGAAGCTATGGTTGAAAAACAATCTGCAGATGTTGATTCTATATCAGGAGCTACATCATCAGGAGATAAGTGGAAAGCATTAGTTAGTGAAGCTTTAGAAGAAGCAAAATAATTATTTACTTAAAAATAGAACTGAGATATCTTAGTTCTATTTTTATTTTAAAATTTAAGAAAAATCTTAGATAATGGTGTATAATTAAATTGTAATAAAAATAAGGAAGTGATAAGTTTGTTTACAGGTTATACAGATAAAGTTATAGAACATTTTATGTCTCCATATAATGTGGGAACCATGACTGACTATGATGGAAAAGGTGAACATGGAGATGTAAGATGTGGGGATGCTCTAACTATATATATTAAAGTTAAAGATAATATAATAACGGATATTTCATTTTTAGTATTTGGTTGTACAGCTGCTGTTGCAACAAGTAGTGTTACAACTATGTTTGCAAAAGGAAAGACTATTGAAGATGCGTTAAAGATTGAAGAGGAAGATATAACCAATGAATTAGGTGGATTGCCGGCTAATAAATTGCATTGTTCAAATCTTGGAGTAGAGACTTTAAGAAAAGCCATAAAGGATTATCAAGAGAAGAATTAGATAGGAAACCATTTGGTTTCCTATTTTTAATTATCCATTTTTATAAAATACACACTATCCTCATTTGCTTTTTCAGCATTTAGTTTAGAATATAATTTAATAGCAGGTGTATTCTCACTGGAAGTAAATAAAAATGATTTTAAAACATTTTTGGTATTACAATAAGTTTTAAATTCTTTCATTAAATTATATCCATAACCAAGATTTCTATATTCTTTATGGATTGTTAAATAATGGATATATATCATAGTGTTCTCATTTTAAATATAATTATATATTTTTTTGTATTTGTTAAAGTAAAAGAAAAGGGGTAAGTATATTTAAATGATTATAGAGGTGATAGAATGACTTCAAGTAATATACTATTTAATAGTATATCTAAAATATATGGAGCTTTTTTTAAGTTTCAAATAGGTTATTTTAATAAAATTTTAGATAGAGTAAAACCTAGCTTTGATATTAGTAGGTATGAATCAGTACTAGATGTTGGATGTGGAACGGGAGCTTTAACCAAGGTTTTATATGACAAAGGTCTAAAAGTTACTGGTGTTGATCCAGCTAGTGGTATGTTAAAACAGGCAAATAATAGATTAAAGAATGATGATATTGAGTTTATCCAGATTGAAGCAGGAGAACAATTGCCTTTTCCTGATAATACTTTTGATATAGTTATTTCTTCATATGTTGCTCATGGATTAAAGTCAAAAGAAAGAATGAAGCTTTATAAAGAAATGAAAAGAGTTTCAAAAAGATATGTTATATTACATGATTATAATGAAACAAGAGGATTAATTACAACTATAGTGGAGTTTTTAGAAGGTGGGGATTATTTTAATTTTATTAAGGTAGTTAAAGATGAATTAAATTCAATATTTCAAAAAGTTCAGGTAGTTAATGTAGATACTAGGGCAGCTTGGTATATATGTAGTAAGTGGGATTAATGTTTTAGAGAAATTTATTTAAATTGAATTTGCTATCTTGTTAGAATATTAATTTAGGTAAGTATTTTTAATTTAAACTATCAACTGCCTTTATATCTTGCTGAAGATAAAAATAAAATTTATTCCAAAAATATAATTAAGGTATTGGGTAAACAATGGATAAGTATAAGTTATTAAATAGAATGGATTATAAAAATAAGTATATTTAAAATCAAACTTATCATATTCTCGTAAAATATAAAGTAATATAAAGTATAATATTACTTTATATCCTAGAACTAATAATTAAAAATAGTTAAAACGAAGACCTATATTAGCAACTTCGCTTAAAGAGGAAAACTGTCAACTATCCACTCTCAACTCTCAACTGATTTTATATTTCTTAATTTTCTACTGTTTTTATAATTTTAGCTTAATTTTTAATTATAAAACTGTTGAAGACTTATCCTAAACAGTATAATATAGATATATAGCTCTATATTATAAAAGGGGGAAGATAAGATGAAAGATAATCTTGTTTTAAGCTTTAAAGATATAATTTTAAGAGATAAAATAGAAGATGATTTTAAAGATTATATTCATTGGTACACAGAAGAAACTGACTGGCAACAATGGGTTGAACCATGGAGTGAAGGTCTAAGAAATGTTAAGAGCCTAGAAAAAGATTTAAGGAAATCATTGGACAATCCTCCACCAATTATAAGAGCAGATTTAGAAATAATATATGAAGATATGCATGTAGGGTGGGTTGATTCTTATATAATAGATGGTGAAGCTGATAAATTGGGAGTTCAAGTTGTTATACCTGATAAAGAAAATTGGAATAAAGGTATAGGAGAAAAGGCATTGATTTGTTTTATTAGATATGTACTAGAAGTGGATCCATATAGAGATATATTTGTAGAAATATGGGATGGTAATGTTAGAATGATATCTCTAGCAAGAAAATTGGGCTTTGAAGTATCACCACTTGAGAGAATAACAAAGACTAGAGATAAGGTAGAATATGTTGTTGATAGATATAAATTAACTGATGAAAATATAAGTAAATATAGAATTTAAATATAAGGTTATTCTTAATGAATAGCCTTATATTTGTTTATGAAATAATATATTGGAGGTAATAAATTGGATAATATAAAATATAGAAAGATACTATCTATTTTTAAAAAGTTTGAAAAAGAAAAGTTGTTACTCTTATTTATATGTGGATTTAGTACATTTTTATATATAAAATTGTTAGAAAAAATATCAAATTTATTAAATTTAAGTAATTTTCATTCAACTGAAGCAAAAAGAATGATTTTAAATCTTGTACTTCTAACATTAATATACTTTTTGTTTGAAGTAGTGCAGAGTTATAAATGGCATAGTTTTAGAATGAGAATAAGAAATTTTATGTATGTATATATGACAAAAAATATGATGTATAAAGATATTAACTGGTTTGAAGATAAGAATATAGGAAATATAAATAGTTCTATATTAAATGATGGAGCTATGATTTCGGAGCATTCAGGCATAGGCGTTATAATGGGTATTTTAAATATATTTCATGCTATTTTAATTGTTGGAGTGATTTCTAGAACAAATAAAATATTGGGTATTATAGTATTTATAGTAGGGATTTTATACTTTCAAATAATAAAAATTCTTAATGGAGAAATGAGAGCTAGTGCATCAGATGAGAGGATGAATTATACTAAAGTTGTACATAAATTAAATGAAATGATAAGGGGAATAGTGGAGTTAAAGGTTTTTATATCCATAGATTATTTTATAAATCAATTTAAAAAAACGGTATATGATGAATATGAAATATCACAGAAAAGAGTTACAAAAATTCAAATGTTAAATCAAAGTGTAAATTCTATAATGAAGATTATATTTCCTATATTTACATTACTATTATTTGTACTTATTGACAATAATGCGATTAAAGTGGGTTCGTTATTTTTTATTTATTCACTAACAAGAGAATTGGTAGAACCATTGTCAAATCTAGGTGATTATTATCAAGCTAAGGAAATGATGATAGGTGTTTCAGAGAGAGTATATGATTTTCTATTTGATGAAAATGTAGAGACTGAAATTGATGGAATAGATATAAATTCAATTTATAAAATAGATATTGATATAGATAAAATAATTTATACAAATAGAGATATAGATTTAAAAGTTGAAAAAATTTTAAGAAGTGGGGATATGCTTTTAATAAAGGGTGAAAGTGGCAGTGGAAAGAGTAGTTTACTAAAAACATTGTTGGGAATATTGGAATATGATGGTGATATATTAATTAATGATATAGAACTAGATAAGATTGATTTACAATCTTATTATTCTAATTTGACCTGTGTATTTCAAGAACCAAGTTTTTTTGAAGGAAGTATTAAGGATAATATTTGTTTAGGTGAAGAATATCCTCAAGATGAGATTATAAAAGCAATAGATTTTTCAAGCTTTAGTTTAAAGGATAAAATTGGTGGTTTAGAATATATGGTAGCAGAAAATGGTAAGAATCTTTCTGGTGGCGAAAAAAAGAGATTATCGCTGGCAAGAGCATATATAAGAAATCCTAAATTATTGATATTGGATGAGGTTACTAGTGGAATTGATTTAGAGACTAGAGATGAAATCTTGAAGAGTATTAGTGATTATATAGTAGAGACTAATTCAATAGTTATTGCCATAAGTCATGATGATACCTTTGATAATTTGGCAAATCATAAAATTGAATTGAAGACTATATATTAGAGCATAAAATCTGGGAAAATTATTTAAATTTACCAGATTTTATTTTGTAAGAATTTAATTAACAAATATTTTTATATTTAGCTCCATAGTAAATATTTTATTTTGAAAACTTTAATATGCGTAGTATTATATTTTAAATTTATATTAATAAAATACTTTTTATTTTAATAATGTATTTTTATATTTCGTAGAAAGTTTGGGAATAGATGTATTAAACTAAGATTAAAAATCTTTCCCTCAACCTTTTGAAAACTTTCAACTGCTTTTAAAACTTCCTTCGGAATTATTTAAGTAATCTAAATATATATTATTACAAAAGCGAGTTTAATTTTGGAAAAAATCTAAACTCATCTTTCCAAGGGCTATCTCATAGCCAAGCCTTTTCAAGATTTCATTTGATTTTAAGACCAAAATTGCACAATGTTTTTTCCATAATATATATTTACTTAGTAGATTCTAGATAAAATTAGAATATCCCATTATTTAAAGAATATAAGAAATTGTAGATAGAAGAGATAACTCCTAAAACCTGCCTCTCGCTTTGAAATTTCAAATATAATGGTTCTTAAAATCTGAATAGCTTCTTATAAATACGATAAATTAAAAAGCTTCGGCTTAAGGAGAGGGTTTTAACTGTCAATTATCTACTGTCAACTTTCAACTGCTTTTCCACTGCATTTATATTTTGTGGTAGATAAAAATAAAAATTATTCCAAAAATATAATTAAGGCGTTGGGTCAATTATGGAGAAGTATAAGTTACTAAAGAAAATGAATTATAAAAACAAGTATATTTAAAATCAAACTTATCATATTCTCGGAAAACTATGATAGTAAAGACAAAAAAGCGTTTGGGAGTTGTAATGAGGGAGAGCTCGAGAGGGAGCATGAGGAGGAATCGCAAGCCTTCTTCGCACCCTCTCGTAAAATATCAAGTAATATTAAAGAATCATATTCACTTTATATCCTAGAACTAATAATTAAAAATAATTAAAGCAAATACTTATATTAGCAGCTTACGCTTTGATAATAGGAAGATTAATTTGAATATAAAAATAAAAATTATTCCAAAAATATAATTAAGG
>RRZT010937962.1_pt1 | contig 17325 bp, 16 predicted proteins | sample 2165551 | NCBI WGS metagenome assembly RRZT01 (sample SAMN10456910, study PRJNA506462) | wastewater metagenome | biome: wastewater; feature: sludge; material: wastewater sludge; isolation source: wastewater sludge with Escherichia coli K12::gfp cells carrying plasmid... | place: USA: Moscow, Idaho...
ACCCAAACCCAAACCCAAACCCAAACCCAAACCCAAGCCCAAACCCAAACCCAAGTCCCAGTCCAGAAACAAAGCCCTCAATCACTTCAAACTGGCTTTGTTGCAGGCAAACAAGCTAAATGCCGTTTACATCACGCCAGCCCATCGTGCGTTTTTCGCTTTAAAGCAACCTGGGCAAAGCGTTGCTAAAAAGTTAAAAAATCAAAAGATACCAACACCAGCCAAACAGCTTGCAACGCACTATCCACAACATTTACAGCCAATCTGCACCAGCTTCATCTTCGCAAGCGCAGTCATTGCCCACATCCATGCCGCGCAGCACGGCGCGTACCGCATCTGCACCAAAGCCTCTGCTGGCAAGGTAGCGCGTTTGCTTGGCGCGTTCAGCCAGTGTGGCGGGAAGCTGCCCAAATCTTTTTTTCCACACCGCCTGCGCGCGCGTAGCTTCGCTGGTTTGCAAAGAAGCAAGCAGCTCATGCGCCACCTCTGGAGCGATGCCTTTGGTTTTTAGCTCTTGCCGAATGCGCATTGCGCCCAACTGCCCTGCACGCCGCTGCACCAGTGCTTGCGCCGCCCGCTGGTCGCTTAAATAGCCCTTTAGCTCCATGCCATCAAGCACATCGGCAATCGCACTGCGGTGCTTTTGCAGCAAGCTGTCGGCATCTTCTGACAAGGCTTCTGCTTCCAGGTTTGCTTCGGCATTTGCTTCTGCTTCTACTGCCCAAGCCAGCTCGCCACGCGCAGTCTGGGCGGTCTGTGAATCTGCATATGCAGCCCCTTGGGCTTGGCTGCATGAGCGCGCTTGCGCCCTATTTTTGGCATCTTGCGCCTGCAACCAGCGCAGCAAACGCTGCTCCATTTCCAGCCGCGAGTAATCGCGCAGAGCCAATAGCTGCAACGCCCGCCCTTTGAGCGATAGAGGTGCTTTTTTTGCCACAGCTACAAGCCTGCCACGCAACTACTGAAGAACCGCCTAGGCACTTTGCGCGGGTACTTACTCGCCCGCAGCTTCAGGCGCAGCAGTTTGAGCCTCTGCCGCCTTGCCTTTACCTTTGCCTTTTTCTGCTACAGCCGCCACTTCTGCTTGTGCTGCGGGCAAGGGCGGCATTTGCGCAATACCCAGACTTTCGCGCACGCGGTTTTCAATTTCGCGTGCAAGCTCGGGGTTTTCACGCAAAAACTCGCGCGTATTGTCGCGCCCTTGCCCGATTTTTTCGCCGTTATAGGCATACCACGCGCCCGCTTTATCAACGATTTTGGCTTCTACGCCCATGTCGATAATTTCGCCCAAGCGGCTAATCCCTTCGCCATAAAGAATATCGAAAAACGCTTCTTTAAACGGGGGCGAAACTTTGTTTTTCACCACTTTGACTTTGGTCTCATTGCCAATAACGTTCTCGCCTTTTTTGATGCTGCCAATGCGGCGAATATCCAGCCGCACGCTGGCGTAAAACTTCAGCGCATTGCCGCCTGTGGTTGTTTCCGGGCTGCCAAACATCACGCCGATTTTCATGCGAATCTGGTTGATGAAAATCACCATGCAGTTTGTTTTTTTGATATTGGCAGTGAGCTTGCGCAGCGCCTGACTCATTAAACGCGCCTGCAAACCTGGCAAGCTATCGCCCATATCGCCTTCAATTTCGGCCTTTGGCGTGAGTGCGGCTACCGAGTCCACCACAATCAAATCCACCGCGCCACTGCGCACCAAACTATCTACAATTTCAAGCGCCTGCTCGCCCGTATCGGGCTGGCTGATAAGCAACTCTTGCGGATTAACGCCCAGCTTTTGCGCGTATTGCACATCCAGCGCGTGCTCGGCATCCACAAAAGCGCAGGTGCCGCCCGTTTTTTGCATTTCTGCAATGACTTGCAGCGTTAAAGTGGTTTTGCCCGACGATTCAGGCCCATAAATCTCAACTACACGCCCACGCGGCAAACCGCCTACGCCCAAAGCCACATCCAGCCCCAGCGAGCCAGTGCTTACGGTTTGTATATCTTCAATCGCCTCACCCACGCCCAAGCGCATGATGGTGCCTTTGCCAAACTGCTTTTCAATTTGCGCCAGTGCAGCTTGCAAGGCTTTGGCTTTTTCTGCTTGGTCGACGATGTTGCTCATATATACCCCTTTAGGAAATAAGCTGTCATAAACTACATACTGGTTGTTTGACCAGTATTCTAACGCAAAATACAGCGCCGTTTTTTGCTTGCGCAATTGCCAGTGGAATTACCTTCGTAATTACTTGCCTATTTGCTCAAATTGTACGCGGCGCACTTTGCGGCAGCGCAAAAGATTTCGGCAACAAAAAAGCCCGCCAGACTGTGCCTGGGCGGGCTTGTGTGCGTAGCTGCAACTCTGCTGCTATTGGCGGAAGCTCAGGGATTCGAACCCTGGAACCCTTGCGGGTTGCCGGTTTTCAAGTAACTCGTAGGCTGATTTTACGCTACTGTGCGCTTCTTGCGTAAGCTTTACGAGTTCCATGAAAACAACAAGTTGCGCCGGATTTACTTTTTATGTAACTTGTCATAACTTTACCGGAGGCACTTACGCGGTACTTACCGCACCTCTTGGAGAACAATTATGGCGAAGCTCACAAAGACCTACATCGACAAAATCAAACCGCCCGAAAGCGGGTACGACCTGCACTGGGACGAGCAAGACCGAGGGTTCGGCTTGCGTGTCACCAAGGACGGGAAGCGCACCTACATCGTGCAAGGCCGCGTCAATGGCAAGGAAGCCCGCATCAGCATCGGGCCGCATGGTGTATTCACGGCAGACCAAGCCCGCGAGGTAGCACGCGAACACCTGCGGAGCATGAGGCAGGGCATTGACCCGCGAACCGTTGCCAAGGAACGTGCAGCCGAGACAGTCTGCCTCCGCGACGTGGCAGACGCTTACAAGCGCGACCGCCCGCTAAAGGACAGCAGCAAGGCCGAGATCGAGCGCCATGTGACCACAACCTTTGAGGCATGGCTCAAGAAGCCTATGGCGAGCATTACCCGCGAGGCGGTCACAAAGCGGTTCAATGAGATTAAGAATCACGGTCTTCGAGGCGACGGCCCCGCACCAGCGCAAGCTAATCAGGGTTTCAGCGTGCTTCGCGCCCTGTTCAACTACGCGATTCGGGAATACCGCAGGCCGGACGGTACAGCGATCATCAAGGACAACCCTGTCGAAGTGCTGCACAAGAAATGGGCAACGATCAAGGCCAAGACGACCCGGATACCGGACAGCAAGGTCGGCGCAGTGTGGTCAGCACTTCAGCAGTGGCGCGAGGTCGCCTACAACCGCGACACCCTAGCCAGCATTGACCTTGTCATGTTCCTGCTGCTGACCGGCGCACGCATTGGCGAAGCGTCCGCGCTCACATGGGATAGGGTCAATCTGGACGAGGCATGGTGGCATCTGCCCGACCCCAAGAACCGCAACCCCGTCTGGCTTCCGCTGTCGTCGCAAGCGGTGGAACTGCTCAAGACCCGCCAGCGCGTCAAGGGAAGCAAGTTCGTTTTCACCAGTTGGGGCAAGGCAGGCCATATCCGCGACCCACGCGACACCATGAAGAACTTGAGCGAGGTTGCAGGGCTGCACCTGTCGCCGCACGACCTGCGCCGCACCTTCACGACGATAGGCATTGCCAACTGCGGCATTGACTTGTTCAAGGTGGAATTGCTGACGAACCATGTGCCCAAGACCGTGACCGAACGCCACTACCTTGAAACCTCTCGCCTGCAATACCTGTTGCCACAGGCGCAGCAGATAGCCGATTGGATTGAGGCGCAAGCTGTGGTCGCAAAAGCTGCCCAGCAGCCCGCAGCGCAACCCGAGGCGGAGCTGGTTGAATAACCATACGGGCGAGATGGCTATTTCATTCCGCGCCCGATTTGCGGTCGCGCAGACAGAGGGATAAAGTTCGCCCCACATAAGGCCGGAAGGGTTTGATGAAAGTAACGTGCGTCAAATTGCATCATCAAATTTAAGCCGGTAAAGTTGTTGCAAGTGCAGTGCAGTTACTCACAAGTTTCCGCACTGCACCCGACAGCCTCAAGGGCATCCAGCCCTTGGGCCGGTTGAAAACCGGCACGCCGTAATACGTCTTCGGCAGCGCATCCAGACGAGCTAGTTCTGGAGCCTTGCCAAATGACCACAGCATCCAAGCTGCTTACGACTGCCGAAGCCGCCGAACGTATCGGCGTGAAACCCAACACCCTCGAACGCTGGCGCACCTACGGCACCGGCCCCGAGTTCATCAAGATCAATCCGCATTCCTTGCGCTCGCCCATTCGCTACCGCGAATCCGTCCTTGAGGCGTGGCTGGCAGAGCGTACCTGCACCAATACGAGCCAATACCCGCTGCCCAGCCGCAGCCCGGTACAGGCCGCCGTTTAACGACCAGCGTACATCTAAAACGATGGCCTCGAACGATCAAACCCAATGCAGCCGCAGGGCTTGCACTAGCCAGCACGGCACGCAAAAGCCCAGCGTAAGGAATCAGGAAAAATTTATGGACCACGATCAAGAAAAAACCGGCGAGGGTCGCAACACCCTGCCGGTCAAAGAAGCCCCCACTGATATGGACACTACAGGGGCTAGTTTAGGAAACCTCACGCCAACAGGCTTTGATAGTTTGCAGGCGGCGCAGCAGGCCGCAGCATGTGGTCAGCACCCTACTGGCGGCGCAGTGCCGATCGTCGCCCCTGCCGACGCTGTGCAGCCCACAGAGACACCCACTTCGCTATTTGAAGGTTCGCCGGTTCCCCTGCGTAGCGAAATCAATGAGCGCGAGTACCCACTTGAACTGCTGCCCGAGGTGCTGCAACTGGCAATCTCGGAGGTGAAGGAATACACCCAAGCCCCCACAGCGATGATCGCCGGTTCTGCCCTGTCTGCAATTTCAACGGCGGCACAAGGACTAATCAGCGTTGAGCGTGACCGCTTCCTGCGCGACCCCGCCTCTCTTTACTTGCTCACCCTTGCTGAAAGCGGCGAGCGAAAGAGTACTGTCGATAAGTTCTTCACCCGCTCAATTCGGGATTGGGAAGCTGCACAAAAGGAAGCTGCGAAACCAGCTCAGGCTGAATACAAAGCGAAGCTGACCGAATGGGAATGCTTGGGGGAGGGCTACAAACAAGCAATTCGCAACGGGGCAAAGAACGGCCTGCCCGATAGGTTCGCTGCTGAGCAACTGACACAGCTTGAACTGAACCGCCCGAAAGAACCTGTGGTCCCCTTACTGCTGCGCAGCGATTCAACGCCTGAGGCATTGGGCGTGGCGCTTGAGCGGTATCCGGTAGCGGCAATCCTTAGCGACGAGGCGGGGATTATCTTCGGCTCGCACGCGATGAACCCCGATTCGGTGATGCGCAACTTGAGCGCCCTCAACGTGTGTTGGGATGGCGGGCAACTCATGCGGGAGCGCACCTCAACCCAGAGCATTGACGTGAGCGGTATGCGCGTGACGATGGGCTTGCTGGTGCAACCAAAGACCCTTGAGGTGTTCTTGGGGAAACAAGGCGACTTGGCGAAAGGCATTGGTTTCCTCGCTCGGTTCTTGGTTGCCAATCCCGAATCCACACAGGGCACGCGGTTCTATCGGGAGCCTCCGCAACACACCCCCGGCATTGATGCCTTCAATCAACGAATCCGAATGCTACTTGGCGCCAAAGTTCGTTTCGATGCAACCGGAAAGCTAGAGACGACGTTCTTGACTCTATCTCCCGAAGCCAAAGACCTGTGGGTTCAGTTTCACGACAGCGCAGAGGAAGAACTGGGCAGGGGGCGCGAGTTCTTCGACGTGAAGGACGTAGCCAGCAAAGCAGCCGACAACGCTGCACGGCTTGCGGCGCTGCTTCATACATTCGACGACCACATGGGCGTCACCGTTATCGGGCGTCAGAGCATGAAGGCTGCTGTCAGGCTGATGCACTGGTACTTGCATGAGGCGCTGCGCTTCGCCGGTCTCGTAGCTGTACCGGATGGAATACGCAGGGCTGACGTGCTGGAAAAGTGGCTAATTCAACAACTCAGGAAGGGACAGTATTTCGTGGAAACAAACCACGCGAGGAAGTATTGCCCGAACGAGGTGCGTGCCAAGGCGTTTGACGATGCGGTTGATGTGCTTGAAGCCCATAACAGGGCGATGCCGCTCAAGAGGGGGCAGAAGAAGTTCATCTGCCTGAATCCCGATGTTGTGAAGGAGTACCGGCGCTAGGTGTAGCAGGTGTAGCGAAAGTAGCTGTAGCAGGGCTGCAAAGGTAGCAACCCCAGGCAGGGATTCTTAAAAGGTCTATTTCTTTGTTGTTTTGCTACTGGACAAAAAGCACTTGCTACAGCTACACCGGCTACAGCCGCTACACCCCGCAAGGGACAGCGGCCAGTTGTGCAGTCCCCCCTATATCCCCAAAAGCTGCACAACTGCACATCTGCACAACTGGCTAATAGTTCGTATGTATAGGGGGGGGTGACTTTTTTTACTACACAACTGTTTTTCTATTACTGCTGACAGATCAGTTGTGCAGTTGTGCAGAAGTGCAGCAGTTAGGGGTATGGGGGGTATTGCACAACTGACCCCGCGTATCAGGTCAGCCATGCCAAACCATAGCCAGCCAAGTCGTGCAACCAATACTGACGCAACGGACAACAAACCGGCGGAGCGATAGCCTGCCAATGTGGTAATTGAAAGGAAGATGAAATGAACGCGAAAACGAAAATGGGTCGCAAGATTATTCAAATCGCTACAGCGATGGGAGGCAACCCCGGCGACCCGGATATGGTCACTGTCGCGCTGTGCGACGACGGTACTGTGTGGCGAAGCTGGAACGGCGACAAATGGAACCCCTTTCCGGCAATACCACAACCGACCCCGCACACAACCCGGCAGGCCACCGCACAGCAGGCGGCGTAGGCCGTGCAGTGTGTGTGCTCGGTGCAAGGGTGGCACCCTGTACCGGCCAGCGGCAGCACGCGGCCTGCGCTTCGGTCACAAAAAACCCCGCACGAGGCGGGGCGCTGTATTGATTTGTCATGTACGTCAGTTCGGGGCGGTCGTTTTGCTGATGCCCAAGAACTTACGGCGTGCGTAGAACTCGCAGCTCACATTGTTTGCGTTCCATCCGTGGGCAGGTGCAGCGGCCTTCGCTTCCTTGAGCGTAGCGGTAGGGTTCGCGTCCAGCCACGCCCACACAGCAGCGCACGCCCCGCCAGCGTTCGGGCGCTTCACCCCGTTGCGTTCCTCCTGCTCGACCTTGGGCGGCTTGCTGGATGTGGTCACCTTCTCACGCTTCACAGGTGTCGCACTTTCCTTCCAGCCGAAGCGCACCTCGTCGCCGTTCTTATGAACCGTGATGGCGACCCGTTCGCTCGGGATGCCAGCGGCGACACCAGCGCGACGGGCATTCACCCGCTTGGTGTAGGTCGTTGTCGATTGCTTCATGTCGTTCTCCTGTGTGTTGTTGATGACAACGCAATTACAGGATGCATCTCCGAGAAGCGGCAAGCGATTAGTCCGGCAACCAAGGAACAGCAAATACCTTATTTGACGGACTGCGCCCGTAAGCGATTGGAACTGTTCCAGATATTCGGCAAGGGGCGGCAGCGCGTAAGCCTATTGCACGCAAGCCGCAGGAACCGCCACCAGTTCCAGCACACCAGCAAAGGACGACGCGACACACTACCCGTAGTGACTTTGATGGAAGCAAGCACTAGATGTAGTGCCGCGTTACCGGAAACGCCATATGCTGCACTCATGGTTAAGTCAAACGCACAACGTCAAGCCGAGTATCAGCGCAGGCAGCAGGAAGCCGGGAGCTACCGCCTTGACGCATACATCAGCCCCGACGCTCACGCGGCGCTTCAGCAGGTAGTGCAGCGCGACGGCATCAGCCGCAAGGACGCAATCGAGCGGTCAATTCTCAACGAAGCGAAAGGACGCAACATGCAAAGCCAATTCCGACGCGACGATCCGGCCACTGACCCTGTCAGCAAGCCCCGCACCGTCAAACCAGTTTCACAACCAGCAACCCCACGAAAGGACGTATCCCCCATGACTTCGACAACCCCGGCACGACCGAGCCAGATGACGGTAGCGGAACACCAAGAGCTTGAGCAGTTCAAGGCATCACTACCGAACGCAATCATCAACGCAGAACTGGACGCCCGCCATGTGCAGGCCAACGGTGGCGCTGCTGCGATGAGCCAGAAGGAACGCGTCACCGCGATGCTGCAAGCCAACAACCAGCATTTCAAGAAGTAACCAACCACAAGGAACCATCCAAATGAACACCCCTGAAAAACTCCGCGAAGCCCTTGCCGACGTTATTGCCAAGCACACCGAGGCCAGCGGCACTTATGACGTGCTTCATGCCGACTGGCACAGCGCCGCAGCCAAGGGCGACGACGCGAAGGCCGACAAGCTGGAAATTGAGATTGAAAAGACGCGCCGACTGATGCAGCGCCTTGAACTGCGCCGCGCCAGCCTTGAGCAAGAGCTTGGCGATGCTGAAGAAGTGGCACGCGCCGCCGCTGCTGCAAAGCTGAAGGGGACCGCCGATAGTATCCTTGCCCGCGCTGGCAAACGCATTGCAGACATGGAACCGCTGGCCGCTACGCTTGCCAAGCTGGTTGATGAACTGGAAAGCGACTTCAACGACTGGAAAGAAGCGCGGCACTATGCCAAGGCAGCAGGTGCGGCCCCGGAAGGTTTCAGCAGCATTGAGAACCAAGCGCAAGTCGGGCGCATTGTTGAATCGTTGGGCATGTCGAAGATCCGCGCTGCCAACATCAGCAAGGAACTGAGCCGAGTATCGGTTTTCATGTAACTGAACAGAACGGCGTAACCTGCGGCAGCGCAACGCTCCCGCATAAGTGCCTGTCTCGTTGGAGCAACCAATGACACGAACAGGCAAAGATTCCAGAAACATCACATCAGCACGCGCCGTCCGCGATGCACAGCGACGGGCTGAAATGCTCTCCCTCCGCCTTGAGGGTTTGACGCTGGAACAAATCGGCGAACGCATGGGGGTAGGCAAGCCCACCGTGTCGCGTGTCATTAGCAATGCACTTGCCGCTCATACCCGCGAACCTGCCGAAGAACTGCTTAACCTTGAGCTAGGCCGTTGTGATGTTCTGCTGACCGAGGCAATGCAGACCGTTAAGGCGTTTCACCCGCTGGTGTCCGCTGGTCGTGTGGTCAGCGCACCCATGCTGGACAACACCGGCCAGCCTGTACGCAACCCCGAAAACGGCGACGTACTGACGCGAGTGCTTGAGGACAAAGCGCCGAAGCTGGCAGCGATTGCCACAGCAGTACGGGTCATGGAACGACGCGCCAAGCTGCTAGGCCTCGATGCCGCAACCAAGCTCCAGCAGGAAGTGACCGTCACAACTGACGATCAATCTGGCTACGACCTCCAGAAGCTGGACATGGACGAAATGCATCTCTATGGCTACCTGCTGGAGAAGATGCACAACCCCAACAGCCCCGACCGCGTAGAGCGGCCCAAGCTCCGTGAGGAGGTACGGGCCAAGCTGACACCGGCTGAGATTGGCACCCTGCAAGCGATTTTCAAGAAGCTGGACGTGCCGTACATCGCAGCCGACACCGTGAGCGGTCTGTACGTCCCGCCCGCACTACCCGCCCAATAAGAAGGAGAACGAACCGTGATTACGAGCTACACCGACCACAAGCAGAACATCGTCGTCCATCACGACACCGAGGCAACGGAACCCGCCAAGCGTTTCATCATTTGGATTGAAGGCAGGGACAGGCATGTGGTCGCTCAGGATGGCGAGTTCCCCGGCGCAACGTGGGAGCGCGTCGTGGCATCAGTGCAGGACATGCGCCAATGTCTTACCGAAGCAGAGCGGCGCGACCCCACATGGAAGAACCCCGCATTCATTCGCGGCAACCCCCACAGGCAAGCCCACGTCTATGCAGGCATTGCGCCAACACGGGAACAGGTCGCCGCGCACATGAAGCAATGGATCATCTGGACGCTCTGGCAGCTTGCTTGCCCAGAGCGCAACGACAACGCAATGGAACGCATCGCCGCGCTCGGTGCGCTGGCAGAACTGTATGGGCTGCACCAGCCGAAGGCCGTATATGTCACGCTGCCCACGCTGGCGCAGCTAGAGGCAGAGATTGCCCGCCGTCAGGTGCAGTAATGAGCGAGGGGCGCGACATCATCGAACCAGCGCAATGGCACCAGCACGACGACAGGCGGGTGCCGGTACTCGACCCGAACACCGACCCGCCCCGCGTCGTGCGATATGTCGGCTGGCGTCCCTGCCTACGGTGTGGCCGTAAGTTCTTCTCGCGGGACGTTGCCGGGGTTCGCATGTGCATCCCCTGCAAGGATGGCCGACGGGTTGAAGAATGGTAGTCCCTCATTAACCACTGTCAGACCAGTGAGGCCGAGGTCAAGCACACCGACCCTCGTTAATCGATCGGATGCAGCCGCAGGGCGATTCCTCCAAACCTGATGCGGCACTCAAACCCGCCCTAGTCGCATGACTTCGGTGGGTTTGTTTTGAGCTACCAGTGTCGGCATCAGTCGAAGAACTCGATCTCTTTCCGGTCGATTAGTCCGCCGCTGGAAATGCAAATCTCGAACCGCTTGAACAAGCCAAAGAACTCGTTGAGGTGCATGTCGAAGCGAACCCGGCGCACCTGCAACGGATTGCCCGAATCCACCGCCGCCTTGACGTTCTCGTAACCCTCAGCCTTCGTCAGAATGGCGGTTACATAGACCGTTTCGTCCTGCGTCCGCTCATGCACTTCCCCTGACCACATGGAGACGCCGACAAGCATCTCGTCCGGCTGAATCAGTCCCTTTTCCTCAAGGTACTTCTCCATCGTGTATTGGTCATGGCGGTCAGCGGAAGCCGTGCCTTTCATGTCCCCGTATTGAACGCTTGCGTAGAACTTTTCTTGTGTCATGTGTCCTCCCAATTTTTCGTGTTAATGAATGTGGCATGATACATCGCGCAGCACCATTAGGAAAATCATCGGCAGCAATCGGGCTACACGCCGGCGTGTGCCGCTTTGAACATCATCAAGGCAAGTGTATTGAGGATTAATCGAACGTCGCCTATGCGAACTGTCGATTGCAGGCGGCGTAATGGGCGGCACAGGCGCTGATCGGGGTAAGGGTGCCGCACTGGTATTGGCTAGGGTGCTGCGCGGCCTGTAGCGGCGCTGTGTGCCGCGTAGTCGCGGGGCTGCAACGCTGGCCGCTGCTGGTGTTGCGGGAAGGTGCGCCATGCTTACCGAGGCGCTTACCGCTTCGCGGCGCTGCTTACTATCTGCTTACCGCTCGGTTTTGTTCCTGGCGCTGACTGGCACCGAATTTGCCCTTGCATGTGGTCAGTTGCGGGGCTTTTCTCTAGCTGCTTTGCACTGCGCTGAACTGCGCTAAGTTGTTGTTTTTATTGGCGGAAGCTCAGGGATTCGAACCCTGGATACCTTGCGGTATGCTGGTTTTCAAGACCAGTGCAATCGACCACTCTGCCAAGCTTCCTTTATCCTACCTACAACAAATTTCAAGACCGGTGCAATCGACCACTCTGCCAAGCTTCCTGTGTATACATCTGAGTTTGTGATTTTTTCTAGACAGATGGAAAGTGGGACATTGTAACGGGAAACTGGCTCAATTCCCAGATCAATTCCCAGCAATCCCCCCTGAGGCTGCATATTTTGCTGCAACGCACAAAGCTGCATCCAAGCCTGTTTCGTGGTATATTTACACGCATGCAAGTTTCTCGCGCTTTTTATTTTGGCTTTTTCTTTCCAGTCCAAGACGGACAGGGGGCTTGAGCGTATCTGAAAAGCGCACTCTTTCTGAAAACCGTCGTGGATTAAAGCCCGACGGTTTTTTTTTGCCTGCCAACCTTTAGAGAGTTTCTATGTCCCCAGCAAAATCTGCCGATACTGCATGGTATGCCCAGCCTGAAGATAAAACCAGCAAAACCGATAACGAGCGCATTAAAAATTTAACTGTGCTGCCGCCGCCAGAGCATTTGATTCGATTCTTCCCCATCAAGTCTTCGCCTGTAGAAAAGCTCATCAGCAGCACGCGCAAGGCTATTCAAAAAATCATGCACGGGCAAGATGACCGTTTGCTGGTGGTGATTGGCCCGTGCTCTATTCACGACCCGCGCGCGGCTTTGGATTATGCACAGCGCCTTGCCGCTTTGCGCGAGCAGTATCGCGATACGCTTGAGGTAGTGATGCGCGTGTATTTTGAAAAACCGCGCACTACCGTGGGTTGGAAGGGTTTGATTAACGACCCCTATCTGGACGAGAGCTGCCGTATTGATGAGGGGCTACGCATTGCCCGCCAGCTTCTGATTGAAATCAACCGCTTGGGACTACCTGCCGGCAGCGAATTTCTGGATGTGATTTCGCCACAATACATTGGTGACTTGATTAGCTGGGGCGCTATCGGGGCTCGCACTACCGAGAGTCAGGTGCATCGAGAGCTGGCAAGCGGCCTGTCTGCACCGATAGGGTTCAAAAACGGCACCGATGGCAATATCAAAATTGCCACAGATGCGATTCAGGCTGCATCACGCGGTCACCATTTTTTATCAGTCCACAAAAACGGCCAAGTCGCCATTGTGCAAACCGATGGCAACCCCGATTGCCACGTGATTTTGCGTGGCGGCAAAGTGCCCAATTACGACGCGCAAAGCGTGCAAGCCGCGTGTGATGCTTTGCGCGCCAGCAATTTACCTGCCAGCGTGATGGTTGATTGCAGCCACGCCAATAGCAACAAACAGCACGAGCGCCAAATAGACGTTGCGCGTGACATTGCGGGGCAGCTCGCCGCAGGCTCACAGCAAATCTTTGGCGTGATGGTTGAGAGCCACATCAACGGCGGCACACAAAAATTCACCGCTGGCAAAGACAACCCCAAAGCGCTTGAATACGGCAAGAGCATTACCGATGCGTGTATTGACTGGGCGCAAACGGTGGCGCTGCTTGATATGCTCGCGCAGGGCGTTCTTGCGCGGCGCAAGGCTTAAATGGGATTAAGCAGGGCTTAAATGAGGGCGTGATGGCTGTTTTTGCAAAAGCTAACGCGGCTTGCGCAAAAACAGCGAAAAGTTAGCCTATAATGCACGCCTTACGGCGCTTTAGCTCAGTCGGTTAGAGCGATGGAATCATAATCCACAGGTCCGCGGTTCGAATCCGTGAAGCGCCACCAAAATATAACCCCTTGATTTTGCTAAATAAATCAAGGGGTTTTTTCTTTGATATGCGGCATCTGCACGCGCGGCATCTGCATGTACGCCATCTGCTAAGGTGGCGGCTTTGTTTCACAAGCAAGCATGGCAGTGCTGGCAGCCCCCCCATTGCAAGCCATGCCACGGCTGCTTATCCAATCTCTGGCAAGCGCCTGCAAGCAACAGGCAAGCAGCACTTGCCGCCGCACGCCTGCCTCGTTTTTATTTCTTCATTCGCGCAGTACCTATGTCCAATGGTTTGAATATCGCCCAGCAAGAAGCTGTTAATTACCTCAATGGCCCGTGTCTGGTGCTGGCGGGTGCTGGCTCGGGCAAAACGCGGGTGATTACGCACAAGGTGCAGCGTTTGATTCAGGCGGGCTGCGCGCCCGAGCGCATTGCTGCCATTACCTTTACCAACAAGGCCGCTGCCGAAATGCGCGAGCGCTTGAAGGGGCTGATTGGGCGCACCGCGCAGAAGGTGATTGTGTGTACCTTTCACGCTTTGGGCGTGCGTATGCTGCGCGAAGATGGCGCTGCGCTGGGCTTGAAGCCCAATTTCAGCATTCTCGATGCCAGCGATGTGCTCAGTTTGCTCAAAGACTGCGGCGGCACTACCGATGCCGCTGTGGCCAAGCAGTGGCAGTGGACGATTAGCCTGTGGAAAAACCAAGGCATTACGCCTGAGCAGGCACTGGCTGCATCTGCCGCCAATGAGGAGCACCGCAGTGCTGCCATTGTGATGCAGCGTTACCATGAGCGCCTTACCGCCTACCAAAGCGTTGATTTTGACGACTTGATTGGCTTGCCACTCAAGCTGCTGCAAAACCATGCCGATGTGCGCGAAAAGTGGCAACGCGCGCTCGGGCATGTGCTGGTGGATGAATACCAGGATACCAACGCCACCCAGTACGAGCTGCTCAAGCTGCTGGTAGGCTACCCCAATGTTGCCAGCGCCCGCTTTACTGCTGTGGGTGACGACGACCAGAGCATTTACGGCTGGCGCGGCGCTACGCTTGAAAACTTGAAAAAGCTGCCGCTTGATTTTCCGCAACTGCAAGTCATCAAGCTGGAGCAAAACTACCGCTCCACTGGCACGATTTTGCAAGCTGCCAACAATGTGATTGGGTCTAACCCCAAACTGTTTCCCAAGAAGCTCTGGAGCGCCTTGGGCGATGGCGAGCCTGTGCGCGTGATTGATTGCGACAACGAAGAGCACGAAGCCGAGCGCGTGATTGCCCGCATCCAAAGCCTGCGCGCCACCAGCGTACACAAAGAGTTTGCCCACTTTGCTGTGCTCTACCGCGCCAACCACCAAAGCCGCCTGCTGGAAACGGCTCTGCGCAAGGCGCAGATACCCTACAAAGTATCGGGCGGCACCAGTTTTTTTGACCGCGCCGAAATCAAAGATTTGTGCGCGTGGTTCAGGCTGCTGGCCAATAACGATGACGACCCCGCATTTGTACGCGCCATCACCACACCCAAGCGCGGCATTGGGCACGCCACTTTGCAGGCTCTGGGCGAGTTTGCCAACCGCTACAAAATCAGCCTGTTTGAGGCGCTTTTTAGCCACTCGCTGCCTGCGGCTCTGCCCAAACGCGCAGTTGATGGCTTGCACGATTTTGGCCGCTACTTAAATGACTTGGAGTTTCGCGCACGAGGCACCGTGGGCATGGATGCCGCCAAAACCTTTTTATCTGACTGGCTGCGCGAAATCGGCTTTGAACAATACCTGTTTGACAGTGAAGACAGCGAAAAAATCGCCGCCGCCCGCTGGAACAACGTGCTCGAATTTTGTGACTGGATGGCTGCACGCTGCGGCGGCGTGGTAGATGACACGGCCAGCATCACCATAGCCAGCGAGAGCAAAAGCGTGCTCGAAGTAGCGCAAAACGTGGCGCTGCTCTCGACCATATCCGAGCGCGAGCAAGACCAAAACGTAGTCACCTTGTCTACCCTGCACGCCGCCAAGGGTTTGGAGTGGCCGCACGTCATGCTCGTGGGCGTAGTTGAAGGGCTGCTGCCATTCAAGATAGAAGACGAGGGCGACAGCGCCTCTGCCGAAGGGGTGGCGCAGCGCATACAAGAAGAGCGCCGCCTGATGTACGTTGGCATTACCCGCGCCCAGTTCACGCTGGCAGTAAGCTGGCCGAAAAAACGCAAAAAAGGCCGCGACATGGTCAGCGCCACACCCAGCCGCTTTATCAAAGAAATGGCGCTTGATGCCGCCACCGTAAAAGAAGACCCGCGCGAAAAACTCAAAGCCCTGCGCGAAGAGTTTGCACGCAAGGCGGCGCAGCAGCCAAAGCACTGATACAGGCTTGACGAATTTGCAAGTTTGCAAGTTTGCAAGTTTGCAAGTTTGCAAGTTTGCGGGCTTATGCTTTCGCAAACAACCCGATACGCGCCGCGCAAACCGACGCAACCCCGCTTGCTTTTAGCACACTTATGTCTCTGTAAGCACACCAGCTACAAAACAGCACATCTATTGTGCTTGCCTGACACTTGCAGACAAAGCGTAGCCCCGCCCTGCCTCGCATAGTCGTACATTGCCCACTTGCGAGTGCCATTGCCCGCGGTTGCAGCACTTTCCCCACGCTGCCTCATGTTGGCAAAAAAAACGGCACTCTGACACATGCAGCGCCTTGCCCCTTGGCAGGCGCTGCATGTGCTTTTTAGGCATACCGACTCAGGAGCGAAACCCCATGCCACCCATCCATTCAGGCAACACGTCTTACGAACTGTTTTGCGCCGCCATGGTCATGATGATGACCCCTGGTTTAGCCATGTTTTACGGCGGTCTGGTGCAAAAGAAAAACCTGCTCACCATCTTGATGCAATGCTGCGTCTCCATGGGCGTAAGCACCGTACTGTGGGTTGCCGTAGGCTACTCCATGGCCTTTGGCGACAGCATAGGTGGCATCATCGGCAACCCGCTGCAATACGCCTTTTTGCGCGGCATTGGCTTAAACACCCTCTACAACAACGACCCCATTCTTGGCATACCGCTGCTGGTACACGTCGTCTATCAAATGATGTTTGCCATCATCACACCCACGCTCATTACAGGCGCTTTTGCCAACCGCATGAACTTCAAGGCATGGCTGCTGATAATGGCGCTGTGGCAGATATGCGTTTACTTCCCCTTTGTGCATATGATGTGGCACCCCCAAGGCATGCTTGCCAAATGGGGCGCGCTTGACTTTGCTGGCGGCATTGTGGTGCACAACACCGCTGGCTTTGCCTCCATTGCCTCGGTTTTATACATAGGCAAGCGCACCGTAAAACACACCCACCCGCACAGCCTCACGCTAGTCGCACTCGGCACGGCGCTGCTGTGGTTTGGCTGGTTTTGCTTTAACTCGGGCAGCGAGTTTCGCGTAGACCAGATGGAAGTCTCCGCCTTCATCAACACCCACTTGGCAGCAGGCTTTGGCGGCATGACATGGCTATTTGTCGAATGGGCCCACGTAGGCAAACCCAAGTTTTTAGGCTTTCTCACAGGCACCATAGCTGGCTTGGCCACCGTCACACCCGCCGTAGGCTACATCTCGCCCATGTCTGCCTGCGTCATAGGCATACTCGCATCCATCGTCTGCTACGGCGCAGTGCTGTTTAAAAACAAAATCGGTCTGGATGACGCACTCGACGTTTGGCCCGTACACGGCGTAGGCGGCATGATGGGCATGATTTGGCTCGGCTTTTTTGCCGACAAAGCATGGAACCCCGCCACCCTGTGGGAAAACGGCATCCTCTTTGGCGGCAGCGGCAAACTGCTGCTCGTGCAACTCATCTCGGTCGTCTTCTCCAGCATCTGGGCATTTTTCGCCACACTTGCCATCTTCTGGATAGTAGATCGCATCACCCCCGTGCGCGTACCTGAACACTACGAACGCGACGGGCTTGATGCCTGCATCTTCGACGAAGTAGCCGAAGCCCACGCCCACTAAGCTGCACCAGCAACCCTTGCGCCAGTTGGCTGATTGCCGACTGGCTCATTGGCTCATTGGCTAATTGGCTCTGTGGCTCTGCGGCTCTGCGGCTTCTTTGGCTAATTGGCTAATTGGCTAATTGGCTAATTGGCTAATTGGCTAATTGGCTAATTG
>RRZT012280180.1_pt1 | contig 17323 bp, 13 predicted proteins | sample 2165551 | NCBI WGS metagenome assembly RRZT01 (sample SAMN10456910, study PRJNA506462) | wastewater metagenome | biome: wastewater; feature: sludge; material: wastewater sludge; isolation source: wastewater sludge with Escherichia coli K12::gfp cells carrying plasmid... | place: USA: Moscow, Idaho...
AAGTAAAAGGAAGCAGCTTTAAGGTAGAGGGGTACAAGATTCAGAATAACCTTGTTTCAGCTTCTTTCTCTCCCGAGACCGGCGAGCTTGTTTCTTTTAAATTCAAAGGAAATGAACTTTTGACTTCACCATTGAAACTTGACCTTTTCCGTGCTCCGACCGACAATGATAACCGCGACCGGTTTGGTACAAAGCTTTGGCGTGAAGCAGGATTAGATAGTGTTGTGCAGAAGGTAATGGATATCAGGATTACCGGAACAGGTGATAAGCGGATGATTACTGCACAGCTGGACCTTATAAACAGAACGAACAAAAAAATTGGAGAGGCCTCTTTTATTTATACGCTAACAAAAGACGGGACAATGAAGGTAGCCGCTTCATTCAATCCGGATACTGCTGTTATAAAGTCTTTAGCCCGGGTGGGTATGACATTTACCATGCCCGAAGCGTATAATAACGTTTCCTATTTGGGAAGGGGAGAGCACGAAACGTATGCCGACCGGAAACAATCCGGACGTATCGGAATCTATCAGACAACTGTTCCCGAAATGTTTCATGCTTACATTACGCCACAGGCAACCGGCAACCATACAGATACGCGTTGGGTAAACCTATCGGATGCGCAAGGTAATACGCTTTTCATGCAGGGAACAGCGCCTTTCGAATTCAGTATTTTACCTTATTCGGATGCTGTAATAGATAAAGCAAGTCATTTGAACCAATTAAAAGGTGATGGAACAGTAACCATTCACCTGGATGCCATTCAGTCCGGAGTAGGAACAGCCACCTGCGGTCCGGGAGTTCAGGAATCGTACCGGGTACCAGTTGGTAATCATTCACTCGAATTTACCATACAACCGAGGTAATTGTTTACTATCCTTCAGGATAGATATAGAAAAAGGGATGATCTGTTTATAGGATCATCCCTTTTTTAGTTCCTTGCCGATAAAATATATTGTCATACGATTCATTATTTAAAAAACGAAAAAACATCTCTCATCTCACACCAATAGGGTATTAATCCATTTAAAAATAGGTTATTACCCTGGTGATAGATAGTGTGACAGATAGGTGATTGATAAGTGGGAGATAAAGCCAGTGGCTATTTATACTTAGAGTATTTACTAATAATACGCTGTAAACTACCTGTAAATCAATTGTGTTCTACGTATTGTTATGTAGACTGTTATTCGTTTGACATATGTCGGCAAGCTTGCTCACAAATGTCGTTAAGCTTGTTGATATATGTCATTAAGGATAATGATATATGTCGAACGAATACTGTATGCTTTATTTGAACGTAAATAGAAGGTGATCTTACTATATTACACTAAAGTAACGTGCAGAATATGGTTAAAGAAAAACGGCTTATCTGAACCGACCCTCGCGGGTAAGTTCAGTAAGCCGTTTTATAATCAACTTTATGATGAGAGATAAACTAATGTAATCCTATTCCAATGCCGAATTTGAAGTAATTGGCCAGTAAGGATTTTGGTAAATAACTGAAGCCGAGGCATCATCCTGGTTAGGCGATGCAAGTTGAAGCTCTCTTACACCGATTGGGTACAAGTAGTTTGCTTTACTCCAGTTGTAACCATTAAACACTTCGTTGTTAGCCTGTACCTTTTGATAAGGACGAAGATATTTACTCAATGTTTTGCTGCTTACGTTTGCTTTGGCACTTCCATCAGCAATAAGAAGGTTTTTGATTTCACCGGTTGGAACGTTGTTAACTTCTACCTTTTCGTAATACAATTCAGAAAGGTAGGCTTCATCCCAAAGGTTAAATCCTTCAATTACATAGTTCTGAACTTTGTCCATCGCTCTCCAACGGATCAGGTCATCCATACGCATACCTTCACCCATCAATTCGTTTCTGCGTTCGCGACGGATATTATATAATGTTGCATCAACTAACGTTTCGCCAGAATATTTTCCCCAATCGTTTTCGAGACTAAGGTTGGTAGCGGCAATTGTCTTGTTGAAATCAGTATCAACACCGGCTCTTTCTCTGATTGCTCTCCAGTAATTAGCTGCAGTAGCGTCAATCGATCCGTTTTTCATATAGCTTGCCTCTATGTAATTCAGGTAAGCTTCCACAGCGCGGTATACAATTGAACCGTAAGTACACATTAACTCAGATCCGGGAGCTTGTGTTGGATCGAAAGAGAAACACTTACGCATCCGGTAACCGGTTACATCGCGTACTTCCTGAAGACCAATAATATTAGGAGCTCCAAAGAATGTTGTGTCGTCCGAAACTCTGAGACGATCTTCCTCGCCGGCAAGGAACAATTGCAAACGCTCGTCGCGTCCTGCTTTCGTTTCCATAATGGTTTTGTCTGTTGTGAAGCCTGACCCTGTTGCATAGATAGGTAATCCGTTTTTCATTAGGAATCCATCTACGTAGCCCTTGGTTAAACCATAGTTACCACCGTTGCGAATATATACACTCACACCATGCGTTGTGTAATCAGCATTGTACGATTTCCATAGAATAACTTCGTCGTATTTAGACATATCAACTGCTGCAAACATCTCAAAGTAAGGATTCCATCCGGCGAATTCTGTTCCGATAGGATTAAGAACACCCGAGTTTGGAGTAAGACTAATCTGATCTGCTACCTCTTTAGATGCACTCATTGACTGTGTAAGGAAATAGTCAATTTCGGAATCTAAGTTGATAGAAAAATTAGCATTGTAATCCATTTTAGCCCCAGGCCATCCAGCTTCTCCCGGTACACGGGGAGTTCCTCTGTGATATTTCAGAAAGCTAGCTTCATATAATGCAACCCGGCTCTTAAGCAATAAAGCTGCATTTTTAGTAATACGATTCTTGCTTTTGAAGTTACTCTGCAACAAGTTGATGGCTTTGTCAAGGTCTTCGATAATAAAGCGGGCAACCATATTGCGTGGCTGACGTTTACTAGCTTCCATCAATACTTCGTGCTGGTCGGGCAAAGTTTCCGTAATAATAGGGAAATCGCCGAACATCTGAAGTTTGTCAAAATATTCCAAAGCGCGGAGGAAGTAAGCTTCTCCGATATAATGGTTGATATTTTTCTCTGAACCGGCAATAGCTTTAGCTTCTGCTTTAGGTAATACTTGTTCGAAGAAATAATTGAACGCACGGATACGGCTAAAATTCCAGTTTCCTCCGGCAGACTCGGGCACTTTCCAGTTGTTCTTTACATAATAATTGTAATTTGGGTCGGTTGTAGCCTGATTGTCTGTTCCGTTGTCTATGTTTAGCGTACCAACTCCCCAGCCACCGTGTGTTGGAAAGTTATAGTAAGAAATTGTGTAGGCCGCCAAATCGGCTTCTGCATTAAAGTATTGCGTAGGTGTTACTGCGTCCAACGGCTCTCTGTCAAGAAAATCGTTACAAGAGCTTAATAACAGTCCTCCCATGGCAATACATGAAAGTGCGATGTTTTTGCTTATTTTAAGTTTCATAAGATCGTAAATAATTTAGAAATTAACATTCAATCCAACAGAAATAGTTTTGCTTAATGGGTATAATTTACCATCACCCCAATCGCTGCCAATTGTTTCAGGGTCAAATATCTTTGACATGCTGCTGAACGTTGCCAGATTGTCGCCTGATACATATACACGAACCGACTGCATTCCAGCTTTGCTGGTAAAGCTTTTTGGAAGTGTATAACCCAGTTGGATATTCTTCATACGCAGGTATGATGCATCTTGCAAATAGCGTGTTTGTGTAGACATGTTCTTGCCTGTAGTAAACAAAGGACGTGGATAGTACGCGTCTAAGTTAGCACCCAACGCATTATCTTCGCCACGGAAGAAATCCCAATGCTCTTCAAAGCCCGCCGACTGCCACATACCTCCGGTTGCACCCCAGAAGTAAGCACCACCAACAACATAATCTCTTTTGCCTACACCTTGGAAGAATACACTGAAATCAAGACCTTTCCATGCTGCATCCAGCGTAATACCATAGTTGTAACGAGGAGTGCTGTTACCAATGATTGATAAGTCTCCATGATCTTCCAGGGTGTTAGCTCCGTTGCTAATTTCGCCATCATTATTAAGGTCGGCGTACATAATATCTCCGGCCGCCCATTGGTTTCCTATACGGCTTTGTTTAACCTTGGCTAAATGTGTATCCATCTCTTCTTGAGATTTCGCAATACCAATTGTAGTGTAACCCCAGATTTCATTGTTCATACGTCCGTTATACCAAGTTCCCAAGCTATAGCTTTCGTTCGGGTAACGGGTTACTTTTTGCTGTGCATCAGACAATACAAGCTTTGCACCGTATGAGAAATCACCAACGCGGTCTCTCCAGGATAATTCAAGTTCGAAACCATACGATTCCATATCCGAGTTGTTGATTTTAGGAACACCAGTACCTAAAACAGATTCCAATTCAGGAGCTGGACCAACCATATCTTTTGTAGAACGTTTAAAGTAGTCGAAAGTACCTGTTAAACGGTTATTGAAAGCACCCCAGTCCAAACCTAAGTCGTACGATTCAACACGTTCCCATGTCATTAACGAACTAACAATACCAGGAGCAGTTGCAGTGTTTGTCTTTTCGCCATCAATTAACCAGTAACCATTGTTTGTTCCAACAGGCATAGATTGATAGAAAGGATACCATGCTTTTGTATTCATGTTACCCAATTGTCCCCACGAACCTCTCAATTTCAAGGTACTTACCTTGTCTGTAAAATCGGTGAAGAAATCTTCACGTGCAATGTTCCATCCTAATGAAAAAGAAGGGAAAACACCCCAACGTTCGTCACCCACAAATCTTGAAGTTCCATCGTAACGTACGTTGGCTTCAACCATGTAGCGTTCTTTGTAGTTGTAATTTAAACGACCAAAGAATCCTGCTGTCGACCAATGAGCATATCCACCGCCTACACGAGGATTGGTTGTCGTTGTACTGATAGTCGGAACGCTTGGTGTAATTAAACCATCACCGGTAGCTGTAAGACTTCTTGTTTTCATCAATTCGGCGTTGAAACCGCCCATCACCTTGAAGTAATGTCCGCTTTCTAATTGCTTGGAGTAGTCGGAATAGATGTTGGTTGTCAAAAAGTTTTCCTTGTAGCCGTATTCAGAAACAGTTGTCGATCCTACAGCACGACCATCCCATGAGAATGCAAAAGGATCGCCATTGGCTGCGTGAGCATACACTGGCAATACCTCCCAGTGCTGAAAGTTGGTAATCGAATTAACGTTCCCTTCAGCAATGATTCTCCAGTCTTTGATTGGCTCAATCACAAGCTGTAGTTGCTGGTAGGTATAATCCTTCTGATTATTTTGAATACCTCCATCTTCCATCTGAATAACTTCGTTACCTTCCATGTAATATCCGTTCGGATCATACACAGGGTTAACAGGCCAGCGACGGGCGATATTGTGAAAAAACAATCCTGTCATATAAGATGGACGACTATAATCTTCGCGAATCCATTTAGAGCTGTAGTTCAATTTTACATGCTTAGACAGTACTGCATTAATTTTACCGTTTAATGTGTATCTGTTGAACTTATCTTTTCCGTGAGCGATAAGACCGTTCTGATCAAGAAAGTTGCCACTTACCAAATAGGTAATCTTATCACTTCCGCCGCTTACACTTAAATTGTGCTCTTGTGAAGGAACCCAATCTTTATACATTTCGGCAAACCAGTCAGTGTCGGCATTAGCTCCGGTGTAGTTGTTCCAGCGATTCGTATTCTGATTAAGCGTTGCTCCGTCAGTGATTTCACCTTTTTGATAAGCTTCAATACGTTGCATCTGTGTTTCGCTGAACACAGCTCCCTGACCAGAGTTTCTGGCAGCTTCGTTAAAATACTGAGCAAAACGATATGAATCCAACATGTCTGGCACAGCCAACGCGTCAGTGAAACGAACGTTCCCCGAATAGTTTACATTCGTTTTGCCTGATGTACCAGTTTTAGTTGTAATAAGGATAACCCCGAAAGCGGCTCTTGAACCGTAAATTGAAGCAGAAGCAGCATCTTTTAATACCGAAATGCTTTCAATGTCTTGAGGGTTGATGGCATTCATGTTACCTTCTACGCCGTCTATCAAAACCAATGGCGACGAGTTTGATCCATCGCCGATTGTACCGGCACCACGAATGTTTACGTTTAATGTATTGTCAAGCGCACCTCCTGAAGTGTTTACAGAGAAGTTCAATCCGGGAACTACCCCTTGTAATGCTTGAGAAACATTTTGCACAGGCCGAGATTCGATAACTTCCGAACCTACCATGCTAACAGCACCGGTTACATTCACTTTTTTCTGAGTACCAAAACCCACAACAACAACTTCGTCGAGTGTCTGTGAATCCACTTTCAGTACAACTTCGAGTGTTGTTTGGTTTGATATTACTGTTTCGAAATCTTTGTAACCGATGTAGGAGATCTTAACAGTGCTTCCTACTGGTACGTTTAATGAAAATTTACCGTCAATGCCGGTGATCGTTCCCGTTGTAGTACCTTTTACAGATACGTTGGCTCCGATAATTGTTTCGCCAGTGGCGTCTTTAACAACCCCCGAAATTGTACGAGCGCTTTGTTGGGCTACTGCAAGCCCATCATTTGAAGCCGATCCGTTCGCTGCTTTTACAGAGCCGGCGGATAGCAATACCAGGAGTGCAAGGCCTGCGCCCCAATTCCCGATTCTGAAGGCATTCCCCCTCTTCTTTGTGTTTGATTTCAAGTTCATAAATTTAGTTTAATAACAAATTTCAATAGTAAGTAATTGTATAAATATTTCTCTTTTTATTTAAATTCAAGTTTAATGCTTATGGAATAGGTGTTGTTTATTTCATAATTGTTGCGATATTTTAAATTTTTATTGGAAATGCAGCCTTGTTAACTGTTTTTTACATGTTGCAAAGGAATGCTTAAAAGAGAAAAGCAAGTTGTTGAAACGTCTATTTGTTTTATGTATTTGTCTAAAAAGCTATGTTTGTGCTATTTATTTGTCTTGTTTAGTTGTTTTGGGGTTGATTAAAAAATTAATAATGTTATTTTAACAAATAGGGCATTATTAGTTAAAATATATACACGAACGTCTTTATTGTGTAAAAAAAAGGCAGGTCTCATAGTCGAGACCTGCCTGTAAAGTGGATGAAAAGGACGCTTCTTATTAAAAAATGTGTACGATAGTTGGGTTAACTGCCTTTTTCGTCCGTTTCATCTTCTATGACTGTTGTTGGGCCGTTTTTCTTTACGGATTCAATACCATTTTTACATGTTGCTTCAGAAGCGTAAAGCTGACTGCTTCCGATTACCTGACCATTTGTGGCTTTCAAGTTAAAATGAAATTTTCCGTTCTTAGCTTCCTTGACTTCGTAACGGCTGTCTTCTGGCGAATTTTTTTGCACTGAAGCGATTCCGTTCATGCAAGACACCTTTGTCTTATAACCTTCACTGGTTAAAATGATTTCTCCATTTGATGCTTTCAGATTGAACTGAAATTCATCATTACTTCTTTTTGATACAACATACTTCCCCATAATTCAATGTATTAAGTAATTAAAGTGATTTGTATTAATAATAAAACAATCACATTTCAATTATGGTTTTGTTTTTAAGGCTTTAATTAAAGGTTTAAAGGATGCTGAAAGGTATGTCCCCTTATTTTTTATGTTAAAATCGATGGTATTTGGTATTGTAAATTCAAAAAGTATTAATAACTTTGAACTTTCTATCGTGTTTACTGTTGACTTGCAATTTAATATTAAAAGACAGTCTACTTGTATGAGGTTTATTCGGTATATATTCTTCTGTTTGGCGTTGATCCTTTGGGTCGCTTGTGGTTCAGACAAAGGAATTAAAGAAATACTTTCCGAGGCGGATTCTCTGGTTCAGAGCAATCCTGATAGCGCATTTACTTTACTTGAATCGGTAGAGGAATTAGATGTGTTGTCTGATGATGTATTTGCCGAATGGTGTTTATCTAATGCTAATGTACGCGACCTGCTGAGGAAAGACCCTCTTTCCATTAATTATATGAGCAGGGCCTTCAATTATTTTAAAGAATCCGGAAAAATTAATGAACAAGCCCGGATGGGTATGTTCTTAGGACATGCATATACCGCAGCCCAGGAACGTGATAAAGCCATGAATATTTACCTGACTTCCCTCGATCTGGCTGATCGTTCCCAGGATTATAATCTGGCCGGCTATATAAATACCTATTTAGCTGATTTGTACAAATCAGGAGAGAAGTTTATTCAGGCAAAAGAAAAATACAAGGAAGCAACTATATATTTTGAGAAAGCAAAAAATCTGCGGAGTAGAATAATTGCAATGACAAATGTCGGTTTAATGAGCTTTCTTTTAAATGAACCTTCGGAACAGGTATTGCAATATTATTCGCTTTCAGATACCCTTGCGTTGGAGTTGAAAGATTCATTGGTACTGTCGATGGTGAATAATCGGATTGGTTTATGTTACCGAGGACTAAATAAATTGGAATTAGCTGAAAAATATCTCTTAAAATCTATTGATTATGCTAAAAATGGTAATGCGCCCAATTACTTTGCTTTAAGTGATTTATATGTTTTACTAGGTGATGTTGAAAAATCAAGAAACCTTTTAAAGGAAATTTCTTCCTCTGAAAATAATCCTAATGCAAAAGCTGGATTTATCTATCAGCAATATCTTTTGGAAAAAGGAGAGCATAACTGGCAAAAAGCCCTGGAATATTATGAAGAATCATTGGCTTATGTAGATTCGTTACGAAGTGTTCAATCTCAAACAAATCTTTTAGAAGTAGAAAAAAAATATACCACTGAAAAAATCAAAAACGAAAATAATTTACTTCGCTTAAGAAGTCAGCGTTACTTTATGTCGCTGGTCTTGATTGTAGCTGTATGTTTACTTCTTATCGTGGTATTCCAGTTGATAATGAGGCGAAAAGATAAAAAAATACGTTTGCAGGACCAGGTGCTTCATCAAAAAGATATGTTTCTTGTTAAGCAGCAGCTTGAGCTACGGCAAATGGAAACCGAATTGAGTAAGAAAGAATACGAGCTTTTGAACAGACGAAAGCAAATGCAGGAACACTCAACAATCCTCGAAAAACAAAATAGTGCGCTCGAACTGCGTGAACATGAGATTGAGAAGCAGGAAGAGGAATTACGAATGCAAGAGAAAGAGGTAGATTCGCTCAAAAATGATGTTAATTTGCTGAAATTAAAAGTGTTGCAGAATTCGGCTATTAGTAAGAAAATTGTAAAATGCGCTCAGAAGGTTCGTGTTGGTGCTGACGACGGAGCTTCTATTCTGACAGAGGCTGATTGGAGTTCGCTTTTGAATGAAGTGAATGCTGTATATAAATCTTTTACTGATAACCTGCTACAAGCTGTTCCTGAACTAACTTTAGAAGATATTCGTTTCTGTTGTCTGCTTTTAACCGGGTTAGAAACAAAAGAGCTTTCCGTTGTACTATCCATTAATCCGTCCTCTATTCGACAACGTAAAATGCGTATCCGTGCGAAAGCCGGATTGACCAATGCCCAAACCACTCTGGAAGATTATTTGTGTAATTTGTAGCCAAAAAATAAGGTCTTTTTTACCTCTATTTACCTCTTGTAGACACTTTTCTTTATTTTACACCATTAACGTTCAGTAAATCAATCTGTTGTGTTTTGTCCTTGTAGACACTCTTTTCATCGTTTTATTAGGTTGCACGATCCATATACTCTAATTTTGTATTGGATGAATCTGCGGTGGGTTCGTCAAACATAAAATATTAACGTATTAAATTAATGCAAAATGAAACGAGTAAAATTATTATTCTTATTAGTGGCCTTGCTTTTTTCGGTATCCGCTTTTTCTGAAAACGCGCTTCTATTTTTGACAAAAGTGAATTTTCAGGATTTAAGAGCCGGAGATGATCAACCGGTACCTATGACTTTTAATTATTCAAACAACGTATTAAAGGTGTCTTATGATCAGGCATTGGTTGGATCAACATTTACTATTTCTACAGTTGAGGGCCAGACTTTGTACAGCGGATTTCCACAGGTGTCGAATGGTTCCTTTGTTATTCCTGTAACTTTGAATTCATCAGACATGTATGTTTTAACAATTGAAAATAGCGAAGGTTTACTATATACAGTTTTCACTTTAGCTGACTTATAATAAAAAAGGCACTAACCCCTATACTAAATAGTGTTCACTGGAGAACTGTCCTCCGGAATTTATTCCGGAGGCAGTTACTTAAAAAAAGATCTTACTGTACTAAAATTTAAGAAGTATGGATATTAATGATGTATTAAAACATAAGGCGATTATAAATGAGTTCTACATTGACAGACGTGCTGCAGGTGTGGTTGATTCTTTCTTGATGAAGCTGACAGTGGATGGTAAGGTGTATAGCATACATTTCAATGACGTTTTCAAGGTAGACATGAAAATGAACTTTGGAATTGTTGCCGGTGATGTTGTTAATTACGTTGTTAAAGGATGCATTCAAGAGAAAGATAAAGACTTTTTTGAGAAATGGAATCCTGTTTTGGGACAAAAAATTATTTCCGATTTAATTTCTTACGAAATACACCTTCTTCCTGCGGGGAGCACGATTCAAATTATTGCTAAGAAAAATGCCATTGAGACCAGAGCTTGGTCTTGATTAATTGTAAAAGATATTAAATATAGAAAACTATATGAAATTTTTTAATTATTTATTCTGCAGACTCTATTGCCTGAATAGCACAGTTTCAAAAGAACTGAAAATCCCGGTTTTTCCTTCTATTGTTGGGGTGTCTTTTTATCAGGTACTAAATATATTTACTATTTGCCTTTGCATTCTTATGGCTTACGACTCACAAGATGAAATTAATATATATGTTAATTTAGGAGGTATGCTACTTACCGGAGCCATTCTTATTTTTAATACTATTTATTACGGTAAAAACGAACGATATCGCGCCATACTTAAAGAAATTGAGAAGATGCCACAAACCTCCAGGTGGGTGAGTAATTTCTTCTGTATAGTTTACCTGGTTACGTCATTATCCGCAGCTATATTCGCTGTTAGAGGTTGCACCGTTTTATTTGCATCATACTAATATTTTATGTTAGCTTCTTCAAAGAGCACTGGATTCCTTCGGGTTTCTTAGTGCTTTTTGCAGTTTTTAGTAGTTCAATAAGAACAACTCATGATTTTTTTTTACCATTGAAAATGATTGTGATAAAGTTCTGATATATTGCAAACGATTGAATTTAAGTAATTTCAATTGAATAGAATGAAGAGGAAATGTTACTCAAATATAGCATTTCCTCTTTTTTTTGTTTTTTCGTTGAGTTATATCCAAAATAGTAGTTACTTTGTGATAAGCAGATATTGACAAGCTTTGTATTGCTGTCTTTGAAATTTTATCAAAGTGTATTTGGACCTTATCATATACAATTCTATTATTCTTTTATGTAAAAACTTTGTAATAATGAAACGAAGAAATTTTATCAGATTATCAGCATTGGCCGGATTGCTTGCCGGCGTAAATGAATTAAAAGCCTCATCTTCTAAGAAAGAAAGTAAAAGTAAAGAAATCTAAGAATGGCGAATCTATAGCCTTACTGGTGATGCTGCAGTTTTGGACAATTTTTACGAGAAAGCCTTTATCCCTGCACTTGAAAAGCATCATGTGAGAGTGGGTGCCTTTAAGCAGTTTAAAGAAGAAGTAGTCAAAAAGCAATATTATCTTTTTGTATATCCATCTATTGAAATTTACCATAAAGTACAAAAGAATCTTTGGGATGATCGTCTTTTTTGTAAAGCCGCGCAAAGTTATTTTGATTTTACTGCCCCTAATCCAGTGTATTCCAATTATGAGACATACCTGTGTGAGGCTTTTGACCGTATCCCTAAGATGCTTACTCCCGAAAAGAACAGTAACCTTTATGAGCTCCGTATCTACCATAGTCCTAACGAAGATGCCAATAGACGTAAGGTACGCATGTTTAATGTTGAAGAGATTGATCTTTTTCATAATAAAGGGATACAATCAGTATGCTACGGAGATATTTTAGCTGGTCCGTCCATGCCTGCATTAATGTATCTGACATGGAATAAAGATTTGGCTTCCCGTGAAGCAGCATGGAAAGCTTTTGGTTCCAGCGAAGAGTGGAAAACTATGAGCAAGAAACCAGAGTATGCCTATACGGCCACGAAGAATGAGAGTATTTATCTGACTCCGCTTGCCTATTCTCAAATTTAAGTAAAGTTCAGGAAATGTCGGTAGCTGATTTGAAAGATTAAGTTTCGTAAAACAAAACGTAGAAGTTATTAATATTAATAACTATATTTGTCCGAACTAATACAAGTCACCTGCCGGCCCTTCTTTAGAAAAGCAGTTGATTTAAACTGAGATAATATACTTGATGAAACAATCTATTGTAAAAACTAAGGAGGGGATTTCTTATCTGCTGCCTTTTATTGTAATTACTTCTCTTTTCTTTTTGTGGGGATTTGCTCATAGTATCCTGGATGTGCTAAATAAACATTTTCAGGAAGTGTTAGTTATATCCAAAGCTCGTTCTGCATTGGTTCAGGCGGTTGTATATGGCGGCTATTTTTTGATGGCCTTGCCTGCCGGATTGTTTATGAAGAAGTTTGGTTATAGATGGGGAGTAGTGTTAGGGTTATCACTTTATGGAGTTGGTGCTCTTATGTTTTATCCGGGTAGCATCCTGATGTCGTTCAACTTTTTTCTATTCTCTTTGTTTATAATTGGCTGCGGACTTACTTGTCTCGAGACTGCTGCAAATCCGTATGTTACCATTCTTGGTGAACCGGAAAGTGGAGCCAGTCGGCTTAATCTTTCTCAATCATTCAATGGGCTAGGTTGGATTGTAGGTCCTTTTGTTGGAGGGCTGGTTATTTTTCCGGAAGATGGATCTGTGGGAGATATAGCCTTGCCATATCTGGTAATTGGTTGTGTTGTACTTGTACTTGCGGTATTGTTTTTGAAATTGCCGCTTCCGATTATTCGTCCGGCTTCTATTCCGGCAGATAAAATAGAGGGTAAGAATACCTTGTGGCATTATCCTCATTTTGTATGGGGAGTAATTGCTTTGTTTTTCTATGTTGCTGCTCAAACAGGAATCAATAGTTTTTTTATTAATTATGTTACAGAAGAAGTTCCATCAATAAGTAACCGGGATGCTGCTTTGTTACTTTCATTTGGTGGTATGGGACTTTTTATGACAGGTCGTCTACTTGGTAGTTGGCTAATGCGTCGTATTCCTGCGGCTAAGCTTCTCGCTGCTTGTGCTGTTGGAGCAATCACCTCTATGATTTTGGTTATTTTGCAACTTGATTGGATATCAGTAGGAGCTCTTTTTGCCTGCTATTTGTTTGAATCCATTATGTTTCCTACCATTTTTGCTCTTTCTATCCGCGATTTAGGCGACCATACGGAAAAGGCATCTTCCTTTCTTATTATGTCCATTGTAGGAGGGGCGATTGCTCCTGTGTGCATGGGGATTTTAGGTGAGAAGGAAATGGCTGTTGGATTTTTAATTCCCTTGATTTGCTTTGTTTTTGTAGCTTTTTACGCTTTTAGAGGGTACCGCTGTAAGTAATTGTGTTATTAAAAGAAAAAGGAACTAACATTCTGTAATCATGTATTGTTATTTTTATACGAAAGGTATAAGATAATAAAGGATTACGATTTTCATTTAACTAATACATAGTTATATGAGACAACAATTAGTTCGTTCTGTTTCTGCTTTGGTGCGTAAACTTATAACTATGAAGTATCTGAATCGATGGATCGTATTTTGTATTGATCTGTCACTTTCAGTCCTTTGTACAGTTATAGCTTATCTTCTTATTTCAGTCCTATTAGAGATTCGCCCTGTTACCGCTACTATTTATCTGATTGTTATATTATCCAGTGGAGTTAATGTGTTCGTTCAGCTAATTTTTAAGCTTTATAGAGGTATTATTCGGCATGCGTCCATACAGGAAGCAAGTCGTCTGCTATTGGCCATCTTCACTAAAGAACTGCTTTTGTTTCTTTCTTTATGGCAGATCAGTGAATTCTCTGCCCTATGGGTAGCTGTGGTTTGTTTGGATATGTTACTTTCATTTTTTATGTTGATAAGTGTCAGGGCATTGTTAGTCAGTCTTTATTATTCGCTTGTAGGCGGGAGTTTTTATGGTAACCATCGCATGTTTATTTATGGAACAGATAATCATAGTATATCTTTGGTTAACTGGGTTAGGAGTGGGGCATTTCAACCTTACGTAGCAGTAGGCTTATTAACTGTTGATATGGAGCAAGATGGAATGCGAATAGCTGGTATACCCGTTTTTGGAGTAAGTAATTCCGAATCGTTGAGGAAGATACTGATTCGGGAACATATGCAGACGGTAATGTTTCCGGATTATACTTCGGTGCAACAGGAACGTAACCGGTTCGTTGAAGTTTGTCTGGAGACAAAAATAGAACTTCTGGTTGCTCCTTCAGTAGAAGCTTTGAGTAATCCCGATCAGGCCAGGTCGCAAATACGTGAAATAAAAATTGAAGATTTGCTTGGAAGAGATCAGATCTATATCAATATGGAGGAAATATCTACGATGCTTAAACCGGAAGTAATTCTTGTTACAGGTGCAGCGGGATCTATCGGAAGTGAAATAACGCGCTTGCTTGCCTCCATAAATGTGAAACAACTTATTCTTTTCGATAATGCAGAGACACCCATGCATGACCTGAGACTTGAGATGGAGGATCGGTTCCCATTCCTTAATTTTGTCCCTATCATTGGCGATGTCCGGATGCAATCCCGCTTGGATTTTGTATTTAAGAAGTATGCCCCGACTGTGGTTTTTCATGCTGCTGCCTATAAACACGTACCTCTTATGGAAGCTTATCCCTGTGAAGCCATACGAACGAATGTTGATGGGACCAGAAAACTGGCAGATACGGCTGTTGCCTATGCCGTTAAACGTTTTATAATGATATCGACTGATAAGGCTGTTAATCCAACTAATGTAATGGGTGCATCGAAACGTATTGCGGAAATGTATGTGCAAAGCCTGAGCATTTCATTGGGGAAGGCATTAAATAAGACTCAATTTATTACCACGCGGTTTGGAAATGTTCTTGGATCTAATGGATCTGTTGTTGCTCGCTTTCGTGAACAAATTCGCCGGGGGGGACCAGTTACGGTGACTCATCCGGACATTTTCCGTTATTTCATGACAATTCCGGAAGCTTCCCGACTTGTACTCGAAGCGGTAACTCTTGGAAGGGGAGGCGAGATTTTTGTCTTTGATATGGGTGAACCCGTTAAAATTGCAGATATGGCACGGAGAATGATTCAGCTTGCAGGACTTGTTCCCGATGAACAAGTTAAAGTTGTATTCGCGGGTTTACGTCCGGGAGAAAAACTATACGAGGAATTGCTTACCGATAATGAATATACATTGCCTACACGGCATCCTAAAATACGGATTGCCCAAGTGAGACCCTGTGACTGGGCGGTAGTTAGAGGGGCGGTAGATGGACTCGTTTCAATGGCAGATTCTGAAGAATCTGAACAGGTTATTTTGTCAATGAAGAAGCTGGTACCCGAGTTTATCAGCAGTCATTCTCCCTATGAAATATATGATCCCAAAAACTAAATGAAACTTCAACCCTCGTTAATTGTAAGAAAAAACTACCTTTGTATTCTTAAACAAGAAAAGAAAAAATACACTATGGTTATAGCGGTTGATTTTGATGGAACAATTGTTACACATAAATATCCCAAGATAGGTGAGGAGATTCCTTTTGCAATTGAATCTTTAAAATTGATTCAGCAAGAAGGTCGTCATTTGCTAATTCTATGGACTGTACGTGAGGGCGATCTACTTGATGAAGCTGTGGCTTTTTGTAAAGAAAGAGGTTTGGTGTTTTATGCGGCGAATAAAAATAACCCAGAGGAGGATGCAACCAAGAGTCCCCGTAAACTAACAGCCGATTTATTTATCGACGACCGTAATTTTGGTGGTTTACCCGATTGGGGGCTTATTTACAATACGCTTAAAAATGGAGTTAATGGTTCTTGTTTCTCTACAGATGTTTTCCTGAAAGGAGCAATGGCTCAGGAAACATCTCAGAAAAAGCGTAAATTTTTTGGTTTAAATCGCTAGTAGATTTATTCTTGTTTCTTTAGCTGCTGATCCATCCAGCCGAACATTACTTGATAAGTTTGCTTTCTTGCTGGTTCTTTTGAAAGGATAAGATCGTGTTTTCCTCCAGGTATTATCTTGCATGTAACGTTGTTGCCAAGTTTTTTACCATATTTTTGTATGTCATTCACATCCAGAACTATGTCTGAGGTGTGGTATAGTTCGTTCCATTCTTTCGTTTCTGGAATGGATTTGTCGGACGACATTACAAGTATAGGGCATCCTATTTTTAATCCCTTTTGTATAGTTACATGTCCATTGTGAATTGCATGTATCCATCCTGCTCTTTTAGGGTGTCCGAAAGTTTTTTTCCATTGTTCATTATATTCCCATTCTCCATTAAATCGTTTTAGTAAGCTATGAGCATATTGTGATATTCCGTTACCCTCTACTTTCAGATTAGGAAAATAACGGCCGATAAACGAAATAGCAGGAATTACAATTTTTTCCATAAACCAGCTCATGTTCATATCTAAAAAGGGACTGTTAAGTACGAGAGCATTTACAGGAAGATTATTCCCTTTGCTTTGCAGGTACAGCGGGGTGATTAGTCCACCGGTTGAATGAGCCATAAGCACAATGTCGCTATTACCTTCTGTTTTTATTATAGCAAGAGCTGTGTCTATATCTGCAAAATATTCAGAAAGGTTCCTTACATAAAATGCATCTTGTCCAGATAAAATCGAACGGCCGTATTTGCGTAGATCCAGCGCATAAAAGTTATAACCATGAGCTGCAGCGCTATCCCCCAAAGCGCGTTGAAAAAAGTAATCATTGTAGCCGTGTACGTAAAGTATGGCTTGTTTCTGATTGGGAACAGGGGTTCGTTTTATCAGTGTGCAAACAACAGGACCCGCATAGTCGTCGGCCATATGTATTGTCCTGAAACTATAGTTATTGCCTGGAAGTTCAATCTTATATTGTCCCTGAGCTGTAAACCAACCTGAAACTAAAAGTAAAAGGATAAGAAATTGTTTTATCTTTTTGTCTTTCATCTGATGTGTATGTTCATTTAATGCAAAGATAGCGTTTGTTCAGAAAGATAACTAACAGGAAGAAAATACTTTAATGAAAAAACATACTGAAAGGTTTGCACGAAAAATATATAATCCCTACCTTTGCACCGCTAAATTTTTATTAA